>Ga0187862_10002854_pt1 | contig 17159 bp, 16 predicted proteins | sample June2016WEW_10_1_FD_133003 | JGI IMG/M metagenome (GOLD analysis project Ga0187862, IMG submission 133003) | Peatland microbial communities from SPRUCE experiment site at the Marcell Experimental Forest, Minnesota, USA - June2016WEW_10_150 | ecosystem: Environmental > Terrestrial > Soil >...
CATCCCGGCCGGACAGATCGACCCGGCGCATTCCCCTTGGTCCGCGACCCGCATCGGCGTAACCTTTCTCACTTGTCAGGGGTTGCCCCCTTAGCTCAGATGGATAGAGCACAGGATTCCTAATCCTGGGGTCGGCAGTTCGAATCTGCCAGGGGGCACCAAACCCGCCCCGCGCGCCCGGCTCCGGATCTAGCCTCTCTCTGACAGAGAGAGGCCGCGCCAAGCCGCCGAGGCGCGGGTGAGGGTCCAAATTTCAAGATGTCCTTCTTTGCCCGCTCTTTTTTTGTGTCATTCTAGAGCGAAAGCCGCTGTAGCGAAGAATCCCGAATCCTTCCTTCCCTCGCTCGTTCGTCGGCAGAGGACAGGGCGAGGCCGCACCTCCGGCGCGGATGAAAGTGTACCTTTCACGGGACGTGCCACTGGCACACGGCGGCCTTCGCCCGCGCTGATGGCTGCTACTCGGCGGTTACCTCGAAATTGCCGTGGTCATGCTTAAGCGCTTTGCCGCAGCTCTCAACTTTGTACGTGCCGATGATCTCCGCCCGAGATACCTCCTCGTCCAGCAGCCCGACTGCCTTTAAGGGAGATTATCAATTTTCGAGCGCGGCGTCTTAAATCTGCTTTCACGAAGCATTAAACCCGACCAACCAAAATCCTCCGTAATTTTGGCGAGCCTGCGAGCGCTCCAACGGGCAATGGCATCGCGGATACGCTTATTCCGAGAGTTTGCCTTTAAAGGTGAACGTGCCCGCGCCGGTATCCTCGTTGTAGGTGAAGGTCCCCTTTCCCGAGCCGCTCGCCCCTGCGAACAACCCGCTGCCGCCGGTAATCTCAAACGGAGCGTTCTTCGCCTTTATGTTTGTTGGCGTCTTCCCGCAAATCGTGCCCGCAAACGTAATGTCTAAGTCACCGTCCGTAAATGAATACGTCTGAGTCGAGGTGAGCGTACAGCATTCCTTCTTGGCGTGCTTGTTTATTTTACAGTTGTCGAGCGTGCCATCACCCGCTACATCGCCCGTCCCTAGCCCGCTTACGCTCGTGGTGACGCTGCCGGTAAGCGAAAAGCACTTATCGGCGGAACAGGGCGTCGTGGGGGTGGTATCGAATGTGCCCGACCCATTGAACTTGATTTTGCTCGCGTTGTCCGGTGAGTTCTCCGCCGCCGCGACATCGCTGGAACCGTCGTCGGCCGCCGCGGCGCCGCTGCCACCGTCGTCCCAAGCCAGTTGAGCTGAGGCCGCCGCGCAACCGAACTGGCCGTGCGTGACGAACGCGCGTACATGCCCGATCCCAAACACCGCGAGCAGTGTCGCTACAATCGTGATGCCAATCCTGCGGATCATGATTTTTCCTCCACCAAAGTTGGTCTAATTGGCTTGTATCGCCTCGAAGCAGACAAAGCGGCAAATACCAGCCCGCCTCTCCAGCTGCCAAATCGCTGCGCGATCGTCCATCGGTGCTGAAGATACGCTTATTTATGTGGTGATGTCAAATTAGAGTTACTGATGCCTGTTCGGTCGCAGCCACGATTTCGATCCCGCGCCGAGTCGTCGCGGCGCGATTGAGGGTCATCTCGGATTCCTCCGCCCGTTGTCGGGAGAGGGTAGGGTGAGGGACATCTGCGGCGCGAATGTCTGATGCGCCGCATAGCTATTCAAGCGCCAGCTACCGCGCGGAGGGCTCCACCAAGTTGCACGAGTAGGTCTTGATCACCAGCCACACTTCCTTCCCATCTGCAATTTGCAACGCGTCGATCGCCCCCGGCGTCAGATGCACCTCGAACGGCGCGCCCCCCGCATCGATCATGACTACTACTCTCACTCCTTCGCGGCGCATCGATAGGACTTGGCCCGGAAAAGAGTTGCGCGCACTCAGGCCATGCGGCCGCTCGCCCGCAACGATGATATCGCCGGCGCGAATCGCGATTCGCACCCGCGCTCCCGTTTCCGCATGCCCCAGCGGCACTTCCAGGCGAGTCGCGCTCCCGTCCAACTGGCACAGCATCGTGCCCTGAGTCTCCGCGATCGATCTCACCGTCGCGTCGAAAACATTTTCGAAGCCGACTACCTGCGCGATCGTTTCATGGCGCGGCGTTGCGAGCACCTCTTGCGGCATCCCCTGGGCGAGGATGCGTCCCGCTTCGAGCACTAACACCCGCTCGCCGAGCGCGAAGGCCTCCTCGGGCGAATGTGTGACGTACAGGATTGGAATTTCGTGGGCCGCATTCCAGGCGCGCAGGTCGTCGAGAATCTTCGACCGGGTCGCGTTGTCGAGCGCGACCAGCGGCTCGTCGAGCAGGATCGCCTCCGGATTCGTCACAATCGATCGCGCGAGCGCCACCCGTTGGCGCTCGCCGCCGGAAATCTCGCCGGGCTTGCGCGCGATCAGATGCGCGATGCGAAACGACTCGAGCATCGTCATCATTCGCGCGCGCCTTTTGGCGGCCGGCATCTTCGCGATCCCGTATTGAACGTTCTGCGCGACCGTCAGATGCGGAAACAGCGCGAGATTCTGAAACACGTATCCCAATCGACGCTCCGCCACCGGCATGTCGATGCGCGCAGCCGAATCGAAGAGCATTCGCGCACCGAGTGCTATCCGGCCGGCGTCCGGCCGCGCCAACCCCGCAATACAATTCAGGATAGTCGTCTTTCCGCCGCCCGACGGCCCCAGGATCATCGTGAAGCCGGCCGACGCCTCGAACTCGGCTTCGAGCGCGAAGCCGTTCGAGGTCCTATACGCGATGCGAACCGACAGGGTCCCGTCGCTTTCGCTACTTTTGCCGGATGCCATCTGTCGCAACCGCCGGCTAGCGATGCAGCGGCCAGACCGCCCAGATTCGGCGGTTGAGCGAATAGGTGATCGACAGCGTGACGAACGAAAACGCCATCAACAGCAGCGCCATGTGATTGGCGCCGGTGTAGTCGAGCGCCTGCACATGATCGTAAATCGCGATCGAGACCGTGCGCGTCACGCCCGGGATGTTGCCGCCCACCATCAGCACCACGCCGAACTCGCCGAGCGTGTGCGCAAAGCTCAGCACGAAGCCGGTGACCACGCCGCCCACCGAAAGCGGGAGCACGACGCGAAGAAAAGTGCGAATCCGCGAGGCGCCGAGTATCGACGACGCGTTGATCAGGTTGCGATCCACCTGCGAGAACGCCGCCGCCATCGGCTGGACCGCAAAGGGCAGGCTATAGATGACCGACGCGATCGCCAGGCCTTCGAACGTGAACGGCAATCCGTGGCCGGTTAAAGATTGATACCAGCGCCCGACCGGGCTGTTCGAACCCATCGCGACCAGCACGTAAAAGCCGAGCACGGTTGGCGGGAGCACCAGCGGCAGCGCGACGATCGATTCTACGAAAAATTTCCATCGCCAGCGCGTGAAGCTGAGCCACAACGCGATCGGCGTCCCGACCACCAGCAAAACTGCGCAAACGACCAGCGCGAGCCGGATCGTCAGGAAAATCGCGCTCCAGTCCATCGGTGGTCAGCGCGGCGCGGACGTCGCGCTTTCGTTGCGCTCCGCAGCGGAGTTCTTGGGAATCGAGAAACCATATCGCGCCATCAGCGCTATTGTATCGGGCTGCTTGATGAATTTCATAAACTGGTTGGCCAGTTGCTGGTTGCGCGACGATTTCAAAATCGCGGCGGCCTGGATGATCGGCGGATAGTCCGTCGCCGGGATTTCGACGTATCGTCCCTTATCCTTCATCGCGGGCGCGAGCGCGAGCGAGAGCGCGAGGATGCCGGCGTCGGCGTTGCCGGATTGAACAAACTCGGCGGTCTGCGAGATGTTTTCGCCTAGCACCAGCTTGCTTTTGATTTTGTCATAGACCGCCGCGTGGCGCATCGCCGCAACCGCTGCGACTCCATACGGCGCGTGCTGCGGATTGGCGATCGCGATCTTTCGAATACCCGGATCGAGCAACTCCGCAAGACCGCGGTTTAAGTCGAGCTTCGACGCGTTGGGAACCCATATCACGAGTTTTCCGCTCGCATATTCGTAGATAGTGCCGGGTTCAATCAAGCCCGCGGCCTCGAGCTTCTTCGGATAGCCAACGTCGGCCGAAAAGAACAGATCGAACGGCGCGCCATTTTGAATCTGGGCGAAAAAATTCCCCGATGATCCATAGCTGAGCTCGATACTGTTGCCGGTTTGCTCCTGAAATCGGGCGGCAACGTCCTGGAACGCGAAGGTCAAATCCGCCGCCGCAGCGACCTTGATTTCCGCGGCGCCGGCCGCGGCCGGGAGCCACATGCAAAGAAGAGTTGCGAGAGCGAACAGCGCCCGCAAAACGACTTTCGCGCGTTTGCGATCAAGGATCAGGTTCACGAGGCGCCTCCAGTTTGTCGATTGCGAAAGCATCTCAAGCTCCTGCCATAATACTTGTCATATCGCTTGAATAATGGCACAGCGCCAGACGTTCGCACAGTGCCGGCGACGGTCTCACCGGGGCCAGGCGAGCATTGATTCGGGCTGGCTCTCATCGTTAAGTAATCAAATGACGAGCAAGAACAAAATCGCGACATTTGGCGCCGGATGCTTCTGGGGAGTTGAATCAGCTTTTCGCGCGGTCGAAGGCGTCGTCGATGTGGCCGCAGGATACGCGGGCGGCACGGTTCCAAAGCCCAACTATCGAGCGGTTTGCACTGGCAAGACGGGACACGCCGAAGTCGTGCAGGTGGAGTACGACCCGGCGCGGGTATCGTTCGAGCAACTGCTGGAAGTCTTTTGGCAGATTCATGACCCGACGACGCTCAACCGGCAGGGACCCGACGTCGGCACTCAATACCGGTCCATAATTTTTTATTCCGATGACCACGAGCGCAGGGCCGCCGAGGAATCGAAACGGCGACTCGATGAATCCGGCAAACTCGCGCGCCCGGTCGTCACGCAGATAGTATCCGCCGCGGAGTTCTACCGCGCCGAGGAGAATCACCAGCGCTATTACGAGCGCAGCGGTATCGCGCCGAGTTGCGGAATACGCGGACGAATCGACTGAGGTTATGGTTCAGAAGGATTAAGGGATTAGAGGAAGTCCCGAACAGGTTGGCGATGGACAATCGCGCGAAGATCGATATCGCCGGGGAATCCGCCACGGTAACGCCGCCCACCCTGGCCGCGGACGGTCGCTTGGGTTCTGCGCACCGGTTCACCAACTGGCTTCGCGACCCTTCCTGGCTCACTGTCCAACGCGTCACATTTTATTCGGGCGTTCTGCTGCTTGCATACCTGGCTGCGGCGATAGCTCAACTCTTCCACTCTCATCACCTGATATTTGCGAGTGGTAAATTCGTTGGAGGCGATTTTGTAGTTCCCTACGCGGCTTCGATCGCGGCGCTCAAAGGCGATGCGGCCTCTGTTTACGACATTCATCGCCTGTACCTGCAGGAGGCGGCGGTAATGGGGGCTAAGGATTTCGGTGGACCCTTCATGGAGCCGCCGATGTACCTGCTTATCGTGCTGCCGCTTTCGATGCTGCCATTCATCGCGTCATGGGTCGTGTTCGAGACCGTGACGCTTGCCGGCTATCTGGTCGTTCTCAGGCGCATCGCTCCCATTCCGGTCGGACTTTGGCTTGCGATCACATTTCCGGCGGTCATCATCAACTTCATGTGCGGACAAAACGGCTTCCTGACCACCGCGCTTATCGGGGGCGGTCTGCTGCTTCTCGACCGACGGCCGCTGCTTGCCGGGTTGCTGTTTGGCTTGATGGCTTACAAGCCGCATCTCGCGATATTGATTCCGCTCGCACTGATCGCAGGTCGCCGATGGCGTGCGCTCATGGCCACTGCCGTCAGCACGATTCTGTTCGCGGCGGCTTCGCTCGCGGTCTTTGGCATACCAGCCTGGCGTGCGTTTATCGGCAGTATGGCGTTCACACAGAAAACTGTCCTGGAACGGGGACTGGAAGGGGGTGGAACCAGTTTCGCGACCATGCAAACCATTTTTGGCGCAATCAGGATGTGGGGTGGCAGCGTCGAGGTTGCATATGTGTTTCAGGCGCTGGTTGCGATATGCGCGGCGTGTGCGGTGGTTTGGGTTTGGCAAAGCAGCCGTCCGTTCGCGCTCAAAGCCGCCACCATGGCGGTTGGCACCTTGATGGTTTCCCCGTACCTCCTGCAATACGAGCTGGTGTTGCTCGCGCTGCCGATAGCGTGGCTGGCAATGGAGGGTTTGGAGAAGGGGTTCCTGCCCTATGAGAAGGCCGTGCTCGCGGTCGCGTGGATTGTGCCCCGCGTATCATTGCCCGTCAGTCAGAGCGCCAAAATCCCAATTGCCCCAATTGTGATTATCGTACTGCTGACGGCGATCCTCCGGCGCGCCAGCTATCGCGAGCCCAGCGCTCACCAGGATCAAGCGCTTGACCTCGCGGATTTCGAGACACCGGGGCCATTGGTCCTGCCCGGACTCGGGCAGTCGTCCTGAGAGTACAGCTCGGCACCCGACGCGGGGTGCACGCTCAAGATTATCGAGCGGAGGGATGGAGGCCGGGCAGCTAGAGCAAATCTATTGGCTCGCGCTCTTGCAGTTCGCGGTCGATTGACCGGCGCGGCTTCTCGAGAGCGTAGCTTCCGTTCCAGAGTGGGCGAAATTTAAGGAGGAAGCGGCTCAGTTTTCCAGGGGGCGAGGATCTTTCCTGGGCTCTTTCAGGTTCAGAGTAGCGGATTCCCTTTGATGTCATTGGCAGCATCTTCGCGCCCTCCCCGTGCGTTGATAGCCTCCATCCCGCTCCTCCGAACCACCCCTTCGCTAGGGCAAGCAATCAATGTGCCACGAGCGATTGATCAATAACGTCCCGAATACGCGGCGCGCTCCTACTATCAGTCAACCGACAGCTACACATTGTAGAATCGATGCAACAATTTGTCACTGACGTTGTTTCGTCCCTGGACTAACATAGGCGCGCATCCGCCCAATCGGTCGATTCCAAAGACTCCAGGAATCAACGAGGCCACACTCGCGGCATCAAGATCGTTTGGATCGATCGGCGCCTCGGCTCCGAGCGGAGACCGCGGCACGCGCGCGACGGGATTTTGCCGTGATGCCAAAAGCCTGACGATCATCAGGGGCGGGCCGGACCGCCCGCTCAGATTAAATCGGTGCTGGCCGGTTCCTCGATAACATGGTTTTCGAGGTGGCCGATTTTCTCGATCTCGATTCGGACCACGTCGCCAGCCTTGAGCCATTTGGGAGGATTCATCGCGGCAGCCACTCCGCCGGGGGTGCCGGTCGAAACGATCGTCCCCGGCAACAAGGTAAAGACCGTCGACAGCGTCTCGATCTGTGCGAAGCAATCGAAGATCAGATGCCTGGTATTGGAATGCTGGCGCGATTCGCCGTTGACGAACGTGCGCAGGTCCAGCTTGTGCGGATCGCCAATCTCATCCGGGGTTACGATCCATGGGCCAACCGGCCCGTGCGTATCGAACGACTTGCCCAGCGTCATCGTCGGCGCGCGGCGCTGCCAATCGCGCACGCTCACGTCGTTTACGATCACGTAACCCGCGATTACCTCGCGCGCGCGATCGCGCGGCACGTGACGGCATCGCCGGCCGATGACGAATCCGAGCTCGCCTTCGTAATCCAGCGCCGATGACGCGCGCGGGATATGAATCGGATCGTACGGCCCGGTCACACAGCTCGATTGTTTGTTGAAGAACATCGGAAACTCGGGACGCTTCATCTTGGTTTCTTCGACGTGGTCCGCGTAGTTGAGCCCGATGGCGAGAAACTCCGGGGGGCGGGCGATCGGCGCCTCGAGCTTGACGCTCTTCAGCGCAATCCGGTGGACAGAATTCTTCCCCGCGCGCATCGCGCGCTCGGCTGCCGGCGCCCCCGCCACGATGAAGGCGGTCATGTCGCGCGGCAACTCGGGCGCCGCAGCCGCAAGGTCAACGATCGAGTCCTCGACGACGACGCCGATTCGCGTCGCGCCGCCATGGGTGAATGTCGCAAGCTTCATTCGACTACAGCCGTTATTGCAATGATCGACCCGCCAGACAATGGGATGCGAGGGTCTCAGGGGGGCGGCGGGGTGGGGTTGGCGGGGCACGCGCTTGCGCGCGCGAGATCCTTCGCTTCGCTCAGGATGACGGGATGGGTCGGGATGACGGAAGGAGTCGCGGCTGCCAGTCATGAGAAGCAAAGAGAAAGGACATCTCTGTAATTGGACCCTCACCCGCGCCTCGACGACTCGGCGCGGCCTCTCTCTGACAGAGAGAGGCTAGATCCGGGGCCGGGGGCCATCCTTCCTTACGCGGCGGGGCATTTGGCCGGCGGCGCGTGTTCACGGCCGGATCGGGCAATCTTGTACCGGCCGTCCGTAATCGGCACAGTCTTCATAAGACGGGCGCTGGCATGGGCGGCGGACGGCGGGTCGAAGGCCGTGCGGCGTCCAAGGGAAACGACGTGACCAGGAACGGAAACTTTTTCAATCTCTACAATCACGATTTCGTCAGAATCGCGGTTGGAGTGCCGTCGGTTCGCGTCGCGGATCCCGCTTACAACGCCGAACATACCGTCGCGCTGATCCGCGACGCCGCCGAGCGCAAGGCGGTGCTCGCGCTGTTTCCCGAATTGGGGCTGACCGGGTATTCGTGCGACGATCTGTTTCAGCAGCGCGCGCTGCTCGACGCATGCCTTGACGCAATCGCGGTGGTGGCCGAGGCGACGGCGAAGCTTTCGATCGTCAGCGTGGTCGGAGCGCCGCTCCAGATCGATCATCATCTGTATAACTGCGCGATCGTGATTCATCGCGGGCGGATTCTCGGCGTCGTGCCGAAGACCAATCTCCCGAACTACCGCGAGTTCTACGAACCGCGGCAATTCGCCTCGGCCGACGCCGCGACCCGCGACGAAATCGAGTTGGCCGGGAATCGCGCGGTTCCGTTCGGCAACAACCTCATCTTCCAGCACGAGGAGCAGCCGGGGCTTACGATTCACGCCGAGATTTGCGAAGACTTGTGGGTTCCGATTTCGCCGTCGTCATACGCGGCGCTGGCGGGAGCGACGGTGCTGCTGAACCTGTCGGCGTCGAACATCACGATCGGCAAGGCCGACTACCGGCGCTCGCTGGTCATCGGCCAATCCGCGCGATGCATTGCGGCGTACGCATATAGCGCGGCCGGAACGGGTGAATCGACGACCGATCTGGCCTGGGACGGACACGCGTTGATCGCCGAGAACGGCAACCTGGTCGCCGAGTCCGAGCGCTTCAAGGATGGGCCGCAAGTGGTCTGGGCGGAAATCGATCTCGAACGGCTGTCGCAGGAACGGATGCGTCAAAACACCTTCGGCGACACGGCTCAGCGCGAGCGCGAGCGAGTGCGGCGGTTTCGGCGGATTTCATTTTCGACGCAATTGCCGCGGCGCGCGAAGATGCTGCTGCAAAGGCGCTACGAGCGGTTCCCCTACGTGCCCTCGGATCCCGCAACCCGCGACGAGCGATGCGCCGAAGTCTTCGACATCCAGGTTCAAGGCCTGGCTACGCGACTGCGCTCGACCGGTCTGGAACGCGTCGTGATTGGAATCTCGGGCGGAATCGATTCCACCCACGCGCTGCTGGTATGCGCGCGTGCGATGGATCGGCTCGGCTTACCGCGCAAAAATATTCTCGCCGTCACGATGCCCGGCTTTGCCACCGGCGCGCGAACGCTCGAGCAGGCGCGCCGGCTGATGAAGTCGCTCGGCTGCTCGACCGATGAAATAGACATTCGCCCGAGTTGCATGCAGATGTTCAAGGACATCGGGCATCCCTATGCCAAAGGCAAGAAAGTTTACGATGTCACGTTCGAGAACGTACAGGCGGGCGAGCGCACCAGCCACCTTTTCCGATTGGCGAACCTGCGCGGCGGGCTGGTGATCGGCACCGGCGACTTGAGCGAGCTGGCGCTGGGATGGTGTACCTACGGGGTCGGCGATCACATGTCTCATTACAGCGTCAATGCGAGCGTGCCGAAGACATTGATCCAGCACGTAATCCGATGGCTCGCGCAAACCGAGAGCCTGGGCCGCGAAACCAGCACGACGTTGCTCGAGATTCTTGCCACTCCAATCAGCCCCGAGCTGATCCCCGGCACGTCGGAGGACGGACATTCCAGCCACGACACCGAAGCGACGCTTGGCCCCTACGAGCTGCACGACTTCTTCCTCTACTACACGCTGCGCTTCGGATACCCACCGCCGAAGGTCGCGTTCCTCGCTTACAATGCGTGGCGCGACAAGGACGCGGGCCAGTGGCCGGACATTGGGCGCGAGCGCCGCAACCAATACGACATCGCGACGATCAAGAGGCATCTGCACACATTTCTGTACCGCTTTTTTCAGTTGAGCCAGTTCAAGCGCAGTTGTATCCCGAACGCGCCCAAGGTCGGTTCGGGCGGATCGCTGTCGCCGCGCGGCGACTATCGGGCGCCCTCGGACAGCGTAGCGACCGCATGGCTCGAGCAATTGAAGTCGATCCCCGACAAAGATTAATCTCGCCATCGGTTTCGCGGACGGCTTGCACGCGCTTGGCGATTCAGTGAAAAAGTGAAAAGTGAGAAAGTGAAATTGATCGACGATTTGAATGTCGAGTGCCACCCCGCGTGCACTCTGCGATGAGGGAGTGAGATGCTAAAGGCTTCGGGAACAATATTTGCGATGCTGGCGCTGGCGGCCGCCGCCGCGCTAGCCACCCCGGCCAGCGCGCAGCAGTCTGCCGCGCCACAGCAATCGCCGTGGGCGATGCGTGCGCCGGATGCTGCGCCGCACGGTGCTGCGACCCGTTCGGCCCAGGCCGTGGCGGCTGAGAAGGAGGCTGAGAAGGGCACGCCGCAGCAGCGGGAATTGGCGCGCAAGATCGTCTATGCCATGTACGCGAAAGATTTCGCCGCGCTCAAGCAGCTGATCGCGCCGTCCACGATGAAATGCATCGGCCAGAACCAGAATTTTCTTGACGACCGGATAAGGAAGCAATTCGACCTTCCAATCAGCAAGAACTACCAGGTGACGGTTACCGAGAAGCCGGCAAATGTGATGCTGCCGGACAAGTACGCCACTTACCCAATGCCGGCGACTCATTATTTGGGAATCGCATTTGGCACCGAGGACAGTGGCACCATCACGGTGAACGAATGGATCGGGCAGGAAAATGGCCGCTGGTACGAGGCACAGCCATGCCCAACGGAACTTGGGATGCAGCGATTTGCCAAGCTGCAGCGGATGCGGGCTCAAGGTCGCGAGCAGGCCAAGGGGTATGCGGCGCGCGTCCAGGAGCCGCTCAAGTCGCAGCTGCTGGCGCTCATCGCCAAGCGCGATAATGCCGATGCGTGGACGCTGTGCGTGAAAACCCTGCACGTTGACTTTCAGACCGCTCACGAAATAGTTGCGATCCTCGCGGGTGACGAAGCAGACTGAAGCCGCTCGCGAAGTTTCTCGATCGCTTCGACGCCGAAGTTTGCCCCAGGCTCGCGTCAGCGAAGCAGTCGATTGCCCGCAGCGGGGCTCAGGCCGGCTGCCCGATAATGCGGTAGGGTCAAACAAGATGAACGGTCTGGCGCATCTGCTCGACAAGACGGTTTTCCCGGTTCAGCCGCTGATCGTGCCGGTTGCCTTGATCGTATGGATCGTCGCTGCAATCCCATGGGTCAGGAGTCGACTGAAGTTCTTCCCACAAAAATATCACCTCGGACTCGCAGCGGCTGGGACGGTCTTCCTGGGTATTGTCGGAGCTGAGTTCGCGCTGGTTGCTTTCGTGGAGCACGAGGCCTGGCACGAGATGGTGCCGCAACTGTACGGCGAGATTGAGTCCGTGACGGTCGACGGAATTCAGATTGGCGATAGCGGTCCGCTGGTAGCCGCGCTGCGAAACATGCAGGGAACAATCGGACACCACTCCCATCCAACGATCAGCCATGTCGTGGTGCTGACAACTTCACGCGGATCTCTGCCGCTGAATCTGAAGAGAGATTCTGAAGATCCTGATGAATATTGGGTGTTCTATCCTTTTTTTCAAATCACGAGATTCAACGCCGTGGGGCACGCCTTCACTGACGCTATGGAGGGGATGTAAGCCCGCGTGCCGCCGACTTGCCCGCAGCGCGAACGCTCTGTAAACTCGTGTCGCTTTCACTAGCGATGTAAAGGGTTCTCGCGTTTAGAGCAATCATCGCATCGCTTGTGCCGCTTGGACGGTTGTAATTCGTGGAAAAGACAATCTCGCCAGGATCCATCGTTGTGGCATCCAAGGACCAGATTTCCTGCGATCTCGAGGGTGAGGCCGCCATTCTGAATCTCAAGAGCGGGACCTACTTCGGACTGGACCCGGTAGGCGCCATGATTTGGAGCCTGATTGTGCAACCGCGCCGAGTGGCCGAGATTCGCAACGCATTGATCGAGCAATTCGACGTCGAAGCCGAGCGATGCAGCCGCGATTTGATGCAACTGCTTGCCGAACTCCAGGCGCATGGCCTGATTCAGGTCCTGGACGAGCCGGCGCCGGACGGTCGGGGATCGGATGAAGAAGGTAGCTAAGTTCCTCGCGTTGCCCGCGCCGGATCGGATGCTTCTGTTTCAGTCGCTGGCGGCGACTTTGGCGGTGCGTGCGGGCCTGTGGATGTTGCCGTTTGCTCGTGCGCGCCGGCTTGCTGACGCGATGAGCCATCCGATGCGCGCAAACTCCAGCTCCGTGCGTCCATCACCTGAAAAAATCGCGTGGGCAGTCGCCACCGCCAGCCGGGCCGTCCCCAGCGGCGGCAACTGCCTGGTTCGCGCGCTCGCGACCGGCATCGTGCTCAAGCGCTACCGCTATCCCAGCGAACTCAAAATCGGGGTCATGAAACCGGTCGACGGGCATTTCGGCGCCCACGCATGGCTCGAGAGCGGCGGCATCGTGGTGATCGGAGATTTCGAGCTTGATCGATACATGCCGCTTGGCGGGCGGGACTCCGTTGGCCGATAGTCCCGCAAACCCACCGACGAAGGGCACGCTTGCGACGTACGTCAAGATGCTGGTGCGGGTTTCGCGCTGGCATTTGATCAGCGTGCTCATCGTGATGGTCCTGTTTTCGCTGACCGAGGGGGTCGGCTTCGCGCTGCTGCTTCCGACCCTGCAGGTGGCGGGCTTCAATCTCGCCGGACAGGGCGAGGCGGGACGTTACGCGGCGATGGTTTCGAAGGCATTCGTTTCGGTGGGGCTGCACCCGTCGCTGATTCTTCTGCTTGGCATATTCGTGATCCTGGTTGGCGCGCGAACGGTGCTGGGACAGATGCAGGGCGTGTGGACTTATGCGGTTCAGCAGGAAGTCGAGGATCATCTGCGCCGTCGCCTCTACCACGCGATTGCGGATGCGAACTGGCTGTTCGTATGCCGGAGCAGGACTTCGGATTTCACTCACGCGCTGACCGCAGAAGTCAGCCGAATCGGCTACGCCACGAATCTTGCACTGGTATTCATCGGCGAAGTCGCGATCGGAATGCTCTACATGGCAATCGCGTTTGCGCTGTCGGCCGGGATGACTGCATTGGTGCTGATCTCCGGCGCGTTTCTGGCGTTTGTTTTTCGCGGCCGCACCCATGCGATCGAAAAGCAGGGCGAGGAGATCTCCGCTTCCAGCAAGTCGCTCTACGCCGCCACCATCGAGCATTTACAGAGTCTCAAAGCGGCGAAAACTTATGGCGCGGAAGCGCGTAATTTTTCGATTTTCTCCGAGCTGAGCGCCGATGTTGCCCGGGCCAACGTGGACGGCACGCGTCAGCAGGCGATCGCCGCGACGTGGTTCGAACTCGGCACGGTGGTAATCCTCGCGATGGTGGTGTTCGCATCGCTTCAGATCCTGGCAGTGCCGCCGGCGTCAATTCTGCTCCTGTTGCTGCTGTTCATGCGTGTGATGCCGCGAATCATGAGCGGCCAGTACCACTACCGCGCCTTCGTCAACGCGCTGCCATCGTTCGCCAACCTGCTGGATATCGAAGCCCGATGCACCGCGGCCGCTGAGCCGGCGGTGCATCTGCACGATCGGCAGTCGCTCACCCGCGAACTTGCCGCTGAGAACGTATCGTTTACTTACAGTGAGGGACGGGTGCCCGCGGTAAGCGATTTGAGCCTGGTGATCCCGGCGGGGAAAATCGTCGCGCTGGTGGGGCCGTCGGGAGCCGGCAAGAGTACCATCGCCGACATTCTGATGGGCCTCGTCGCGCCCGACTCGGGCACGCTCAGACTCGACGGCCGGCCGCTCGGACCCGAAGGCATGCGCGGATGGCGCGATCAAATCGGCTTTGTGGCGCCCGACACGTTTCTCTTTCACAACACGATTCGTGCAAACCTCAAATGGGCGCGCCCCGAAGCCAGCGAGGAGGAAATGCTCGCGGCGCTTCGACAGGCGTCCGCATTCGATTTCGTCGCGGGACTAAGCGGCGGGCTCGATACTATCGTCGGCGATCGTGGAATGATGCTGTCGCAGGGAGAGCGCCAACGCCTCGCGCTGGCGCGCGCATTCCTGCGCCGCCCTTCGATGCTGATTCTGGACGAGGCGACCAACAGCCTCGATTCCGAAAACGAAGCACGGGTGCTCGATGCGATCGAAAGCCGCCGCGGCGAACTCACCGTCGTACTGATCGCGCATCGCCTATCGACCATCCGATGGGCCGATCTGATTTACGTCGTCGAAGGCGGGAAGGTGGTCGAGTCGGGCAATTGGTCGTCGCTCAGCGCGCTGCGCGACGGCCGTTTCCGCGCGCTATGGGAAGCGCAGAGTCTGACCATCTGATCGAGATCCAGCCCGCATTTACGTCACATTCTGTTAATCCGCGACTAATTGTTCCGACATGTCCCTGAACTAGGGTGACGCCGTTCGCGGCGCGTGGGTGTCTGATCGAGCGGACGGCGCTGAGCGACGGCATAGATCGCCTGTGGGAGGGGACATGAAGATTCAATCGCGTATATCGTCGTTTCTGTTGCCGGCCGTGGCCGGCATCGCGCTGCTCTTGAGCGGATGCGCGCAGCAACGCGAGTTAAGTTGGTGCACTGTTTACGGCGCCGCCGCCGGCGCGCTGATTGGCACCGGCGTTGGCTATGCTGTCGGCGACAACGCGGGCAATCCCGGCGAGAGCTCGCGAACTATCACGGGTGCGGTTGCCGGTGCGGGAATCGGCGCGGTAATAGGCGGAGTCGCGGGCCATTACTATTGCGATCCGATCGTTCAACCGCCGCCTCCGCCACCACCACCTCCTCCGACCCCGCCGCCTCCGCCACCACCGCCCCCACCTCCGCCGTTGAAGGAGAAGCTGGTACTGCGCGGCGTGCATTTTGATTTCAACAAATCGAACATCCGTCCCGGCGATGCCGCCGTGCTGGACGAGGCCGCCTCAACTCTCAAGGCCAATCCCGGCGTTGACATTGACGTGAATGGATATTGCGACGCGATCGGAGGCGAGGACTACAACCTGAGGTTATCCGACCGGCGCGCGAACGCGGTCGTCGATTACCTTATCAAGGATGGAATCGCCGAAAGCCGGCTGCATCCACACGGCTACGGCAAGACCAACTTCGTGGCGACCAACGACACTGCCGATGGGCGCGCGCAAAACCGCCGCGTCGAACTGGCGCCCGAACAGTAAGCACGCATACCACGGGGCGCTCGCAATCTCGCGAGCGCCCCGCCGCCGTTCCCTCGCGCGGTCAGGATTTAGCGTTCCGCGCGACATCGACAGAAAGACACAAATAGCTTGCACCTGTCCACTTTTTGTGGAATAGGAAGCGGGGAGGACGGCATGGCCTACCGAATTCTGACGCTTGATGGCGGCGGCAGTTGGGCGCTGATTGAAGTAATGGCGCTGCGCGCGCTTTACAGTGACCAGAAGTCAGGACACGACGTGCTCGCTGATTTCGACCTGGTCGCTGCTAACTCCGGCGGAAGTCTGGTGCTTGGCGGCCTCGTCGAGAACCTGACGCTCGGCGCGCTACTCTCATATTTTCAGAATCAGCAGAACCGCGAGTCGATTTTCTCGCCCACGACTTCCTGGGGAGATCGAGCGCTCCGAGATCTCACCGGAATGGGGCCCAAATACAGCGCCGCGAACAAACTTCCGGCGATTCAGGGGTTTTTGCCAACTCGCGGAACGTCTCCGTTGGTATCCGCAGCGGCAGCCGTGCGCCGCACGGGGGCATCGGCGGACATACATCTGCTGATCACCGGCTTCGATTACGATCGCAACCGTGCCACGTTTTTCCGCTCTGCGCCGGCCTCGGGCGCAGCCTGGGGCACCGGCGACGCCGCCAGCGTGACGCTGGCCGAGGCGCTCCACGCCTCGACCAACGCGCCCGTCAATTACTTTGACGGGCCGGCGCAATTTCCCGATCGGCCGGGAAGGTATTGGGATGGCGCCATCGCTGGATGCAACAACCCGGTGCTGGCGGCGGTCACCGAGGCCCTGGCGCTGGGGCAAAATCCAACGGACATTGTCGCGCTGAGTCTGGGGACTGGATCGGTCGCGTTGCCGGCGCCGCCTCCTGGCGGTGCATCATCACCGTACCTGCGGCCACCCGCAGATTCCGGACTCGTTGCGGATCTGCACAAGCTGGCGACTTCGATTCTCGACGACCCGCCTGATATCGCATCCTATCTCGCATATGCCATGACTGGCGCCAGCAAGGGGCTTAAGGACCCCATAAAAAGCCGGATCGTGAGGATGAATCCGCTGATCAGTCCGGTAAAGGATCCCGCCGGCATTTGGACGGCGCCTGGCGGTATGACCGCCGCCCAGTTTACCTATCTGGCGAATATGGACATGGATGCGATCCAGCAGTCCCAGGTAAATGCGATCGCGGCCTATGCGGATCTATGGCTAAAAAGCCAAGCGCCAAACCAGCCGATCCGCATGAATACCGACACGCTCGCGTGCGAGCTTGGTGACGCCTGGTTCCAGGCCGCCTCCGCTGCATGGGCGGCAATCAAATAGGCGACGTGCCGCGGTGCTTGAAAGGCTGGCGAGTCGAAGGATCGACGGTCAAATGATTAGCTGTGGACATCGGATGCGGCCTTTCTCTTCGATGCTGCCAATGATTTTAGCGGCGCTTGGTGTCATCGCCTTCACGGCCTCGCGGGGAATCGAAGAAATGCGAGAGGGGGGACTTGAACCCCCACGCCTTGCGGCACCGGATCCTAAGTCC
>Ga0187862_10002869_pt1 | contig 17092 bp, 13 predicted proteins | sample June2016WEW_10_1_FD_133003 | JGI IMG/M metagenome (GOLD analysis project Ga0187862, IMG submission 133003) | Peatland microbial communities from SPRUCE experiment site at the Marcell Experimental Forest, Minnesota, USA - June2016WEW_10_150 | ecosystem: Environmental > Terrestrial > Soil >...
GGCGCGCTCGAAGCCCGATGCAACCGCGCGAGCGAAGGGCGACTTCGACGCGACGATCGCGACGCGCTTGCGCCAGAGCTTGAGCTGGGTCAGCAAGCGGACGAAGCCGCGCAAATAGTCACTTGCGGGACTGAGTACTCCGACGATCATCTTGTAGCCGCGGTCGTAGAGTTCGTCGCCGGCGCCGCCGTGATTTACGAAGACGCGGCCGGATTGTTCGACGATGCCCGAGGCGGCGCGGGTGAGGCGATTGGAGTACGGACCGAAGATTATGTCGGCGCGGCGATCCGCGCAGAGCGATCGATAAATGTCGGCGCATCGCACGGGATCGCTCGCGTCGTCGTGGCATTCGAGCGCAAACTCACATCGCTCGCCGGCGACGCGCAGTGCACTACTGGCGTTGGCGTCGGCGATGAACAAACGAATCGCGATTTCGGCCTGCCGGCCCATCGGAGAGTATTCGCCGGTGAGAGAGAGCGAGAGGCCGATGGTGATTTTCACGGGAGGGAAGTCAGGGTGCGACTTCGGCGATGCCGCCCTTGATGACGGCCTGCCCGTCGGGATTGAAAGTCTCGTAAGCGAAAACTTTCCGGCCGTCGCGCTCGCCGTCGGCCCAGAATTTGGTGGTGATGGTCTGGCCGGGAAGCACGGGCCGGGAGAAGCGCACGCGCAAGCGCTTGAGACGAGTCGGGTCGCCGGCGCAGAGATTGTCGATCGCGACCTTCGACGTAAACGCCATGGTGCAAAGGCCATGAACGATGATGCCCGGCAGGCCCGCCATCTTCGCGATGGTTTCATCGACATGGATCGGGTTGCGATCGCCGGAGGCCTCGGCGTAGCGGTAGGTCTGATCCTTGTCGATAGTTTGCGCGACTGAAAAGATCGGCTCACCGCGATCCGGCTCGATGGCGCGCGGTTCCGAGGCTGCGGCCTCGCGGTTTCGAGCGCCTCGAATAAAAGCGATGAAGAGTGCCTTCTGGACCGGTTGCCCTTTCTGGTTGGCGGCGTTCAGCTCGACGGTCATGGTCTCGCCGGTGGCCTTGGTTTCGATCGAAATAATTTTTGCGGCTGCGGTTATCAGGTCGCCAGGGTGAATTGGATTTAGAAATTCCATGTCCTGCTCGCCGTGAACGAGGCGGATCAGGTCGGCTTGCAGGTCGGAATCCATTACGATCTTCATGATCGCATCCCAAATGACGGTAACGCCGAACATCGGCGGCGCGACGACGCCGCCAGGGCGGCTTTGGTCGAAGAAGGCGGGGTTGAGGTCGTTGTGCGCGCGCGCATAGCTCTGGATCGCGTCGAGGGTGACGTTGGTGGTAGCGGGCGGGTATTGGCGGCCCACGCAGGCTTTGTTCAGCGGCATCGATTGGCTCCGATTGATGGTGGTTTCGAAATTTTTCGCTTTTCGTTGATCTGCGGCTAATTTATCTCGCGGCCGGCGATGAATACGGACTTCAACTCTAGCGCCCGGCTGAGCACGATTAAATCGGCGCGCGCGCCGGCTTGAATGCGTCCGCGATCGCCCGCGCCGACGAGATTGGCGGGATTGGTCGCAGCCATCACCGCCGCATCGCCGATGCTGACGCCGGCCTTTTCGACCATTATGCGGACTCCATCGAGCATCGAGATGATGCTGCCCGCGAGCGTGCCGTCATCGAGGCGCGCGGCGCCGTCGCGAATCGTTGCGCGCGCACGCCCGACATTTTTTTCGGAAGCAGAGGCGTTAGCCAGAGCGACTTTGTCGGTGACAAGGATCATCCCGTCTTTGCCGCGGGCGCGGCTGGCGAGACGCAGCATCGCGGGATGCACGTGGACACTGTCGGGGATGATCGCGGCGAGTGCGGTTGACGGCGTGAGCGCGGCGGCGACAACGCCGGGATCGCGATGGTTCAACGGGCGCATCGCGTTGAACAGATGCGTGAACATCCGGGCACCGGCGGCGATGGCGGCGTTGGCCTGCTCGAGAGTCGCGTTGGTATGACCGATGGAGACGACCACGGCGCGCGCGGTAAGCCGCCGAATCGCGTCGAATCCGTCGGGCAACTCAGGCGCCAGCGTGATCAATCGAAGCGCGCGCATCGCGAGCACTCGTTCGAAGGCCTCGGCGCGCGGTTCGAGGTTGAGCGCGGGATGCGCGCCGAGCCGGAGCGGCGAAATGAATGGACCTTCGAGATGCATGCCGAGAAGGGCGGCCGCATCGGCGGCGTTATCGAGGCGCGAATTTTCAATCGCACCGGCGATCGACTCGTGAACCTGTGCGATCTTTTCAATCGGCGCAGTGACCGCAGTCGGCATCCAGGCCGTGGCGCCTTCGCGCGCGAGGTGGCGGCTCAGAGTGGCGAGTGCGTCCGCCGACGCGTTCATCACGTCGATACCGTGCGAGCCGTTGACCTGAAGATCGACGAAGCCGGGCAGGATGTAATCCTGGTCACCGCCGTCAGATGCGGATTCGAGTGCGGTGATCCGATCAGTGAACGTGATGCGCCCGCGGACGAGCGAGCCGTCGGGCATTGCGATGCAGCCGGACAGTTTACCGGCGGGCCGATTCATAGATGTAGTTTTGGGGGTCAATTCGCGCCGAACCGCTCTGCGAGCAGACGCGAGAAGCGCGGCAAATAGATGAGGTCGAAGGTTTCTTCCTTGCCGGGAAACATCGCAACCGCGGCGCCCTTGAGCGCAAGGACGTGTTCCCATCCCTGTTCGAGCGTCATGTCATGGTCCTGAGCGATGGTCGCGAAGGTCAGCTCGACGAGGAAGCGCAGCCGGCGAATCATTTTGTTCTCATGCTCGATTTTCGCTGCGCGGTCGTAGTCGTGGTCGGCCATGAGTGCGTTCTCCGTGCGGGAGTGTCTTTGTGAACCATCAGTATATCATCGAAGAGGGACGCGATCATGAGGCGACGGGTGCGGGCTTGTCTCCATTGTCGGAGGATGCCAGATTCTAGCGGGCTGTTAAAAAAGTAATTTTCAACGCCCGCTCCCTCTCTCTTGTCTCCCCCAAAGGGGGAGATGTTGTAGGTGCGAAGAGAGCTGTTACGCAGGATGTTGAAGCACTTGAAGTCGGAAGCGACAATTGACCGGAATTTTTCGACATCCTGCTAAGGCGCCGTGAATTCAGTCCGCCTCAAAAGCAGCTTCATATATCTAGCCAACGCGGTGAAGGATCTGCGCGGGAATTGGTCGGTGCTGGCGGTAGTGCTGGCGCCGTTGATCCTGGCGGCCGCGTTGTGCCTGCTGCCGGACGCGTTGAATCTGCAATTCCGCCTCGCCAAGACGTTTGAGCCGGGCGCGCAAAATATCAACTACGTGCAGGCGCAGGGCGTCGATGCGCCGGACACGGCCGCGCCGCTGCAAGAGCCGCAGCCGTTCTCGCCGTGGGTCACCAAAGCGCTGCATCTGATCGTCGGCCTGCTCACGCTGCTGGTGACGCTGGTCACGCTGTGTTCGCTCAAGAGGATCCACGCGGGACTCCGCAAACCCGGGATTATTGGCGAAGCGATCGAGGTTTACCGGGAATCGATTCCGCTTGCGCCGGGGTTCATATGGGTGACGATTTTGCAACTGGCGGCGCCGGCGGCGGGATTATTTTTGTTCCAGGAGGCGTCGAGCTACATACCCGGTTCGATTGGTGTGTGGTCATATGTCGCGCTGGTGTTGATGATCATGGTCGGCGCGCTGGTGTACACGTGGTTGTACTTTGCGCAGTTCGCGCTGATCTTCGACGCAAAGCATAGCTGGCATGCGCTGCTGTTCAGCCGCGACCTGATTCGCAAGCGCTTTTTCAAAGTCGCGACGCGGATCGTGGTGTTCCTCGCGGTCTGGTCGGGATACAACTGGTGGGCCGCGGGAGCGTTTGTGGTGGTGAGCCTGCTGTTCGGGCCGGTCGGAGTGGTAACGGGTTTTCTCGGGACAACGATTTTTCTGGTCGGTCTTGGCGAGATCAGCGTGAACTTTGCGACCACCGCGTTCCTGGTCGCGGCGGGGCTGCGCCTCTATCAGGATTTGCAGGGCTGAGCAGGGGGAAGAGCAGAGAGGGTGGGAGAGGGGAACTTACTTGAATGCGGAACCCACCGTGGGTTCCGCACCTCCTTGGGCAGGGGTGACCCCTGCACCCAGTGTTAAGAAGACGCGAAAATCTGCGCAGCGCATCTTTTCGCGACTACACGATGGGCAGACCCATTGGCACGGGAGGCCAATATTAAGAGACCGCGCGCGACAACGGAGCGCGGCCTTAATACCGGGTGCAGGGCTCAGCCCTGCCCGTTGTCGCGCGCGGTCTCTTAATATTGGCCAGCCGTGCCAACGGCCAGGCGGGAGAGGGCGCGAATCGTGACTTGAATCGCGGGCAGGCTCGGGGACGCAAGGGCCTTGAGTTCGTCGAAGAGCCGCGCGAGTTGCGCGAATCGATTGGCGCGAACCCGCTTCAACTGCTCGATCGATTCATCGACACCGATATCGGGATCGTCGGCGATAGCGTCGAGCACCGCGCAGCACAGCGCGATCCGCGCGGCGCGAAGTTCAGTGGCGAGTTCGTTTGCGGCGCGCCGCTCCCAGCGGTCGTCAGCGCCAATCGATTGAAGGGCATCTTCGAGGATTGTGAAGTTGAGTTGCGCGCTCAGGCGGAAGTACGCTCGAGCCGCATCGGCGGGTTCGATTTCGCGGGCGAAACTCAGGCTCAGCACGCTCAGAATGTGATCGGCGAAGGCCAGGCGCGCCAGCCCGTGCGCCAGTTCTCCGTCCAGGACGTCGATCCGAAGCTCGCGATAGAGGCGCTCGAAACGGTCGCGCTCGCCGGCCGCGAGCATCGACTCGAACTCGCCCGACAGCATTTCGAATGCGGGCTTGAAGCGGGTCACCGCGGCGCCGATCGAAGTGGCAGGTTCCAGTTCGCTGAGCGCCCATCCCGCAGCGATCCGGCAGGCGCGTTCAAGTGCGAGAAATGCGCCCAGCTCCGATTGGGCCGCGGTCGCTGCGGCGTTGCGCTTGAGCATAGCGGCGCGTTCGTGAATCGAAAGCACGTCGGCCGCGATGACCCATGCACGGACCACATCCTCCGCCGCGACGCCACGATCGCGCACATGGCCGAAGACGAAAGTCGAGCCGACCAGATCGACGAGTTCATTGACGGCGCGAGTCGCAATCAGCTCGTGGCGGAGGCGATGAGCGCCGACGTCGGAGGATGAGAGCGCGGCGAGCGAGGGCGGGAAGTATGGCTGCAGGAAACGTCCGACGAGGTACGAATCGTCAACCAGCACGGTGGTTTGAAGCGGCCGGATAAGATCGATCTTGGTGTAGGCCGCGGCCAGCGCAAGTTCGGGGCGGGTGAGCCCGGGGTAGCGTGAGTGCCGCTCGTGGATCGCGTCGCGGGTGGGCAGCACGGGCTCCATCCCGGTCAGGATGCCGCGATCCTCGATGGCCTGGAGATGGTCGCGAAACTCGGTCAAGTGGGTGCGGCTGCGAAGCTGCTCGAGGCTGAGCGACAGCACCTGATCGCGATTGTCAGCGATGACACGGTCGGCGACTTCGCCGGCGCATGCGGCAAGCGCGCGGTTGCGCGCGTCGCGCGTGAGCTCGCCGCGAGCGACGGCAGGCTCGAGCAGAATTTTCAGATTGACTTCGTGATCGGACATATCCACGCCTGCCGAGTTGTCGATCGCGTCGGTGTTGATACGCCCGCCGGCGAGCGCGTACTCGATACGCGCTTTTTGGGTGAAGCCGAGGTTGCCGCCTTCGACGACTATTTTGGCGCGAAGCTCAGGCGCGGCGATTCGGCATGCGTCGTTGGCGTGGTCGGCGACTTCGGCGTCGGTCTCGGTCGTGGCGCGAACGTAAGTCCCGATACCGCCGTTGTAAAACAGATCGACGGGCGCGCGCAGAATGCGCTGGATCAACGACTCTCCGTCGAGCGCATCGGAGTCGCATCCGAGCGCGGCGCGCACTTGCGTACTGAGATCGATTCGTTTCTGGCCGCGGCGGAAGACGCCGCCGCCGGCACTGATGAGCGCGGGATTGTAGTCCGCCCAAGTCGAGCGCCGCAAATCGTAGAGCCGCTTGCGTTCGTCGAAGCTGGCGGCGGGGTCGGGGTCGGGATCGATGAAGATGTGCCGATGGTCGAAGGCGGCGATCAGCTTCAAGTTGCGCGAGCGCATAAGGCCGTTGCCGAACACGTCGCCCGACATGTCGCCGATGCCGACCATCGTGATCGGCGCGCCGCGGTCGGGATCGCGACCCATCTCGCGCAGATGCCGGCGCGCAGATTCCCACGCGCCGCGCGCCGTGATCGCCATCTGCTTGTGGTCGTAGCCGTGCTCGCCGCCCGAGGCGAAGGCGTCGCCAAGCCAGAAGCCGCGCTCCAGAGCGATCTGATTGGCGAGGTCGGAGAAACTCGCAGTGCCTTTATCGGCGGCCACGACGAGATACGGACCGTCGTTGTCCAGCACCCTGACGCGAGCGGGATGCACCGGGCCGTCGGCGGTGAGATTGTCCGTGAGATCGAGCATCGCGTTGATCAGCGTCTGGTACGCCTCGACGCCGTCGCGGGGATCGGGCTGCTGGCGGGGTCGCGGCTTGACGATGAAGCCACCCTTGGCGCCGAACGGGACGATGATCGCGTTCTTGACGGTCTGGGTCTTCATCAGATCGAGGATCTCGGTGCGGTAATCGTCGTGCCGGTCGCTGAAGCGAATTCCGCCGCGCGCGATACGTCCGTGGCGCAAATGGCATCCTTCCATGCGCGGACTGTTGACGTGAATTTCGTAGAGCGGCGCGGTGTCGGGCAGGCCGGTGATGCGCGCGCTTTCGAACTTGAGCGCGATGTAGGGGTCGGGCGACGGCACCGCGCAGAAAAAATTGGTGCGCACGGTCGCCTCGACCAATGACAGCATCGCGCGCGCGGTGCGGTCGTCAACAATATTTTCGATCGCACCGAGACGCGCGAGATAGGCTTGCCGCAGATCCGCGATTTTTTCCGGCGCGGCCGGACTGTCGAACGAGAGGCGCGCGGTGAACAGTTCCAATAGCAACCTGGCAAGGTCGGGATATAGCAACAGAACGCGCTGCAAGCCGAGACGAGCGGGCGACAGGCGCATCTGAAACGCGGCGACGAGGTACGCGCGCAGCAGCGCGACCTCGCGCCAGGCGAGGCCCGCGGTGAGAGTGAGCGCGTTAAGAGAATCGTCTTCGGCAACGCCGGTCCGCACGGCGGCGATCGCGTCGGCAACCAGTGCGGCGCCGGGAAATTTGTCGAACGGCTGCGAGCCGGGTCCTTGCACGGAAAAAACCTGCAGGTACGCGCGCGTCACTTTGCCGTCGGTGCGGGGACCAAGCTCGTGAGCGTCCTCGGCCAACACCTCGATGGCGAAGTTCTGCAAAGTAGGCATCAGATCGGACAGCATCGGCGCGTCGCCAAGGCCCATAATCCGTATGTCGCCGGCGCCGCCGGCATGGCCGTCGGCAGCGCTACGTCCGGCCTCGACCATGAAGTCGCGGCCGCCGGCGATTAGCGCTTCGACGTCCTCGAGGTCGACGACCGCGCGCGTTACGTCGATCGCCGCCTGATAGTCAGCGCTGAACGCACCGGCCCATCGCTCAGCGAGCGAGCGTCCCCGCCTGGGTCCGAATTTTTTGATCAACCGCTCCTGCAAGCGATCGTCCCATCGTCTGGCGAGCTCGGCGATCGTGGTCTCGAGGCCGCGGATGACCGGAGTCTTCGGGGGTTCGGCAAGGAAGCAGAAATGGAGGCGCGCCGTGTAACCCTCGCCGAGCGCCAGGTAGAAATAGATCAAAGTGCCGTGGAGCGCGGCTGCAAGAGTATCCTGGATGCGCCGGCTAAGCTCGGCGGAGCCGACGTCGCGCGGTATCACCACCAGCGCGATCACGTTGCCGTGACGCACGTCGGGCGCAACGAAGAGCCGCACCGAGCCCGCGCTCTTAACGTCGAGGATGAGGCGCAACTGCGCGCGCAGTTCGGCGACGGGCGCGCGAAAGAGTTCGTCCTTGGGAAAGCTGTTGAAGGCGGAAACGATTTCCTTGTAATCGTGCGAGCCGGGGGTGGCGCCCTCGCACTCCAGCACTTCGCGCAGCTTCGCGCGCAGGACCGGAATGTGTTGCGCCTCTTCCGCGTAAGCCTTGGAGGTGAACAGCCCGACGAAATTGTCGAACGCGACGACGCGGCCCGATGCGTCGGTGCGGCGAATCGAGACGCTGTCCATCGGGCGGCGGCGATGTACGTGGGACTCGGCGCGAGTCTTGCCGATCACCAGCGGTGGTCCTTCGAAGAAGAGCTTGCGGCGCGCGGTTGAGAGTTCACCGAGCAATACCGAGCTGCGAAATCGCGACTCGTCCTGCTCGCGCATGACGCCGAGTTCGGTGCCGGGATCGAGCACGAATCTGGCGGCGGCCTCGTCGCCGCTCACGAGATAGCGGCGATAGCCGAGAAACACGAAGCTGCCGTGGACGAGCCAGCGCATGAGGTCGCGGACCTCGATCAGTTCGCGGTTCGACGCGGTTTCCTCGCAGATCTGCAGGGCGCGGCCGGTCATCTGCTCGAAGTCGCTGGTCGCCGCGCGAACCTCGGTGAGGATTGAGATGACATCGCGCTCGATTTGACGCGCCTGTTCGGGTGAGGGCGTCAGCTCCAGTTCCGCGTGAACGAATGACTCGCCGCGCTCGGTGGAGAGGGATTGTTCGAACGACGCAATCCGCCCCTGTTTGTCGCGAGTGACTTTGAAGACCGGGTGGAGCATCGTGCGAACGGTGGCGCCGAGATTATGGAAATATTCGAGCAGGCTATCGACGATAAACGGGCAATCGATCGTCACGGTCTCGACGATGGCGAGTGTGTCGTTGTCGTCGCCCGGGACAGATTCGACGCGCGCGATCATGGGATCGGTGCGGACGGAAAAGAATTCGAACGCCGACTGCACGAGAGTAAGCCGCCGGTTGGCCGGGACCAGCTCTTGATTGTCGGCTGACGCGCGCGCGAAGAAACGCTCGGCGAAGGCGGATACGAGGCGGGCGGAATCAGCAGGTAGATTCCTGTCGATTAGTTCGCGGAGTTCGGTCTCGATCGCCAAGGGGTCACCTGATGAATGCGCAGATAAAATGGCGCGACCACGCGCGCGCATCAATTATAGGTTGCATCGCGCGAATTGCGTAGTGCAGATAAACTTGGGTGCGCATGCCGGAAATAGAAATCAGTGCGATGACATTCGGGCCCTTCGGCGTCGGCCGTCGAGACGGCAAAGCTGTGATGGTCGCGGGCGCAGTGGCGGGAGACAGGCTGGACATCGAGATAGTTTCCGAGCGCCGCGATTACGCGGTCGCGAAAATTCGCGAAATCCTCCACGCGAGCGCCGAGCGCCGGGTGGCTCCGTGTCCGTATCTCCCGCGATGCGGTGGATGCGACTGGCAGCATATCGACTACGGTGCCCAAGTCCGGTTCAAGGGCGAAGTCGTCGCGCGCGAGCTGGGCCATGCGCTTGGCGTTGCGATCGATCCCGCGGGACTCATCGAACCGGCGCCGGCAGAGTTCGGTTATCGGTCGAGAATCCGGCTCAGGGTGGGCGCCAAAGGCGTGCTTGGCTTTTACTCCGCCGGCAGCAACACGATCGTCGAGATCGATTCATGCATGGTCGCCGAGCCGGGCATCCGCATGCCGCTGCATCTGGCGCGCTCGCTGGGCAAGCGAGTCGCAGAGATCGAGGTGGTGCGCGACGGCGCACGCGAAGTCCAGGTCGCACATCTGAAGAAGCCGGCGGCCGAAGAGGACCTCAGGCGGGCAGGCAACGTGCTCGAATCGGACCGCGAGATTGCGGGAATCGTGCTGCGATCGGGGACGCATCGCGCGACGGTAGGCGACAGCGCGATCGCAATCGAGCTCGAGGCGGGATTATCGATCGAGGTGGACGCCGATTTCTTCAGTCAGGTGAATCGCGCACAGAACCAGAAGCTGGTCGCGAGCGTGATGGAAATGGCGGCAATTCACGGATCGCCGGCGGTGCTCGATCTGTTTTGCGGCGCGGGGAACTTCAGCCTGCCCGCATCGCGGCGCGGCGCGCGAGTGACCGGCGTAGATGCCGATGCGGGAGCAATCGCGGCGGCGGTGCGCAACGCGGCGCGGTTGAAATTTCGCGACGCACAGTTCGTCGCGATGAAGGCGTCGGCGACCGCAGATTTTCTGCATCGCGCGCACTATCGTCCCGAGGTCGTAATTCTCGATCCGCCGCGCACCGGCGCGCCCGATCTGATGGAACCGATCATCAAGCTGCATGCCCCGGGCGTCATCTACGTATCGTGCGACGTGACCACGCTGGCGCGTGATTTGCGCCTGCTTGTGGCGGCGGGATACAAAATTAATCGCGTGCGCGGCTTCGATTTTTTTCCCAACACGCATCATGTGGAGATCGCAGTGCACGCGCTATTGACTTAGATCGCGGGGCATTCTTAATGTAATTGAGTGGTCGATTCCCGCATCCTCCCGCCGGAGGGTTGATCAAAGAGATGCCCAAGCAGGAAAAGGAAAAGCTCCCGAGGCCGAAGATTACGATTATCCCGGGCCGCGGGGTGGCGCAGACGATCAATTATTTGCTTGAGGACCGGGACGACCTCGAATGGATCATCGCGGTCGGCCGCACGAAGAATGGCGAGCTGTTCTTCTACGACACCGGCGGCGACATCGTCGAGGACCTCGGCACGCTCGAGTACCTCAAGGCGCGAATCGTGCGCGCCCATTTCGGCGACGAATACGAATAGACCCTAGTCTTCGAATTCATCTTGCGGCGGACGAGCATAGATGACTCCGTCTTCGATCTCCGTCGGCACCCGGTAAAGAAATTTGCCGCACGCGGTCGGCGGTCCCGCGATACATTCGCCGTTGGCCGGCTCGTAATAGGCGTTGTGCGTCTGGCACATCAAGTAGCGGCCGTCTTCCGCGAAAAACTGATTATCCACCCAATCCATCGCCATCGGCACGTGCCGGCATCGATTGACGTAGGCGTGGAACTCGCCGCCGAAGTTGATCAGAAAACATTCCTCGTCGGCGCCGCGAATCGGCAGCATGAACTTCAGCGACTCGCCGGGCGCGAGCGAATCGGTTCGCGCGACTCTGTAGCGGGCGCGCGTGGGCGCATCCTTGCGTCGCGGACGGGATCGGGTCAGGGCGGCGCTGCGTCGATGGTGGTCGGACATTGGGTGTTAGCCGGACGTTCTGTGTGAGCCGGACATGGCGATTCGAAGCGATTGCCGGATTTTGTCAAAGCCCATAGCATCTGTAAACGCGGTGCTCGCGCCGGTGACAAGCCGGGCCGCCGACGATCACCAAGATTTAGATTTCACGATGGAAAATCCAAAGATTCGGGCCGTCGAGGCTTTCCCCGTCGAGCAGCAGGGCCAGACGCTGATCTGTTTGCGCGATCCGAGCGGAATGGCGCCCGAACCGATCATGCTCGGGATGGGCGCTTACTTCATCGTGACCTTATTCGACGGGAAGATGTCGCTGAAGGATATCCAGTCCGCGTTTGCGAAGCGCTTCGGCGAGATGATTCCGCTCGAGAAGCTCGACGAGCTGATAGCGGCGCTGGATGGCGCGTACTTCCTCGACTCGCCCGCATTCCACGCGCGCGAGCGGCGCGTGCGCGAGGAATTTATGGCCGGTGCCGACCGTCCGGCAGCGCTGGCGGGGCTGTGCTACGAGAACGATCCGGCGAAGCTGCGCTTGGAGCTGGCGGCGTACTTCGATCCTCCCGACGGACCGGGCCGCGTTCCCGCGGTGAGAAAATCGGCGTCGCTCGCGGGCCTGATCGCGCCGCATATCGATCCGCGCCGAGGCGCGGCCGCCTATGCCCACGCTTACCATGAGCTGATGGCGCACGAGCCGCCCGAGTTGATCGTGATTTTGGGAACCTCGCACTACGGCGGCGGCCCCGAGCTGTTCAGCGCGACGCGCAAGAACTACGCGACGCCGTTTGGCGCGGTCGAGACCGACGGCGGTTTTATCGATCGGCTGGCGGCGCGTTACCAGGGCGATCTGTTCGCTGACGAGATGCTGCATCGCGGCGAGCATTCGATCGAATTCCAGGCGCTGTTTCTCGCCTACGCGTTCGGAGCGCGCGGCTACCAGGTCGTGCCGATCCTGGTCAGTTCATTCCATGAATTGGTAGCGAGCGGAGTCACGCCGGCGCGCGACTCCCGGGTTGGATCGTTCATCGCGGCGCTGAGATCCGAGCTCGACGCGGAGCAGCGCCGGGTGCTGATTCTTGCAGGCGTGGATTTCGCGCACGTGGGCAGGAAATTTGGCGACGAGTTCGGCGCCGATCGCGCGGTGGCCGAGCGCGTCCAGCGCGAGGATCTCGGCCTCATCGAAAATATCAAACGCGGCGACCCCGAGGGCTTCTTCGCCGACATCGTGAAGGATCGCGATGCACGGCGAATTTGCGGTCTGGCGCCGATGTACACCCAACTCGAGCTGCTGCGCGGCCGCAGCGCGCGATTGCTGAAATATGGAATCGCGATGGAACCGCAGAGCGAGTCGGCGGTGTCGTTCGCGAGCCTCGCGATCGACTAGACGCCTGCGTACCAATCGTACCCTTGATCTTCCCAATACCCGCCGCTGCGACGGGGGAGAAAATTAACTTCGGTCAGGTACTTCACGTTCTTGTAGCCGAGCTTGACGGGCGAGTAGAGCCGCAGCGGGGCGCCGTGATCGGGATATAGCGCGTGCCCATTCATGCCGTATGCAAGAATGGTCTGCGGATGAAGCGAGCTTTCGATATCCCACGATGAAAAGTAGCCGGCGTCGAATGAACGGAACTCGACGTACCGTGCGTCGCGGCTGGCGCCGACCATCCGCGCGATCTCGCGCAGTTGCACGCCCTGCCACGCGGCCACCGCCGACCAACCCTCGACGCAATGATGGCGAATTCGCATGCTCGTTTGCGGCATCCGCTTGAGCTGTTCGAGCGAGAAGACGGACGGCCGCGCGACCAGGCCGCCCACCATGAGCATCCAATTGTCCGGTGCGAACGGAATCGTGTCGGAAATAAAGTAGCTCGGGAAAGCGGGCTCGGGCGTGAGTTCGGAGGCAGGCGGCTCGGGCGCGAGCCGAGTCGGCGAGAACAACATGCGATCGACGCGCTCGTTCCACCGTTCCATCCCGGCAAGGAACATCGACGCGGCACGGCTGTCGCATCCGGCCAGCGCGGTGGTAGCGGCGACGCCCAGCAGAAGTTTTCGCCGCGTGATCAGGCTAGCCACGCTGTCCTCCCGTCAACATGGTGACGATCGTCCGCGGATGGAGCGCGACGAGCACCAGGTGCATCGCGGTGAACAGTGCGAGCAGAACCAGGCAGCTCAGATGCACTACGCGCGCGACGTCATATCCGCCGAATGCCGCGGTTATCCAGTACAACTGCACCGGTTTGTAAATAGCCAGTCCGGACAGAACCACGACGACTCCGAACAGAATCGCGGACGTGTAGGCGAGACGTTGAGCGCCGTTGTAGAAGTCCTCAGGCGGCGGAGTCTTACGAACTCGCAAGTAGTAACCGAGCATCGCAAGCGCATTCGCGGTATCGCGGCGCGGAATGAAAATGCGGCGCCGCCATTCACCGCTCGCGGCCAGGTAGATCAGGTAGATCGCTGCGTTGAGGATGAGGAACCATGCGATCGCGAAATGCAGATGACGCGCGCCCGCAAGCCATCCGCCGATTCGCAGCCACGACGGCGGCGCGTCGTTCTGGAAGGGATACCAGCCATATTGTGCGCCGCGCGGCCCGAGCGCCGGATACGCGGCCAGAATCTGCAGCCCGCTGCCGGCCATGATGACGAGCAGCGGAATGTTAATCCAATGCGCCAGTCGAATCGCGGCGGGCTGCGCGCGTCGTTCCTTCCGTCGGTTTTCAGCGGTGGATAATCCCATTACCGACCTATATTGATGCCACCCGGGATCGTCAGTCACAACCCGGTATTGTTCGGCGGCGGCGGGAATCAACGATGGTGGACGCACCTGGACTCGAACCAGGGACCTCTTGCATGTGAGGCAAGCGCTCTAACCGGGCTGAGCTATGCGTCCACCGGAGGGTGGGATTATCGCGCCGCGCGGGCAACCTCGCAAGAGTCTTCCCGGGTAGAGACTTAAGCTCGAGCGTGTGCGCACTTAGCCGGCTGACATGAGACGGATAACTTCCGCGCGGCCCCATTCCACTTCAGCGCGATGCCGATTCGCCATCGCAGTCAGGTAGTCGTGTATGGGACCGTCTTGGGGGGCGAGTGCGAGCGCGACTTCGGTTTTGCGCGCGGCCCATTCCTGACCGCGTGACATCAGGTCCAGGCGATCGCGAATCGACTCGAGCGCGGCGACTTTGCCGGCGAACGGCCCGACGGCGCCCGACGGGTTGCCGCCGTTGTCGCGAATCAGAGCTTCGAGCTCCTCGGCGTTGCGCTGTTCCATCGCACGCGAGCCGGACAGGAACTTCTTCAGTTCGTCCTGCTTGACGTCGGCGATAAGCGTGCCGAGCGCAATCACTCCGGCGCGCTCGGATTCGAGCAAAAGGTTGAGTGCTTTTTCGAGCGCCGGGTCCACATCGCGAACTTAGTAAGGGCAATCCGCCAGCGCAAGGAAATCGAGTCGCGTGCACAACCGCGCGAAAAATCTATTTGTACAGCATCCGCAGCGAGGTCAGCAGCAGGAATACGCCAAAGATGCGGCGAAGTGCGGCCCCGGGCATCCTTACGGCGTACACCGCGCCGATGTAAGCGCCGACCAGCAAGCCCAGGCCCAGCAGCAGCGCATACGTGACGTCGAGATGGCCGTGCTTGTAGTACTCGTACGCACCGAGGATTCCGACCGGAGGCAGCAGCGCGCCCAGCGAGGTGCCCACTGCGAGATGTTGATCGAAGCCGAGCACCAGCACGAGCACCGGGACGATCAGGACGCCTCCGCCGACGCCGACGAATCCGCCGAGTATGCCCGCGGCCAGCCCGAGTGCAAGAACGATTACGATTTGGCCCATTATTGGTTTGTCTCCAGCGCTCAATAATTTTCCGAGCGTATCAGAACGCGGGACGAAGATTGAAGATGGAGCCGCGCGCCGCTAGTTGACTGCGTGGCGTTCGGGCTCGTCGTCGCACACAGGTTCTACCAGCTTGAGCCGTGCGGCAGGCTTGCGGAAGTTGCGCAACCAATTCTCCATATCGTCGAACAGCGAGAAAGCGACCGGGGTAATCAGCAGCGTGATCAGCAGGCACAGCGTCTGACCGCCGATCACGACCAGCGCGATTGCGCGAATCGAGCTGTCGCCGGCGCCCTGCCCAATCGCGACCGGGATCATGCCCGCGACCAGCGCCGCCGTGGTCATCAGGATCGGCCGCAACCGATCGCGATTCGCGGTCAGGATCGCCTGGCGGCGCGGCAGTCCCGCGCGCAGCAGATTGAGGGTTTGATCGAGCTGAAGGATCGAATTCTTTTTCACGATGCCGAACAGCAGCAAAATGCCAAGCGTCGAGAACAGCATCAGATGCTCGCGAAAGACGAACAGTGAGATCAGCGCGAACGGGACGGCCAGCGGAAGCGACAACATGATCGTGATCGGATGAACGAAGCTCTCGAACTGCGCCGCCAGCACCATATACATGAAGATGATCGAGAGCAGGAAGGCGACCACGAAGCCGGCGATCATCTCCCCGTAAAACTTGCTATTGCCGCCGAACGCCGTGATATAGCCGGGCGGCAGATGAATCTGGCCTGCCTCGCGCGTGACGGCGTCCATCACCTTGTTCATCGCGAATCCGGGCGCGAGGTTGAAGACGATCGAGATGTTGCGCTGGCGGTCCTGCCGATCGATCTGCACCGGGCCGGTCCCGTGCGTAAGCGTCGCCACGTTGTCCAGCCGCACCTGCCCAACCTTGCTTGAAGGAATCGTCAATCCCGCGACCACGACCGGATTGTTGCGATCCTTGTCGGCCAACTGCAGGCGCACGTCGTAGGAATCCTGACCTTCGCGAAAGCGCGTGATCACGTCGCCCTGCACCATCGTGCGCATCGTCTGCGCGATATCGTCCACCGACACGCCTAGGTCGGCCGACTTCGAGCGATCGATGTTGACCTGAAGCTCCGGCAGCCCGCCTTCGTAGCTCGAGTCGAGATCGACGATGCCGGGGATTTTTCTGAGCCGCCTCATCAGGTTGTCGGCGTGCGCACGCAGCGTTTCGAGGTCGGGACCCCGCATGGCATATTCGACCGCCATTTCGTGATAGCCGCCCTGCTCCCACGGCTTGATCGGATCGACGCTCACGCGCAGCGCCGGAAACGCGTCCATCAAGTTGCGTGCGTCGGCCATTACGAGTTCCTGGCTGCGGCGGCGCTGGCCGAGCGGGAAGAGCTTCGCATCAACTTCAGCGACCGTCACGCGATCGTCGCCGTTGGTGTCGCCGACGGTGGTGAACAGGTCGCGAACTTCAGGAATGGTGCGCAGCCGATCCTCGATCTGCGCGACAATTTGATCGGTATGCACCAGCGAGTATCCCGGCGGCGTGCGGATGTTAACCGCGAATTCGCTCGAGTCGTCGTCGGGCATGAAAGTCGCGCCGACCAGCCTGCCCAGGAACGGGATCGAGACGACCAACGCGACCGACGCGACGACCAGCACCCACCGATGATCGAGCGACCAGCGCAGCGCCAGCGCGTAGTAGTCCTCGATCCACCGGAAAATTTTCCAGTCCTTCGAGCTGTTATGCTTCGCGCCGCCCGCGCCCTTGGCTTTCAGATAGCGCGAACACAGCATCGGGGTCAGCGTAAACGAGACCAGCAGCGACACCATGATCGCGAACGCCATCGTCAGGCCGAACGAATTCAGGAACCGGCCCATCACCCCGTGGATGAACGCGACGGGTACGAAGATGACCGCGAGCGACAGCGTAGTCGCACTGACGGCCAGCCCGACCTCGGCGGTGGCCGCTTTCGCGGCGGAGATCGGGTCCATGTTCTTTTCTTCGATGAAGCGGAAAATATTTTCGAGCACGACGATGGCGTCGTCGATTACTATTCCGACCGCGAGCGTCAGCGCGAGCAGAGTCATGCGGTTGAGCGTGAAACC
>Ga0187862_10002877_pt1 | contig 17069 bp, 18 predicted proteins | sample June2016WEW_10_1_FD_133003 | JGI IMG/M metagenome (GOLD analysis project Ga0187862, IMG submission 133003) | Peatland microbial communities from SPRUCE experiment site at the Marcell Experimental Forest, Minnesota, USA - June2016WEW_10_150 | ecosystem: Environmental > Terrestrial > Soil >...
CCGCAGCCGTAGCCGGCGACCCGGCATGACCGGGGGCGCCGCAGCCGTAGCCGGCGACCCGGCATGACCGGGGGCGCCGCAGCCGTAGCCGGCGACCCGGCATTGCGGGGAGGCACCGCAGCCGCAGCGGGCAAGCCGACGATCCGGCGGGCGCCAGGACGGCTGCTTACCGGCTTGGCGCGCCTGCCGGGCGCTGGTGGCGGTCCGCTGGCACGGCGGCCTCGGCTGGCACGGCGGCCTCGGCTGGCCTGGCGGTCTCGGCTGGCCTGGCGGTCTCGGCTGGCCTGGCGGTCTCGGCTGGCACGGCGGTCTCGGCGGGCACGGCGGTCTTCGGCCCGGAGCGGGCCTGCTGGTCAGCGTGCGTACTTCAGCACCAGGTCGCCGACGTGCGGCAGTGCGGCCTCAACGTGCCGGGCCGCGCTGCCGCGGACGCTGCCGTAGGCCCGGACGATCGCGGGCCGGCCGGAGGCCGCCGCACGGGCGTCGGTCACCGAGAGCAGGGCCTGCGACACCTCCTCGCCCCGCTTGGCCAGGTAGTCCCCGAACTCTGAGCCGCCGGAAGCGCTGAAGTCCGCCCAGTAGGGCTGAAGCTCGGCTACCAGCTGCGGCAGCAGGACCTCGATCATGTGGCGGACGTGCCCGGGCAGGAACGTGGTCACCGTCTTGTAGGCGAGCTTGACCGCGGCCCCGGAGATCCCCGACTTTTCGGAGATCTCCTGCTGGACCATCGCGTAGCAGTCGGCGATCACCTGCGGCCGGGTGTCCGGCGCGAGCAGGATCTCCTGAAGCGTGGCTGCCATGGGTCGTTCGTCTCCTTGCCGCAGGACGCTGCGCCGGGGGCCGATTCCGCGCGCATCCGCAGCGCGCCGTCCGTCAGTAGACGGCGAGCGCGCCGTCATGGTTTACCGATTCGCCCGCCATGACCGGGCCGCCCCGTTTCCGCGCAGGCGCGCCGGGATCGCCCCTGGTGCCGCGTGTTCCCGGCGAGGGGCGACGGCCGGCGCGGGCGCGCTACGCCGTGAGGCGGACCGGGAGCACGTCCAGGGAGCGCGTGTCGCTGGGAATCCTCGTGCGCTGCATGAGCTCGACCCGCCAGCCGGCGAAAGCAGCGAGGATCACGTCCTCGTCGATGTCGTTGCGCATTCCGGCGGACCGCAGCGAGGCGCGCAGCAGGAGCCTGCCGCCGGGCCGCAGCACGCGGTGCAGCTCCAACGCGTATCCAGGCCGGTCGCCAGGCGCGAGGTAATGGAAGCAGCCCCGGTCCAGGTCGGCGTCGAAGCTCGAGGACTGGAGCGGCAGACTGAGCACGCTGGCTTGCAGGTACGCAGGGCCCCGATGGCGCTGCGCGGCGGCCGCGGGGGCGACGGCCGACAGGTCCAGGCCGGCGACGCGCCATCCGGTCTGGCGGCCGCGGGGGCGACGGCCGACAGGTCCAGGCCGGCGACGCGCCATCCGGTCTGGCGGCCGCGGGGGCGACGGCCGACGGGTCCGGGCCGGCGACGCGCCATCCGGTCTGGCGGCCGCGGGGGCGACGGCCGACGGGTCCGGGCCGGCGACGCGCCATCCGGCCCGGTGCAGGTAGGCGGCCTCGGTGCCGAGCCCGCAGCCGATGTCCAGCGCACGGCCAGATGGCGGCAGCTACCGGTCGGCGAGTGCCTGGAGCAGCTCCGGTGATGGCCGCGACAGGTGCCACCAGCGGTACGTCCCTTCGGCGTAGTGATCGCTCAAGCGCTCAATCTCCTCCGCCCCGGCGCGATCGGCCCGGGCACGGGAACCGCGCTTCGCCATGATCTCGAAAGCTTTGAGGGAAATAAGCCCTCAAAGCTTTCGAGATCATGGAAGCTCGCCGCTCCGCATGGCGGGCCGGTCCGCGGTGCGTGACGCCCGTCAGCGGAATGCGGGCTGCTGCCCGTCCCAGTCGGCGAGCGGAGCGCAGTGCCACACCCAGCCTGCCTGGCTGGGCTGTCCCTCGATGTCCGCCCGCCCATTGGCCCACAGCAGCGTCTGCCAGGGGTCATCGCGGGGCCGGTGCCAGGGAAAGAGGCGGGCCAGGACGCGCCCGGCGAGGTCTGCATCCGGGGCGAACCGCAGCCCCAGGCCGCGGGCGGCGTCGTCGGCGTGGACCAGCAGCTCGTCGCAGGCCATGGCCGCGAAACCGGAGGGGTCGGCAGCACCGGCGGGATGATAGCCACGGATGCTGGCGGGCGCGGCGTCGACGGACGCGGCGCAGACCCTGGCGGCGGTGCGCAGGCTGACGAGAAGGGCCGCGCTGGCCGCGTCCCGGCGGACGGTGAGCTCGAAGGCGGCGTCGTCGGCGGGCCCGCTCCACAGGTCGACCGCGTACCAGAGCGGCCCGTTGGCCGCGTGGGCGACGACCGAGGCGACGGTGAAGTCGAGGCCGGGGACCGGGACGCTCCAGTCGGCGGCCATGGCCGACTCGAGCAGGCGGCTGCAGGCTGCTGCGGCGGCGAGGATGTCGTCACCACGGATCATCGACGCGTCACCTCGCAGCTGGCGGTCGGGAGTGACGAGCGGAGTTTAAGCCAGATCGGGGAAGAATATGCCGATCTCCCGCTGCGCTGACTCCGGCGAGTCGGATCCGTGCACGATGTTCAGCTGGATCTCCAGCGCGTGGTCACCGCGGATGGTGCCCACCGAGGCGCGGATCGGGTCGGTGGAGCCGGCCAGCACCCGGAACGCCTCGATCGCCCGCGGCCCCTCCGCGACCAGCGCCACCAGCGGGCCGGACGTCGTGAATTCGACCAGCTCACTGAAGTACGGCCGGACCGAGTGCTCGGCATAGTGGGCCTCGGCTGTCTCCCGGTCGACGGTCCGCAGGTCCATCGCGACGATCTGCAGTCCCTTGCCCTCGATCCGGGACAGCACCTCGCCGACCAGCCCGCGCTGCACGCCGTCGGGCTTGATCAGGATCAGCGTTCGCTCAGTCATGAATGCTCCCTCGCGGTGACACGGCGAGCAGATCACGCAGCGACACGGTCTACTTGCTTCGTCCGCAAAGCCTACCGATACCGTCATGCCCTGACCCGGCTTCCGCGCCGCCGCCACTGCCGGGCGCTGCCACGGGCTGCCACCATCGGGCCGCAGGACGGCTGGGTCCTGGCCGGGGCCGAGGACGGCGACTGCTACGGGATGCTGGAGGCCGCCGAGCCCGGAGCCGGATAGCTGAGCCGGTCACGAACGGCGACAACGCCCTGCACGTGCCGCACCGCGTCCAGGACGGCCCGGCCTTCCTGTTCGCTGCGCAGCTGGCCGGCCAGGGTCACGATGCCGTCGCGCACCGTCACGTCCAGGCGGTGCGGCGCGGCCTGCAGGATGCCGGGCAGGACCTGCTGGGACACCTCACCGCGGATCGCCTCGTCCGCGCGGTCGAAGACGCTCAGCACGTCGGCCCGGCTGACGATCCCGACCAGCTTCCCGGCCTGGTTCACTACCGGCAGCCGCTTGACCCGGCGGTCATACATGCGGCGCGCGGCCTCCTGCACCGGCGCGTCCGGGCCGATCGTGACCGCTGGCGCGGTCATCAGGTCGCCCGCGGTGATCCCGGCCGCCTTGTCCTCCTCCCGGATGTGCCGCAGGGCAGCGATCAGGCTCGTGCCCTGAGCCTGGACGGCTTCCTTGACCAGCATGTCTGCCTCGGACACCACCCCGATCACCCGCCCGGCCTCGTCCACCACGGGAAAGGCGCTGATCCGCGAGCTGCGCAGCATGGCGGCCATTTCCTTGAACGACGCGTCCTTGCGGACCGCCACTACGCGCCTGGTCATCACATCCCGGACCGTGGCACTCATGCGCTGACCTCCTGCCGCACTTCCCTCCAGCAGTCTGCCGCTATCGCGCCGGGCCAGGGGAATCCTGCTCTGAGATGGCAGTGATAACACAAACAGGTCTCCGCCGGGCGGCTGTCAGCCGCAGGGGAGGGGTGCCCGGCAGCGGGCCAGTTCCTCCAGCAGCGATCCGGCATGCCGGGCGTCTGGCAGCGCGCTGATCTCGTCCCGGATCCGCCCGGCGCTGGCGGCATAGGATGGGTCCCGCAGGACCGCGGTCGCGGCCCGGCCGATGGCATCCGCCGTGCTGCTGGCCGCGTCGAGGACCACGGCGACGCCCAGGGACTCGCAGCGGTCGGCGTTGAGCGGCTGATCGGCGCCCAGCGGCAGCAGTACCTGGGGCAGTCCGAACGCCAGGGCGCCGATGACCGTGCCGGATCCGCCGTGGGACACGACGAGGTCCGCGCGGGCCAGCAGATCGGCGGCGGGGAGGAACTGTTCCACCCGCACGCCGGGCGGCTGATCGCCCAGCTCGGCCGGATCGATCTCGCGGCCCACCGTGACGACGAGGCTGACGGGCAGGCTGCTCAGGCCGGCGATCGCCCGCTGGAACAGGTCGCCGGACTCCTGGTGGAAGATCGTTCCCAGGGTGAAATACACCATCGGCAAGCCCGCATGTGCTGCCGCGCCGGGCGGCCCGTCCTGGCCGCGCGGGGACTCCAGAACCGCTGGCCGCACGTGATGAGCCGTCACCGGCAGCGGATCGCGGGGATCGCGGTAGCCAGGCGGCGCCGGCACGATGGTCAGGTACCGGTGCAGCATGGTCATCGTGTCACCGGGATCGAGCCCGTACTCCGCTCGCAGCGCCGCCAGCGGCTCGGCGACGACCTCAGGCCGCAGGAACCCGCCGGCGGCGATGACGACGACCGCGGCATGCGGGATCCCGTGCGCCTCGGCGGCTACGGCTCCGGCGAAGTCCACCTCATCCCGGACGATGAGGTCGGGCTGCCATTCGCCGGCGAGCTCGTGCAGCCGGCCGGCCCGCTCGCGCGCGATGCTCCCGGCGAAGCTGGTGCGGATCGCCCGCTCCTCGGCCTGGCGGTCCACGGGCATCAGTGGGCGGCGCACGGCCGGAGCCAGCAGCGTCGCCCCGCCCGTCGCCGCGGCCGCCCAGCCGCCGGCCGTCACGGCCGGGACCATCGCCTCCTGGCACGCATAGAGGACCTCGTGCCCGCGCTCCCGGAGCGCGCGGGCGAACGGGACGGTCGGCAGGAAATGGCCGCTGCTGCCGGAGAACGTGACCAGTATCCGCACCTGAACATGATGCCGCCCGCGCCCCCGGTGTCGGACGTCCGGTGTGCTGGCGGGGCCGGCCGTCGGGCCTGCCAGGCCGGGCAGCACGGCGCCGGGACCGGACGAAGGACCATGGTCCCTGGAGCCGCGCCTGGCGGCCGCGCAGTCTGGCCGCAGGGAAAGGAGGTGCCCGATGCGAGTCCTAGTGACGTACGGTTCGACACGCGGAGGCACCCAGGGGCTGGCCGAGATGGTCGCGGACGGCCTGCAGGAGGAGGGGCTGATCGTCGATGTGATCCCGGCCGGCCAGGTCCGGCGGCGGCTGGACGACTACGACGCTGTCATCGTGGGCGGCGCTCTTTATGCCTTCCGCTGGCATAAGGCGGCCCGCCGGTTCGTGCGGCGTCACGCCGCGGAACTCCGGCAGCGCCCGACGTACTTCTTCTCCAGCGGCCCGCTGGACGACTCGGCCGTCCGCGGCGACATACCGCCGGTCAAGGGAGTCAGCGCTTTGATGGAGCGGACTGGCGCACGCGGGCACGTCACCTTCGGCGGCCGGCTCTCACCGGACGCGAAGGGCTTCCCGGCCAGCGCCATGGCGAAGAAGCACGGAGGTGACTGGCGCGACGCCGCCCAGGTGCGCCAGTGGGCGCGGAGTGTCGCCGCGGAGCTGTCCGCCGCTGCTCGGCAGGACGCCTGACCCCGTCGCCGGCTGCCGAGGAGCCGGGCCGCCGGGGAGCCGGGCCGCCGGGGGCTCAGCACCAGGATGACGAGCACGACCAGCACCTCGCTCACGAAGACCCACCTCCAGGACAGGTAGGTCGTGAACAGGCCGCCGATCAGGGGCCCGGCCGCCACCGCGATCGCGGCGGCGGAGGCAACGAGACCGTAGGCCCGGGGGCGCTGATCGCGCGCGAAGTTCGACGCGACCAGCGCGACGATGGCCGGCATGATCAGCGCGGCGCCGGTGCCCTCGAGGACGGACCATCCGGCCATCAGCACGGCCAGATTCGGGGCGAGCGCGGTGATCAGGGACCCGGACCCGTAGATGACGCACCCGATGGAGAACGCGCGCCTGCGGCCGAGGATCTGCCCGAGCTTGCCGCCCGTGATCATGAGGGAGGCCATCACCAGGGTGTAGAAGGTAATCGCGGTCTGGATCCCGGTCACGGTCGTGTCGACGTCCCGGGCGACGGTCGCGATCGACACGTTCATGACCGAGCTGTCCAGCGTCATCAGGAATTGCGCTGAGGCCAGCGTCAGCAGCACCATCCCGGCTGCCGCAGTCGCGATCTCGCTCGTGCGGGTCGCTCCGGGCTGCTGGCTCACGTTCATGGGCCTGCCCAATCTGGAGGAGAAACAGCAAAACCGACACGATCGCACGCCGGCGGCTGGCGTCGCATCACCCGACCTAGGTGATCACAGGGCAGCCGCGGCAGGCCGGTAACGACACCCGGACGGATGCGTGTCGTCATGACCACTGCGCCGGCCCGGCGCGGCCGGGCCCGGCCAGGATCCCGAGCTGCCCGAGGGTGCCGGCTATCCCGGCGGCGCCCGGCTGTCTTCCCCGGTGCCAGCGCGCAGGCAACGCGAGCGCAGGATGTGACCTTAGGCCCTGTAATGAGGCGACTGGCCCGGCCGACGCTGAAGCTGAGAACCGCACAAGAAAGGCTGATCCGGTGGACGCGCGCATCGCTGGCTGGCCGCCGTCGGCAAGGTCTTTCCCGTCGAGCACCTGGCCGCCGCCCTGCTGGCCGCACACAACCCGCACACCACCGGGTCCGGGCTGCGCTGGGGCGACCTCGCCGTCCTGGCCGCCCGGGGCGCCGCCGGGCTGATTGTCGCCGTGCGCCGGTTCAGCTGGCTGTCGCGCGGCGGCTGATTCACCAGGAGCAGCGCCATGGCGGGACCCGAGACAGCCGGCTGGGGCGGCTGGCCCGCTGCCCTGAGTCCGCGATCAGCCAATAGCCGGCAAAGAAGGGAGGCCCGGCATGCCAACCGTGACGATACCCAGAGGGATAGCCGTGCAGCAGGCCGCTGACGCCCTGGGCAGGCAGCTCGGCAGCGGCTACGAGGTGACCGCGCGCGGAAGCGGCACGCTGGCGGTCCAGCACGGATCACTGTCGTCCGCGACGGTCCGCGTCGTCCGGGACGGCGAGACCACGACGTTCCGGGTGCACGGCGGCGGGCTGATCATCAGCCGGCTGGTCAACGAGCTCGGCATCGCTTCGCCTCGGCGATCAGGGAAGCGCTCGGGCCCGTGCCGGCCGGCTGATGCCCGCGGCGGCGGGCCTTCGGCCCTGACCCGCCCTGGCGGCGAGCCTTACCGTCGTGACCGGAGTCCGAGCCTGTGAGGCGCGACATGAGCATGATCGACAGCTGGCGTGACAATGGCCTTTCCGCTGGGGGCAGCTGCCCGGCGAAGCCGGACCGCGGCTCCCTGCGGCAGGCCGCGGCGAGGCGCCGCAGGCGGACCGGGCATGCAGGGCCGTTATGCATGATCTTTACCGCGCTGTGCCTGGCGGCAGCATCGTGCAGCGGAAGCGCGGCTACGCCATCGGCGGGGCCCGCGGGCTCGCTGCGGGTGCGGTCCTGCTATGCCGACGGCAGGATCGCCCGGTGCGGGACGCTGATCGTGCCGGAGGACCGGCTGACCGGCCAGGGACGCACCATCCCGGTCCGGTTCGCGGTCATCCCGGCGACCGGCCCGGGCCGGGCGCCGGACCCGGTGGTCTTTTTCGCCGGCGGTCCCGGCGACTCGGCAGTGGGCGATATCCCCGCCGAGCTGCCGCAGCCGATGTCTAGCGGTTCCCCGGCAACGCCCAGCTGGCGCTCGGCCATGCCCTCGCCCGCTGCGACCGCGACCCGTCCTGCCACCGGGCCTTCCCGCGGCTGGCCGCGGACTGGGCCGCGCTGCTCGCTGGCCCGCTCGCCCTGGGCGGTCCCGGCCGCGCATTCTCCCTTCGGCAAGCCGATCCGGCTGGACGCCGGTGAGTTCGTCGCCCTGACCCACCAGATGATGATGGATCCGGTTACCGCAGCCCAGCTGCCGGTGCTGATCCACGCCCTCGGCGGCTCTGCCGATCACGCCGCGGGCCTGGTGGCGGTCACCAGGGCGCTGCTGGCCGCGGGGGAGAGCCCGCAGAGCCTGGCGGGCGGCAGCGGCAACGCGATGATCGCCCCCTCAGCTGGGTGATCTGCGGCGATCCGCTGACCCAGGCGTTCATCGAGTCGGCCAGCGCGGCGCGCCTCGACACCAGCTGCCTGGCCACGGTCCCGGCCCCGTCCTTCCCGCTGAGCCTGCGGGCGCTGACGGCGGGCCAGTAGCCCGGCGGGCCAGTAAGGCCGCTACCGCTAGATTGGGCACCAGGAGATGAGCCGGGCGAGGCTCCGCCGCCCCAGGCCCGGCGGCTGGCGGCCTGAGGCGGGGACGGCGCCCGGAAGCGCAATCCGGCGGGAGGTCACGCATGGCGGAGCCCGACCACCGTGCCCGGGCGGCAGCCGGGATGAGCGCGCTGCACCGCTGGTACCGGCCATGGAACGGCCGGTGGCGTACCACCGGCTGGTGGAACGCCGCCAACGCGCTGACCGCCGTGATCGCCTACACGCAGCGCACCGGGGACCGCAGCTACGCGCGGGTCATCGACAGGACGTTCACCGGTGCCTGGCGGCGGCACGGCGATTTCATTGTCCGGTACTTCGACGACAACATGTGGTGGGGGCTGGCCTGGGTCGCGGCCTACGACCTGACCGGCGAGAGCCGGTACCTCGACGCGGCCCGGAAGATCTTCGCGCACGCCGAGACCGGCTGGGACGACACCTGCGGCGGCGGCGTGTGGTGGAACCAGGACCGGAAGTACAAGAACGCGATCACCAACGAGCAGTTCCTCACCCTCGCGGCCCGCCTGCACCAGCGCGTGCCGGGCCAGGACGGGTACTACCTGAAATGGGCGCTGCGGGAGTGGGAATGGTTCAGCTCCACGGGCATGATCGGCCCCAGCGGCCTGGTCAATGACGGGCTCACGCCGGACTGCCAGAACAACGGCGGCATCACCTGGACCTACAACCAGGGCGTGATCCTCGGCGGGCTGGCCGCGATGCACGAGATCACCGGCGATCGCGCCTACCTGGACCAGGGGGAGACCATCGCCGGCGCCGCGCTGCGCGAGCTGACCACCCCGCCGCCGGCGGACCCGCCGGGCATCCTGGTCGAGCCCAAGGAAATGGACACCCGCCCGGACGACGGGGACCGGCCGCAGTTCAAGGGCATCTTCGTGCGCAACCTCTACGACTTCTTCCTGCAGAGCCGCCGCCCGGCCTACCGCGAGTTCATCCTCCGGAACGCCCGCTCCATCTGGGACAACGACCGGAACGCCGGGAACCAGTTCGGACTGCACTGGAGCGGGCCCTTCGACCAGGCGGATGCCTGCCGGCAGAGCTCCGCCCTGGACGCGCTCAACGCCGCCATCCCGCTCGCGGCAGCCCCGTAGCGCCGGGCCGGGCCGGCCGGCCAGAGCAAGGACGGCCCGGAGACCGGCATCCGAGACCGGCCTCGTCGGTCCTTCTCCCGCGCGGACGGCCTGGATCGGGCAATCTGTGAGGAGCAGGCAGATAGGGACATTGGGCCGGGGCGGGCGAATCGGTGCTCCGGGGGCATCGTCGCTGGCCGACGGACGAGCCCTGGGCACGACGGCGAGCATGCCGCTGACCAAGGCAGGCAGTGATGGAGCACAGCACAGGCTCGGGTGTCGATTACCAGGCCCTCTTCGAGCGCGCCAGCCGGGCTGCGACGCCGGAAGCCTGCGAGGAGTGCCTGACCGAGATCGGGCGCTCGCTCGAGTCGGTCACCGCGCCGGCCGACCGCGCCGGGCTGCTCATGTGCCGGGCGCGCGTCCGGTCCAACCAGTGGCGCACGGCCGATGTCTGCCGCGACGCGCGCGCCGCCATGAGCCTGTTCGAGATGGCCGGCGAGCCCGAGCAGGCGGTCGATGCGGCCAGCCTCGGGGCGGCGCACGCATCCCGGCTGGGCGAGCTCTCGCTCGCCTCGGAGCTGGCGACCAAGAGCATCCTCGGGCTGGACACCGTGACCGACGGCCGGCTGCTCACCGAGATCGCCAACCGGCTGGGGATCTTCTGCTACTCGTTCCTGGACTACGACCGGGCCGTGGAACTGTTCGAGGTCTCGCTGGCGGCCGCCGAGCGGACCGGCGACGCCGAGAAGATCCACCGCCAGCTCACAACATTGCCGACGCGCTGCTGCTCGCCTTCCGGCAGCGCCAGCTATCCGGCTTAGACGGCGGCGTCGCGCTGCTGGGCCGGGCCGAGATCGTCGTGCGCAGGCTGCTCGCCGGGAGCGCTGCCGAGCTGAACGGCCGGTCCGGAAGTCACCGGCTGCTCGCCGAGGTGCTCTGCGAGCTTGGCCGGGCTGACGACGCGTTACGACTCATCGAGGAGTTCCGGCCCGGCACCGCGGCCATCAGCACCGCGGCTCAGCGGGCCGCGCTGGCCTGGGTGGAGGCACGCTGCCTGCGCCTGACCGGTCAGGCGGACCGCGCCGTGACCCTGGCCAGCCAGGCCGTGGCCATCGCGGATACGAGCGGCGACGACCATGAGCTGATGCTGGCGCACGAGGAGCTCGCCGCGTGCCGGGAGGCCGCCGGGGACCTGGCCGGCGCGCTGGCCAGCGCCCGGCAGGTCAAGGCGTTCCTGTGGGGGATCCACCAGCGCCAGGCGAGGCAGCTGGTGGCCGAGACGTGGGTGCGGGTGGGTCTCGAGAAGGACCGCAAGGAACTCAGGGCCCGGGCGGCGGAGGCCGCGCGCTCGGCCGAGGAAGATGCCCTCACCGGCACCGGCAACCGCCGCCTGCTCGAGCGCTTCCTCAGCGAGGACGCCGTGCGGTCCTCGGGCGTGGCCTTCATCATCGTCGACGTCGACCACCTCAAGGCGATCAACGACACCCTGGGGCATGATGCGGGCGATGCTGTCCTGCGCCGGCTGGGTCAGCTGCTCGTGGGCGAGACACGCGCGGGGCAGGTGGCGATCCGGTATGGCGGCGACGAGTTCGTGCTCGCGCTGCCCGGCGTGAGCCTGCGCGCTGCGCGCGGATTCGCCGAGCGGCTCCGGCTCGCCATGGTCGCCGACGACTGGACCTCCGTCGCGCCCGGGCTTCGCGTCACCGGAAGCTTCGGCGTCGCCTGCGGGCCTGCCACCAGCTGGCAGTCCGTCATTGCCGCGGCCGACGCCCAGCTCTACCTGGCCAAGCAGCGGGGCAGGAACACCGTCGGGATCGGTTCCGTCGGGCTGGCGCTGCATCCGGCCGGGACGTCCGCCGAGCAGTGACGCTGAGCGGCCGGAGCCCGCTGGCCGCACCCGGCAGCTGGCTTTGCCCGGCCTGCTTCCTCAGCCCGTCGCGGCCGGGCCGGCCACCTGCAGGCTGTGCCCGGCTGGCTCGCTGGCCTGGCTCGCTGGCCTGGTGCCGGTAGCGGGCGAAGGCCGGCCGTAGCACGCCTGCAGGCCGAGGTGCGGCACCGCCGCGATGAGGCCGGCGAGCGCCGGGCCGGCCGTCATCGTGATCTGGCCGCTCAGCCGGTTCAGCATCAGCCCGGCGGCAAGGCGGCCGCCCCTTCGGCCGTCCCTTCGGCCGGGCCGGTGGCCGTCATCGGTTTTGATCCGGCTTCGGGGGGCAGCATGCCTGCATGCTGAGCAGGACGATCAAGGGAGCGGCGGCCGGGCTGGCCGGGACGGCGGCACTGGACCTTGCTTCCTACGCCGATATGGCCCTGCGCGGGCGCTCGGCCAGCAGCGCACCCGAGCAGGTGGTCGAGGAGCTGGCCAAGCGCACTGGCCAGGCCATCCCCGGCGAGGGGGAGGAGCGCCAGAACCGCGTGCAGGCCCTCGGCGCGCTGGCCGGCATCGGTACCGGCGTGGCCGTCGGCGCGGCGGCGGGGGAGTTCTCCTTCGTGGTCCGCAGGCTCGGCCCGGTTCTCGGCCCGGCCCTGCTGGGCGGCGCCGCGATGGCCGCCACCGATTACGGCATGAAGGCGCTCGGCGTCAGCGACCCGTCGACCTGGGACGCGACGTCCTGGATCAGCGACATAGTCCCGCACCTGGCCTTCGGACTTGTTACCTGGCTCGTCCTGACCTGGTGAGATAAGGCTCCTGGACCGCGGCCTCCTCCGGCCCGTCCGCCGCTGTCATCCGGCGCCACTGCCAGATCGAGCCGGCCCGCGGTTGTGTGCCGGCTGGATGCTGGGACCTGGCCGCGCGGCCCGTGCGGGTCGCGCGGCGTGGCTAGTTCTGCTGAGCGGTCGCCTCGTCCTCGCTGCTGGCGAGGATCTGGTACAGCGACCTGCGGCTGTCGGCGAGAATCTGGCTGGCCTGCGCCTGCTGGGCATCGGTGCCCGAGCCCGCAACCTGCGAGGCGGCCATCGCCAGCTGGCGCGTGAGGGCGCGCAGCTGGATCCCGGTACCTGTTTCGCCGGTGACGTCCCACGGGCCGCGCATTCTCGGGCCGCGTGCCCAGGGGCCCGGGCCCCGGAAGCCGGGCGGCCCGGCGGGGAATCCGCCGCGGCCGGGGCCGCGGCGCCAGCCGCCGCCGTGCGTCCGCCGGGGTTCGTCCTCGCCGGGGTGCGGGCTGTCGTCACCGTGCTGGCAGCCGGACGGTCCTGCTTCGTGGCGGTCGTGCCGCCGGAATTCTTGGTCCTTCATGACAAGTTCTCCTGACCTGTTCGTCTCCGGAACGCTGTCCGGGACCTGTTCCCGGACTATCTCGATGTTCTCGGATAGATCAAAGATATATCGTTAGCGTTTTGCTGTCAAGGCCGCCCCTTGTCCCTGCGTCGCGTTGAGCCAGGATCGCGCGGAGCCGGTCCGGGCGCGGCGGCTCCGGTCGGCGGCTCCGGTCGGGGGCCCGGTCAGGCCGCTGTCGCGGCGCTGGCTGGCTTCCAGCCGATGGCGGGCGCGATATGCGCGGCGATGGTCTCCAGGATCCGGGCGTTGTAGGCCACGCCAAGCTGGTTGGGCACGGTGAACAGCACCGTGTCGGCCGCCTGCACGGCCTCGTCGGCCGCCAGTTCCGCGGCGATGCGCTCCGGCTCACCGGTGAACGTCCGGCCGAAGCGCGACCGCACGCCGTCGAGTAGCCCGATCTGGTCCTCATGCGCCTGCCCGCCGAAGTACATGCGGTCGATGTCCTCGGTGATCGGCAGCACGCTGCGCGACACCGAGACGCGCGGCTCGCGCTCCCAGCCCTGCGCCGCCCACGCCTCCCGGTAGAGCCTGATCTGCTCCGCCTGGAGCTGGTCGAACGGGACACCGGTGTCCTCGGACAGCAGCGTCGAGCTCTGCAGGTTCAGCCCGGCCCTAGCGGCCCACTGCGCGGTGGCGCGGGTGCCGGACCCCCACCAGATCCGGTCGGCCAGGCCGGGCGACTGCGGCTGGATGGCCAGGCCGCCGCTGACGCCGGTCCGCGCCGGGTCGGTCCTGGCCACGGCCGCGCCGCCGATCGCGGCCAGGAAGATCTCGGTCTTGCGCCGCGCGCTGTCCGCGTCGCTCTCACCGTCGGCCGGCCGGTAGCCGAACGACTCGGCTCCCCGCAGCACGGTCTCGGGCGATCCCCGGCTGACTCCCAGCTGCAGACGCCCCCCGCTGATCAGGTCCGCGGTCGCGGCCTCCTCTGCCATGTACAGGGGGTTCTCGTACCGCATGTCGATGACGGCGGTCCCGATCTCGATCCGGCTGGTCCTGGCCGCGATCGCGGACAGCAGCGGGAACGGCGAGGACAGCTGCCGCTCGAAGTGGTGGACGCGGACGAACGCCCCGTCCGCGCCGATCTCCTCGGCCGCCTGCGCCAGCTCGATGGTCTGCAGCAGGGCGTCGGCCGCGGTCCGGGTCCGCGATCCGGCGGCCGGCCGCCAGTGGCCGAACGACAGGAAACCAATGCGCTTCATGCCAGTGTCAGCGCTCGCGGCGCGGCGCCGATTCCCCCGCGAGCCCGGCCCCGCCGACAGCGGTCTAGTCGCGCTCCGGCAGGCGTGGCTGCGCAGCGGAGCCGGGGATCGCCACGAGCACTGCTGAGGCGTTCGCGCCACCACAGGACTCTCGACGGGTGCGGTGGCGCAGCGTCATGCATCCGGTTGTCAGGGAAAGTTGCCGGGAGCTAAGGTTGGCCGCGGCAACATTGCCTCCCATGAGTGCGGAGATGGGGCATAGTGGCGGTGGCGCCTCAGTTGTTGGGCTTGCGGGCGCGGCTATCAGGTGCGTCGCACAATGCCCAGTACGGAGTGCGACGCCTACAGGTACCCGCCAATCGCGGGCCCTGACCGTCCGGACTCCTGTGCTCAGTACTGGCTGAGCAGAATCGCCCGGTGACTGAATCCTGTCCAGAAAACGAGGGCTGATTGTCAACCTGGAGGCACCCGCTGCGTGCCGTGAGCGCGGGGCCGACGGCCCTGGCGCTGTGCTGGCTGGTGGCCGCGGGCCTGGCGCTATTAGGCCCGGCTCTTGCGAAGGGCGCAGCGCTCGGCCCCTACGATTTACTGAGGGTCTACGGCCTGGGTCGTGTGCCCGGCGTAACCGTCCATAATGCTGTCAGCAGCGACCAAATCCAGCTGTTCTTGCCGTGGACAACGCTGGCATGGAACCAGGTTCACCATGGCCAGCTGCCGCTGTGGAACCCTTACAACGCTCTCGGCATGCCGCTGGCGTTCAACTGGGAGTCAGCACCTTTCAGCCTCCCGGCGCTGGTCAGTTATCTTGTACCCGTTCGTTTCGCATTCGACGCGGCAATGGCGGTCAGGCTTGTGCTGGCCGGCAGCGGCACCTTCGTGTTGTGTCGTGTCCTCGGAACTGGAGTTCTTCCCGCTACGTTCGCGGGGACGGTATACGAGCTGAGTGGCGCCTTTTCGGGGTGGCTCGGATGGTCGACGAGCGGTGTGCTCGCTCTTATGGGTTGGGTGCTCGCTGGCGCTGTGCTCATCATTCGCGGTGACCGGCGCGTCTCGGGCGTGATTCTCCTGGCGGTTTCCCTCGCGTTCAGCGTCTATGGCGGCTATCCCGAGAGCACAGTCGATGTCCTGATTGCCCTCGGGCTCTTCGCCTGCGCCATGGTGCTGTGGAGGCCGGGAAGGAGAGGCGAGGACAGGGCAGTCAGAAGGCCACTGCTGGGCGTTGCGATCGGAACCCTGGCGGGCCTCGGTCTCTCGGCCCCGCTGGTACTCCCCGGGGCACAGCTCGCGCTCGGATCGGTCCGAACCGTGCCCACGCCGGCGTATGCTGCGCTGTCCGCCCATGACATGGTGTTGCTCGCCTTCCAGGGGTTCGACGGGCTGCCGATGGCCGGCAGCCATTATTTCGGCGACTCCAACTACTACGCCACCGCCTCGTATGTCGGTGTGACGGTGCTGGTGCTCGCTGCGGTCGCCGTCGCGCGCCGGTGGCGACGCCCGGAAGTGGCCGGGCTGGCGCTAGTGAGCCTGGCCTGCCTGGCGATCGTGTACGTGGAACCTTTCGCCCGGCTGGCCGATCATGTGCCCGAAGTCGGATCGCTCTACTGGGGGCTGGCCACCATCCCTCTTGACCTCGTCCTGGCGGTCCTGGCCGCACTCGGACTGGAGGAGGTCATTCGCCCCGAGCACGAGCGCGGTGCCATCCGGGTGCTCGCCTGGACCTGGATGCTGGCGGCGGTCGTCCTGGCGGTGCTTTTCCTTCATGTCGTGCTCAGCGCAAAGCAGCTATCGCCCGCCGACGCGCACGAGCGACTGTGGAGCTTTGCGTGGCCAGCCGGGCAAGTCGCCAGCGGACTGGTGGCGACCGGGGCGCTGGTGCGCTACTACCGGAGCCGGGCCGGGCAATCACGGAAACTCCCGATCTCCCCCGCCTGCGCGGCGGCGGGAGTCTTCCTTCTCGTCGAGACGGGCTTCCTGGTATGGGCAGGCGCTCCGCTGTGGTCCTCGTCGCCGGCATCTTTCGCGGCCACACCAGCCGAAGTCTCACTCCAGCACATCGTCGGTGCTGCCCGAGCGGGGTTCGGGTCGTGCCCCTCGGGCGTCGCCTCGTTTACCGACCTGGGGATTCTCCCCGACGCTAACGCCGCCTACGGGGTCAGCGAGTTCGCCCTGTACGACCCCAGCATGCCTCGCGCCTACCTCCAGTCCTGGGCAGCGGCCACCAGGCAGCCTTCTATCTCTCAGCTCGCTGATCCGCTCGGAGTCTTCTGCCCGGCGGTGACGGACGTGGCCGAGGCCCGGCGCTACGGGATCACCTTCATCCTCGAGCCTCGTGGAGTTGCAGGCCCTCCCGGCACGCACCTGGTCGCCACGCCAGGCGGTGAAGGCCTGTTCCGCGTCGACAACGTCTCGCTCGCTACGGATGGGCCGATCAGGGCGAGTTCCCGTTCCCCGGCTATCGGGACGATCCTGCGAGTCGACCGGCCCGACGCCGATACCTGGCGGGTAGACCTGGACGAGGCCCATCGATCGGTTGTGTACCTGCGCCTCACCGATGTCCCGGGCTGGCAGGCCACAATCGATGGCCGGCCGCTGGCGGTGAAATCCTGGCAAGGCGTCATGATCCAGGTCGACGTCCCTGCTGGCCGCTACGTGCTGGTGCTGCACTACTGGCCCACGGCATTCACCGCTGGCCTGGTGCTCGCCGTGATCACGGCGATTCTCCTGCTGGCCGCAGCCATCATCGCTCATAGGGGTGCACGCCGTTCGCGTGCAGTCCTGGACGGGAGGCCGGACAGGAGCGCTCACCCGGCCGAGCTTTAGAGCCCGGTGCCTCAGGCGCCCTATGCCCGCCAGCGTGCGCCAGTTGCAGGCGCGGGCATGCTGGCGGCGCGCGGGCCGCCGCGGGCCCGGCAGTGCCGCTCTAGGCCTGGGACATGACGACGATGATGAGGCCGGACACGACCAGCAGCGAGCCGGCCCAGGTCCAGCTGTTCGCTTTCTCGTGCAGGACCAGGACGCTCGCGGCCAGGATGGCGAGATAGCC
>Ga0187862_10002879_pt1 | contig 17063 bp, 15 predicted proteins | sample June2016WEW_10_1_FD_133003 | JGI IMG/M metagenome (GOLD analysis project Ga0187862, IMG submission 133003) | Peatland microbial communities from SPRUCE experiment site at the Marcell Experimental Forest, Minnesota, USA - June2016WEW_10_150 | ecosystem: Environmental > Terrestrial > Soil >...
CACCCCGCCGAGCAATCCGGAAAAGTCGAGCGCTCAGGATTGAAAGAATATTTTTCCGCCGTCGAGATCGTCGCCGAGAAAGACGAATCCACTTACCGCTCCGTCATCGCCAAGTATGCTCTCACGGCGGAGGCTACCTGGATGGTCGGCAACAGCCCCAAATCCGATATCAACCCCGCCCTCGCGGCCGGCCTGCACGCGGTCTTCATACCTCACGACAACACCTGGATTCTCGAGCACGAGGAGCTAGCCCCGGCCCCGCCAGACCAGCGATTGGTTGTGGTGGAGCGGTTCGCCGATCTGAAGGCTCACTTCTAGTTCTCGCCATGCCCGCCACTCGTTACTCAATGGTGAAAGTCATGGCGTTCGAGTTGGCGCCGCCCGAGTGCACGTAGACCTGCTCCGTGCCCGGATTCACGACGTCCTCGTCAGTGATATTCGCCGTCACTTGAGAAGTGGAAACGTAGGTCGTCGTCCGCGCCGTCGTGCCCCAATACACCACAGAGTCCGTGCCAAAGCCCGAGCCGTTGACGGTCAGGACAAACGCCCCACTGTTCGCTGGCGCGCTGCTCGGCATAAGTTGTGTGATCGCGGGCGTTCCCTGCCCATTCATGTAGTTGTTGGAACCATACCCGCATCCGGCACCCATCATCGTAATTCCCAGCAAAAATCCCAAACTGATCCGCGACATAGTCACCTCCGACCCTGCATATTGGTGCAGCGTAGCAAGGACGAGGGACGGCGTTGTCAGGGGATCGTCATTTTTGTGTATACAAACAAACTGCGCCGCCCAGTCGTCAGCTCCTGGCTTCACGGCTTCAACGGGTCTTACTGAGAACTTGGGAACGGAGAACTGCAATAGACACAGGCCGGGAGCCCGGAATTTCTTCCGGTCCCGGCCTGCGCTTCTATCAACTTGGTAGCGGGCTCAGTTGGCTGGAGCGGAGCTGTCGCTGGCATTGGTTGCCGTCGTTGTGGGCGCTGCCGCCGTGGCAGGGGCAGGCGCGTTCGCAGTGCTGAACCGCGAAAGCCGCGGGTAGAACGGCGTAACCTCGAACGGCATCTTGTCGCGCGCCGAAGTGATCGCGACCGGTTGTGCCTTCACGATCTCGACTTTGTCGTCCCACGGGTTCAGCTTGACCCGTCCGCCCAGGGGCAGCGCGGCGATCTGGTCCAGTTTGTTCCAGTCGAGGGCCGGAGCCGAGGTGCCTAGCTGCGCCATGCGCGTCACCGTTCCGTTTTCCGTAATGTTGTTGCCGAGGTGCGCTTGCAGCAGAGCGCTCAATTGTGGAGCGCGCTGTTGCAGAGCCTTGATGAAGAGTCCGGCCGTGTCCAGTTTCTGCGCGTACGGCGAAGCCTTTAACATCTCGATAGCTTTTTTATCAGCTGCCGTCTCCTCTTCGGGAATGTGTTTGAACCCGAAGTTCTGGTAAGTTGCCTCGTCAGAGAACAGCATGCGGTCGTTGAACGCGTACTGGCTGCCCAGGTTATGTCCCAGAACTATGTGCGCCAGTTCGTGCGAGAGCACCATGGCCAGGCTGCCCTCATCGGGAAGTACGTCGATCAGCCCGCGGCTTACTACGATCGTGTTACCGACGCTGAAAGTCTCCAGCGGGGAAGTCGTCAGCACCCGCGTCCGGACTGGCCGCGGCAGCTCGATGTTATTGGTGATCTCCAGGTTATTGACCACGGTTTGAAGAATCTTATCCACGTCGCCTTCCGGCGCCAGCAGCCCGGCACGTTCCAGCCGTTCGATAACATTGTCTTCGGCCTGCTGTTGCCATTCGCGTTCGGCGGCCAGCGGTGTAGCATCTTGTGCGGTCGGCGTATCGTCCTTTACGCTGTCGACCCGGATGTTAGTAAGTTCGTCGTTCGGGGTTCCCGTCTTCAGGTTATATCCCCACATGCGAGTCTGCGCTTTAAACGCGATCGTGTTATGGGCCCCCGCCGTGAAATCGCCTTCCTCGCTGTAGATGTAAGATGGCACCCAGTAACCCGGGACCAGATTCAACCGCCAGCTGTCCATGTGGAAGTAATAACTATTGCGCGAAGGATGCGCATAAGTGCCGTTCAGCCGCACAATGTTGAAGTCCTGATCCTCAACCCAGATACGTCCGAGAAAACGGCCGCGCCCCGCGTCTTTTTTGGGTGTCAGATCAAACACCAGGCAGCGCACGTCGCCGAGGAACTCGCGCCGCGCGTAGTGAAAATCATAGTGCTGCCGGTCAAAGTCGTTGCGATCGACGAAGATCATCCACGAAAAACCCAGGGGCTGGTATTGGAACTTGAACTTCTTCTTGAGTCCACCCAGAAGGCGTTTCTCCATGCCTTCGTCTTTGCCCTTGTCTTTGTCCTGAAGATAGTCGCTGCGGTCGATCGACTCACTCAAATCCATGCGTCCCAAAAAGTAATGATCATCCTGCGGAATCGGCCCCAGCTGCTTGTCCTGGGTCAGGTTCTGCAGATAAGTCTCCACAATTGGCGTGCGCGGCGACAAGAACTTGATCAGGTCTTTCTCGCGCATAATCACGCGGTCGACCACCTGATCCATCGTAGTCGGCGGCGCCAGATTGACCGGAGCCTGAGCGGCCGGAGCCGGACTTGCCGGGGCTGGGCTGGGCTGAGCAGGCGTCGGATCGGGCTGCGTCGCCGAGGCCGGCTGTGGGTTCTGCGGCGCGGACGCCGGTTGCTGGGCCACTGCCGTCATCGCTACCGCTAGCAGAGCCAAAATTATCCAGTTCATAGTGGGCATAGCGTTCCGCATAACTTTCCGCATAACTCTCATCTCCAAGGTTTCAATACGCCAGTTGAAATACCACGTGCACGATTGCTGTCGAATCTATTGCCTGCCCGTTTCGCATGGCAGGCTTAAACCGTATCTTGTTAGCGGCCGCCATGGCGGCCTCATCGAGTCCATGGCCCAAGCCTCGAACCACGCGATTTACATGTAACTGCCCATTGGCGGTGAATTCCACTTCCAGCAGAACTTCACCTTCCAGTTTCAGACTTCTTGCTTCATCCGTATAAACCGGGTTCGGCTTGTACGTGATCTCGACCGACGTCGCCGCCGGGCCGCTATCCACGTGCTGAATATGCGGCGTGTTCTGCGCGACCTCCTGCGACCCAAAGCCTGAGGTCTGGACGCCGCGGCCACTTCTGCGTCCGTCTCCTTGTCCTCCAGTTGCAACTCCATTTCCAAAATCGGCGCTGGCAACTGTTCCCTTAATACCTTTGGCGCCGCCCGAGCCGTTCCCTTGGCCCGGCCCCACCGGCATGTCGAACCCACCCGCAGCCGACGCGATCAGCTTGCCGTTGGGCTTCCCTTTATCACTCGGCTTCAATCCATTCGGATCGCCGAACCCGCCCGTCTGCACCTTTTCAATCGGAGCATTCACGGTGGGCACAACCGAACTTCCCTGCGCGAATTCCCCGGTATGAATCAGCACCGGACGCGCTCCGCTCATTTTCAACACCGCCGGCGCGAAGTTATTCATCGCCACCTTGGGCGGCTCGATTTCCTGGGGCTGCGGTTTGGGCGCGCGGATTTCTTTCGGCACGATCAATTTCGGCGCCTGGAACACCGGCTCCGGCGGCGGCAGCAACTTCGCATGCACCGGCAACGGTTTCGGCTTGGGCAGTGGCTCCGGGTTGAGCTCCGGCCGTGGTACCAGTTCCGTGACGTGATAGCTCACGATCGGAATAATGGTATCGGTCGCCATGATCCCGACGACGATCATGAGCACAATCAGGGCGACGAGTATCCCGTAGCTTGCCGCGAAGGTCCGCCAGTTCCACTTTCGTTCAGGCAGCAGGCCGAGTTTAAAACCGCGATCGTACGTAGGCATCCAGTGACTCCAAAAAGGGGGCCCGAAGCTGGGGAGAGCGCTCGGGGTTGGAGTCTTCACCTTATGAGAGATTGGGCAGGGGGTAAACGTGTCGCTTGCGCGTGTCCTTTGGTAACACCCGAGGTATTCGCCCAATAATCTGGTCGATTACTTTGGGTGCCTTACTTTGGTGTTGCCGCCCGGCGCCGCGCAAAGAAGTAGAACACCGGAACGCCCGCCAGAATCGCCAGGCATCCGCCGGCCGAACTCTTCAGATTGTCGGTGAACGTGTAGTAGAGAAGGGCCGCGGAAACCAGCACAAACACTGCAGGAACCACCGGATATCCCCAGACGCGATAAGGCCGGTCGGCATGCGGCTCGCGGCGGCGGAAAACGAAAACCGTGCTGCCTGCGATCATGTAGAACATCCACTCCGCGAAAATCGCCAGCGAAAAAAACTGCCGGAAACTGCCTCCCAGCAGCAGCAGGATGATGGCCAGCCCGCATTGCACGACAATCGCCACCGACGGTGTGTGGAAACGCGGATGAACCTCCGCAATCGCCTTGAAAAAATAGCCATCGCGCGCCATCGCAAAGGGCACGCGCGCTCCGCTCATGATGGTGCCGTTCAAAGTCACGAGCATCGAAACCGCCATGCCCGCCGACACCAGGCTGGCGCCCGCGCGCCCCAGCACCAGGGCCACCGCGTCCGACGCAGGGCGCTCCGAGGCCGCGATGGCCGCCGCCGGCAGCACATATTGCACCGCCGCGTTTACCAGGATGTAGAGCGCACCTACCGTCGCCACGCCCCAGATCAGCGATAGTGGAATGTTGCGCTGCGGATTCCGTATTTCCCCCGCAACCATGTTCAGATCATTCCAACCGTCATAAGCCCACAGAGCCGCGACCAAGGCTGCGAAAAATCCAGCCACTCCGCCTTTTGCTCCCGCAAACTCAGTTGCAAAATTCGCCCATGTTCCTCCGCTATAGGAGAAGCCCACGGCGACAATTCCGAGGATGATCGCAACCTTCAGCAGCGTGAACACAAACTGGAAGTTGCCCGCCCGGCGTACCCCAATGTAGTTGAGCCACGAGATCAGAAGCGTGGCTGCGATCGCCAGCAGTTGCCCGTAGCTGATCGTGAGGGGGTGTGAAATGCAGGCCTGCGAGAAAAAAGAGAAGACCGGGAAGGTTTCCAGGATCCGCACCAAGCCAGTCGTTACGGTAGCAATGGAAGCGGGCTTGGCGATTAGAAACCAGGTCCATGAATAGAGAAATCCTGCTAGCGGCCCGTAGGCGTCACGGACGTAGACATACTCGCCGCCTGCCTGCGGCTTCATAGCTCCCAATTCGGCATACGTAAGCGCGCCAAAAAAGGAAAGCAGCCCCCCGACCACCCAGGCGAGATATACCAGTCGAGCCGACCCCACCGCCTGCATCATCTCGGATGGAACCAGAAAAATTCCGCTTCCGATGATGGTCCCTACCACCACCGCGCCAGCATGCGACAACCCAAGGTCGCGTGCCAGTTCGGGACGGGAATGATTATCCTTTGCGAGCATGTCCATAATCTCTACAGCCTGATCGGAAGAAAGATTCTAACCGCAACTTCTCCGCGTCCTCTGCGATCTCCGCGGTTCAAGACTTTGGTTGGACCCTCCACAAAGCGCTGGCTCCATATCCCACGGCAAACGTGATGCACGTCCCGATCGGGACCCACCAGGTGAAAGCCACATGCGACCAGATCCACAAATACAGTTCCATTGCCAAGCCGCACAGCATACCCACGATTGCCCCGCGCTGATGCGCGCGCTTGGTCCACACTCCCAGCAGAAACACGCCAAGCAACGCTCCATAGGCAACCGACGCGATTTGCAAGCCGACTTCCACGACGCGCCCGACCCGATGCAGCGCCAGCACCGCGAGCGCGAACAGCACCAGGGCCCATCCGAGCGTTGCCAGTCGCGCCAGGCGCAGCCGGCCCGCTTCGCTCACCTCCGGACCAGTGCCCGAACTTCGGCCCGAACGGAAGCGAAGATAGAAATCCATAATCGAACTCGATGACAGGGAGTTCAGCGCCGCACTCAAGTTCGACATCGCCGCCGCCAGAATCGCCGCGATCAACAGCCCGGCAATCCCGTGCGGCATCCGGCTCACGATGAATGTCGGATAGATCCTATCCGCGCGGCCAAACACCGACGAGGGAACGCGGTAGTAGGCAAACAGCATCACGCCGACAAGCAGAAACAACCCAAACTGAAAAAAGACCGCCACTCCACTCGATACTATCGCCAGCGCCGACTGCCGTTGATTCCGCGCCGCCAGCAATCGCTGCACGATGAGCTGGTCGGTACCATGGCTGGCCGTCGTAAAAATCGCTCCCCCGATGATCCCCGCCCACAACGTGTACGGTTTCGTGAAATTCAAATGCGGCCACGCGGCAATCGCAGGATCGAACATGTGAACATCGAAGACCTGGAACTTGTGCAGCCCATTCGCAATGGCCTCGACCGATCCCCATCCTCCCGGTACGAGATGGAGAATCGTAACCAGCCCCACCAGCGTCCCGCCCACATAAATAAAGGTCTGCACGACGTCGGTCCAGATCACCGCTGCCAGTCCGCCCTCAAACGTATAAATCAAGGTCAGCAGCGTGATGATTGCAATCGAGGCGACCTCGCCCGTGCCCAGCGCAATCGCTACTACGATCGACACGGCATACACGCGCACTCCCTCGGCCGCCGCCCTCGTAAGCAGAAACAGCGCCGCCGTCACCGTACGCAACTCCGGACCAAAGCGCCGCTCAATCAGCTGATAAGCCGTGTACAGCTCGCCGCGAAAATATTGCGGCAGCAGCACAAAGCTGATGATGACGCGCCCGATTACATATCCCATCACCACTTGCAGAAAAGTAAAATTCGAATCGTAGGCGAGGCCGGGAATACTGATGATGGTCAGCGTGCTGGTCTCCGCCGCTACAATCGACAGCGAAATCGCCCACCAGGGAATGTTGCGGTCGGCGAGAAAGTAGTCTCGCATCGTGCGCTGCCGCTTGCGAAACCGCAGTCCGAAGAGTGTTATACCCGCCAGGTACAAGGCAATAATCAGCAGGTCGATCCGATTCAATCCCAAGTCCGATTCCTTCCAGATTCTGGTAGAGACGCGGCCACCCGCGCCCCGAGCCGCCGACAACAAGCTCGCTGCATTGTACAGGCATGTTCGTGTCCGGAACGCTGCCGCAGCACTAATTTAGGACGAATCTGTTTAGGACGAACCTGTGTTAGAACTAGCGCCATGGCCTACTATCTCGGAATCGACGGCGGCGGCACCAAAACTCGCTGCGTTCTCGGCGACGAAACGACAGTGCTCGCCACGGCGATGACCGGCGGATGCAGCGTGATCCGCCACGGCGAGCAGCACGCGCGGGAAGCGCTGCATACTGCGATCCGCCAGGTCTGCGCCGCCGCCAGGATTTCTCCCGACCGGATCAGCGCCATCTGTATCGGAGTCACCGGCGCTGCCCGGCCCGAGATCGCCGCGAAGATTCGCGGCATCCTCACCGAGCTGATTCCCGAAGGAACTGCGACAAGAATCGAAGTCGTCGGCGACAACGTAATCGCCCTCGAAGCAGCTTTCGGCGAGGGTCCGGGAGTGATCGCGATCGCCGGCACCGGCTCCATTGTTTACGGCCGCGATGCCGCCGGTCACACCGCGCGCGCCGGAGGCTGGGGTTTCGCCATATCCGACGAAGGCTCCGGTCACTGGATCGGACGCCGCGCTATCTCCGCCATCCTGAGCGTCCGCGATCGAGGCCTCGAAACCGCGCTCACCGATATGGTTTTCCAGGCCTGGAAAATCAACACCATCGACGAACTTGTGCCGCAAGCGAACTCGACTCCACCACCCGATTTTCCGCGCCTGTTTCCTATCGTCCTTCGCGCCGCCGATGAGGCTGACGCTATCGCCTGCGAACTCCTCTCTGACGCTGGCTTCAAGTTAGCTGAGCTCGCGGCTATCGTCGTCCGCCGGCTCGCTCCCCATGCTCCCGTGGCCATGCCGCCCGTAGCCATGCTGCCCGTGGCGATGACGGGCAGCGTCTTTCGTCAGTCGCTAGTTGTGCGCCAGGTTTTCTACAATACGCTGCAGACAAGCTTTCCCGGAATCGACGTGCGGCAAGAAGCAGTCGATCCGGTCGAAGGCGCGCTTGCCAGAGCAAGGCGAAGGTAGAGACGGGGCTTGCCCCGTCTGACGCAGGCCGACCTGCGATGGCCGACAACGAAATGTCCGAAGGCAAAATTTCCGAAGGCGAGACCGACCCGTCCGCAACGGAATCGGCAACTCTGGCGACGCCTGCGCCCGTCGATCTGCTCCGCACCGCCGCCGACCCCGAGCTGACCGAGGACTTGGCCTTGGCCCTCCTCAAGCGCGCCGACTTGCACCCTGAGGTCCTCGAACAACTCGCCAAGAACGCCAGCGCACTCAAGAGTCGCAAGGTAAAGATCGCGCTGGCCAGCCATCCCCACACACCGCGTCATGTGTCCGTGCCGCTGGCGCGCCAGTTCTACACGTTCGATCTGATGAAGGTTGCGCTCTCGCCCGGCGTCCCCGCCGACGTGAAAGTTGCTGTGGACGATGTCCTCATCTCGCGTCTCAAGACCGTCACCACGGGAGAACGTCTTACGCTGGCCCGCCGCGCCTCGGGCAGAGTAGCGGCTGCGCTGCTGCTCGACGTGGAAATTGTCAGCACCAAAATGGTCGATGCCAAGACCGTAGCCCGCGAAACCCGCGTCATGCAGACGGCGCTCGAAAATCCACGGCTCACCGAAGCCCTGGTCATCCACTCCGTCTTGCGCCCCGCCGCCAGCGCAGCTTTGGTGGATGCGGTCGCACAGCACGCGAAGTGGTCCTGCCGCAGAGAAATCCGTGCGGCGCTGCTGCGAACCGAGCATCTCTCCTTGGCGCGCGCTCTGGAATTCAGCCAGGAGATCCCCGCCCCGCTGCTGCACGAACTAATTGCGAGTTCGCGCCTCCCCGCTCAAATCAAGGACCAACTTCTCCGCGAGAATCCCGCAAAATCGTAGTCTTGTGCGACGCGGCACATCAGGCGGCAGCCTTCGCGCGAATAGACGCCATCAGATCCGCCGTAGTCGAGACATCGATCCCATACTGCTGTCCAACGCGCACAATGGGACCGCCAATGTCATCCAACTCCAGCTGCCGGCCAGCCGCGAGGTCTTTTTGCATGGAGCTGCGCATAGCCGGCGGCGCGCCGGCAAAACCCGTCCGGACCCGCTCCGCATCGAGCTCCGCACCGCTGGCGTTCGCCACGGCGCATGTTTCGGCGATCGCAGAATGTAACTTCTGTTTCCAATCTGCGTTTGCCAGGATCTCGCCGATATTCATTCCTGATGCCGACGTCACGAGCGCAAACGGCGCCAGAAAGCTGAGCTTCCCCCACAGCAAAGTCTGCTCGTTTGAAATGAACTGGCAGGTGAATCCGAGCTTGCCCAACCGTCCAATGATGGCGCCCAAGAGTGGCTCTCCGCTGGAGGCGAGGTTGAGGAGAACGAACGGGGAGCGCTGGATGAATCGTCCCGGAGCGATCCTTTCCGCTTCCACAGCGATCGTCGCTGGAACCACGCGCTCGGGCCCAAATCTCGCTCGGAGCACCGCGACGTGGTCTACCCCGTTCAGCAGGGGAACTACGCAGCCGGGCGATGCTTGCACCGCTTCGATCGCGGTTTGCAGTTGATAAGTTTTGGTTGCGATCCACAGCACTTCGACCGATTCCGTGAGCGCGGCGGCCACCTTCGCCGGCGCGGTAAGCGCGCCCGAAGGACGCTCCAGCACTAAGTTCGCGGGATAACCTGCCAACTTTTCCGCTCGAACCACCACGGTGACGTCTTCGCCGAGCGATGACAGCACTGTGCCGACCAACCCTCCGATAGCTCCCGCTCCCAAAATTGCGTGTTTCATGTAACCACTCCCGTGAAAACTATACGATACGGTAGTTTTGGATGCAGCAAGTGTCGACCTCGACCCGCCTTTACGCTGCGCCTGAGATTCTGTCACACTGACCACTGGCCACTTACCACTGGCCACTGATTCCATGGGCAAAATCCACGTTCTTCCCGAGAGAGTCGCCAACCAGATCGCTGCCGGCGAGGTGGTCGAGCGTCCCGCATCGGTGGTGAAGGAGTTGCTGGAGAACGCGCTGGACGCTGGTTCCACGCGCATCCGCATTCAGGTTGAGGCGGGTGGGAAGAAGCTGATCCAGATTACCGACAACGGCTGCGGCATGGTGCGCGACGATGCCATGCTGGCTTTCGAGCGCCACGCCACCTCGAAAATCAAGAACACCGAAGACCTGCTGAGCATTTCTACTCTCGGATTTCGCGGGGAGGCGCTGCCTTCCATTGCTTCGGTTGCCCGGTTGCATCTGGAAACCCGGGCCGAAGAAGAGGCAGCCGGAACCGTCCTCGAGATTAATGGTGGCAAGATCATCCGCGTGGAAGAGGCGGGGTTGCCGCTCGGAACTTCCATCACGATTCGCGATCTCTTCTTTAATACGCCGGCGCGCAAGAAATTTCTAAGATCGGAATCGACCGAACTCTCCCACATCGCATCGCTCGTAACCCACTATGCGCTGGCGCATCCGGAGAAGCATTTCGAGTTGCACTCGGCGACCAATGCGTTGCTGGTGGCGCCGCCCGTGGCCGGTCATCGCGAGCGCGTGTACCAGGTTTTTGGACGCGAGACGCTTGACCAGTTGATTCCGCTGGCGGCGGTGCAGCCTTTGGAGCGTATCGGCTTGCCGCAGCCTCCGCCATGGCGGCGGGCCGCGGAGAGTGCCGTTAACGAATCTGCCGACCTCTCGGATGACGGCTCGCGGGCGGGGGCGCCCGCGCCACACGATTTCGGCGAGGTGCGGCTGCGTGGTTTTGTCTCCAAGCCGGAAATTCAGAAGCTCAATCGCAATTCGATTTTCATTTTCGTGAACGGACGCCTGATTCGCGACCGTCTCATTCAGCACGCCATTACCGAGGCGTATCGCAACATTTTGCCGCCGACGGTGTTTCCTGTCGTTCTGCTCTTTATCGAGATGCCCACCGCCGAAGTGGATGTGAATGTGCACCCGTCGAAGACCGAGGTGCGCTTCCGGCAGCAAACGGTAATCCACGATTTCGTGCGCGAATCCGTAAGAGCGGCGCTGATGAAAGCGCGGCCGGTGCCGCAGTTCTTGAAGGAACTTGGCGCGCAGCCAACCGCGAGTCTTGGCCTCACCAGTCCTCTGCCTAGCCGGGGCGCAAGCGATGGTTTCGAGTGCGCACCGTGGCGCGACTTGTACGAACCGGCAACGACGGGCGGCTTCGCGCTGCAGGCGCCGTCAGTTCCCGCGATGACGACGCGCCTGGAATTTGAAGGAGGAATCGCAGTCGACGCCAACGCGGCGGTATCGCTCGAACGCGCCCCGGAGGCAGCGATCCTCTATCCCGCGATCGATCGTCAACATCAGCCAATTCCCGATCACGGCTGCGCGCCGCCGATCGCACAAGAGCCGCAAGCCGCGCCCACTCTTGAGTCGTTACGAACCCTGCGACCGTTAGGCCAGATTCGAAATTCGTTCATTCTCGCGGTCAACGAGGACGGGCTCTGGATCATCGATCAACATGTGGCTCACGAGCGCGTGTTGTTCGAGCGAGTTCTGAGGCAACGTTCGGCGCAACGGGTGGAGAGCCAGCGTTTGCTCATGCCGCTGGTCATCGAACTGACTCCGGCGCAGCAAGCCATCTTCAGCGACATTGCCGAAGAGCTGGCGCACAATGGTTTTGAGGCGGAGCCCTTCGGCACGCGCAGCGTGGCCGTAAGGATGGCCCCGGCGGGAGTGGACGCGGCGCAGATCGAGCACATGCTGAACGAAATCTTCGAGCAGCTTACGCGCGAAGACCAGGCCATCAATCTGGAAGCGGTGCGAACGCGCATCGCGGCCTCGATCGCGTGCCACGCTGCCATCAAGGTCAATATGCCGCTGGAGCAGAACAAAATGGAGTGGCTGCTGGCGGAGCTGGCGAAGACCGAGCATCCAATGTCATGCCCGCACGGGCGGCCGGTAGTGCTGCGCTATTCGATGCAGGATATCCAGAAGGCTTTCAAGAGGATCTAGGCTTGCGCTGCTAATGTTCTTCAAAGATGTACCAGTTGGCTGCTATTTTCTGGTACCGATACTTGTCCCCGTCGTATGACTCTTTGTGATCCATGCAGGGTGGAAGCGAATCGGGGTTTCCTGGTATCGATTCTCCGCAATAGGCGTAGCCCAAGGACACTCCGCGTCCCATCATTCCTGAAGAATATGCAACAAGGAACAACTGCTTGCCATGTTGGGACCTATACATTCCACCGCTTAACCCGATCTTTGTGAAAAGACCGCGATATTCATCCCACCTCTTGGGCGTTAATCCCCACTTGGCCTGTGGTCTAGGCCAACTCCAATCGTCGTCAAGCCGGGTGAAAGTAGGTGCAATGCGAATAAGTCGCGCATCTTCATTCGACATCGCCACAATCGTCTCGAAATCCTTTTGGTTTTGCTGGAATCTATGTGTCAGTGTTGAGTCGCTAGGCCCCACGCATCCGCAACAGACACAACAGAGGACGCAACACAATCCAACCCGCGCGAAAACGGATTTTTTTAACAACTGAATCATAAGCTAGGTATCGCTTGTCAGCTCGTGTCAAGCCTTCAATAGCCGCGCCTAGTTTGGCACTATTCCGCTGGCCGCTCAAGCAGTTTTCGTCCGACCGAAGCTCTTGTGGTCTAATCGATCTATGACCGATCCGGAACTCTTGCAAGCTCGCCTGCAAAAGTGGCGTCTTGACGGCCAGCCGGTGCGTACTCTCGAGGACGCGCGCGCCTTTCTCGAGTCGGTTGGATTTTGCGTGATGTATCCCATGCGGCCCGCGATTCTGGTGCCGACTTTCATTGGGGCCTGGGTCGGAGCCGACGACAAGCTGCCGGCGCGCCAGCATGCTTATAACGATCCGCGAGCGAAAGAGGCGACGGAATTGATGGTCCGCACCCTGCGCGACCAGGCAGCTTACGAGGCTCCGCTGATTGATGAGAACAACGCATTCCTGCTGGCGGCCTCGGTGTTTCCGTATTTTTATTCGCTGGTCGGCGAGCGCAACCCGAAGCTGCCGCCCGCATCGGGGCCGCGGTCTCCGTATTCTCCGCTGGCCTGTGATGCTTTCGACATCATCCGGCGTCGTGGGCCGATTTCGAAAACGAAACTTGGCGAGATGCTGGGCGGTGCGGTTTCGAACGCTGGCCTGGATCGCGCGCTGAGCGAACTTTGGGCTAAACTCCGCATCACCCGCGTCGATTACACGGTGGAGGAAGGCTCGGTGTGGGACGAGTTGTCGCGTTGGGCTCCGGACGTGGTGCGCGAAGGCGTGGGGATCTCCGTGCCCGAAGCACTCTCGGCGCTGGTCTCGAAATATCTCGACTGCGTGGTGGCAGTCGATGAGGGAGAGGTCGAGAACTTCCTAGCGAACTTCGTTCCGCGGACCCGCGTGAAAGAAGCCATCCATGCCTTGCTCTCGGCACGCGAATTGAGCTTTGTGCACGTTGGGAGCAAGTCGCTGCTGCAGGTCACTCCGCCGAAGCAAGCCTATGTTCCCAAGCCGCGCCCCGAACGCGTGAGCTGAGCAATCGGCAGAGCTGTCATGAAGCTGTCGTGAAGCTCTCTTGCGCTCCGTGTACAATGCTCAGTTCGCCCAATGCCCTTTGCCTAATGACCGATCCTTCCCAACCTAAACTCATTATCGCCATTGACGGCCCGGCCGGAGCCGGCAAGAGCACCATCGCTTCTCGCTTGGCTCGCAAACTCGGCTACGTGAACCTGGAGAGCGGCGCCATGTACCGCGCGCTGGCGCTGAAGGCCATCGAGTGGGACGCGTCATTTGATGACGAAGCCGCGCTGCTGAAGATGGCGCAGGATTCGCGTATTACTCTCGATCGCTCCATCGGCGGCAATCGTGTCCTGCTCAATGGCAAAGATATTTCCGCGCGCATCCGCGAGCGCGATGTGACCGAAGCGGCGTCGCGCGTTTCCGTGCATCCCAAGGTGCGGGAATGGATGGTCGAGCGGCAGCGCGAAATGGGCATCGGCGGCGGTGTCGTGATGGAGGGGCGCGACATTGGGACAAAAGTTTTCCCCGATGCCGATTTAAAGATTTTTCTCGACGCCGATCCCGTAATTCGGGAGCAGCGGCGTCTCGATCAGCAGCAGGCCAAAGGCGCGCCGGCGCAGGCCATGGCGGCGGAACTTCGGGAACGCGACCGGCGCGACCGCACCCGCGCGGCTTCTCCGCTGGTGGCGGCCGAAGATGCGGTGGTGCTCGACTCGACGAATATGAGCGAGGACGAGGTCCTCAAACGAATCGAGGAACTGGTCGAGCAGCGACTGGTGGCGAAGCGCTAGTCCGGTTCTGGCTGTTCCCTTCAGAATTGCCCTGAGCGCCGTGCTATGAGGCCGAAGCCACGCGTGCCTTTCGAGCCAGTTCTTCGATAGCGGGAATGGACCTGGGTTCGGTCACCGTGCAAACCGGCGGCATGGTTCCGCGCTCCATGAACCGAGCCATCAGTTCAACCGCAATCCCGGCCGTCGAAGGGCTGAAGATTGTGGCGGTCAGAAGGCCGCTGCGAACCCATGCTTGACCTGTGTTCGGCATGCCGTCGATGCCCAGGAACGGGATCTTCAGCCAAAATCCGCGCAACTCATGAGTAGACTGCTCGAAGGCCCTGCGGGCGCCAATCGCCATAGAATCGTCCTGGGCGCACACCGCTACGAACTCCGATGCACGCGAGGTGGAAAGACAGAGCCAGGCAGTAACCGCCTTGTGCGCACTTGATTCGGTCCAGTGGGCCTTGAGAACGCGTAACTGCACGTTTTGCGGCTTGGTTTCGAGCAAACCGGTGTATCGCTGCTTGGCAGCGAGGCTTTGACTGGGGCCCTGAATGTAGAGGACCAATCCTCCCTTGGGCAGCAATGCGGCAAGTTGCTGTCCCTGAATGCGGCCGATTTTTTCATGGTCGGGGGTAACCACAAACGCGGGCACGTGAAAGATCGAACGCAGCTCGTTGAGATACTCGGCGTTGCGGCTCAGCAAGGCCCAGCCCATGCCCGCCGTGGCGGCGGCGCGAGCCACCTGGGGGAGCACGGTAGAACCGGCCGGTTCGAAAAGGATGGCGTTCGGACGAAGATCGACCGGGGACTGAATCTTTTCGAGCAGTTGCTGGCTTTGCCGGATGCCGTCATCATGCGCGCAGAGGATCTCGAGTTCCACACCGGCCTTGGCAGCGGCTTGGCGCGCAGCCGCCACCTGCTCGATCTGGAAATCGTTTTCGTCGTTCATCACCGAAAGCAAGAAACGCGGCTTGGTCATGGAGGCCGATAGGTCCTGCAAAAATCATACTCCGAGTGGCATGAGGCGGGGCATTACGCGGGGACGTAGGTGTGCTGTTTATGGTAACACTGGGTCGCGGGACGGCGCTCGATGGCCGATCTCGCTACGACGACGGGCTCGAATCGGTTCTTCTCGCGGAGAGTTGGCAAAGACTGGCAAAGATTGCCGATGTAGGGGTACCCCCCTCCCCCCCTGCCGTTTGGAATCATGGGTTTAGGAGAGAATCTCGGTAGTGTCCTATTATTTTATTAGGACGGAATTTCGGTAGTGGGCTAATTCCGTGTTGCTGAACCACCCTTGCTCTTTTTTGTGGAACCTTGGGCTATGAGAACAATTAGCCAGAGCAGCGCAAATATCCAAACTAGCGACAATAGCCCGCTGAGCATTTCGAGCACTGGTTTTTCGGTTGCTCTTGGGAAGATACGCAAAAGGGCAAATGCCGCCAGAATCAGACAGCAGATGGCGATCTTTAACCAATAGTTCACGGCTTTTCCTTCTAAAATGGCATTTCGGCTTGTGTTACCCAATGGATTCCGCGAGATTCATCAAAGCGGAGCTTGTGTCCCGCCTCGCATCGCGCAGAATCGGAGAACTGCCAATTTTTGGGAATGGCTTGCGGTGTCCATCTTCCCATCTCGGTGCCCCGTAGTGTATGGATCACTTTTGGAGCTTCGCAGTTTTCTCCATCGCATTCAATGTCTACGGAGACGAGGAGGCAGTCTCCTCGTTGGAACAGGTCCGGTTTATCAGCAATCACAACCTCATGGATATCTTGTGCGGAATAGGCGGACGCAAGCCCGCAGTCAGGGCATACAAAAACTGCTGTCCGATTCCCCTTGGTTGACGCCCGAGGATTTCCGTCTCTTTCTAGCAGGCTGGGACACGGCAGAAGAATGGCGTGAACGTTTGGACAGGCAAGATAGCAGTGTATGTAGCCAGCCATAAATAACGAGCGCGGTAATCTTACGCCGCGCTCAAGAGTTCAGCAATCGACCATACGTGATCGGTTAAGCCCGCTGCCATCGCAGGTGTCGCGCCTTTGTGAGTCTGATGACCACGGCAGAAGTTGTAGAACGCGACGTACAGAGTCACGGCAGCTTGAAGGTTTTCGAGTTTCTTGCTGAATGCATTCGTGAGTCTAGTAAGGCGACGAAGATGCATACGAACACTCAAATTCGCTCGTTCGATATGAGACGTGGAAATCCGGCTCCAGTCAGGCCGTCCAATTTTGACGTGTGGGACGGCTCCGATAACCTGACCGCCCCCGTACCAGCCATCGGTGTTGATGCGGCCATAGATTTTGTGAAGCTGTCCGAAATCAACATTCTGTCCGAAGTGTTCACGCGTCGCGCCTACATAGGCGTTGTATTGATCGGATGTGACCTGATAGCGGCCAGCCGTGCGCTTCCGAAGATCGCAGACGAAGGCATGAGCACTCACGCCATTGCGAGCGCCGATGTGATGGCTGATGAGCAGTTTGCTTTCGGAGTCGATTGCCAGCCAGATCATTGTGCTGCCCCATTCTTCGGGATCGCCTTCGTTCAGGTTCGGCTCCCGCGTGTGAACGAAGCCCCACATCTCATCCAATTGGATAAATCGCGGAGAGATGTTCTGGACTTTGGCGTTCGATACCTGGCGGGCCTTCTCTGCCGCCGTGAGCATCAGCGACAGAATCGTGTGTTTGTGCAGCCCCGTAAACCTGGAGATCGCCCGTACCGACATACCCTCAAGCATGAGAGTGAGAACCTTTGCGGCAGTCTCAGGGTCTGTGTAGTG
>Ga0187862_10002880_pt1 | contig 17058 bp, 13 predicted proteins | sample June2016WEW_10_1_FD_133003 | JGI IMG/M metagenome (GOLD analysis project Ga0187862, IMG submission 133003) | Peatland microbial communities from SPRUCE experiment site at the Marcell Experimental Forest, Minnesota, USA - June2016WEW_10_150 | ecosystem: Environmental > Terrestrial > Soil >...
CTCCCGGCTCGATGCCGTAGATGGTGTGAAGCATGTGGTACCCGGTCAGCGGCTGCACGGCGAGCGCGGCGCCGACGTCGAACGGGATCGCGTCTGGCAGCGGCATCAACATGTTGGCGGGCGCGACCGCTTTCTCCGCGTAGGAACCGCCTTGCTCAAGAAAGGCCGCGACGCGATCGCCGATTTTCACTCCACTGACGCCCGGTCCGACCTTCGCTACCCTTCCAGAAATCTCCAAACCCAGCACGAGCGGATAGGTTCGCGCGTGCGGATAGATGCGTGCGGATCTGGGTATCCGCCCAGTTGCAGCCGGCGAAAGCGACATCGACCAGCACCTCGCTGGGTCCGGGGATCGGTTCCGGCATCTCCGCAAGGACGAGCTGCTCCGGCGCGCCCGGCGCGTGGATGACGACGGCTTTCACTGTTGCCTTCTAAATCTGAGCCGCGGATGATGCAGAGCCCGGCCGGCGAGGAGCGCGCAGTTTATCAAGCCAGAACTATAAGCGGCAACATGCAAGCCGGAGCACCATGAAGACGATCGGCGTCGATGTCGGCGGCACGTTCACCGATATCGTGTATTGCGACCTGGACACCGGCCAGGTCGCGATCCACAAGGTCTCGACGACGCCTGAGGACCCGTCACGCGCCATCATCCAGGGTATCGCTGAGATCTGCCGCGACAACGGCATCGGGGAGGGCGATATCGACCTCGTGCTGCACGGCACCACGACAGCGACCAACGCGGTGCTCGAGCATAAGGGGGCGCGCGCGGGCATGCTGACCAATGAAGGCTTCCGCGACATCATCCACATCGCGCGCCACCAGCGGGCCGAGCACTACTCGATCATGCAGGAGCTGCCCTGGCAGAACCGGCCGCTGGTTAAACGGCGTCACCGCAAGGTTGTGAAGGGCAGGCTCGTTCCGCCACATGGCGAGGAGCTTGAGCCGCTCGATGAAGCCGGCGTGCTCGATGCGGCCCGGGCCTTGAAGGCGGAAGCGGTCGAGGCGGTCGCGGTCTGCTTTTTGTTCTCTTATCTCAATCCGGCCCACGAGGACCGCGCGAAAGAGATTCTGGAGCGCGAGCTGCCGGGGGTCTTCATCACGACCTCCTCGTCGATCTCGCCGCAATTCCGCGAGTATGAGCGCTTCACCACGGCCTGCCTGTCCGCCTTCATCGGGCCGAAGATGCGCGGCTATGTAGGACGTCTGGAGAACGCGCTGCGCGACGCCGGGCTGCGCTCCGAATTGCGCGTCATGGCATCGAACGGTGGGGTCGCTACGCCGGCGATGGTCAGTGAAAAACCGGTGATGACTCTGCTGTCCGGTCTCGCGGCCGGGGTACTCGGCGGCGCCTGGATCGGGGGACTGAGTGGACGCAGCAAGCTCGTCACGTTCGATATCGGCGGCACCAGCGCCGATATCGGCATTGTTGTCGAAGGCCGCTTTGCCGAGACCGATGCACGCAGCACTTCGATCGCGGGATTCCCGTTGCTGCTGCCGATGATCGACATCCATACAATCGGCGCCGGCGGCGGCTCGATCGCCTACATCGATCATGGCGGCGCCTTCCGCGTCGGACCGCGCAGCGCGGGCGCCGTGCCCGGTCCGGCCGCCTACGGCCGCGGCGGAACGCAGCCCACCGTGACTGACGCCAACCTGGTGCTGGGCCGGTTGGACAAGAACGATTTCCTCGGCGGCAGCATGAAGCTCGACGAAGACGCTGCGCATCGCGCCATCGAGGGGCTGGCGGACGCGCTCGGCATGAACAAACTCGAAGCGGCCGAAGGCGTGCTGACGGTCATCAACAGCAACATGGCCAATGCTATCCGCTCGCGCACGGTGCAAAAGGGCATCGATCCCCGCGAGTTCGCGCTCGTTGCTTTCGGCGGCGCCGGGCCGCTGCATGCCGTCGAAGTCGCGGCCATGCTCGGTTTGCCGGAGGTCATCGTGCCGCCCTATCCGGGCATTACCTCGGCCATGGGCTTGCTCACCACGGACCTGAAATACGACATCATCCGCACCGAGTTCCAGGTCAGCGGCAGAGTCGATCTCGATCGGCTCAACGCCGATATCGCCGCCATGGAGTCGCAACTACGGAAGCAATTTGCGGCCGATCATCTTGAATCCGCCGGCATGTCGTTTGTTCGCGATGGCGACCTGCGCTATGTCGGCCAAGGCTACGAACTCAAGATACCGTTTCCGGCCGGCGCCATAGGAAAGATACAGCTTGACGACATCTGGACCCGCTTCCATGAGGCGCACAAACGCGAATACGGCCATTCCTTCGCCGCCAACCCGATCGAGATCGTCAACATCCGGGTGATGGGCGTAGGCCACATGCCGAAGATCCACAAGCTCACCGCGCCGGAAGGTTCGACACTGACGAAGGCGCGGATCAAGACCGGGCAGTGCGTGTTCCGCGTCGATGGCGAATTGCGCCCGTTCGAGACCGCATTCTATCGCCGGCATTTGCTGTCGGTTGGCGAGTCCTTTGCTGGCCCTGCGATCGTACTGCAGAAGGACAGCACGACAGTCATTCCACCCGGCTGCAAGGCGATCAACGACACTGCCGGCAACCTCATTCTAAATGTTCCAGGGGATGACGATGAGCGATTCTGACCGGTCCAACCGTCGCCAGCAGCCCCTGACGCGGGTCGATCCAATCACCGGCGCCGTCATCCAGGGCGCGTTGGAGAACATCGCGATCGAGATGGGCCACAAGCTCATGCGCATGAGCTATTCGAGCATCATCCGCGAGTCCGAGGATTTTGGTGCGGCGCTGACCGATGCCGAGGGGCGGCAATTGTGCGAGTGCAAGATGAGCACGCCGCTGCAATCCGGCCCGATCCCCGGCTATGTTCGCGGCATTCGCAAGCGATTTGAGGCCCGCGGTGACGAGTTCCGTCCCGGCGACGTCATCATGCACAACGACCCATATGGCGGCGCTTCCCACGGCCCCGATGTGGCGTTCTGCGTGCCGGTATTCGACGACGGCGAGTTGATCGGCTTTTCGGTCACGACCGCACACCATCTGGATATCGGTGCGCATACACCGGGAAGCTGCGGCATCGTCGACGCGGTCGACACCTATGCCGAGGGACTGCAGTTCAAGGCGATCAAGGTCGTCGACCAGGGCCGGCGCAACGACGCGGTGTGGCACATGGTGCGCGATAACATCCGTATCCCGGACTTGGTGGTCGGCGACATGAACGCGCAGATTGCCGCAGCCCAGATCGGCGCGCAGCGCTACCTTGATCTCGTGCGCCGCTATGGCCGCGCCACGGTGAACGGCGCCTGCGAAGACCTGATGGACTATTCCGAACGAATGATGCGCGGCGCCATTCGCGACATCCCGGACGGCGTGTATGCCGCCGAAACCTTCATTGATGGCTACCTCGACGACCCGGACCCCGCGCGGCGCGATCTCAAATTCGCCGTCGCCATCACCGTCAGCGGCGACGAACTCACCGTCGATCTTACCGGCACCTCGCCGCAAGTATCCGATCGGCCAATAAACTTGCCGTTCGAGGGCACCGTCGACTGCGCAGTTTGGCTGACGTTGCGCTCGATCCTGCTGGACAGCGCCGTCTATGGCAACATTCCCCAGAACAGCGGGCTCACTCGGCCGATCAGCATCGTGGCGCCGAAGGGCACGCTCGCCAACCCGATTTTTCCGGCACCGGTGATCGCCCGTTTTTCGCCGGGCAATGCGCTTGCCGATACGGTCATGAAAGCGCTGGCGCCTGCGGTTCCGCACCAGATCAGCGCCGGAATAGGCAACCTGCGCGTTATCGCGTTCAGCGGCACCGCCAACGAACAGCCCTGGGTGCATATGGAGATATTCGAGGGCAGCTACGGTGGACGCTACGGCCTCGATGGCATGGATACCGTCGACACGCTCTATGCCAACACCAGGAACAACCCGATCGAAGACATTGAATCGCATCTGCCGCTGCGCGTCGACCGGTATGAGCTGCGCGAGAACGTGGTTGCGGCGGGCGAGTGGCGCGGTGGCATCGGCTCGGTGCGGGTCTTCACCTATCTTTCCGAAGGCGGGTTTTCAGTCGAGGGCGATGGCCAGAAATATCGCCCTTGGGGATTTGACGGCGGCGAAGATGGCTATCCGGGCGAACTCATCATGGAGACCAAGAGCGGGGCGCGCGTGGAGCTGCCCTCCAAAGTTCCCTATCAGAAGGTGACAAATGGGGACCGCCTGATCACGTACGGCCCGAGCGGAGGCGGCTATGGTAATCCGTTCCGTCGCGATCCCGCCGCGGTCCTCGACAATGTGCTCGACGGCCTATTCTCGGCGGAGGTCGCACGCGAGCATTATGGCGTTACCATCGCCGATGGCGTCGTGGACGTTGCCGCGACCGAACGGCTTAGAAAGGCACGTCGCACGAACTGAGAAAGGCTCGCCCTAACAGCCCGAGGCGCAGTGGCCGCCGCCTGAGTTCATCTCATACTAAACCGCGCAAGGCGCGCTTAGAGCTGCCGGATCGAACCGAAATCCCAGGCGGTGCCGCTCGGATTCTCGCCAACCCTGATCGTCGTATCGTTGACGAAGGTGTAGGGCGGCACGGGCAAATTGTAGGGTGCCGGCACACCGCTGAAGACGCGTCCCGCCGCGTCATATTTCGAGCCGTGGCAGGGGCAGAAATAGCCGCCCGGCCAGTTCGTCACGGGAGAGCTCGCATTCGGTTGCGGGTAGAACATCGGGATACAGCCGAGATGCGTGCAGATGCCGACCAGGATGCCGAATTCCGGCTTGATCGAGCGGTGCCAGTTGCTCGCGTAGGGCGGCTGCTGGACCTGTTGGGAGTTCGGATCGGAGAGCTGCGAGGTGAGGGTCGCTTCCTGCAACGATTTCAGCGTCTCCGGGGTGCGGCGGAAGACGAAGATCGGACGTTCGCGCCACCGAATCACGACCTGCTGGCCCGGCGCGATCTTGCTGATGTCGAGGTCGACCGGGCCGCCGGCGGCGAGCGTCGAGGCGTCAGGGTTCATCTGGGCGATGAGGGGCACCAATACGGCGGCGGCGCCTACCGCGGCCACGGTGCCGGTCGCGATGTAGAGGAAGTCGCGGCGCGTCGATTCGTCCGAGTGGATGCCGGTCGGTGTCATCACTTCGCTGCTCGCCATGATCGCGCCTTTCCAAGCCTTCGGGTCCCCGCGCTTATATTTGGGCTGCCCTGCGTCCGTCAATCAAGGAGCCGTCAGCGCGGCTTTTGCCCGCGCCAAGGTGGCTTCGGGAGTTCCGGAGGCGTCGACTGGCGTCCAATCGAGCGGACCGATGTCGTAGCGCTCCTGCGCCTGCGCCACCGTTGTGTCGGCGTCGGAGGCATCGTGGGCCCGCGCGCCGACGCGCCCCATCCGGGTCTCGATGTCCGCGGTAAGGAATAGCCCCCGCAAAGACAAATTCGCGGATTTTGCCGCTTCGGCAATGGCGGCGCGCTCTTGCGGGTGAGCGAATACGGCGTCGACGATCACCGAATGGCCGGCGGTGGCGATGCGTCGCGCCTTGTCGGCGAGCGTGGTGTAGGTGTGAGCAGTGACTTCGTCGGTATAGGCGTCGGTGGACAATTTTTCGGTCTCGCCGACGCCGAAAAGCGCTTTGCGCTCGACGTCCGAGCGCACGATCACCGCTCCGGGCATCGGTTCGATGTCCGGCGCCAGCATCTGTGCGAGCTTGGTCTTGCCGGTACCGGAAAGGCCGCCGACGGCAATGAATCTCGGCACCGGCGGCGCGATCGCTTGCGAAGCGAACACGAAGTATGCGCGCGCTGCGCTCGCGATCGATGCTTGCTCCGGCTTGGTCGCCCGCTCCAGCCGCGCGGCGGTGACTTTGGCGCGAATCGCCGCGCGCATCGAAAGGAAGAACGGCAGGGTCGCAAGCGCATCGAGGTCCTCGACCCGCCGCGTCTCCGCCAGGTAGCGATTGAGCACGACATTGGCGGCCGGCCGGAGCCCGCGCTCGAGCAGGTCCATGAGCAAAAAGGCGAGGTCGTAGAGGACGTCGCCGGAAGCGATGATGTCGCTGAACTCGATAGCGTCGAAGAGGACCGGCTTGCCGCCGATCAGAACGATGTTGCCGAGATGAAGATCGCCGTGAATGCGGCGAACGAAGCCGCTACGGCCGCGCGCGCGCAGGATCGGGACGATACGGTCATAGGCGGTGCGGCTCGCGCGCGCGAGCGCGTCGATGCCGGCGGCTGGAAAGATATCCGGCTGCGCACGGAAAGCGTCGACGTGTTCGTCGATATAGGAGCCGAGCGCGGCGATCCACGCTTGCGCGTCGATCCTGGGCGCTTTCGCGTGCGCCGCGGCGACGACGCGACCGAGCGCGTCCGCCAATGCCTCGTCGATTTCACTCACGATGTGGTCGAGCGTGCGTTTCTCGTCGAAGCGGTGCATGTGCACCGCCCATTCGACCGGCTCGCCCGAGCCACCAATGGCGAGCTTTCCGCCGGGTTCGCGGGTGATGGCGACGACACCGCGGTAGATTTCCGGCGCGTAGGGCGCGTTGACGGCGAGCTCGGCTTCGCACGCCGCTTTGCGCTTGCCGAGCGTCGAATAGTCGAGAAAGGGAAAGCGCACGGCGCGCTTGACCTTGAGCGTGCGGTCGCCGGCGAGAAATACCGATGCCGCATGGGTATCGATACGCTGCACCTTCTCCCCGTCATGGGTTTTGGGATCGGCCAGAAAAGCGAATACTTCCTTTTGGCCGTCCGTTTCGTCGCTCATTCAGCCGAAACCCCTTTGGCGGTATGCTATTGGCCTCTATGCGCCGAGCAAAAGACTGGACTACCGGTGCCGGTCACGGCAATCAAAGTTTATAAGGTCCGGCGCGGCGAGTCGGCTGCGCTCGATCAATCTGCGGAGACGCCGATGCGCGGCAAGGACAATACTCGTACCGCAGCCGAGGTTCTGGTCGATCAATTGCGCATCCATGGCGTGCGCCACGCATTCTGTGTGCCAGGCGAGAGCTATCTCGCGGTGCTCGATGCCTTCCACGACAGCGATGTCGCCGTCACGGTGTGCCGGCAGGAGGGCGGCGCGGCGATGATGGCAGAGGCGGTGGGCAAGGCGACCGGCCGCCCCGGCGTCTGCTTCGTCACCCGTGGGCCGGGAGCCACCAACGCATCGCCGGGCATCCACATCGCGCGCCAGGATTCGACACCGCTCGTCGTTTTCGCCGGTCAGGTTGCGCGCGACATGCGCGAGCGTGAGGCTTTTCAGGAACTCGACTACCGCGCAGTGTTTGGCTCGATGACAAAATGGGCGACGGAGATCGACGACCCGGCGCGCATACCGGAGATCGTTTCGCGAGCATTCTATACCGCCGCCAACGGGCGGCCGGGACCGGTCATGGTCAGCCTGCCCGAGGACATGCTGACCGAGCGCGTCGCGGTGAGCGATGCACCGCCGTTCGCCCCGATCGAGACCTCGCCGGGCGCGCCGGAGATGGCGAAGTTGGCGCAGCTTCTCGGTGCCGCGCGTTCGCCGATCTTGATCCTCGGCGGCAGCCGGTGGTCACAAGTTGCATCGGACAGCGTCGCGCGCTTCGCGCAAAAATATGCACTTCCAGTGTGCACGACGTTCCGCCGTCTGCACCTCTTCGATGCGCTACATCCCTGCTACGCTGGCGACCTCGGCATCGGGCCCAACCCGAAGCTGGTCGAGCGCATCAAGTCTGCGGACCTTGTCATGTTGATCGGTGGGCGCATGGGTGAACTGCCGTCGCAAAGCTATACGCTGTTCGACATTCCGCGGCCGCAGATGACGTTCGTGCACGTGCATCCCGGCGCCGAAGAACTCGGCCGCGTCTACAGCCCACACTTGCCAATCCATGCGGCGCCGACGGCATTTGCCGCCGCACTCGATCATGTCGATCTGCCGGGCGCGGCGCGCGGACAGGCCGAAATGGCCCATGCCGATTACCTCGCCTGGACGGATAAGCCGACTGACCAACCCGGCGCGGTCAATCTCGGCGCCATCATGGTGTGGCTGCGGGAATATCTTCCCGCCGATGCCATCATCTGCAACGGCGCCGGAAACTACGCGGCGTGGATTCATCGTTTCTTTCGCTTCCGCCGTTTCGCCCAGCACATCGCGCCGACCTCGGGTTCGATGGGCTATGGCGTGCCGGCCGCGGTCGCCATGAAGCGGCTTTATCCCGAGCGGCCGGTGGTCTGCATCGCCGGTGACGGCGATTTTCTGATGAACGGCCAAGAATTCGCGACCGCCGTGCAGTATGGCCTGCCGCTCGTCGTTGTAATTGCCGATAATGGCATCTACGGCACCATCCGCATGCATCAGGAGCGCGAATATCCCGGCCGCATCATTGCGACCGATTTGCGCAATCCGGATTTTGCCGCTTATGCCCGCGCCTTCGGCGGCTTCGGCATTTCCGTCGAGCGCACCGAGGATTTCCCGGCGGCCTTCAAGGAGGCGCAGGCTTCGGGAAAGCCCGCCATCGTCCGCCTCGCTATTGATCCGGACGCCATCACGCCGGCGATGACGCTCGCCAGGATCCGCGCGAAGTCGTTGGCGGAGAAGGGCCAGTAGTTTCGTCTTTCGTCTTTGCGAGGGGCGAAGCGACGAAGCAATCCACCCTGCAAACCTGGATTTTTTGCTTTGTTCGCAACGACGATATTGCTGAATCTGGGTTCAGCATTTTGCTATAGTGTGCCAGCGATTCCGCTTCGCGGTTAGCCATGCCCTATCGCCGCACCGAAAACGTCGTACGCCGGTTGGCTGCGCGCCATGACGCCATCGTTGCGGCGGCGCGGCAGATCGCGAGCGAAGGCGGCATGGCGGCGGTGCAGATCGCGGCGGTTGCCGCTCGCGCCGGCATCGCCGCGGGCACGGTCTACCGCTACTTTCCGGCCAAAACCGATCTCGTCGCGGCGCTGCTCGCTGAAATTGCCGAGGGCGAGATCGGCGCGTTGCGCCGGGCCGCCGACGGCGCGCCCGGTCCGCTATCGGCGCTTTCGGCTGCGATCATGACTTTCGCCGTGCGCGCGCTGCGCGATCGCCGGCTCGCTTACGCGGCGATCGCCGAGCCGGTCGATGCCGAGGTTGACGCCGAACGGCTTTCATTCCGCAAGTCGCTGGCGGCCGAATTCGCGGCGCGGATCGCCGCGGCAATTGCCGAGGGCCGCCTTCCGGAGCAGGATCCGGCACTCGCGGCGGCGGCGCTGACGGGCCTCTTGATCGAGGGGTCGATCGGACCGCTCGCGCCCGACGTATCGGGCCGGGAGCGTGATGTCGTGCAGTCGCTTGCGCTCACCGCGTTGCGCGCGCTCGGCGTGGCCGACGCGCGCGCCCGCGGCCTTGTGGTGCAAACGACGATGCCGGCAAGTTAGCTGCCGGACCCCGAGATCACTTCGCCGAACAGCTGCCACGTCGCGCCGTCAAACTTCATCAATCGCATTTGCTTGATCGGAGCGAAATCGGTCGCGCTGGTCGACACCACGATGCCGGGCAACAGCATCGGCAGTTTCAGGTCGTGAATGCTGGCCGCCTGCTTCATGATGTTCTCGCGGGTGAGATTGTCGCCGCACGCCTTGAGCACGGCCAAAACGGTCTGCGCCGCGGAATAACCGTAGACGTTGTTGAGGTCGGCAACGTTTGCGGATGAATTGTATTTCTGCATCCACGCCAGCCAATCCTTGTATTCCGGCGTGTTCTGCCACTGCGGATCGGTGGGCTCCCTGAGATAGCCGGCCGAGATGATGCCGATGCCCTTTTCGGGTCCGGCGGGTTTCATTACCGCGCCGACCGAAACCGCGACGTTGGTCAGAAAGTGCGTCGGCTTCCAGCCGATGTCGGAGACTTTGCGGATGGCCTGGGCGGCGAATTTGGGCGTAGCCGCCGTCAGCAGGACGTCGGCGCCGCTTCCCTGCAGCGCAGCGACTTGCGAGTCGACGGTCGGATCGGTGGTCTCATAAGTCTTGGTGGCCACGACCATCTTGTCGGCTTTGTCGCCCAGCCCTTCACGCAGGCCGGTCAGGTAGTCCTTGCCGAAATCGTCGTTTTGATAAAGCACCGCGATCTTGGCGTCCGGCAAGTTCTTGAGGATGTAACGGCCATAGATGCGCGCCTCGATCCGGTAGCTGGGTTGCCAGCCCATCGTCCAGGGATGATTCTTAGGATCGTTCCACTTGTCGGCGCCGGTGGCGACGAACAGTTGCGGCACCTTGTTATCGTTGAGGTAAGCCTGCACCGCGGTATTGGGCGGCGTGCCGAGCACGTTGAAGGTCAGCAGCACCTGGTCTTCCTCGACCATCTTGCGGATCAATTCGACGGTCTTCGGCGGGCTGTAGCCGTCGTCGCGGCTGATGAAGTTGATCTTGCGGCCGTTGATACCGCCCTGTTCGTTGATCATGTTGAAGTAAGCCGTTTCCAGCTTGCCGATGGCGCCGTAGGCCGAAGCCCCGCCGCTATAGGGCATCGTATTGCCGATCTTGATCTCGGTATCGCTGGCGCCCGGACCGTATTGGCCCGCGGCGAAAGCCAGTCCGCCTGCGAGAAGGAGACTGGCCGCCGCGAGGCCCGACAATGCTATTTGCTTCCTTCGCATAATGTCCTCCTGTTGCAGTCTTGTTTCATGTTGCCTTACCTCGGACGACCGTGGCCAGCCGAGGCTATGCGCACCCCTAGCTGCCGGAACCCGAAATCACCTCGCCAAACAGCTTCCAGGTATTGCCGTCGAATTTCTGCAATTGCATCTGTTTGATCGGCTGATAATCGTCCGCGCTCGTTGACACGGTGATGCCGGGCAGCAACATCGGCAGTTTCATATCGTGAATGCTCGCCGCCTTTGCCATGATGCTTTCGCGAGTCAGGTTGTCGCCGCTGACTTTGAGCAGGGCGGTTATCGCTTGCGCGCGGACGTAACCGTCGACGTTGAAGGGATCGCCGAGGCTGCCGGACGGATTGTATTTCTGCATCCACGCCAGCCATTCCTTGTATTCGGGCGCGTCTTGCCATTGCGGATCGGTCCCGTCCTTGAAAGGGGTTGCCGAAATGATACCGATGCTTTTCTCCAGGCCGGCCGGCCGCATCACCCCTCCGATCGAGCTCGACGGGTAGCTGAGGAACTGCGTCGGTTTCCAGCCGACGTCGTAAACCTTGCGGATCGCCTGCGACGCGAATTTGGGCACGGCCGCCGTCACCAGGACGTCGGCGCCGCTTGCTTGCAGGGCGACGATCTGCGAATCGACCGTCGGATCGGTGGTCTCATAGCTCTTCGTAGCGACGATCATCTTGTCGGCTTTGTCGCCGAGCCCCTGGCGCAGGCCCACCAAATAGTCCTTGCCGAAATCGTCGTTCTGATAGAGCACCGCAATCTTGGCGTCCGGCAGGCTTTTAAGGATGTAGCGGCCGTAGATACGCGCCTCGAGATGATAGTTGGGCGACCATGCCATCGTCCAGGGATGGTGTTTGGGATCGTCCCACTTGGCGGCGCCGGTGGCGATGAAAAGCTGCGGCACCTTATTATCGTTCAGATAAGCCTGCACCGCGGTGTTCGTTGCGGTGCCGAGGCTGCTGAACATCAACAGCACCTTCTCCTCTTCGACCAAGTGCCGCGTCACGTCGACCGTCTTCGGCGGGCTGTAGCCGTCGTCCCGGGTGATGAAGTTGATCTTGCGGCCGTTGACGCCGCCCTGATCGTTGATCATCGCGAAGTAGGCGGCTTCTGCCTTGCCGAGAGGGCCGAGCCCCGAAGCCGGGCCGCTATAGGGCATGGTGTTGCCAAGCTTGATCTCGGTATCGCTGACGCCGGGTCCGTACTGGTCGGCGGCCCAAGCGAGTCCACCTGCGAGAGCGAGACACGCTGCGGCGAGGCCTACGAGGCTTGTTAGGACAGTCTGCTTCCTTGTCATGACGTCCTCGTGTTGCAACTTTGGTTCACTTCTGACCGGCCGATGCGGTTGGTTCGCTAGTTGCCGGAAATTACCTCGCCGAACAGCTTCCAGGTATTACCGTCGAATTTCTGCAACTGCATTTGCTTGATTGGGGCATAGTCGTCGGCGCTGGTCGAGATGGTAATGCCGGGGAGCAGCATTGGCAGCTTCAAATCGTGGAGGCCGGTTGCCTGCTTCATCACGTTCTCGCGGGTGAGATTGTCGCCGCTCGCTTTGAGCACGGCGATCATGGTCTGCGCGGTCACGTAACCGTAGACGTTGAAGGCGTCGGCGACATTGCCCGATGGATTATACTTCTTCATCCAGGCCAGCCATTCCTTGTACTCAGGCGTGTCCTGCCATTGCGGATCGGTGGGGTCTTTGTTGTAGGCTGCCGAGATGATGCCGACGCCTTTCTCGGTCCCTGCGGGTTTCATCACCGACGCGACCGAAGTCGAGACGGAATTGAGGAAATTCGTCGGCCGCCAGCCGATATCGTAGACCTTACGGATCGCCAGTGTCGTAAATTTTGGAATCGCTGCCGTCAGCAAAACATTGGCGCCACTGGCTTGCAGAGCGACGACTTGCGAATCGACGGTAGGGTCGGTCGTCTCATAGGATTGTGTGGCGCCGATCATTTTGCCGGCTTTGTCGCCCAGCTCGGCGCGCAGGCCATTGAGGTAGTCCTTGCCGAAATCGTCGTTCTGATAGAGCACTGCGATTTTGGCATCCGGCAAATTTTTGAGAATATATCGGGCATAGATGCGCGCCTCGGCGCCATAGCTGGGCTGCCAGCCCATGGTCCAGGGATAGTGTTTGGGATCGTTCCACTGGTCGGCGCCTGAGCCGACGAAGAGTTGCGGCACCTTGTTGTCGTTGAGGTAGCCGCGGATAGCGAGGTTGGGCGGCGTGCCGAGCGTTTGGAACAACAGCAGCACTTGGTCTTCCTCGACCAGCTTGCGCACCTGCTCGACGGTCTTCGGCGGGCTGTAACCGTCGTCGCGGCTGATGAAATTGATCTTGCGCCCATTGATGCCGCCCTGGTCGTTGATCATCGCGAAGTAGCTGGCCTGCGACTTGCCGATAGCGCCGTAGCCCGAAGCCGGGCCGCTATAGGGCATGGTGTTGCCGATCTTGATTTCGGTATCGCTGACGCCCGGCCCGTACTGGCCTGCGGCGAAAGCGGGCGCGGCTGCGATAGCGAGGCTCGCCGCCGTGAATAGGCCGGTCATGATCGTTTGTTTCATCGTCATGATGCCCTCCCTTCCCATTCCTCGTCGCTTTGTCCTGTTGCCGCACGATGCGGCCGAATTCGCTGCATCAAGCGGGCAAGCCAAGGTCCGAGCGAGCCGACGACGCCGTGCGGCATCGCATACATGAACAGCAGCATGACCAGCCCGTAGATCGCCCAGGGCGCGGCGTCGGAAACGTCATTGGCGAGGTTCGGCACGAACTGGATAAAGAATCCGCCGACGATCGCGCCACCGATCGTTGCAATGCCGCCGATCGCGGAGCCTACCAGAAACGAGACTGACAGGAACAGGCTGTAGCTCTCAGGCGACACATAGCCGATGACAATGGCGGAAAGCGCTCCGGCGACGCCGGTGAACATCGTGCTCGTGCCGAAGGCGAGCGTCTTGTAGCGCGCGGTGTCGATACCCATCGCGGCTGCGGCAATCGGGTGGTCGCGGATTGCGACCAGCGCGCGGCCGGTGCGTCCATGCAGAATGTTGGCGGCGATCCGTATCGCCGCCAGCAGCACCACAAGGATCAGGAGGTAGAGCCAGCGATCGCGGTCGAGCCCGAACGCGGGCACCGGCTTGACCAGGTTGATGCCTTGTTGGCCGCCGGTCCAGGTGTCGAAGTATTTGAGCAATTGCGGCGTCGCCAGCGCCATCGCCAGCGTGACGAGCGCAAGATAAGGCCCCTCGAAGCGCAATGCCGGCAGCCCGAAAAGCACGCCAAGCACGAAGCAAATCAACCCCGCCGGCGGCACGGTGGCCCAATAGGGCACGCCATAGCGGTGCATCAGGATCGCGGCGGTATAGGCGCCCGCTGCGAAGAATCCGCCGTGGCCGAGCGAGATCTGGCCGTTGTAGCCGGTCAGGATGTTGAGGCCGAGTACGGCGATTGCGTAGATCATCACCATGGTCAGCTCGAACACGTGATACTTGCTCAGCGTGAACGGAAGCGCGGCTGCGACCGCGATCAGCGCCAGCGTGCCGATCCATCGCCAGGCGTCGACGGTCAGGCCGCCGTAGCGGTCGGCGGCAAGCTGGTCGGGGGCGGCGACGGCGATCCTTTTTTCCATCCTCACACCCGCCGCACGATCGCCGTGCCGAACAAGCCGTTCGGCCGAAACACCAGCACCAGAATAATCAAGGCGAGCGCCACCGTCAGTTTGAGCTGGCTCGCGATCAGATAGGTGCCGACCAGATTCTCGGTGACGCCGACGATCAACCCGCCGACAACCGCTCCTACGGGGCTGGTGATGCCGCCGAGCAGAGCGCTGGCGAAGGCATAGAGCAGCACGCCGCCCATCATGTTGGGATCGAGGAACAGAACCGGCGCGACCATGATGCCCGCGGTCGCCCCGATCGCTGCGGCCAAGCCCCAACCGATCGCGAGCATGCGACCGACACGAATGCCGCACAGGCGCGCCGAAACTGGATTCTGAGCGGCAGCGCGCATGGCCAAGCCGGTCGAGGTGAAGCGGAAGAACACGAACAGGAGGACGAGCATCACCAGCGTCACGGCGATCACGCCGAGGTCGCGCGTGGTGATCAGCGCGCCGAGCAGGGGACGGTCCGGGAAGGGGCTTGGGAAGTCCTGTACAGTGTAGGTGTAGATCCACCCCGCCAGCGAATTGAAGATGAGCAACAGGCCGATAGTCACCACCACGGCGGCCAGGACCGGGGCGTTTTCGACCGGCCGGATAACGACGCGTTCGATCACCATGCCGCCGATGAACGAAACAATCAGCGTGACGACAAAGGCGATCCAGAAGGGCAAGCCGGCATTTACCAGTGTCCAGGCGATGTAGGTGGAGAACATCGCCATCTCGCCTTGAGCGAAGTTCACCAAGTCGGTCGACCGGTAGATCATTACCAAAGCAAGCGCCACGCTCGCGTAAATCGAGCCGGCGGCGAGCCCCGAGAATACCTGTTGCAAAAACTCGTGCATGGCGGGGCCGTCAATAACCGAGATAGGAGCGGCGGATTTGCGGATCGTCGGCCAACGATTTCGCGCTTCCCGACGCGACGACATAGCCGGTTTCGAGGAGATAGGCGTGATCCGCCAATTCGAGGGCGAGGCTGGCGTTCTGCTCGACCAACAGCACGCTCACCTTTTCCTCTTTTCGTATTCGCTCGACGATGGCGAAAATGTCTTCGACGATGCGGGGCGCAAGTCCGAAGGACGGTTCATCAAGCACCAGCAACCGCGGCTCCATCATCAAGGCGCGGGCGATAGCAAGCATCTGCTGCTCGCCGCCGGACAAGGCGCCCCCTTGTTGCCGGCGCCGGTCGGCGAGGATCGGAAAATAGCCGTACATGCGCTGCATGTTCGCCGGCGCGCGACGCGGCCGCGTATAGCCGCCGAGACGCAGGTTCTCCTCGACCGTCAGGCCAATGAAGGTTCCGCGCCCTTCCGGCACATGGGCGACGCCCACAGCCGCGATCGCCTCGGTCGCGCGCCGATCAACGCGGTTCCCGGCGAACAGGATTTCGCCTTCGCTACGGACCATGCCGCAGATGGCCCGTAGCGTTGTCGTCTTGCCGGCGCCGTTGGCGCCAAGGAGCACGGTCATGCCGCCTTCCTCGACCGCGACGTCGATTCCATGCACGACTTCGGACTGGCCGTAAAAGGCCTTCACCGCACGCAGCTCAAGGATCGCCGCCATTAGTGCCGCGGCCCTAGATAAGCTTCGGTGACGGCGGGATTGCCCCGCACCACGTCCGGCGGACCATCGGCGATCACGCGGCCGAAATTCAGCACCACCACCTGATCCGAAAGGCTCATCACCAGGCCCATATGATGCTCGACCAGAAGCACGGTTATCCCGAGCTGGTCGCGGATGGCGCGGATCAGACTGCCGAGGTCCGCTACCTCCTCGTGGTTCAGTCCGCCTGCGGGTTCGTCGAGCAACAGCAACAACGGCTTGGCGGCGAGTGCGCGCGCCAATTCCACGCGCTTGCGCGCGCCCAGAGAAAGGCTCGTGGCCGGCCGCCTCGCCATGTTCGCCAACCCGACGAAGTCCAACATCGCACGAGATGTGTCGTCGAATTCCCGCTCTTCCGTCCGGGTGAACGGCAGGGTCAAGGCATCGGCCAGCGGGCCGTTGTGGCCGCGCGCATGAGCGCCGACTTTTACGTTGTCGAGAACCGACATCGAGGCGAACAGGGTCGATGCCTGGAAAGTGCGCCCGACGCCGAGCGCGGCGATGTCCGACGGTGCGCAGCGACGCAGCGACTGTCCGTTCAAGCGGATGTCTCCGCGCGCCGGCCGATAGAGCCGGCTGAGGCAATTGAACAAGGTCGTCTTGCCGGCGCCGTTGGGCCCAATCAATCCCACAATCCGGCCCTTGGCGACCCCGAACGTAACGTCATCGAGCGCGACGATGCCGCCGAAGTGCATCGTCACGCCCGCGATCTCCAACAATGAGGGGGCCGCGCCGTTGCCTGCGCCGGGTATTCCGCCAAACAGGATTTCGGTCATGCGGCCCGACGCGCCATGTGGACGTAATCCTCCGCGACCCTCCGTTCCTGATTTTTCTTGTGCCTCTTGGGCGGTACCCCACACGAATTGGTTCGACGAAGCCGAACCCGGCGGGGTGGGATAGCAAGGGTCAAGGAAAACGTGACACAGCGCGTATTCACGCGTCAACGATGCGCGCGACTATATTTCGCTTTATTTTGTCGGGCGGTAACCCCGGTTCGCTCGAACGAAAGGTCGCCGCGCCGGAGCGGTTTCGCCCCGCTTAATGCGACATCAGCACCGGGGCGGTCATCGAGCGGAAAATGCTGCGGGTCACGCCGCCGAGCACGAATTCGCGCAGACGTGAGTGGCCGTAGCCGCCCATAACGATGAAATCGCTACCGGCATCGGCGGCATGCGAGAGGATCACGTCGGCAACATCGATATCGCC
>Ga0187862_10002886_pt1 | contig 17038 bp, 16 predicted proteins | sample June2016WEW_10_1_FD_133003 | JGI IMG/M metagenome (GOLD analysis project Ga0187862, IMG submission 133003) | Peatland microbial communities from SPRUCE experiment site at the Marcell Experimental Forest, Minnesota, USA - June2016WEW_10_150 | ecosystem: Environmental > Terrestrial > Soil >...
CGGGGCCTGTTCCGGATATTGGTACGGGCTTTGCTCCGATGGATGACGGTTCGTTGCCTGGCGAGGTTCCGCGAAACTTGGTGCCTCGACTGGCTGCGGTTCTTCTCTTGTTTGAAATGCAAAGTCTTGCCCGGCTCGCGCTGGCGCAGCCGCAACCGCCGATCCATTTGCCGCCGCAGTACGCGACCAGCTCCCCGGAGCATCAAAAGGTAGGAGCAGTGATGGATAGCGCGGAGTCCGGGGCTTGCGCCGCGTGCGATAACGTTCGAGGCGAGCGGCTACCTCGACGCGCCAGGTATCCGGGTTTGGATCCATGGCTAAACGATCAATGGTCGGATAAACGCTCGGTTCCGAGGCCACGGCTTCAGGCGTGCTAAGCGACGGCTCGACGGCGTCGGTGGCGCAGAGGGGCTCGTGGGCGGCGGGATCGCCGCCGGTTGGGCAATTCGCCAATCCGGTCGTCATCATACAGTTGTCATCAATCCGGGCTACATCAAGCCGGTCGTCATCAATCCGGTCACCGTGATGAAGTCGTCGAAGAATGCCAGCAGCCAGAGCCAGGCCAGGCACACATGGGGGAGATCATAAAAATGCGCAGCTTTGCTTCGCCTGCCGCTCGCGTGCTAAGGTCAGTTGGTTCCCGTTGGCAGACCGGCTGGCGGAGCGCACGCGCGCTTGCAATGATCACCCGCTCTCGAATCTTTATCACGACCGCATTGGTCTGTCATCTGCTTCTCGCTCCGGGGATAGTAACCAGCCAGACGCTGCCCCCTGCTTCCGCGACGGTAGCTGGTTCTGAGAGTGCTCCTGTGACGGCCCCGCCTCTACCGACAGCGCCTGCCAGTCAGACGGAAGAACCGGTCACGATCCGGGCGTTACAACAGGAGAAGGATGGGTCCATCTACCACCTGCGGGGCGAATCGGAAATCGACTATCGTAATTACATACTGCACGCGGATCAAATCACCTACAACGCGGATACGGGAGACAGCGAACTGGAAGGCCACGTCGTGCTGGATGGCGGCCCTTACGACGAGCACGTCGTGGCCAGTCACGGGACTTACAACATCCGCACGCAAGTCGGAACATTCTATAGCGTGATCGGAACGGTGGGAATGCAGATGCGGAAATCTCGCTACGTGCTTGCCACCAACAATCCGTTTGCCTTTACCGGAAAGATTGTCGAGAAGCACGGGCCCGATCACTATCTGGTGCGGCAGGGCACGGTCACCACCTGCGAGTTGCCGCATCCGAAGTGGCTATTCAGCGCGAACCACATTTCAGTGGATGTGGACGGCACCGCGAAAATCTATAACAGCGACTTCCAGCTGATGGGTATGCCGGTGTTTTATTTTCCGTTTGTAAGCTATCCGGTTCAGAAACAGCGGCAGAGCGGGCTGTTGATTCCAACTTTTGGCACGTCGTCCACCAAGGGATACGTTGCCGGCGAATCGTTGTACTGGGTCTTCAATCGCAGCATGGACGCTCTGGTGGGCGCCGATTACTATTCGAAACGCGGTTGGTTCGAACGTGGAGAATTCCGTGCCCGGCCGAGCGACAGCTCGTACGTATTCTTCAGCTACGTGGGGATGGTGGATCGCGGCATCGGCTATCCACCGCAGAACCAAGGGGGCGAGGACGCGCGTTTTATGGCGGAGCGCCCTTTCGGGACCTTCCGTGGCGTCGCGAACGTCGATTATTTGAGTTCGTTCGTTTTCCGCATTGCCTTCACCGACGTATACACGCAGGCGATCGATTCGGAAGTACGGTCGCAGATTTTTCTCTCCAATACGACCAATGGATTTCACTTTAATGCGCTGGCGGAGCGCTACCAGAACTTCGAGGTCTGCGTTCCGCCACCGGTACCGGAACCGGGCACCTGCAGTACGATTACGCAGACGGAACTGGTTCGGATTCTGCATACGCCGAGTTTCTTCCTCTCCGGCGAGGAGCGGCAGTTGGGAAACACGCCGCTGTACTGGTCGTTTGAGAGCGCGGCCGAAGGTTTGCAACGGCGTGAGGCTCCCGAAGGTTCGCAGCCCGGGTTTCGGACCGCTGCGCTGGTGGGCAGGTTCGATTTGGCGCCATCGCTGGTGATGCCGATGCAATGGCAGGGATGGTCGTTTCGTCCCGCACTCACATTGAGGGATACGTTCTACACGCAAACCGCTGCCGACGAAGTTTTCAATCGCAAGTCCCTGGAAGGTTCGGTCGAATTGCGCCCGCCGGCATTATCGCGGGTCTTCGATCATCCCTGGCTCGGACGCAAATGGAAGCACGTGATTGAGCCGCGTATGAAGTACGACTACGTAACCGGGATCAATAACGATCCCTACCATCTCCCTCTCGCTAACATTCTGCGTTTCGATGCCAACGATGTGCTCACCAATACGAATGAAGTGGAGTATTCGCTGGTGAATCGTCTTTACTCCAAGCGTCTGGATGCGAACGCCAAGGATTGCGACATGCCGAGGATGAGCATGCTGACTATAGGCGGCGTTCCGCAGGTCGGCGTGGTTCCGTGGGAACTGCCTCCGAGCCCGGACGTTCTGGCCTGCGCCTCGGGTCCGCGGGAAATCTTGAGTTGGGAGATAGGGCAGAAGTATTTCTTCGATCCCACGTTTGGGAATGCGCTGGTGGCAGGGCAGCGGAATGTGTTCACGTCGACCGCGGATTTCACCGGCACCGCGTTTCTGGATTCAGAGCGGCGTTTCGCTCCCATCATTTCGCGCCTCCGCATCGAAACCAGCCCGCGCACCAACACCGAGTGGGACCTGGACTACGACATCAAGACCGGCCAAATCAATTCCAGCATGGCGCTGGTGAACTACCACTACGGCCCGTTTACCATTGGAGGAGGCGATGCGTTTCTGCGCGTGATCGACGCTGTGGCGGGCACAACGCCGACAAGCGCGAACGAGTTCCACCAGTTTCGCGTGTTGTTTGGCTACGGTCAACTCAACAAGCGCGGATTGAGCGCCGCTAGCAGCTTCGGTTTTGACGCGGACACTGGATCTCTGCAGTACGCGACGGCACAGACGAGTTACACCTGGGACTGTTGCGGCCTGAACGTGGAATACCGGCGCTTCGCGCTGGGAGCGGTGCGCAACGAGAATGAATATCGTTTTTCGTTTACGCTGGCGAACATTGGAGCGTTCGGCAACCTCAAACGGCAGGAACGGCTGTATTAAGTGCTCAGTTCCCGGTTCTCAGTTTCAGAAACATCCCACGGCGCGGCGCTCCCTGAGAACTGAGAGCTTTTTTCATGGATAATAGAAATGGTGAACACTGGGGCCATACTCGATCAGAAAGCTAAGCGCTTGCGCCAGATCCTCGCGGGCCATATTCGTTTAATCGTCGCTTACTCGGGCGGCGTGGACTCCGCTTTTCTTGCTTGGATGGCAAATCAGGTGCTTGGCAGGCAAATGCTAGCCGTGATTGCTGATTCCGCCAGCCTGGCGCGAACTCATCTCGAAGACGCGCTTGCTTTCGCGCGCGAGCACGAAATTCCAGTCGAGGTTGTGGAAACGCAGGAACTGGAAAATCCCGCGTACGTCCGCAACGATGCCATGCGCTGTTTTCACTGCAAGGACGAATTGTTCAGCGTCCTCGAGCGCTACCGTGAAGCCTGCGGATTCCATGCCATCGCCTATGGAGTCAACGTCGACGATGCGGGCGATTTTCGCCCCGGACAGCGGGCTGCGCGCCAGCATCATGTTCTGGCTCCGCTGCACGAAGCCGATCTGAACAAGGCGGAAATCCGAGAACTGGCGCGGCAAGCCAACTTACGGGTGTGGGACAAACCGGCCTCCGCCTGCCTTTCCTCGCGCATGGAATACGGACGCGCGGTCACGCCCGAAGCGCTCCTGGTTATCGAGCGCGGAGAAGACGCATTGCGGGCCATGGGGTTCCGGCAATTCCGCGTGCGCCATCACGGGGAAATTGTCCGCATTGAGATTGCGCGCGAGGAGCTTCCTCGCGCCTTGACCGCCGAGATGGCGCGCGAGTTCGCCGCCACGTTCAAAGGACTGGGATTTAAATTCGTCACTCTCGACCTGGAGGGATTCCGTTCCGGATCGATGAATCAGTTGCTGACGGCTGAAGAGTTGTTGCGAGGAAGCGTCTGAGAAAAGAGGCCGCCTGGCGACGCGGCTTGTCCCGTCTCGGCATTCCCGCGCTGGCGGAGACGGGACAAGCCCCGTCTCTACAAGTCAATGACCACGCAGCGTCTTGATGCCATGAGATAATCAAGCGGTTTCCTCATGCTCAGGTGGGTTCGATTCATGATTGTGCGGCGCGCGTTTCTAGTTCTTTTGCTGATCTGTCTGGGCTGTTCGGCCCAATCCCCTCCTTCACCGCCTTCTCCTCCTGTGGACATGGTACGTTCGATCGAGCGGCATGTTCGGGCGCAATATTCCCTTCCACCCGAGGTAACAGTGATTTTGGGGCCGCTGCGGTCGAGCGAGTTTGCGAACTATGATGCGCTAACGGTTACGTTTGCCAGTGCCAGTAAGAAACAGGACTTCGAGTTCCTGCTTTCGCACGACCGCAAGACGCTGTTGCGCGTGACCAAGTTCGATCTGACCAGAGATCCGTACGCTGAACTTATGAAGAAGATTGACGTCAGCGGGCGTCCGACACGCGGCAACAAAGATGCCAAGGTGACGGTCGTCAACTATGACGATTTCGAATGTCCGTTCTGTTCGCGCATGCACACGACACTTTTCCCGGGGCTTTTTAAGGAATACGGCGATCGCGTTCTTTTCATCTACAAGGATTACCCACTCGAAGAGATTCACCCCTGGGCGGTGCACGCGGCGGTGAATGCCAATTGCCTGGGGGCGCAAAATGGCGACGCCTACTGGGACTATGCTGATTATCTGCACGGCAATCAGCAGGCGATCAGCGCTGAAAAAGGCCGGGACGGTCAGAATGCGGAACTCGACAAACTGGCCACTCTGCAGGCACAGAAGCACAATCTCGACGTGGCGAAGTTGCAGGCATGCGTCAAGGCCCAGGATGAAAAGGCAGTGCGCGTCTCGATGCGGGAGGGAGACACCGTCGGAGTGGACGCAACTCCAACGATGTTCGTAAATGGGCAGAAACTGGATGGAGCGGTGCCTCCGGACGAGGTACGACTCGCGCTCGACCAGGCTTTGAAAGATGCCGGGGTTCCACCTCCGGAGCATAAGGCGGCCCCCGCGGAGGCAAAAGCTCCGCCGACTGCGCCATCGAAGTAACGGAATTTTGCAATTTGTGATTTGTAAATTGTGATTGAAAGCCGCACGATTGCGGGATCAACAATTACAAATTGCGAATCACAAATCTTGTTTAGATTGATTCGCCGTCGTGGCGGAGGGAAAAACTTGAAAAATCGTAACTGCTTTAGGCGGGCGGGCCTGGTCGTGGCCAGCACGTTTCTGTTGATTGGGCTATTGGCTTGTAACCGCAACAGCAGCGGCGGGGACGTCATGGCTTCGGTCAATGGGCGAAAGATTTATCGCAGCGAAGTCGACAAGTATTACGCCAACCAGACAGCGGGCTCCGATCAGCAACCGACGGGTGAGCAGGCGGTGAGCCTTCGATTGAGCATTCTGAATGAGCTGGTCGAAACGGAAATCCTGATGCAGCGCGCGGAGAAGCTCGGGCTGCTGGCGACGGACGAAGAAGTAGACCGCAAGCTGAACGAAATCAAGTCGCCCTACACTGCCGAAGAATTTAACAAGCGCCTGCAGGACAAAAAAATATCGCTCGACGACTTCAAGCGTGACCTACGGCGCTCGCTCACCCGCGACAAGGTGTTAAACAAAGAGATCACTTCGCGCATCAACATCACTGACCAGGACGTTTCCGGCTACTACAACGAGCACAAGGCCGAATTCAACCTGATCGAAGCGCAGTACCATTTGGCCAAAATCATGGTTTCGGGGATGGCCAACGCCCAGGTGCGCAACCGGGAAAACAACAAGGCGCAGAACGATGCCGAGGCACGCAAGAAGATTCAGATGATTGCCAACCGTCTCGATAGTGGCGACGACTTCGCTACGATGGCCATGAATTATTCCGAAGACCCGGATACCAGCAACAACGGCGGCGATTTGGGAATGGTTCCCGAGTCCGCGCTGAAGAACGCCGATCCGACAACTCGCGATGCGGTGATGAAGCTCAAACCGGGGCAATACACGGGCGTGATTCCCATGCTCAATCCCGCCAATCATCAACCCGTCGCTTACATTATTTGGAAGCTGATTTCGAAGGAACCGGCGGGCCAGAGGGACTTGAATGATCCGCGAGTGCTGCAGGCCATCCGCCAGCAATTGAAGGACCGCCGCGAGCAATTGTTGAAAGCGTCGTATTACGAAACCCTCCGGGACGATGCCAAAGTCACGAACTACTATGCGGAAGAAGTGCTAAAAAACCCGGGGGCGGCGAAGTAGAGCCGAGCTACACTCGATCGGACAGCCGGAGGCGGCGGTCGCCACGCATGACTCACTAGCCTTCCAGCTTCTTGGTCAAGACTTCGTTCACCAACTGGGGATTGGCTTGCCCTTTCGAGGCCTTCATCACCTGGCCTACAAAAAACCCGATCATGGTTTTTTTGCCGGCGCGATATTGCTCCGCCTGCTTTGGATTGGCTGCGATTAACTCGTCGGCGAGTTTCTCCAGGGCCGACGTGTCGCGCGACTGCTCGGGTCGTCCTTCGGCCTCGTAAACCGCGGGGAAGTCCTGGTTGCGCTCGAAGCAGCGGTCATAAAGATCTTTCAGCATCTTGCCCGAGATGGCGCCCGACTCGACCAGATCGGCCGAAGCCGTAACCCCAGCCATCGAAATTGGCGACTGGTCGAGTTCGAGACCCTGCGCTTTCAGGCGTCCGAGTAATTCGCTTTGCACCAGGTTGGCGACGCGCTTTGGATTTTTTGCCGTGCGGGCCGCGGACTCGAACTGGTCGGCCATGGCTCGCGTCAACGTCAGCGTGTGGGCATCGCCCGCGGTGATGCCGTACTCCTTCATCATGCGCTGGCGGCGTGCTTCCGGAAGCTCGGGCAGGCTGGCGCGTATGGCGGCTTGCCATTTCTCATCGACAACCAGGGGAAGCAAATCGGGTTCGGGAAAATAGCGGTAGTCATGCGCCTGCTCTTTCGAGCGCATGCCGTAAGTCTTGCCTTCGTGCGCGTTGTAGAGACGTGTTTCCTGCGTGATTCTGCCGCCGCCCTCGATGACGCCGATGTGGCGCTCGATCTCATATTCCAGCGCCTGCTTGATGAAGCGGAACGAGTTGACGTTCTTGACTTCGGTTTTGGTGCCGAATTCTTTTTGTCCGCGAGGCCGCACGCTGATGTTGGCGTCGCAGCGCAGCGAACCTTCTTCCATGTTGCAGTCGCTGACGCCGGTATAGAGGATGATTTCTTTGAGGCGCGTGAGGTACTCGTAAGCTTCCTCTGGCGACCGCATGTCGGGTTCGCTGACGATCTCGGCCAGCGGAACGCCGGTGCGGTTCAGATCGATGGCGGTCTTATGGGCAGCGTCGGCGAAGCCTTCGTGCAGGCTCTTGCCCGCGTCTTCTTCGAGGTGCAGGCGGGTGATGCCGATCTTTTTCTTGCTGTCGTTCGTCTTACTTTCGCGCGTCTCACTTTCGTTCAGGTCGATTTCGATGAATCCGAACTCCGCCAACGGCTTGTCGTACTGCGAGATCTGGTAGCCCTTCGGCAGGTCAGGATAAAAATAATTTTTCCGTGCAAAGATGGAAACCTCGTTAATGCGGCAGTGCAAAGCCATCGCCGCCAGAGCCGCGAACTCCACGGCCTTCCGGTTCAGCACCGGCAAGGCTCCGGGAAGCCCCAGACACACTGGGCACACGTTTGTGTTTGGTGGATCGCCAAAACGAGTCGAGCAGGAGCAAAATATTTTCGACGCGGTCAACAACTGAACGTGGACTTCAAGTCCGATGACTGGCTCGTATTTCGCGAGGAGATCCTCGGAAATGGCTTGAATGGTCGCCATAGCAAGAGATTATAGCTGGACCCTTCGACTGGGCTCAGGGCAGGCTCGCGGGGACGCCGGCCGCTCCATCGAATGAATAGTTACGGTGTCTTCGCTCCCGGCTTGACCTCCGGGGCACTCAAGTACTTCTCCATCGGGATTTCGAAATACATCAGCTCATTGCCTTTCGCGTCGCGTACTCCCATCAGGTAGAAGGTGGCTCCGGCCAGCGGATTCGAGATGTCGAGAGTATCGAAAAACAGAAAGCCGCTCACGGTAGAGTGCGGTTCCACTGCCTTGGCGCCAAACTGAGCCTGCTCGATTTCCTCCCAGGTTTTGCGGCTCACTCCGCCCTTGACCTCTTTCTTGGGCAGCGGAATGGGCAGCGTATTCTGCCGGTCATTTCGCGTAGGATGCGAGAGTCGGCGCAGCAGATCGTCCATGGTCGCGGGGAACAGCTTGCTGCGATCCTTGGTATTCATCTGGGCCTTCATGTCGACGAGAGAGACGGGCTGGTCGCCGTCATTCGTGATTACGAAAAAAACCGGCATGTAGCCGTTGTTGCGGTAGTTGACGCTGAAGATCGAAGCTTTATCCTCGACGTCATACGGATCGACTGCGACCGCAACTTTCTCCATGGGGTGGTCGTCGTGCGCTGGGTAGGCGCGAGCGGACTGCGCCGCGGGCATAACAAACTCTTTGGCTGCCATCGCGCCGAGGCAGCAGAGCAGGGCAAAAGCACAGACTGCCGCAGAACGGTGAGCTCGCAGCATCAGCGCGCGAGGTGATTTTTGCAAACCTGCATTATGCATAGGTGAATTATAGGATGCGGTCAGCGCAAGCCGTGCTGTCCCGTCTCAAGATCAGATTTAAGCGCGCCATTTAGAATGGGACTTCTCTTCATGTATGCGCTCTACAGTACGCTGCTCGCTTTCTTTCTAGTGCTGACGCTGCCCTACTGGCTGCTGCAGATGATGCGGCATGGCAAGTATCGGGCGGGTTTGCGACAGAGGTTCGGCACCGTCCCGCGCGCTCTTGCGGGTCGCGGCGAGAAGCCTGCTATGTGGGTGCACGCGGTTTCGGTGGGCGAGGTGGTGGCTTCGAGCGCGGTCGTCATCGCGCTGCGACAGAAATTTCCGTCTCATCGCGTGCTGATTTCGACGACCACCAGCACGGGGCAGAAACTCGCCGCCCAGAGGTTCGGTGCGGAGAACGTGTTCTACTTCCCCCTGGACTTTGCCTTTGCCGTCCGGCCCTATCTTGATGCTTTGCGTCCGGAACTTGTGGTCGTCGCCGAAACTGAATTCTGGCCGAATTTTCTGCGACTTTCCAAACGCAGCGGGGCTCGCATCGCCGTGATCAACTGCCGCATTTCTGACCGCTCCCTTCCCGGCTATAAGCGATTCCGCTTCTGGCTTCCGAGGTTGCTGGAGAACACGCTCGGGAACGTCGATTTGTTTTTGGCCCAGACCGAAGAAGACCGGCAGCGGCTCATCGAAATTGGCGCTGCCGAAACGAAGGTCACAGTGGCCGGCAACCTGAAATTCGATGTAGCGCCGCCGCCATTGCCGAAAATTGTCGCGAGTCTTCGCCAGGACTTCAGCCACTCCGGAGCGGGGCCAGTTCTGGTGTGCGGCAGCACACTCGAAGATGAAGAAGGCTCGCTGCTCTCGGCGTTTCGCAACATCTTGGCCAATCATCCCAAGGCCGTGATGATCCTGGCACCGCGGCATCCCGAGCGTTTCCCGGATGTTGCTGCGCTCGTCGAACAACTCGGTTTCCGGATGTGGCGGCGTTCTTTGTGGAGCGGCGAAGCGCTCGCCGGCGGCGTGTTCCTGGTTGATAGTATCGGAGAACTCGCTGCGATCTATTCGCTGGCTACGGTCGCGTTCGTCGGCGGGAGTCTCGTGCCGCGTGGCGGGCACAACATTCTTGAGCCTGCACTCCATGGCGTTCCCATCGTTACCGGCAACCACTACGAGAATTTTCGCGACGTCGTCAATTTCTTTGCCAGTCGCAATGCGGTTCGCATCGTTGGACTGGCGGATCTGCCCCTGGTCTTCATGGAGTTGATCGAAAACAGCGACGAGCGAGCGACGCTGGGCAGGAACGCTCTGGCCGCACTCGAATCGCAGCGCGGCGCCACGGACAGGACGATCGCAGCCCTGATCCAACTTATGAGCGAACCCCGCGTAGGCTCGGCATGAATCCGCTTACCGTGCTCTATAGCGCCGCCACCACCCTGCGGAACGCGATGTATGACCGCGGCGTGCTGTCCTCGCGACGGCTTGAAAAGCCGGTGATCAGCGTTGGGAATCTGTCGGTGGGTGGTTCGGGCAAGACTCCTTTCGTGATTGCGCTCGGCGAACTGTTGAAGGCGCGAGGTATCCAGTTCGACGTGCTCTCACGCGGATACGGACGCAAAGCGCGCGGCGTCCGCGTGGTTGAGACCGGTGGCAACGCCGGGGACTTCGGCGATGAGCCGCTGTTGATCGCGCGGCGGCTTGGTGTTCCGGTGATTGTCGGCGAAAGCCGCTATGCAGCGGGACGAGTCGCTGAGCAGAAATTCCAACCTCAATTGTACATTCTCGATGATGGCTTCCAGCATCGTTCTCTGGCCCGCGACTTCGATATCGTACTAATGACGGAGCGGGATTTTGACGATGATCTTCTACCTTTTGGACGACTGCGCGAGCCGCCGTTGTCGCTCGCGCGTGCCGACGCAATCGTCTTGCCACAGGACTTTTCCGCGCACGACGTGGAGGTCAAGAATTTCGCTCGCGCAGGGAAATCCGTCTGGCGGATAAGTCGACAAATCTCCATCCCCGCCGCGCCCGTCGCGCCGATTGTTTTCTGCGGCATCGCGCGGCCGCAGCAGTTCTTTGCCCAAGTACGTGGGGCTGGAGTTACGCCTGCAGCGGAGGTCGAGTTTCGCGATCATCACGCCTATAACAGAAGCGACGTCGAGCGCCTGCTTGCCATGCGCGTCAAGATGGGCGCCGGTGGCTTCCTGACCACGGAAAAAGATACGGTCAATCTGGGGTTGTTGCAGGCTGATCTCAAGCCCTTAGCGGTCGCCGTGCTCAGCCTCACGCTCGACCATCCTACTGACGTTGTGGATGCGATTTTGGCGAGAATTGCAGAGCGGAAGCCCCGCTCGTGAGAAAATCTTGGTTGCACCCGATGAACCATTGATGACCAAGCATATTAAAGAAAACGACCGCCTGCGGAAGATTGTCGAATCCTTTCCCAAGCTCACAGTAACCGTTCTTGCGGATCTGGTTGCCGACGAGTTTGTATTCGGCGAGATTTCTCGCGTTTCGCGCGAAGCGCCCGTGCTGATTTTGAGGCACCGCGATCGCACTGTGGTTCCTGGCGGCGGCGCAAATGCCGTCTGTAACCTTGCCGACCTCGGAGTCAACGTTTTGCCGGTTGGGGTTGTAGGCGACGACGAGCCGGGAAAGATGCTACTGCGCGCTTTCCGCCATAAGCGTATCCCGGTCAGCGGTGTTTTCAAAGACAAGAGCACCACTACCGTGACCAAGACGCGCATTCTTGCCGGGTTCGCGCACACCGCCGGACAACAGGTCGTGCGCCTTGACCGTGAGCCTGCCGAAGGTCCCAATTCGCATCTCCGCCGCGAGATCGTGCTTGCCGCTCGCGAATACACTCGGGCCTCCGATGCGCTGTTGGTTTCCGACTATGGATACGGCTCCGCGACGCCAAGCCTGCTGAATGTGATTCGCGAAAAGCGCGGGATCGAGAAGGTTCCCGTGACGCTCGACTCACGTTATCGCATGCTCGAATTTACTGGCATCACCGCGGCAACGCCGAATGAATCCGAGGTGGAGGCAGTTCTCGGCATCCGCATCGGCAACGACTGGGATCGCCTTCTCGCGGCGGGAGACCAGATCGCAGGGCAGATGAATTTGGAATCGCTGCTGATCACGCGGGGCAAGGATGGCATGGTGGTTTTCCCGCGCCGCCACAAGCCGGTGGATATTCCGATCTATGGCAGCGACGAAGTCACTGACGTGACCGGCGCCGGAGATACCGTTATCGCGACTTTTACCGCTGCCCTGGCCGCGGGCGCAAGCGCCGAAGAGGCCGCGCACCTGGCGAACTACGCGGGCGGCATCGTGGTCATGAAGCGCGGCACGGCCACGGTCAGTCAGCTGGAATTACTGGAGGCCCTCGATAAGACGCCGCCGGTGGCTCGAGAACATTAGTCCTCAGCGGCTAGAGCCGCACATTTGTTTGCCGGTCTGAGCGGCACGGCTAAAGCCGTGCCCTACCCAGAGCCGAGATCCAGAGTTTGAGATCATTGAGCGCTTCATCTATTGAGCACATCACTCTATCCGAAGATTGTTTCGCGCGACGAATTGCGGCAGCGTGTGGCGGATTGGCGGCGCGCCGGCGATCGCATCACGCTCGCGAACGGGTGTTTCGATGTGCTGCATGTCGGACATGTGCGCTACCTGCACGCCGCTCGGAAACTTGGAGGCAGACTGATTATCGCGGTCAACGCCGATGCTTCCGTGCGCGCGTTGAAGGGTGAAGGCCGGCCCGTGATGCCGGCCGAAGAACGCGCGGAAATTCTGGCGTCGCTGGCGGACGTGGACGCCGTCGTTATTTTTACGGAAAAGGACGTGCGCGCCATCATTCGCGAAATTCGTCCTGATTTTCATGCCAAAGGCACCGACTACACGGTGGAGAGCGTCCCCGAGCGTGATGAGGTCGAAGCCTGTGGAGGACGAGTCGTCATCGTGGGCGATCCCAAGAATCACTCGGCTACCGAGATTATCCGCTCCCGGCTGGGGCTGCGGAAATCATGAGGCGGTACCGGCTGCGACCAGAATGACAGACTCCTTTTCTTTCCCCGCGAGCACTCCGCGATTCGATAGCGTGCTTGTCGTGCGCCTCAGCGCCATGGGCGACATCATCCACACTCTGCCGGCGGCAGCCGCGTTGCGCCGGGCTTTTCCTCAGGCGACCTTGGGATGGCTTATCGAGGAGCGTTGGGCGGAACTGCTGTGCACGCTGCGCTATCCGCGTTCGGGGCGCCGCTCTCCGCAGCGTCCGCTGATCGACCGCGTCCACGCCGTCAACACGGCGGAATGGCGGCACGCGCCGTTCTCGTTTAACACCTGGCAGCAGATGGCGGCGGGCTTGAGCCAGCTACGCGGAGTGCAATACGACGCGGTGATTGATTTTCAGGGCGCGGTCCGTTCGGCGCTGCTGTCACGCTGGTCGGGCGCTCCCATTGTGTATGGAAGCGTGCAACCGCGGGAGAATGCAGCCAGCATGTTTTACACACGAAAAATCCTGACGAACGGCACTCATGTCGTCGAACAGGCGCTTGCACTGGCTGGAGCCGTCGTTCCACCGGGCATTTCAACACCGATGACGGAGCTTCGGGTAGAGTTTCCCATAGACCCCGATGCAGAGAGCAAAATTGCCAGCCTCACGGCGGATGCGAAGGACTTCGTGATTCTCAATCCCGGCGCGGGCTGGGGAGCGAAGAGGTGGCCGGCGGAGCGTTACGGGCAGGTTGCGAAGGAACTGGCAAGAGATGGATTATGTTCGCTCGTAAATTATGGGCCGGGAGAAGAGGAACTGGCCGCGGCCGTGGAAGCGGCTGGCGAAGGGGCGGCGCGCAGAATCTTCTGCTCGGTATCTGAGTTGATCGCGCTGACGCGCCGGGCTCGCCTGCTCATCGGCGGCGATACCGGGCCGATGCACCTGGCGGCGGCATTGAAAATTCCGGTGGTGGCGATTTTTGGTCCGACGAATCCAGCGCGCAACGGCCCATTTGGGACGCGCTCGATTGTGCTCCGAAGCGCGAGCAGCATGACCGATCATACCCGGCACCGCGAACCGGAACAGGGGTTGCTCGAAATCACGGTCGGCGAAGTCGTCTTTGCAACTCGGAAACTGTTGCAAGGTCATCTTGCAGAACCTCATTAGGGACCATATTGAAGACCCACAGTGAGTGAAGTTCCACAATCCGGAGCGCATACCGCCGAGACCACGGGCGACACCTGGTCGCGCGTGGCCCGTCGGATCCGCGTGCCCGTGGGATTTATTTTTGCGGTTGTCTTCTTGTTGCTGGCGCAGCCAACCAGAACTTCGCTCATCGTGGGCGTGCTGGTAATGCTTCCCGGGCTGGTATTGCGCGGACTGGCTTCCGGACACGTGCAAAAAGACAAAGAGCTAACCACCAGCGGCCCCTATGCCTATACTCGCAATCCTCTGTACCTGGGATCGCTGATGCTGGCCGCCGGCTTCGCCATCGCGGCGCGCAGTTGGTGGATCGTCGTGCTCATGGTTGTGATGTTTGCCGTAATTTATGTCCCGGTGATCGCCGGCGAGGAGCGTTACCTGCGGCGGACATTTCCCGAGTACGACGACTATGCCCGCCATGTGCCGCGCATGCTGCCGCGGTTTACGCGCTACGGGAGCCAGCAGAGTGCGTACTCTTCCGCACGCTACTGGAAGCACCGCGAATACGAGGCTAGCATTGGCTGCGTGGTCGTGTTGGCCGTCCTCGTCGTCAAGCTGGTGTGGTAGTCTGCCGTGGAGCATGAGCCGTTTACCCCAGGAGCTGAAGGCCGTCTATTCTGGTTCGGGTGGCAGCGCGGCTGAATCCGCGCCATCCCCAAGCATCCGCGGCCTGCGGGCGCTTGCGGGTTTACTCTGCCGCCTCTTCCTGGTCTTTCTGGCTGTGGGCATGTTGCCGGCGCAGCAAGGGACGCCTATGGCAACGATTGGCCCGGCTCCAGTGCAGATCGCGCCTCCACGTCCCAACTATCCTTTTCCCGATGGACAAGGCTACGTCTATTCGGCGGAGTGGCATTTGATCACTGCGGGGACTGCTGTGGTGAAAATGGAGGGCGCTGGGAACAACCGCAAAGTCACCGCGTCCGCCGAATCTGCAGGAGCCGTGAACGTCATCTTCCCGGTGCACGACCGCTTCGAATCGCGCTTCGATCCCCGTACGTTCTGCTCGCTCTCCATCTTCAAGCACAGCGAGGAAGGCGCGCACAAGCGCGAGACTTCGATCGGGTTCGATTACGCGCGCAAGAAAGGCACGCTGGATGAAAAAAATCTGAAGACCGGCGAGACCAAGCACGTTGAAAACGACCTGGCCGCTTGTGCCACCGACGTGATCACCGGCTTCTATTATCTGCAGTCGCTGCCGCTGATGCTCGGCGCCAGCTACGAGTTCCCGATCAGTGACGGGAAGACGACGATCGTCCACGCCACAGTGGAGAAGCGAGAGCTGATCAAAGTGCCGGCCGGAACATTTCCGGCGGTGCTGGTTACGGCGGAAGCCACCTCCGGCCCGCTGCAGTCGAAAGGCAAAGTGTGGGTGTGGTATTCGGAGGATCCGAGTCACACGCCGGTGCAAATGCGGGCCAAGCTGGGATGGGGCGCATTGCTATTTCGCCTGCAGCGAATCGAGAAGTGAATCCCTGGTTCTGGGCCAATGAACTGATTTTGTTTCGCATGTTTACTTTTAAGGTATTAATGCGTGTTTACCAGTACCCCCCTCCCCCCGATCTCTTGGAATCATGGGGGGGCGGCGGTTTTTACTGCAGGCGGAAGCGTTCATTCGTCAGGCGCTGCAGGCGGGGGCGGTAGATGAGATCGTAGGCAAGTTCTTTGTCGGGAAACATGCTCAGGGCGGCGCGGCGGGCATTCGCGGCCATCTCGGCCGCCTCTTCCAGGGTCAGATCGGGATCCTGGCTGATCACCGACATCACCATGCTCATCATCACCTGGAGGCGGCGCAGCCTTCGGGTCTCCTCTTTGGCCTTGTCCTTGCGCTCATTATGTTCTCCGCCTGCTGGTCCGGCTGGTTGAACTTCCATGCTGCCCCCGTCTTCAGTTCTCGTGTTGCGTCGCTTGTCTTTCTTTGGATGTTGGCCACGTCCCTTGCGTTGCGCCCCAAGCGCTACTGTGCGAACGCCATTGTGCCAGCTTCATTGTGGCAGCTTCCGGCCGCGAATCAAGCTGCCCTTGGCCGTACACCTTGGTGATGCGCAAGACAGAGGCATAGTGACTGCCGTAATCTGTTGACAGGCAGTTTTACGGAGGATGCATGTCAGAGCCGACTAATCCCTCGCCTCAACCCGAGCCCAACGAGAAGCTGGTCAAGATTTTCGACGCCGAGCAGGAAAACGAAGCCATCGTCGTTCAGGGCTTGCTCCAATCTGCCGGCATCGACTCGGACTTGAAATCCATTGACGCGGTGCAGGACGCGTTTCCCGGCGTCGGTGGGACGGTCATTCTTGTACGCGGAAAAGACGCTCGCGAAGCGGAAAAGATTATCGATGCGTATCGTAAATTGCCGCCCTTGGATGACGAGACCGCCGATATCCCTGGATGAGAATCGGGGAGAGAGAGAAGTTCCCGTGGATACGCGGCTTGGCGCTTCTTGGGAGTGCATCTCTGCCGGAGACGGGGCAAGCCCCTTCTCTACGGATAGATTAGTGGAGGAGCGCTACTTCGGGAGTTACCGACTTGCCATCCAGGTAAAAACTTACTGCGCCTTGCGCATCGGTGCGGTAGGTTTTCACCCCGGCCTGCTGTAGCCGCTCCAGCACTTCGCGCCGGGGATGTCCGTATACATTTCGGACGCCGACGGAAATCACGGCATAGCGGGGGTGAACGGTCCGGAGCAGATCGGCGGAAGTTCCGCTGGCGCTGCCGTGATGCGCGACCTTCAGCAGCATGGCCTCCGGATGCTCTTCTACGACGCGCCGTTCCGCCGGACGCTCCGCGTCGCCCTCGAGCAAAGCGGTCGTCCCGCCGAAGGTGGCCGTGAACACCAGGCAATCGTCGTTGGGACGCATCGAGCCGGTGATTTGGTCACGTCCGGGCGCGAACATTTGGAAATGCGCTCCTCCGTAATCGAATTGATCGCCGTCCTTTTTTACGGAGACTCTCATGCCCGCTCTCTGGGCTTGCGCAACGATCGGCGCCAATTCACCCACCGGCTTATCGATACTGATCCAGAGTTCTCGGGGGTGGAAATTTGCAATGACCGCGGGCA
>Ga0187862_10002889_pt1 | contig 17034 bp, 17 predicted proteins | sample June2016WEW_10_1_FD_133003 | JGI IMG/M metagenome (GOLD analysis project Ga0187862, IMG submission 133003) | Peatland microbial communities from SPRUCE experiment site at the Marcell Experimental Forest, Minnesota, USA - June2016WEW_10_150 | ecosystem: Environmental > Terrestrial > Soil >...
GAATTGGCCAAGGATAAGGCGCAATCTGATGGAAAATGCCCGAAGTATAAAATTACAATTTAATATACTTAAGTGTTGAATATAAATAATCCTTATTTGAGCGCTTATGGGGCACATATCCCCCCATCCCGCACGTTTTGTCTAGTACTTTATTTGCAGAATTTTGCGCGCACAATCTTGCAGGCAGGAAACGATGAAAATTATCGTGTGCGTCAAGGCCGTTCCCGATCCCAAACAGATTTGCAAGATCAGGATTGACCCGGCCACAAAAACTCTGATGCGGTGTGACGTTCCCCTTGTGATCAATCCTCTGGACAGGCATGCGCTGGAAGCAGCCCTTGAACTCAAGGATGCCTGCGGCGCTTTTGTCAGCGTAATAAGCATGGGGCCCCCTCCCGCCGGGAATATCGTAAAGGAATGCATGGCGCTCGGAGCAGACCGGGGGATTCTTATGTGTGACCGGGCCTTTGGAGGGGCGGACGCATTTGCCACGGCGCTTACCCTTTCAAAAGGCATAGAAAAAACAGGTTCGTTACCTCGTTTACTGCGGCATGGCCAGCAGCGACGGCGCTACCGAATGGGTAGGCCCGCAGATTGCCGCTTTTTTGAACATAGCAGTTGTGACGATGGTCCGTAAAATCGAAAAACGGGAATCGAATGAATGGATCGCTGTTTCCGACTGGCAAAACGGGTATCGCAGAGTGCAAATCCGATTGCCTGCCCTGCTTACGGTTACAAGGGAACTCAACCGGCCCCGGGCGCTTAGTTTTTCAGGGATCCTCAAGGCCCGCAAGAAAGAGATTGAACAGTGGGACCTCAATGACCTGGGGATTCCGGAAGAAGCGGTTGGAGCTAAAGGATCTCCGACGGTGGTCTCGCAAATGGCAACTATAGAGAAAAGAAGAGACGTCGAAATTTTGCGGGGAAACCTTGAAGAGAAAGCGGACAAGCTCGTTTCCCGGCTCGATGAAGCCGGAATAATTTAACTTTGAGAAGGTTGGGTATATGGGCAGAGGCTTAGGTCCGGTGTGGGTGATTGCCGAGCAGGGCGAGTGTGACGTGGAGACCGTATCCCTGCAACTCCTTGGAAAAGCAAGGGAGCTTGCAGATGAACTCGGCGTAGCGTGTGAAGCGGTATTGCCGGGACGCAATCTGGAAGAATCCGCCCGGAAACTGATAGCGGCTGGAGCCGACCGTGTATTTCTCGCTGATAACCCCGCGCTGGAGTTCTATCAGCCGGAGACATACAGCGACATAATTTGCGCATTGGCCCGCCAGGAGGCTCCGGAGATCATCCTGGCAGGTTCGACATTCATGGGACGAGAGCTTGCCCCCCTTGTCGCTGCCAGGTTGGCTACGGGCCTTGCAGCCCATTGTACCGGCCTCAGTCTCGATGAAAACAAAAACCTGGAGCAGCAGATCCCCGCATATGGTGGATTGTTGTCAATAATCTGCCCTGAAAAACGTCCGCAGATGGCGACCGCCGCCAGAGGTGTTTTCAAGACACCTGAGCCGGACAGCGGGCGAAAAGGTGAAATAGTCCGCATCCCTGTGCCCGAAACGGCTGAAGCGCGCGTACGGACGCTGGAGGTGGTCCGGGAGACATTGGCAAGTATTCAGATCGAGGAAGCGCGAGTAATCATAGCGGGCGGCGCCGGCGCATGCAGTCCGGAAGGATGGGGAACAATTCAAGAGTTGGCGAAGACAATGGATGCCGCCCTGGGATGCACGCGTCCGGCAGTAGATGAAGGATGGGCCCCTTTGGACAGCATGATCGGCCAGAGCGGGAAAATGGTGAACCCGGAGGTTTATTTAGCCGTCGGCATCTCCGGCGAGCAGCAGCACATGGCGGGCATCACGGGGGCGAAGCTTATGGTCGCCATCAACAACGATCCAGCGTCCCCTGTTTTCCAGCAGGTCGACCTCGGCGTGGTGGAAAACTGCCAGGAATTTCTGCCCGTGCTGATCGATAAAATCAAAGCCCACAGGCAAAAAAAGCTGACCTGTCAACCTTGAGATGGATCCACTTCGTACTGGTCGACTGAGCAGCAGCAGTCGGATTTTATTCCCAGCATGCTATTTATCACTGCCGTTGCGCAGCCCACGCCGACCCTGACGGAAACGGCTTCCGCCGGGCAATTGAGGGCGCATGCTCCACATTCGATACAGGAATCCCTATCGGCAATCCGGACTTTCCTGTTCGATATCTCAAAAACCCCCCGCGGGCAGACGGTCACGCACATGGCGCATCCGGTGCACGCCTCGCCATCCAGTTGCAAAGTCACTACCTCTTTTAGATAAACCAGCTTGCCCATAGTTCTTTCTTCAGACAAAAAAGGAAGTTATCCAGAAAATAGCTCCCAGCGCCACCGCCGCGATTTGAGCCGGGACCGCCCACTTCATCTCCTTTTTAACACCGGAAAGAGAGGTAAAGGTGGAGCACCCGGTAAAATTCATGGCCAGATAAGCTGAGGTCGCGGGAATTATCAGCGCCCAAGCGGCAACCTCGAGCCTACCCGCTGCAGGCATGGCACTGTTGGCGTTGCGCAACGTCAGAAAGATGAGGGCGCAAGCAATACCCGGCCAGATGCCTTTGAGTGAAAAAGCCCTTCCGGGGAGCCAGGGCAGTAGGGCGGGCGTTAACAGGCAGCCGGAGGCAATCGCCATGATAAGCGCCAAGGCCGCGAAGCCGCCGAACCTGAGTACGTTTGAAAAAAATCCGCCGTGCCCGCTAAACCCGCTAAATATAAACACTAACGGCAACACAATGAGAACAGCCTTGAAAGCGTGAACCATCTCGACGGGAACCAGCGACAGCCGCTCGCCGGTTGTGAACGTCTTCATGCGCATGCCGGGTCCGGCTTTCATGCCTGAGTCCATAAAAACGGGCAGGTCCTCGGCCCGAACTGGACCGTAGATGACTTTAAACCCGGAAAGCCTATGCACCTCATGCGCAGAAATGCCCGGCGCGCCAAGCTGTGGGACGATAACCCTTCTATGCCTGACCACCAGGGCGAGTCCGCTGGACTCGACCCTGCGCGTCAGTTCGTCAGTGCCGAAAGTTCCCTTTCCCGCAGCGCACCACACGTTTATCCCGTCGGTATCGAGGACCAGGATCCAGGCGTTTCTGCCGGGGTTGAGCGCCTCCCGCAAGCGATCGAAGCTCATTTTGAAATTGGCCGATATCAGAACCGGTGAATCTGCATCGGGAGCCCCCAACGCATAAAGGCCGGGATCAATCCTGTAGCGCATGCGGCCGATAGCCCAGCGGACTTTATAAGTACCTAACCTGTCATGGAAATTAAGTTTTGATTCGACCCTGGGGACTTTTCCGGCGGGGGTTTCGATAGAACCGCAAACAAACGGCTGATTCAGACTAGGAAGGCCCTGCCGGGCCTTTGCGGGCTTGGACGGTCAGCACGCAGGCTCCCCAGCCCGAAGCAATACCGGCTCCCCACAAATATTGCCCTCGGTTTCCTGCGCCCCCAGCCCGGTCTGGTCACTGCAGCAAGTTTTCTCTTCGATTTCGTTCAAATCAGCTCCCTTCGCATGCAAGAGGGGTTGGGAAACGCTTTACCGAATCTATTTATATCTCATTCCAGTGAAAGTTTCCACGCAGCTTTGCTCCAGTTTCAGATTGAAGTCTATAAATTCTAACCGGTTCTTCCGGATGGACGCCAACTTGCGTGCCTGATTGAGACACATTATATTGACATAGCACTTCAGGCGATGATCAAACCTTTTTCAGACGGAGAATGAAATGAGACTTTCGAGCTTTAAATCCTCCCTTCTGGCGTGTCTTATCGTGATTTTTGCGGCTTCTCTGGTTGGCGGAGAGGAAGGAATTACCCTTATCAATAAGGACCAACTGAAAGAAGAGCTCTCGAAACCGGATGTAATCGTAGTTGACGTGAGAGCCAACCATGACTGGGATTCCAGCCAGTGGAAAATAAAGGGTGCGCAGCGGCAGATACCCGTCGAGGCCCATGAATGGATGGCGAAATACTCTAAGGACCAGAAGATCGTTTTATACTGCGCCTGAGTCCACGAGGCTACTAGCGCCCGTGTGGCGCAACAACTCGCAAGCGCCGGCTTCAAAAACGTTTCAGTGCTCGAGGGCGGCTGGGATGAATGGGTTCTGAGCCAATATCCCGTGGAGAAGAAATAGCCTTTCCCTACGAACTGTTGCCCTTTAAGGAACGTGAAAAAAAGAAGGGGACGGGGGAACCGACTCTCTTGACGTCGAAGGGTTCCCCCACTCCCCGGTTCCTACCCCGCACGGTATCACACGGCCATTAGATCGCCTTCCGTCAGGCCGATTCATCCCATCGGATGCCGGCATGGAAAAACCTGTGTTCCAGGAAAAAGGCGCCCGAGCTTATGTCTCAGTTCCTCAACAAATCTGGTTCTCATGCCTGAGCGGACAGTTTTGCTGCTAAGGGCCACCGAAATACCATTCCAACGCACCCTCTTTTATCTTTTGTTCTCCCCACGTGCACGAGTCAAGAGCGATTGTACATTCTTGAACCATTTTATGCTTTTCAACGACGGCCGAGGTCATTTTCTGTGCATCCAGCATCATTTTTGCGCCACGTTTGACCATCTCCTTGCCTTCGGGCATTGTGCTCCCGGTCATCATGCTGTCACCTTTGCTCATCATATCATAGCCCTCAGTCATCATCTTTTCGGACGACGTCAACTCAGGGTCTTTCACTCCTTTTTTGCCCATTATATCCATTATCATCTTGTTTCCGTCCATCATCTTCTTTGCGCCTTCCATCATCGCCTTCTGACCTTCCTTGATTCCCTGCTCGCTGTCCGCAGCTTGCAAAAATCCAACGAAAGCGAAAATGCCGATCGACAGAAAAACGATTAAAGAAGTGGCAAAATACCTGCTGAGACTCTTCATTTTAATATCTCCTTTATCATCTTAATGGGGAAAAAAACTTAGAACAGTTCTTGGACTTTTAGTATCGAACGGTGCTATGAATCAGTAATTTATCGAAATCACCCCCCTCTCTGGTTAGGCAATAGCTGCCCGTAACAACTAAAGGTCTACTTTGTTATGAAAGACACCTTTGGACCGCGAGCGGACTGCCTGGTTATGCCGGGTCCCAATCCCCATCGATATAATAGAGCAGCTTTCCTTGCTCTTGTTATATGCTACCTATATAAAGCAGAGAAAATATCATCATTCTGAAACGTATACGCTTAAATATATCAGGATATCTAACACTTAATTACTCGACATAGTCTGGAAATATAATGATCGGTGATCCATTTTGTCAAGAGGGACACACATTTTGCCGGAACTATCGCCGGAATTCACAGATTGCCTCATTTGGTCATGGTGGCCGGAAGACCGTCTAATACCAAGTTCCAGAGCGGGCGGGGACTTTTTTGACGTAGAAAAACCCCGCCCCGGCTATGTCGTGGGCAGGGCTTTATGCCCTCCCGAAGCACCCGATTTGAACACAGTTTTTCATGATGCTCGCCTCACCCGCAAAGCTTGAAAATGGCATTTTCCAGGTACTCCGTATAAGTCCCCACACGATGCAAGGGTCAACAAAGAAGGTGCTCATTGCCGAGGCGAATGCGGGTGAGGCCGGCCTGTTTTGCGGCTTCCAAACAGGCACGGGCCTGGGCGGCGGAGGTGGTTGGCGAGTCGTCCATCAGGAATTGCGGAGCGAAGGCGAGGAGGACATAAGGCATATCGGGATCTATCCCAGCGATAAAGGAGGCCAACCCGTACACCTCATCCTCGTTAATGTAACCCGGTACAAGAAGGGTGCTGGCTATCAGCGCAGGTGGAGACGAGCGTTCTAAAGACCACTCGGCGGCCCTTGCGAAATTGTCCAGTATTTTTGAGTTATCGCATCCGCAAAGAGCGCGGTGCGTTCCTGGGTTCCAGGCTTTGAGATCGATCTTTACGCACCCGCCGGACTGCACGGACAGGTTGGTCATCTCCTTCAGTCCGGAAGGGTCCACAGCGCCGTTGGTTTCCCAGCAGATTCGAAGAATTCCGTCAGGGTTTTTCTTTCGCGCCGCCTTGCTGAGGCGAAGGGCAAACGGGAGTTGCGGGCCCGGGTCACCGCCGAAAAAGCATATACAGCTTGTAGCATCGTTTACAGCCTTTTCCAGGGTATCGAGCTTTGTCCATTTGGGCGAGAGTTGGACTTTTTTGAATGACCAGTTCTGGCAATACAGGCAGTTGAGGTTGCAGGCTTCAAAGTAAACGGCAAGGTTGTAGAAACCCACTTCCGGGCCGCAATCATGGGCGAACCGGGGATATCCCGCGCCGGTGCCTCCCGCGCAGACCCAGTCGGCAACGCAGTTGGTAGGGAGAGGATCGTAGTAATAGGAAACAAGCGCGCGCGACCGGCCATCGGTTCGCATACTCGATTTGCTCCCATGTCTGGCCCCACAGTACCCTTTCTGATTCTTTCCCGGCCTGCAGCGATGAAAGCAGAGCGTGCAGTCGATTCCATCAGGATTAGCTGCGGGACGGACGGGCAGACCGAACATCTCTCTGGACTCGGCGTGAATCAGTTCGATTCGGCCCCTGCTTTCGTCCGGCCGATTTCGGACACAGGAGGGGCAAATGCCTATGCTGCCTGCAATGTCATTCAAACCGTTTCCGCACAGGAGGCATTTGTCCCCTCTCCTGCCAGATAAGGATTTTGGTCTTATAAGCATCGGTTATTCCGAATCGTAAGCGTTCACTGCAATGGGAGCTGGAAAAACCTCGAGTCAGCAGATACGCGGGAGCTGTTCGCCCCTGAGCATATCGACGAGGCGGTGGCCCCCAATCCGGGTACGCAGAAAGACCCTTCCCGGATCATCGGAAACGATCTCCCCTATGAGGCATGAAGCTCGCCCCAGCGGATGTGACTTCATGGCCGAGAGCACGGCGCCGGCGCCCTGCGCAGGCACGATCGCAAGGACTTTCCCCTCATTGGCCACGTAAAGCGGGTCGAGTCCCAGCACTTCACACGCGCCTATGACGTCTTCCCGAACGGGAAGCGCCTCCTCGAACAGCCGGATGCCCACCCCGGATTGTTCGGCTATCTCATTCAGGGTCGTCGCCACGCCACCCCTGGTAGGATCTCGAAGGACGTGGATTCCGGCAAAGGATTCCAGCATCAGGTCGACCAGCCCGTTAAGGGCCGCAGCGTCGCTTTCGATCTCATTTTCGAATGCGAGACCTTCCCGTTTGCAAAGCACCGCCATACCATGGTCGCCTATCGTGCCGTTAATGAATACCAGATCGCCCGGGCAGGCATTCTGGCCGCCTATATGGATTCCCTCCGGGACGATTCCGATTCCGGAGGTGTTGATGAACAGCTTGTCGGCCTTTCCCCTCGGCACCACCTTGGTATCGCCTGCGATCACCTGCACGCCGGCCTGTCGAGCGGCCTCCGCCATCGACAGGACTATTTTCTTCAGATCGCCGAAATCAAGCCCCTCTTCAAGGATGAAGCCGGCCGTAATGTAGAGCGGCTTTGCGCCACGCATGGCAAGGTCGTTCACTGTCCCGTGCACGGCAAGGCTCCCGATGTTGCCTCCCGGGAAAAAAATGGGATCAACAACGTATGAATCCGTGGTCATGGCTAAACGTGCACCCCGGATTTCAAAGACGGCGCTGTCGTTTCTTTCGGCGAGGAGCGGGTTATTGAAGGCGTTTACGAAAAGGGAATCAATGAGTTCGTGCATCGCGCGCCCGCCGCTTCCCTGGTCGAGCTGAATAAGTCCTGAGTCCATATCGCTAAAACTCCACCGCAGAACCTGGTCGTAGACAGGTCATGGAGAAAACGCAGAGAACCGAATTATTCGCTTTCGATTTTTCTTGTTTTACCATTTGGTCCTTCGCAATACCGTCTGGAAAAGGTTTAATGGGCTGCGCTCCATCTCGCGAAGCGTAGAGATTGAGTTTGATTAGGCCTTTTGCCCACCCTACGATTCTTTTCCTGGTTTCAGGGTGGCCCAAAGGGACATGAATTACTGCGGCAACTCCGTTTGCCCATCATTCGTTATGGTATCTGTAGTACGCCCCGCAGGTTCCCTCACCGGATACCATGCATGGTCCTTTGGGATCCTGCGGCGAGCAGATTTTGCGGAAAAGGCCGCACTCCGGCGGGGTCATGACTCCCCGGAGAACCTCTCCGCACTTACACCCCGGATGCTCTTTGACCGTGATCGCAGGCATCGAAAACCGGTCGGTCGCATCGAACTTTTTCCACTCCGGTCGAAAGCCGAGTCCGCTTTTCGGAATAATCCCGATCCCGCGCCAAGTGGAATCCTCAGGTTCGAAGACCTCATCAATGAGTTTGCGCGCCGCAGCATTGCCTTCCCAGGTAACAGCCCGGCGGTACTGGTTCTCAACTTCGGCCCGCCCGCTTTCGACCTGGTCGATCAGAAGAGAGATACCCTGCAAAATGTCCAGAGGTTCGAAGCCGGTAACCACGCAAGGCGCTTTATAATTGTCTACGACTTCCTGGTACGCGCCGGCGCCGATTATGATACTGACGTGCCCCGGGCATATAAACCCGTCCAGATTGACCTCGCGAGCCTCGAGGATCGCTCTCATCGCCGGTGGAAGCAGCTTGTGGGCCGAGAAGACCGAGAAGTTATTCACCCCCAGCTTCGAAGCCTGCTGGATCGACGCAGCGATAGTCGGCACTGTGGTCTCGAACCCGATGCCTATGAATACGACCTGACGGTCTTGGTTGTCGCGGGCGATCTTGAGAGCGTCCAGCGTTGCATAAACGATCCGGACATCAGCCCCCCTGCTCCTCTCGATATGAAGCGATGAAGACGAACCAGGCACCCGCACCAGGTCTCCGAAAGTTGTCGTAATCACCCCGGGTTGCTGAGCAAGCCATATCGCCCTGTCTATGTCTTCGTTCGCTGTCACGCACACGGGGCAACCGGGGCCGCTGATCAGTTTTATCTCCGGCGGCAGAAGCTGTCTCATGCCGGACCTGAAGATGGCGACCGTGTGAGTGCCGCAGATTTCCATCAGCCTGATCTCCGCCTTGGAAAAATGTCTGTGCCGAAGTCTTTCGATGAGGCTTTTCGCCAGTTGAGGGTCCCTGTACTCATCGAGGTATTTCATTTGGATAGGCTCCTTGAAGTTCAAAATAGGACCTATAATCAATGTGCCGCGAGCATCTTTTGAGCGCCAATCCACGCCTGGCCAAGAGAAATGCAGGCGTCGTTGGCTGGCACTTCGATATGCGCGTAAACCTCCAGGCCCATCCTGCAAAGATCTCTTTCCAAGCGCTCCGAAAGATAGGCGTTCTGAAAAACTCCGCCGCTAAGGGCGATACGATTGAGGCCTGTTCTTGCGGCGGCAATCACTGCAGCCTCGAGAAGAATTTGAATTACGCCGTTGTGGAAGCGCGCGGCGATTCTACCCACCGGGACCCCGCGTCTCACATCTTCGATAAGGGCCTCCATTATTGGGAACTGATCGATTATAAAGGGTTCCCGACCGGTTTCCAATCTGCCTTCATAATGTTCTTCATCCGGTTCGATCGCCTGTTCGAGTTCGATTGCCGCTTGCCCTTCGTAATTGACAAACAGGCGTATCCCGCAAAGAGCGGCCGCGGCGTCGAAAAACCTGCCGCAAGAAGAGGTCAGCGGGCAATTCAACCGCCGGGAAAGCATCTGCAAAATTACTCTTGCATCCCCTGCTCCCTGCTTCCTGCCCCCTGCATCCCTTTTCGGCCAGACAGCCAGTAAGTCAGCATACCTGCGCTCGACGTCATCCGGGTCGATGCTCCAGAGATAGCTAAGCGCCGTGCGCCAGGGTTCTTTTATGGCCTTGGCGCCACCGGGCAGAGGGACCAGCCGGAAATGGCCAAGCCGTTCAAATCCGAGGTTATCCACGCGAAGGATTTCACCGCCCCAAATCGTCCCGTCAGTACCGAAACCGGTCCCATCAAGCGCAAGACCGATCACGGGCCCCTCGAGCCCACGCTCTGCCATTACTGCGGCAATATGCGCGTGATGGTGTTGGGCAGCCACCCTGGGGAGGTCTTGCCGTTTCAGCGCCCATTGGGTGTTCAGGTAGTCGGGATGCAAGTCGTGAACAATGAGGCTCGGTTCGATCTCCATGATCCTTTCCAGGTGGGCGATTGAATGCTCGAAGGAGCGCAGTGTTTCGAGGTTTTCCAGGTCCCCTATATGCTGGCTGAGAAAAGCTTCCCTGCCGCGCGTAAGGCAGACGGTATTCTTAAGCTCGGCCCCGGTACCAAGGACCGGGGGGGCCGGGTCACGAAGAAAAACCGGCAGCGGCGCGTATCCTCTTGCCCGGCGCATCGGACGCGGGTGACCCCCGAGGACACGGGTCACCGAATCGTCGCACCGCACATAAATCTCCCGGTCGTGAAAAAGGAAGTAGTCGGCAATCCCGTTCAGGTGCGACCGGGCGTCTTCATTGTTCATTACAATGGGTTCATCGCTCCGGTTCCCGCTGGTCATCACCAACGCACGGTACGGCGCGTTCTCAAACAGGAGAAAATGAAGGGGCGCATAAGGAAGAAAGACGCCCAGGTTCCTGTTATTCGGTGCCACGCTCTCAGCGAGTGCAGGCCCGGTACGATCCTTGCGTCTCGCCAGGAGTACGATGGGCCTTGCCGGGCTTTTCAGCAGATCTTCTTCCTCGCTGTTCAGGCAACAATACCGCCTGATCTCTTCAAGGTCAGAAAACATTACCGCAAAAGGCTTTTCCTCGCGTATCTTGCGGCTTCTAAGCCGTTTCACGGCGGCCTGGTCCGTTGCTTTTACCGCCAGATGAAAGCCCCCGAGTCCCTTGATCGATATGATAGCCCCTGAAGCGAGCAACGTTACTGTTTTGACAAGAGCTTCATCGCGAGAGGCGACGATATTTCGCTGTGCGTCTTCGAGCCAAACCTGCGGTCCGCATTCCCAACACGCGTTAGGTTGAGCATGAAAGCGCCGGTCCAGGGGGTTGTCGTACTCACGGCGGCATTCCGGGCACATTTTGAATTGCGCCATGGTGGTCTTGTCCCGGTCGTATGGAATGTCCTTGATTATCGTGTACCGCGGGCCGCAGTTGGTGCAGTTGATAAAGGGATAGCGGAACCTGCGGTCCTGAGCATCGCAAAGCTCGCGCAGACAGTCACTGCAGGTGCATACGTCAGGTGAAATAAGGGTCGAGCGCGACTGAAGCGCCCGGCTGCCGATTATCTTGAACTCTTCGAGATCCTGATACGGGAGGTCGGTGGTTTCGACCTTGACGATTCTGGCCATAGGAGGCGGCTCGCTGGAAATTGAGCCGATAAAACTCCGAACCGAGTCAGCAGGACCTGCGACCTGGATTTCCACGCCGTCCGACTGGTTTCGGACCCAGCCATTCAGCCCGCAGCGCCCGGCCAACTGGTAAATAAAGGGCCGAAAACCAACGCCCTGCACGATTCCCCGAACCTTAACCAGAACCCGGAGGCCCGTTTCCCCACCCCGGGCGCCTTGAGGCTGAAGAATGCGTGATTCTTCTGATGAGGATGTCACTAGCTGTGTTTACCTGCCCGGAGTGTCCGGTGCTCGCCGACCTTCTCCTCGATCCAGGAAAGCCAGGGAGCAAAACCTTCCCCGGTCCTGCATGAAATTTCAAAAATCTTTCCCCTGGCATTCAACTGTCCAACCCTTTCGCGAATCTTTGATATATCACAGTCCGTATAGGGCAGAAGGTCGATTTTATTTACCAGCAGGACGGAACAAATCTGGAACATAAGCGGATATTTGATGGGCTTATCGTCCCCTTCGGCAACGCTCAGTATCATGATTTTTTCGTGCTCGCCGAGGTTGAATTCAGCGGGGCATACGAGGTTTCCGACGTTTTCGATTATCAGCAGGTCAACTCCCGACAGATCAAGGGAGTCCAGCGCGATCTGAATCATGTTGCCGTCAAGGTGACATCCCCCATCCGTGTTGATCTGCACGGCCTGTACGCCTTTTCTTTGTATGCGTTCGGCGTCATATGACGATTGGAGGTCGCCTTCGATGACAGCGATTCCGAGGCGGCCGGCGAGCGCATCTATGGTTTTTTCCAACAGGGAGGTTTTCCCTGCGCCGGGCGAACTCATGAGGTTAACCACAAAGATTCCCGCCTGGTCGAAGCGTTTGCGGTTTTCCGCCGCAAGCCTCTCATTTGCCTGAAGGATGTTGCGAACTACTGGGATTTTGATTTCCGTCATCCTCTTCTCCCGTTTCACCTTCTATGCTAATCACGGAAAGTTCCCGCCCGCTGAGCAGCTCCAACGCCGGCTCACCGCACCGGGGACACAGGAATACCTGGTTTTCAACGTCAAAAGAAATATCGCACATCTCGCACCGAGCAGTAATGCCCACTGTCTCGATTTCGATCAGTGCCCCGGACGCCACCGTATCACGGCTAACCAGCTCGAAGCAGAACGTGAGCGACTCCGGAACCACGGCGGCAAATTTGCCTATTTGAAGTCTAACCTTGTTGATGCGCTCCAGGCCATGCGTTTTCGACTCGTCGACTATGATCTCAAGCAGACTTTGAGCAATAGAGAGTTCGTGCACACTGAGCCTTCCGTAATTTCATTCAATTATAACTCAACACTACGCGAGGTGTGGAAACCGGTACTCTGTGAGCCCCTGCATCCGAAGCATGACTCCGGACGCAACCGATGCCATTTAACATACGCCCCTTGGCGGGTCAATAGATGCAAAGGCGGAACGCCATCGTGGAAGGCGGCAGCGCCATCATCTTGTCATCATTTCCGCCGGAGACCGGTTACACCTCCGGCCAGCCATCCGGCGTAGCCCCTAAGGAAAACAATCGAGCAGAAGAAAGGTATGCAATAAATAGCGGATACCAGTGGTTCGATGGGGCCGCAGAACTCGGAGCTGAACACAACCACGAGTATATTGTTGATGAGCCCGAGACTTATGACGGCTGCAAGCCGGTCGGCCGGGCACTCCCCGAGTGAAATCAGCATACCCGCCGCAAAAAGGAGCAGACTCAACAGCAGGGCCACCAGGAGGGCATCGACGACCATCGATGGATTTCGGTGAATGTGGCCGGAGTACTTTGAAAACACCGCGAGAACAATGGCTACGCAAAAAAAAACGGAAATCGAGTAACTCCTTGCAGAAATCCTTTCGGGAGCGGCAGGGAAGGCGCAGCGAAGAACTTCGGCCGCCGCCAGCGGCACGAAAACCACCTGGGCAAGGATAAGCGCCATGGCTGCGAAGGAGATATCAATCGTTTGCCCCGCTGCAACCCGGACCAGGACAGGCAGTGTAAAAGGCACCAGTACGGAGCCGGCCGTGACCATAAGGACCACCAGGGCAGTATTTGCGCCGACAAGACTTGAGAAAAAGGGAGCAACGACCCCCGTCGAGGCGCCTCCGAGCAGAAGGGCAGCCATCGCATAGTCGGGATAAACAGCCCGAAAAAGAAAAAAGAGCGCGACAGGGAGCAGCACCAATTTTAAAAGAAGCCATCCGATAAGGCGCAGGCCCATATGAAGCGCTGTTCTGACAATCGACTCCATCGAGATTGGGAGGAAACTCAGGAAAAGCAGGCCCATCATGAAAAAGGTTGTGAAAGGCCGGAAAGGATTCCCTGCCTGGGGCCATATCACAGCGATCAACATCGCGCTTAGAATCAGGCCGAGCAGGATCAAGTCCCTTGCATTGATCATCCCGACAATCTCGTCTCAGCTCTGCTCAGGATTGGTAAGCGTTCACCACAAGGGCACGAAGACCACGAAGCAGCCACCGCCGTACCCAAAGCCGTAGAGCCGCACAGCCTGCAAGGTTTTACCTTGCCCGTGGTCATCCGTACTATCCGTGGTTTAAATCTTTAAAACAAAATTCGGGAAACCACGGATTCGGAGCGCAGTGCGGTGGATATCCGGGGGTTTGAGTATAGCAGCAACATTTAAAGTGGCTGCCTAACCACGAAGGTCACGAAGACCACGAAGGCAGTGAGTGTCGAGAAGCGGCTAAAAAGGGGCATCGATCTTTGCTAAAATGTCCTGAACAGAACTTAGAAATAGCCGTTTCTTCCAATCCTGTTACTCCTGTTAATCCTGTCAAAATCTCTGCGCTCTTTGCGGTGAACGATTACCGGGATTGAAAAGAGCGTTGGAACAGGTCACTTATTGCCAGTTTGCCTTCCTCGCTGAGGTGCCGGGTCCCCGTGCCCACAAATGTTTTATGTTCGATTACCGGCAGGCTCTCCACCCAGGAGTTGTCTTGCCAGGCAAACCAGGCATTCCGCCTCTGGTCGAACACACTCAAGGGGCGGTTGAAAAGTTTCGCCAATTCAACAGTCCACCCGGTCCCCCCCCTGACGGTATCGTTTGGTTCGATCGAGCCCATCGCAAACACCTGGAATCCATTGATCACCATGTGGAAAATCATCTGCATTACTTTTTGGATGGTCTCAGTATTGTTATAGGTCCGCTTCATGCGCATGCAGACAATTTCCATGCTTATGTCGCCTCTTTTCAGCTCTTCCGGCCCCAAAACGACGAGCCCCCGGTCACGAAAGGGCTGATGGCCGTCATAGGAAAAGTTCACTTCCTTAACACCCCATTTTTCAGCCTGGATGCCGAATTCGGCCTCCGAACCGCGGAGACCTCCGCTGTAAAGTGTGAATTCACTTGCGTTTGCCATTCTATTCTCCAAATTTGAGTGGTTGTTCACTGTCAAAACATCAGAGTGCGGTCCAGGTCGAGAGTATTCTACATGCCGCTCGATGCTCAGCGATAGATGGTTAAACAAGAACCCGGAAGCGGATCTAGCCTCTTCCGGGCCGTTATTCAAACCGTATCAACCTTTAAAGATATCATTTTACGGCACCAAAGGATATAGGCCGGACCGATTAAATGCTCAAACGCCTCCATTTCAGCCGGAGCTGACCTTGGGGGATGGTGGTATGTCCTCAAATTGCCCAATTGGCCCGATCGGCATTTTTTCTTGGTGGTTTTAGTTGGAATATCCCATGATTTGCGGACATTCGGCATTCCAAAAACTTTTTCGGATGGAATCTGACCCGAAAATGCGGTTCGACTCCAGTTGGGGGTCTAGTGGACGCATTATTTAGGTTTAAAGGCCCTGTGGGAGATTGCTTGCTCAACAGGCGAGTGGGATTTGCAATGAGATAATCTTTGCACAGGGAGATTACCAATATGAAAAACATCTTAAAATGCTCATAAACCGTAAAGACCTGGATTGGCAGACAGCCCAAAGTCGGATATCATTCACGAAACAGAGTCAGTATCTGATGGAGAGAAGAAATGAAAAAGCCGGGATGGATTAGAGTTTTTCTAGTTGTTGCGTGTACGTCCATTTTCTTGCATTCCAGCGGTGCTTTTTGTGCCGACCTTGGTGAAAAAGAGTCGCCGATAAAGTTCACCCTCCCACCCCCTGATTCTGCGCAGACCCAGACATATCTTGGTCTGGACGCGATGAAGCAGTTTAAAGTCAACGACATAAGGGCTAAGATCGTCGTTATAGAGCTCATGAGTGCGCGCTGCCCGCACTGCCAAGCCAACGCCCACATAATGAATGACATTTACAAAATGATCCAGGCAGACTCAGGCTTAGCCGACGTAAAGGTTGTCGCGATAGCAATCGCCGATGACAAAACCGGTGTGGAGACATTCAAGAAACAGTTCAAGACGCCCTTTCCGATTCTGCTCGACGAAAACCGTGAGATTACGCGCTCCATGGGTGTTCAAGCCACTCCAACCACTATGGTCGTTTCGACTGAGGACGCCAAAGTGCTCTTCACCCGCCCCGGAGTAATCCCGGATGCCGACGCGTTTGTAAAGCAGGTGAAATTTGTAAAGCAGTTGGAGGCTATGGACAAAGAAAAATAATAGTAAAACAACAGTGGCAATGAGCTGTATGGAATTCGAAAATTTAAGGATTTTGCTGAAGAATTCCGTTTTTCGGGATTTGCCCCCTGAAGAGCTCGACGAGCTTGCCCGAACAGTTAAGAGCAAGGTTGTGGGGCCTGACGAGGTCATTTTCAAAGAAGGGGACGCGCCGGATGCTTTCTATATTATTAGTTCCGGTCGAGTTAGGATTTTAGCCAGGCACGAGGACGGGATCGAGAGGCAGCTCCATGTGTGCGGACCGGAAGAACACTTCGGCGTGGTGGATCTTTGGACAGGCGAGACTCGTACCGCTAATGCAATAAGTGTTGACGAAGCCCACCTCATTGTAATCACCAAGGAGCAATTTGACCGCCTCCTGAGAGATCACCCTGATCTTTTCAAGAATTTCGCGCGGCAGGTGCGCGGCTGGCTCTTGAGAGACCAGGAAATCATCAAACAAGGGGCCGATGCGGTAATCAGGTCCTCCCAAGTGTACTGGTTCGATTTTGTGCTTATTATCGGGGTAAGCGTTCTCCTGGCGGTAACCTTTAACTTCTCAAATCCTTATGGGATTCCACTTATCCCCGAGCGTCCCGAGGCAGTTCCTTCGATCAGCGCCTCTGCGGCAATGCACGATTACCGGCAGGGACAAACTTTGATTGTCGATGCTATGCCCGGCAATTTCTACCAGCAACGGCACATAAAGGGCGCAGTCAATATGACGATGGCCCTTTTCGATTTCGTTTATCTGATGAGTTTCTCCGAGGAAGACAAAGACAAAAAAGATAGTGGTTTACGGGAATACCATAAGCAGACCTTATGACCTGGAAATTGCGGACAAATTGCTGCTACGGGGGTATAGGAATGTTAAGGTCCTGGATGGCGGTTTGAAGGCCTGGGAAGCTAATGGCTATCCGGTCGAAGAAGAGGCTTCGGAATGATCCAGTCTTTTGTGAAACGTGTGTTAACAAGTGAGCATCTCTCTTTTGCGCTCAGGATTTACCTGGGCTATTTCTTTATCTATGCGAGTTTGAGCAAAATTCCATATCCCGCTCAATTTGCGGAAGCAATAGCTAATTACCGGCTGATTCCCTATATGTTCCTAAACCTGGGAGCCATCATACTGCCGTGGATTGAACTCGTCACC
>Ga0187862_10002893_pt1 | contig 17020 bp, 16 predicted proteins | sample June2016WEW_10_1_FD_133003 | JGI IMG/M metagenome (GOLD analysis project Ga0187862, IMG submission 133003) | Peatland microbial communities from SPRUCE experiment site at the Marcell Experimental Forest, Minnesota, USA - June2016WEW_10_150 | ecosystem: Environmental > Terrestrial > Soil >...
TCCGACTGGATGCGCCAGGGTACGATTCGCCGATTCGCCGCCGTACTCAATCATCGTCAGGTAGGATTTCGCGCCAACGGGATGGTTGTATGGCAATGTCCCCTGGACCGGATCGACCGGACCGGCGCCATCCTGGCCTCATACCCGGAGGTCAGCCACTGCTACAGCAGGCCTGCCTACCCTGAGTGGCCCTATAACCTGTATGCTATGATCCATGGACGCAGTCGGCAGGAATGCGAGTCCATTGCGGAAAGGCTCGCGGCTGCGACCGGGCTCGACAACCACCGGATTCTTTTCAGCACTAAGGAATTCAAGAAAAAAAGGCTTAAACTCTTCTGGTAGGTGAATCGGTGCGTGGATCAATGCGTGAATCGCAAAGACCTCCACACCCGGCATGCCTCACTCGGGGTGTGAAATGAATGACAGGGAAGAGTACGAATTCAAAAAGAAAGCGATTTTCGATGGGATGGCCAGGCGTGGTAAGGAGCGGGTCCTCAAGATCGGATACGAAAACTGGGAACCGTTCGAGGAGCCCAAAGACCCCAGGGAGAGGATCTTCGGCTCCGCCAGCATCAAGGCAGGCGCCCTGGTCCGGGAATACTACGAGTCGGCCGGAGGCAAGGAGGAATCGGTTGCTGTCCACAGAGAGCTTTTCGAGCTGTGCCGCGGCCTGCTCCAGGGTGAGGGCCGGGCAAAAACAATAGTGGATTTTTGCGCCTGGTTGAAGAAAAGGACCGGGGTGGGCGAGCTTTAAGGTGGCCTGCCTCCAATTTCCATGCTCCGCCATTGTATCCGGGCCGCCTGCCATGTGTTTGCTGCTGCGCATAAAAGAGCTTTTCGGCAGGGTTGACTGACGCGGAAGGCAAATCACTACCGGTTGAGGAAAATATTGGAGAGACCTTCAATGATTATCGCCTGCCTGTTCAACTTACCGAGTTTACTGATGCAGTAATCAGAGACAAAAGGATTCCGGGGATTTAACAATTCTTAACTAGTATCTGCTCGCCTCTTCAGGTTAATTGTTGCTAAAATCGGTCACTGGGGCCGGATTTGTCTCGGTCTAAACACAATACCGTTCACTTAAGTGCAAACTGGATCGGATGTGGGGACCCTGTTTTCAGCCTGGTGGTGCCCGGAGCTGGCTTTTAATTTGCATATCCTTAAGGGAGGTCGTTTTGCTGGTCCCCGGAACATCGCATGGGAGCCAAAACTGTGGCCGGCATGGATTCGGGAGGTTTCTTCCCTTTGCTTTTCTGAAGCCTCCGACATGAAAATGGAAGCGTGGAGAGAATTATGCGACGGGTTTTTGGCATAGCGGCGCTGGTGGTTGCCGGTCTGGTCCTGATAGGGGCCGCCGGCGCCTGGTGGTTGTGGTTCAGGCATGATAAGGGGTTGATGTTCCACGCTGTAGCGGTGAAACGGGGCGATCTTTCGGCTGTGATCAGCGGCACCGGGACCGTCGAGCCGGAGAGCGTCGTTGACGTGGGCGCGCAGGTGACCGGAATAATTAAATCCTTCGGTCGGGACGTAAATGATAAATCCGTCGACTATGGGTCGGTAGTGAAGGCGGGCGGCGTGGTGGCGCTGATAGACGACACCCTCTATGTCGCCGCTGTCGACATTGATAAGGCCGCATTGCAACAGGCAATCGCCACTCTGGCCAATGCCAAAGCCAATGTGCCCCAGATGAAAGCCAAGCTGGTGGACGCCGAAGCCGACTGGAAGCGAGCCCTGACAGTGGGACCCTCCCAGGCCTTGGCGGCCACCACCTACGATCAATACAAGGCCACTTACGAGACTGCAAAGTCCAATCTGGCCATTGCCGTAGCCGCAGTGGATCAGGCGGTAGCCGGTGTGGCCCAGGCCAAAGGGACGCTGAAAAAAGACGAAGAGACCCTCGCATACTGTACCGTCATCTCGCCGATCAACGGCGTTGTAATTGACCGGCGTGTCAATCTCGGGCAGACAATCGTTTCCAGCACGGCCGCTTCAAGCCTGTTCCTGATAGCCAAAGATCTTAAGCGGATCCAGGTTTGGGCATCGGTGAACGAGGCTGATACAGGCAAGATCCACCCCGGCCAGCCGGTAAATTTCACGGTCGATGCCTTTGGTGACCAGGTCTTTGAGGGCGTGGTCAACAAGATCAGGCTCAACGCTACCATGTCCCAGAACGTCGTCACCTACACCGTCGAGGTAAACCATGACAACTCGGATGGTAAACTTTTGCCATATTTGACGACGAACCTGCAATTCGAAACCGGCCACCGTCAGAATGTGCTGCTCGTGCCAAACGCCGCCCTGCGCTGGTCTCCCCGGCCCGGACAAATAGCTCATGGATCTCGCTCTGATTCCCATCCTGCAGCCGAGCGGCCCGCAAGCAAACATGAAGTTGTTGCGGAAAGCGTGTCACCTCAGTCGCACGGGACGGTATGGGTGCATGAAGGTGCTTTGGTCAGTCCTGTCCATGTGAACGTCGGATTGACCGACGGCATGCTTACAGAAGTAAGCGGCAACGCAATTACCGAGGGCATGCAAGTAGTCATCGGCGAAACCAAACGGCAGCCCGCGGGCAGTGAACCCCAGGGTGAAGACAAGAATCCTTTTATGCCGCAAACGAATATGTTCCACCGCGGGCACTGAGATAAGCAGGGGAGTGCACCTGATATGGATTTCATCGAACTTCACGACGTCAACAAAATATACCATCTCGGCGAGGTCGATCTGCCGGTCCTGAAGGGGATTTCCCAGCAGGTCGCCCGGTCTGAATTCGTGGCGTTGATGGGGGCCAGCGGTTCCGGTAAGAGCACCCTGATGAACATTATGGGTTGCCTCGATCATCCGACCTCGGGTGAATACTGGCTCGACGGCCGTGAAATCTCCAGGCTCTCGGCAAAAGAACGCGCCAAGTTACGTAACCGCATGATCGGGTTTGTGTTCCAGAGCTTCAACCTGCTGGCGCGAATGACCGCTTTTGAAAACGTTCTCATGCCGCTTATGTATTGCAGCAACAGGCTCAGCGAGCGTGAAATGGAACGGCGCACCGCCGAATTGCTCGAGAAAGTGGGCCTGGCAGACCGCCACCATCACAGGCCCTCCCAACTCTCGGGAGGTGAACAGCAGCGTGTTGCGATTGCCCGCTCGCTTGTCAACAGTCCGCAGGTGCTATTCGCCGATGAGCCGACCGGCAATCTCGATTCGCGCACCAGTGAGGAGATTCTCGCATTGTTTCGGCAGCTCAACCAAACGGACGGTATTACCCTCATCATGGTGACCCATGATCCCGGCGTCGCTGAACACGCTCAGCGCACCATTCGGATCAAGGACGGCCTGATCGAGAGCGATGCTCCGTCGTTGAGGGCCGGAGGCGCGCGATGAGACTTTACTTCACGTTGAAAATGGCCCTTAACGCGTTGCGCCACAATGTCATGCGCGCTGCACTGACTACATTGGGCATAATTATCGGCGTCGCGGCGGTGATTACGATGATGGAGATAGGCAAAGGCGCCTCTATAGCCATACAGCGCGCAATGGCAAGCATAGGCGCCAACACGGTCGTAGTCCTGCCGGGGTCCATCAACGTTGCGGGCGTGGCCACCGGTTCAGGATCAAAGATAACATTGACTCCACAGGATGCGGACGCGATCCTGAAAGAATGTCCCTCCGTCGATTGGGTGGCGCCTGTTGTCCGCGCCCGCGTCCAGGTAGTGTACAACAATCAAAACTGGGTGCCGACCTACGTCTACGGAACTACCCCCCGGTTTCTCGACATACGTGACTGGACCGAGATGGATGAAGGCGAAGCTTTCACCGAGCATGACGTTCTTAACTCCAGCAAAGTGTGCATTATCGGCCAGACAGTTGTAAAAGAGCTGTTTGGTGGTGAGTCGCCTGTCGGCAAGCACGTGCGCATCAAAAATGTCGATTTCAAGGTCATCGGCGTGTTGAAGAGGAAAGGCGCGAACCTGATGGGGCTGGACCAGGACGATATTCTTCTTGCGCCGTGGACTACGCTCAAATACCGCGTGGTCGCCTCCACCCTTTCCGGCGGCAACCAGAGCAGCGCGAGCGCCGCAAGCACAGCCGAAACCAATACGCTCAGCATGATCTATCCGTACCTCCAGCAAAACCTCTATTATACGCAGACAACTACGGAACAGTTAGACGCATCGCCACCTATTCGATTCGCGAATGTCGACCAGATCCTGACCGCAGCGCATTCCAGCGACGTGGTCTCTTCAACGATCCAGGACGTCGGCGCCTTGCTCAGGCAGCGGCATCGGCTCCGCGATTCCGACCCGGATGATTTCTACGTTCGGGACATGACCGAGCTTACCAAGACGATGGCCTCGACGTCGGAACTGATGACCAAATTGCTCCTGTCCGTGGCTATGATCTCCCTGGTGGTAGGCGGCATCGGCATCATGAACATCATGCTTGTCTCGGTCACCGAGCGAACGCGAGAGATCGGGCTTCGGATGGCGGTCGGCGCGCAGCCTAACGACATTCTGCGGCAATTTCTGGCTGAGGCAGTGGTTCTGTGCCTGCTTGGCGGAACGATAGGCATCCTTTTGGGGCGCAGTAGTTCATACGTTATATCTTTGGTGTTGCACTGGCCCACGGCGATTTCCATTGAAGCGATAATAGCCGCCGTAGCGGTTTCTGCCACTGTCGGCATCGCCTTTGGCTTTTACCCGGCTTATAAGGCCTCGAAACTCGATCCGATCGAGGCGCTTCGATATGAATAGGGTGGTACTCATGGAAACGAAACGGCAACTTTTCGCGCTGATCCTCCTTGTATTATGCGTTTCCATCCTGTTGCCGACAAGCGGCTGCATGGTCGGACCTGATTTTCATTCGCCTCGTCCTGACGCACCCTCCGGTTGGGCCGGCGTATCGCAAGCGGCGGCGAAGCATCCTTCAGTGCCGACGGCCCAGCCGGCCGAACTTACACAGTGGTGGAAACAGTTCGATGATCCCGTGCTGACTCAGTTGGTCGAAGACGCCCTGAAAACGAACCTCGACCTGCAGTTTGCCGTGGCTACCCTGCGGCAGGCTCGCGCAGCACGCGGTATCGCCGTTGCGGCTTTGTGGCCGACGCTCACTGCTGTCGCCGAATATCAGCGGGAAAACACCATCCTTCTCTCAAAAGCTGCGGCGGGCCAGGCCCAAAATCTCTATCAGGCGGGCTTCGATGCAGCATGGGAGCTCGACCTGTTCGGCGGGCAGCGACGCAATGTTGAATCGGCCGACGCCAATATCCAGGCTTCAATCGAAGGGGTAAGCCTGGCGCAGGTCACTCTTGCCGCCGAAGTTGCGCTCAACTATGTTCAACTCCGCGGTTATCAACAGCAAATAGCAGTTACGCAGAAAAATCTGAAATCTATGCAACATACGGCGCTGATCACACGCCAGAAAGCGAAAGCAGGGTTTGACTGCGACCTGGACATCGCCAACGCCGATATAAACGTAACAACGACGGAAGCGACGATTCCCCCGTTGGAGACCTCGGCAAAACAGTCCATCTATGCGTTGAGCGTGCTGCTGGCCAAGCTTCCGGCCGATCTGCTCGAGCAGTTGACGCCGGCGGACAGCATCCCCGGCGTGCCGCCGCAAATTCCCGCCGGTCTGCCCTCTGACCTGTTGCGCCGCCGTCCCGACATTCGCCAGGCCGAGGCGCAACTCCACTCCGCGACAGCGCAGATCGGGGTCGCCACCGCCGATCTGTTCCCCAAGTTTTCGCTGACCGGCACGGTGAGCTGGCAGACCAACCTGTTGAATAACTGTTGGGCTAATGCAAATAGAGCGTATTCCGCCGGCCCGTCAGTGACCTGGGCGATTTTCCAGGGCGGCGCGATCATATCCAACATCCGAGTGCAGGAAGCATTGACCGACCAAGCCTTCATCACCTATCGCAAAACCGTGCTAGGCGCATTCCAGGATGTGGAAAATGCGCTGATTGCATTTACCAAGGAACAGGAGCACTACAAGTCTCTCAAAGACTCCGTTGCCGCTAACACTATCGCCGTTGACCTGTCGTTGAAACTCTACAAGGAGGGGTTGCTCGAATTCCTTAACGTACTGGTCGCCCAACGCTCGCTCTTCACCGCCGAAAACGCGCTGGTGCAGAGCAACTGCAACATCACCTCCGATCTAATCGCCCTCTACAAAGCTTTGGGAGGCGGCTGGGAAACCAATCCCGCCTGTGAGCAGTCACTGACTTCCGCGACTGCGAATGCTGAGGCTGCTGCAAAGTAGTATCGAAGTTACACCGTGTGTGTAATTTACTGAGAGGCCGCCTGGCCGTGCTCGCACGGGCGCAAGAATTCCAGCTCTTCGGCAAGCGCAGGTCTAACCAGCACCACATTTACGCGGTAATAGAGGTCTTTTCCAGCCAGGGGATGATTGTAGTCGAGAGTAATGGTCGAAGCGGTTTTTTCCTTGATAAAATAGCTGTACTGTGCCCCGGTCGCTTTATTTTTGGCTACCGCCCACCTGCCGGGCTCCAGATCGCGGCCCGGGGGAAATTCGGAAAGGTCCATGGTCCGGACCAGGCTTTCGTCATGCTCGCCAAAGCCATCACGGGTAGCGATCATGAGTTCTTTTTGCGCCCCCTGCTCAAGGCCGATGAGTCCCTTTTCCAGGGCCTCGAGAATCTGGCCGTAACCGGCAATGAAATTCATCGACGCTGGCGCATTTTCGCCTTTTACCAACGAACCGTCATCTAGACGCAGGCTGTATTCTATTACAACAAAGCTGTCTTTGGCTATTTGCATCGTTACCTCAAAAATTTGACAGGGAAATTGGAGCCGTATAGGTCCTAGAGGTCCTAAGCGGCTTATTTGGTTTCATAACCAAGTTGCTGGGCTTTTCGAACGTGTTCGTCGGCCTCCTGTTCTTTGCCCAACGCGCGAAGGGCGATCGCCAGGTTGAAGTGGGCCGAAGCAAACGAGCTGTCGGCCTCGATCATTTTCATAGAGAGTTCGGCAGAGGCTTCCGCCTGCCCTGCCTCAAGATATGCTGCGGCAAGCAATTGGTAGGCCTTCGGGGAGCCGGGCATGAGTTCGAGTGCTCTTTTGCCGTGGGCAATGGCTTTGTCGGGCTCGCCGCCTCGAAGGTACCCAAAGGCGAGATTGCTGTGAGCGGGGCCAAGGTTCGGATCTATTTCAAGAGCCTTCACGTTGGCCTCGATACTTTTTACCGGCTCGACCTCCTCGTACAGGCCACCCAGGTTCACGTAAGCCTGGGCCAGATTCGGGTCGCACTCGAGGGCCTGCTTGAATTCGGAAATGGCTTCAGCGATGAGCCCCTTGTGTGTGTAGGCCAGTCCAAGATTGTAGTGCATGGTTGCAGAGTGGGGTTCGAAGGCAAGTCGTTCCTTCAAAAACTTGATATAGAGATTAAGTTTGGCGTCTGTGTCATTTCGGCTATTTGCCATTGTGTTTTCTCTTTCTATGGAGTATATAAGCAAGGTTCGAGAAAAAAGAGGCGGAAAACCTTTAAACTCGAGGGTGTTTCCGCAGATGGGTGCAGTCCGGATGCCTTTTTCCTACCTCGCGCGTGGTGGAAAACAAGGCATTTTAACTCATAGGCTCCTCGTTGGAAAGCTCTTAGCTGCTCTTAGCCGCTCAAATACCTGTGACCGCGCCGGCGCATTTTCGCTCAATGCTTTGATAGTGTTGAAATATCGGAATTTTTTTATTGACAAAGAATTACCTATGGAGTTACTGGCCGGTTATATTAATTCTCGCGAGCCTGCAGGCTCGAGCAAGTTTGGACTTCAAGCGGGGGTTGAAAATGTTACCCCTTCCTTTATATTCAAAGCTAACGCCACAGGAGAAACACGAATGAGTGAAGATGAGAAACAGAGGATTCTGGACTGGGTAAAACAGCAGAAGAAGACCAAACATTATTTCAACGACCTTTGCAAGGCCGTTCCCGAAATGAAGATGATGCAGGCGAAGAAGTTCGTAAACGAACTGGTCAGCGAAGGGAAACTCAAGTATTGGTCGAGCGGGAGCACGACCATGTACATGCTTCCCAGTGAAGGCGATGTGGCAAAAGAAGAAAAGGGAATGAACTAACCCTGCCTTCCCCTAACCTGCCGATGAGTTATTCCCATTGGGTATTTGCACGAAGATCGGAATTTGAGATATTCCAGAGAACCACAAATACGCACTGTGAAAGGGAGGTGAAAAGAAGTAGAGCACGGATTCCGTGGCAAATCTCGTACAAGTGAAAGTTAAAGAGGAACACTAACGGAGGTAAACGAATGGCACTGAAACATAAAACCCCTATGCTTGACGAACTCGATAAAGGCCCATGGCCGAGCTTCGTAAGTGATGTTAAGAGAATGGCGGCCAAAGGTAACCGCATGTGCGAGGATTGGCTGGGCCTGATGGAGATGTCTTACAAAGACAAGGAAGGCCACTGGAAGCACGGCGGTATCGTCGGAGTCCTCGGGTACGGCGGGGGGGTTATCGGCCGCTATTGCGACCGGCCGGACCTTTTCCCCAATGTAGCGCATTTCCACACCGTGCGCGTCAACCAACCCGCCAGCAAGTACTACGACACGAAAGTTCTGCGCAAACTCTGCGATCTGTGGGAAGCGCGCGGCAGCGGGCTGACCAATATGCACGGCTCAACGGGGGACATCGTTTTGCTCGGTACGACAACCGACCACCTTGAGCCCCTTTTCTATGAACTGACCCATGAACTCGAAATGGACCTCGGCGGATCGGGCTCCAACATGAGGACCCCCGAGAGCTGCCTGGGAATGTCCCGTTGCGAATGGTCCTGCATCAACACCCAGGACATCATTTACGACATTACGCAGGAATTCCAGGACGCTTTGCATCGGCCGATGTTCCCCTATAAGTTCAAGTTCAAGTCATCCGGCTGCCCGATGGACTGTGTTTCGGCAATCGCGCGTTCCGACTGCTCGATTATCGGTACCTGGCGCGACGATATCCGCATCGACCAGGCAGCGGTCAAAGCCTATGTAGGCGGCGAGCTTGTCCCCCATGCCGGAGCCGGGGGCGAGCGCACCGGTTTCGACATCAAGGCCGAAGTGATCGACCATTGCCCCACCGGGTGCATGGAATATGACGGCAAATCGCTCAAGATCTATGACGAGGACTGCGTTCGCTGCATGCACTGTATTCGTATTATGCCGAGGGCTCTTCGGCCGGGCCTTGATCGGGGCGCAACGATTCTTGTGGGCGCCAAAGCACCCATTCTCGACGGCGCACAGCTTTCGAGCGTTGTTATTCCGTTTATCAAGATGGAGTCACCTTACACCGAGTTCAAGGGATTCGTCGAAAAAATGTGGGATTGGTGGATGGAAGAAGGCAAGAACCGTGAACGCCTTGGCGAGACCATTCAGCGACTCAGCCTGCGCGAATTTCTCAAGGTCTGCGAGCTTGAACCTGATCCACGCATGGTGAATACACCGAGGTTCAACCCCTACATTTTCTACGATCCGGCGACTGTTCCCGGTGGCTGGGAGCATGATGGCGCTGCGTTCCGTCAACGGCATCAAGCTTAGGAGGTTTAAAAGATGGCTTTTGATCCGAACAATCTCATGAAAGACCGTATTACCGATATTGGTCCCCCGAAATATGACAAGCACTTCCCGCCCGTTATCAAAGAGAATTTCGGCAAGTGGAAATACCACGAAATCCTGGAGCCGGGCGTTTTAATGCACGTTTCTGAATCCGGGGCGGAAATCTATTCGGTTCGTGTTGGTTCAGCCCGTCTAATCAGCGTCGACTACATCCGCGAAGTATGCAGTATTGCCGATAAGTACTGCGGTGGACACCTGCGCTGGACAACCAGAAACAACATCGAGTTCCTGGTAAGCGACAAGAGCAAACTTCAGCCCCTGCTGGCCGACCTGCGCGGCCGTGGCAACTGGTTCCCCATCGGCGGGACAGGAAACTGCATCACCAATATCGTCCATACCCAGGGTTGGGCACACTGCCACACCCCGGCCATAGACGCCTCCGGTGTCGTCAAGGCCGTGATGGACGAGCTTTTCGGTTATTTCGGAAGCCACAAACTGCCCTCGCAGGTCCGCATAGCCCTGGCGTGCTGCCTTAACATGTGCGGGGCAGTTCACTGCTCCGATATCGCAATTCTGGGCGTTCACAGGAAACCCCCCTTCGTCGAACATGATCGGGTCCAGAACGTCTGTGAAATTCCTCTGGTAATCGCTGCATGCCCGACCGCTGCAATCAAGCCCAAAAAGGTCGGCGAGATGAAGAGCATTGAGATCAACAACGACCGGTGCATGTTTTGTGGAAACTGCTACACCATGTGCCCGGCCCTACCCCTGGCGGACGGAGAAGGTGACGGGATCGCCATTTGGGTCGGCGGCAAAGTTTCCAACGTGAAATCGACCCCGATGTTCTCGAAACTGGCTGTTCCCTTTATCCCCAACGAACCGCCCAGGTGGCCCACCACGGTCAAGACGATCAAAAACATCGTCGAGGCTTACGCGGCCAGTGCCCGCCGTTATGAGCGAATCGGCGAGTGGGTAAACAGGATCGGCTGGGAGCGTTTCTTCGAGAAAACAGGCCTGGAGTTTGGCCATGAGCATATTGACGACTACCGTCTTGCCATGACGACTTGGAGAACGACGACCCAGTTCAAGTTCTAGAAAGATTTAGGTCATATAGGTCCGATTGGACCCATATGGCCTATTCTTGTTGGATGGAATATGGAAGTTAACAGATCGCGCCTGATAGTAGCTGCTATGCGCGGCGGCGCCGGGAAAACGCTTATCTCAGTAGGACTTTGCGCCGCATGGAAGCGCCATCTTGGGCTGCGTGTCGTTGCTTTCAAAAAAGGGCCCGATTATATTGACGCGGGTTGGTTGAGCGCTGCTTCGGGCGGTTCCTGCTACAACCTTGACCCGTTTCTCATGAGCCCTGAGCAGATCTTGCGCTCATTTGTCATGCGCTCTGCAAGAGCGGACGTGAGCCTGATCGAAGGAAACCGGGGCCTCTACGACGGAGTTGACGCAAACGGCAGCTATTCGACCGCCGAGCTTGCCAAACTTCTTAGGTGCCCGGTTGTTCTGATTTTGGACGCAACAAAGGTGACGCGCACGGCCGCCGCGATGGTGCTGGGATGCCAAAGGCTCGATACCGGCGTGAACATCGCAGGTGTAATCTTGAACCAGGTGGCCGGAAAGCGGCATGAGAAGGTGCTCAGGGAATCAATCGAGCAGTGGTGCGGGATTCCGGTCCTGGGTGTGGTCCCAAGGCAGACCCGCAACTTTTTCCCCGAGCGCCACCTCGGACTGGTTCCGCTCGACGAAGCCCAAAACAGCCCGGAATCCGTCTCGGTTGCTGCGGCTAAAATGAGCGAATACCTCGACCTCGAGGCGCTCTGGAAACTGGCGGCTGCGGCCCCTGCCCTGGGTTGCCCCATGCCGAGTGCGGCTCCTGAGATTAGCCGTTGTTCGGTTAAGATCGGTATAATCCGGGATTCCGCGTTCCAGTTTTACTACCCGGAGAATTTCGAAGCGCTCGAAGAAAGAGGCGCATCTCTTGTACAGATTTCAAGCCTGGAGAATACGCCTTTACCTGAAGTCGATGCGCTGTACATTGGCGGCGGATTTCCGGAAACTCATCTGGACAGGCTTGCTGCCAATGAGGTCTTTCGCGATTCAGTCAAATCCGCCGTGGATGCCGGCTTGCCGGTCTATGCTGAATGCGGCGGACTCATGTTTTTGTGTCGTGGAATTCGTCACCGGGAAAAACTCCATCCGATGGTGGGTGTGTTTCCTTTCGAGATAAGTCTGGGGACGAAACCGCAAGGGCATGGCTATACGGTTATGGAGTGCGTCAGCCCCAATCCTTTTTTTCCGGAAGGAACGACTATCCGGGGACATGAATTCCATTATTCGGGAATTGTCGGCCGGCTCGACCCCGGTTCCTTCCGCTTCGTCTTCAGGTTGAAGAAGGGGCACGGAATCGTGGCAGGCTGGGACGGCATTTGTTATAAGAACGTCCTTGCGGGCTACTCGCACCTGCACGCAGCCGGAAACGAGCTATGGGCAGATGCAATGATAGCCGTAGCGGGATCTTATAAGAGGCTTAAAACATCAATTTCTGCTGATGCCGGATTGGACCGGGTCCGGCCGAAATCTCAGAACATCCCCACGGTCTATTGAAGGAGGAACTTAATGGGCCAGATTGAATTTAAAGGCAAGAATTTTGAGGTGGACGAGGACGGCTTCATTGCCAGCTTCGACACATGGTGCCCCGAGTGGGTTGATTACGTGAAGTCTTCCGAGGGTATCACCGACCTGACCGATGAGCACTGGCAGGTGATTCACGTGCTCCAGGATTACTACAGGAAGCACGGGATCGCTCCGATGGTCCGGATCCTCACCAAGGTCACCGGCTACAAGCTCAAGTACATCTATGAGCTGTTTCCATCGGGACCGGGCAAGGGCGCATGCAAAATGGCCGGGCTGCCCAAACCGACCGGCTGCGTTTAGATCGAACTACGGATGGTCACCACGGATGAAGTAACCAGTGGAATGGTTCAGAGAAGCGTAGCGCGGTGGATGTTCCGGAAACCGGGCTCCGGTCTCCTGATACTGGCTAAATCCCGACAACCGGCATCTTCAGGCTGCGGGCATCCTGCTTCCATCCGGGTCTACCTGTGTCCGCCACTTGAGTCTTTCGGCGGAAATCAGCGAACGCTCCGTGGTTCACACACGCACTATTCAGCGGAGGGCGGGGAAACGCGAGATAAAGAGAAAGAGGTATCTCCCTATCTGCAAAAATTCCCTGCTCTCTGCTGCCCCGGTTTGACCCATAGATCCATCAGCCGTTCATCTTTTTTTTTCACACTGACAAAAGAAGTGTAAAAGAACTTTGGCCATGCTTTGTATTTTTTTTCACGCATTGGCTGTTGCTGGCTCCGCAAGGCCTTGGCGCTGCCCCCTGCCGAGGTGGTTTTTGGCCCCGCCCATGCCGGATTTATTTTGCTATTTCCGGCTTGACTTTACGTTTGGATGGGGGTACGAAAAGGCCTATCAATTAACGGAAGCAACGGAATTGATAACAATTCCTGATGCGATTGTGCCCGAATTCTATAAACCCTAGTGGAGGAAGAAATGAGCTTCAAAGTAACGATTGACAAGGACAAGTGCACTGGCGACGCCGAATGTGTAGATGTATGCCCCGTGGATGTATACGAACTTGTCGACGGCAAGGCCGAACCGGTGAATGAGGATGAGTGCCTGGGCTGCGAAAGCTGTGTGGAAGTCTGCGAACAGGGCGCAATCACAGTGGAAGAAGTCTAGTTTGCCTCTCGTCATTGGGTGGGTTCCATCCGCAAACAAGCCGCTTGACTCGATTGGAGCAAGCGGCTTTATTGTTTGCTGAGGGCAAGGACGCGAAAATGCATAGAACCCGGGGCAGGCTCCGGTAGGTATTGTATTGGCGTGATGACAAGGATGCAAAAAAGCCCACGAGTGTGACGTGGGCTTTTTTCATGATTCAAACTCTGCGTGGGAACTACTTTTCTTCTTTTCCGCCAGGATGGCATCCGGTACAGGTTGTCGGGGCCTTGGTGTCCGGTTTTTCCGCCTTCAGCTTCTTGTGGCAGGGCTGACAATTTTTGTGAAATGCGAGCTTGAGGTTAAGTTTCTGCTGATCCGGGGGAAGTTTCATCTCGCCCTGGATGGTCGCTTCTGTGTGGCATTTTTCGCATTTCTGGACCTCGTCGCCCTCTTTCCACGTGTTCTGGCCATCTTTATAGATATGATGGCACTGATTACAGGCAATCTTGGTTTCCTGCGAATGCTTCTTGTGGGCAAACTGCACCGGCGTCTTGGTCGGATTGGGCCAAATCGCGGGTTTGAGTGTGATTTCGTCGGGCGCCTGCTGGGCGGCCAATGCCAGCAGCGCTGCTGCGAAGATAAATACAGCCGCAATGGCCAAACACGAGACTAACCTTCCTTTTTTCATTCCGGGCTCTCCTCCTTTTGTTTTTGCCTTGCCAGCCAAATGTCACAAAACAGCTTATCAACCAAAATACAGCAAGAAAAAACTCCAATCTAGCCAGCGCTTATTTTAGTGAAATTTTTCCCTTAACGCAAGCGAATTTGTCTACGGCAATTTTTAGGAGAGCAGAAGACGGATACGGGAGGAGCCTGAAGTACCGGAAGCTCGCAATTATGAGGCCGGGAGGCGCCGGCACAGGGACACACACATACGGGTCACCAAACAGACTGCCTTCTTCGGATTGCGGAACACGGCAAAATGATTAAAGTCAACCGAGGGCTTTTCCAAGCCATTTGCGCCGCCTTGGCCGCTTTACTGCAAATTACCGAGCAGTTCGGAGGACCATCATGCAATTTCAGAAGCTCTATTTTAAGAACCTGGAAGGGAAACGGCTAGCCGCTCGCCTGGACCTGCCGCTCGACGAGAAGCCAACCGCTTTTGCCGTCTTTGCCCACTGTTTCACCTGCACCAAGAACTTCAATGCCGTCGTGAACATTAACAGGGCGCTGGCGCAGCATGGGATAGCAGTCCTGAGGTTCGATTTTACAGGCCTTGGTGAAAGTGAGGGGGATTTTGCCGAAACAAGTTTCTCGTCGAACGTGGCGGACCTCGTTTCGGCTGCCGACTTTCTAAGAGACGCCTATGAGGCGCCCAGGCTCCTCATCGGTCATTCGCTCGGCGGGGCGGCAGTGATTCAGGCGGCCCAAAGGATCCCTTCTGCCGAGGCGGTTTCGACCGTTGCCGCGCCCGCCGATCTCACGGGCCTGCTCCGCTTCACGGATGGCTCCCCGCTGGAAATGCTCGAAAAAGACGGCGAGACCACAATCAATATCTCAGGCAGAGACTTCAAGATAAAAAAACAGTTCCTGAGCGATCTGCAGCAGGGCAACATTGAGGAGGCGATACGCGCACTTAGAAGACCCCTTTTGATCTTCCATTCTCCGGTAGACCGGATTGTATCGATTGATCAGGCTGCGAGGCTCTTTACTGCGGCGCGGCACCCGAAGAGCTTCATTTCGCTGGACAAAGCCGATCACCTGCTCGCCAACCGCGAAGATTCACTCTACGTAGGCTCGGTGCTTGCGGCCTGGGCATCGAAATATCTCAAGATTTCGGAGACAAAATATATTCAGCCTGAACTATCCGATAACCGAATCGCAACCCTTACGGGCAAGACCGGCTTCCGGACAGAGATTATAGCCAACGGACACAGCCTCATCGCCGATGAACCGATACCGGTGGGAGGGGCCAATAGCGGCCCGACTCCCTACGACCTTCTGGTATCGGCCCTTGGCGCCTGCACAGGGATGACCGTCAGAATGTATGCGGACCGCAAGAAACTGCCTCTGGACTCCATTATAGTAAGACTAAGGCACGAGAAAATCCATGCGGAAGACTGCCAGGATTGCGAAGACCCGAAGAGCAAAATAGATTTCATTCAAAGGGAGATCGAGCTGAAGGGGGACCTTGACCTGCCCACTCGGCAGAGACTCCTCGAGATCGCCAACCGATGTCCGGTTCACAGGACGCTCGAATCAGGGAGCCGGATTGCCTCCACTCTTAAAGAATAACATCGGCGTGACTAACTTATAAAGAGAGAGTATAAGGGGAGAAACTCATGAAATTACCATTGGAAATCAGCGCACGCGATGTGCGCATCAACGATGAAACCGAAGAGCTTATTCGGGACAAAGCTTTAAAACTGGACAGGTTCTACGACCAGATCATCGGTTGCCGGGTGAAAGTGGACATACCTCACCGCAGCCGGCGAAGCGGAATAATGTATAACGTCAGGATCGACATAACCGTACCTGGCGGTGAGCTGATTGTGAAAAGAGATCCTGACGAAGACCTCCATGTGGCGATACTGAATTCGTTCGAAACCGCCAGACGACGCGTAACGGAGTACGCGGAAAAGCAAAGGGGTGAGGTGAAGACTCACTTTGAGAAGCCTGTGGCAAGGGTGGCCCGGGTATTTACCGACCAAGGCTATGGGTTTCTCATTACACCCGAAGGACGCGAGGTTTACTTTCATAAAAACGCGGTCCTCGATGGCAAATTCGAAGTACTCAACGTCGGGATGGCGGTAACCTTCATTGAGCAATCAGGAGACAAGGGAACCCAGGCGAGCTCTGTTTCCGTGGTTTGACGGGCCGGCGGCCCGATCCGGAAAGAATGAATATTTGAGGCGGGGATCAACCCGCCTCTTCGATTTGGCGAGTCGAATTGGTGAATGGGTCAATTCCTGAACCGCGAATCGGCCACAACACTCAAGAAAATGTATATCGGAGAAAACAATGCTTTGGGGCATACTGGACGTCATTATTGTCTTGCTGCTCATACTGACGAACGGTCTTTTTGCCATGTCGGAGCTTGCGGTGGTGTCGTCAAACAAAACGCGGCTGCAGAGGCACAGCGAGGAGGGGAGTTCCGGTGCCCGCGTGGCTCTGGATCTGGCCGAGAACCCACATCACTTTCTGGCGACCGTACAGATCGGAATAACGCTCATCGGCGTTCTAAGCGGGGCTTTCGGCGGGGCAAGCATTGCCGGACATGTGGCCGCAACCCTGTCGTCGATCCCGTACATTGGCCGTTACAGCGACTCAATAGCCCTGGCGCTGGTTGTCGGGCTTATCACCTACTTCTCGCTCCTGGCCGAGCTTATCCCGAAAAGGATCGCCCTATCCACCCCCGAGCGCATTGCTTCGGCGGTTGCAAAACCGATGGCAAGACTCTCCGCCGTGACCTCACCCATTATCCGGGTACTGAGCCTTTCGACCGATATCGTTTTACGTTTGTTCAGGTTCAAGCCGACGACCGAGGCGCCTGTGACAGAGGAGGAAATCCGCATGCTTATAGGGCAGGCAACGGTTGCAGGCGTATTCGAAGAAGCCGAGCAGGATATGGTGGAAAGAGTCTTCCGGCTCGGAGACCGCCGTGTCGGGGTGATGATGACTCCGCGCAACAAGGTCGTGTGGCTGGATATAAACGAGTCA
>Ga0187862_10002895_pt1 | contig 17013 bp, 8 predicted proteins | sample June2016WEW_10_1_FD_133003 | JGI IMG/M metagenome (GOLD analysis project Ga0187862, IMG submission 133003) | Peatland microbial communities from SPRUCE experiment site at the Marcell Experimental Forest, Minnesota, USA - June2016WEW_10_150 | ecosystem: Environmental > Terrestrial > Soil >...
CTGCCCGCCCTCTTCGTAGCCCACGTATCCGGGCGGCGCGCCCACCAGCCGCGCCACCGTGTGCTTCTCCTGGTATTCCGACATGTCGATGCGGATCATCGCGCGCTCGTCGTCGAAAAGGAATTCGGCCAGCGCGCGCGCCAACTCGGTTTTGCCCACCCCGGTAGGCCCCAGAAAAATGAAGCTGCCGATCGGGCGCGCCGGGTCCTTCAGGCCGGAGCGCGCGCGGATCACCGCCTCCGCCACCGCGGTGACGGCTTCATCCTGGCCGATCACCCGCCGGTGTAGCTCGTCTTCGAGATGCAGCAGCTTCTCCATTTCGCCCGCCAGCAGCCTGGTCACCGGCACTCCGCTCCAGCGGCTCACCACTTCCGCGATGTCTTCCTCATCCACCTCTTCCTTAATCAGCCGGGATTGCGCCTGCGGCAAGGCGAACTTGCCGGATTCGTCGTTCAACTGCCGTTCGAGACCGGCCAGCGTGCCGTATTTCAATTCCGCCGCGCGGTTGAGATCGTATTGCCGCTCCGCCTGTTCGATTTCGAGCTTGGTCTGCTCCACCCGCCCGCGTAACTGGCGCAGCCGTTCCACCGCGCCCTTCTCTCTCTGCCAGCGCGCGGCCAGGGCGTCGGATTCGGCTCTCAGGTCGGCCAGTTCCTTCTCGAGGCGCCCCAGCCGCTCCTGCGACGCCTTGTCGGTTTCCTTGCGCAGCGCCTCGCGCTCGATCTCGAGCTGCATGATGCGCCGCCGCGTTTCGTCGAGTTCGGCCGGCATGGAATCGATCTCCGTGCGCAGGCGCGCCGCGGCTTCGTCCACCAGGTCGATCGCCTTGTCCGGCAGAAAACGGCCGGTGATGTATCGGTTGGAAAGCACGGCGGCCGCCACCAGCGCGGCGTCCTTGATGCGCACGCCGTGGTGCACTTCGTAGCGCTCCTTGAGGCCGCGCAGGATCGAGATGGTGTCCTCGACGCTTGGCTGATCCACCACCACCGGCTGGAAGCGCCGCTCCAGCGCGGCGTCTTTTTCGATATTCTTGCGGTATTCGTCGAGCGTGGTGGCGCCGATGCAGTGCAGCTCGCCGCGCGCCAGCATCGGCTTCAGCAGGTTGCCGGCGTCCATCGAGCCTTCCGCCTTCCCCGCCCCCACCACCGTGTGCAGCTCGTCGATGAACAGCACCACCTCGCCCGCCGCGTCCTGCACTTCCTTCAGCACCGCCTTCAACCGCTCTTCGAATTCGCCGCGGTACTTGGCGCCCGCGATCAGCGCCCCCATGTCGAGCGCCACAATGCGCCGGCCCTTCAGTCCCTCCGGTACATCGCCGCGGACGATGCGCTGCGCCAGCCCTTCCACGATGGCGGTCTTGCCCACCCCCGGCTCGCCAATCAGCACCGGGTTGTTCTTGGTGCGCCGCGACAGCACCTGGATCACGCGGCGGATTTCTTCGTCGCGGCCGATCACCGGATCCAGTTTTCCCTGCGACGCCAGGCGGGTCAGATCGCGGCCGTACCGTTCCAGCGCTTCGTAAGTAGCTTCCGGATTCTGTGAGGTCACCCGCTGGCTGCCGCGCACTTCGCGCAGCGCCTGCATCACCCGCTCGCGCGTCAGGCCAAGCTCTTTCAACAGGCGGCCCGCCGCGCCCCGGTCTTCGAGCGCCGCTAGCACCACGTGCTCCACCGAAATGTATTCGTCCTTCAGTTGCCGGGCTTCCTCCCCGGCGCGCTCGAGCAGCTTGCTGAAGCGCGGCGTCACGTAAGCCTTGCCCGGATTGGCCGCCGGCCCGGATACCTTGGGCAGCCGGTCCAGCTCCGTTTCCAACCTTGTCCCCAGCGTATCCGGGTTGACGTCCGCCTTTTGCAGAATCGACGCCGCCAGGCCGCCCGGCTGCTCCAGCAGCGCCTTCAGCAGGTGCTCCACGTCGATCTGCTGGTGGCCGTACCGCCCCGCCGTGCTCTCCGCCGCCCGGACGGCCTCTTGCAGTTTTTCGGTAAAGCGGTTGATGTCCATACCTCATCATTAAACATATGGATGGGCCGCCGCGCACCACCCCCGTCGTGGTGCAGGCAGTCCTGCCGGCAGTCCTGCCTGCAGGGTCGAGATTCGTCTCGACCTTTCTTCTCTTTTCTTGGCCTCTCCCCCGCTGTACTAACCTGTAATTTGATCCCTTACCGAACTCTGTTCACCGCCGGCGCCGGGGCGCTCGACCCCTGGTGGTCCCGCTGGCGTCCTACCCTCCGATATTTGATGCAGACGGAGGCGCACGTCTACGCGCTGGCAATTGCGGCCAGCGTGCTGCTGGCGTTTTTCCCGTTCCTGATCGTGATGATCTGCTTGTTCCGCGACGTTCTGCATTGGCCGGCCGCCGTCGACGCGGTTTACCTCGCCATTCGCGACGTCTTTCCGGGCAAGTCGGGCGGCGTGGTGGCGCAGAACCTCCAATCCTGGATGGTGCCGCGCTTGCCCGTCGCTTCCGTCGTACTCCTGCTGATCACCTCGAACGGCATTTTCGAGCCGCTCGAAGTGGCGCTCAACCGGACCTGGGGCGTCACCACAAATCGCAGCTACTGGAAAAACCAGTTCGTCAGTCTCGGCTTGGTTTTCGCTTGCGGCGCGCTGATCCTGCTGTCGCTCGTCTTCACCGCCTACAACCGCGAGTGGGTCGCCGCCTGGGCCGGACAGGGCGAACTGGCCACCTGGCTGACTTTGCTCCTGTTCAAGGTCGCCGCCGTGCCGGTTTCCATCTTCATGCTCTTTCTGATTTATTGGCTCCTGCCCAATCGCAAGGTCGATCCCCTGCAAGTGGCGCCGGTGGCTGTTTGGGTGGGCTTGGTTTTGGAGTTGCTCAAGTATCTGAACATCCTCATCCGCCCCTGGCTGGCGGGAAAGCTGGATCGCGAATATCACATGTTTCAGTATTCCGTAACTATCCTGCTGGGAAGCTTCGTGGCGTCCCTGATCGTGCTGGCCGGCGCCGAATTCGCCGCCCGCCGCGGCCGCGACGCCTGCGCGCCCTAAGGCCCGGGCAAGAGCGGCCGAGCTCGCAATAGTTCGAGTGTGCGTCAAATCACCCAGTCCAACTGACGCTATGTGGGGGAAAGCCACGCTTTCCGGCCTGCTTGAGAGACGGCGGTGCCCCGGCTTGCCCGTCGGCCCGATCAGTTTGTCCCCACCGGATTGCGAATCGTCGGCCCCGGCCTTTGATGAAGCAACTAATGAAGCAACCGTGCTTTTAGCCGTGGCGCGCCCCGGCTCGCCCGATCCCCTGAGGAATCTCATTTAAGAGCAATCGTTACATAGGCTTATCCGCTCCGAATTCCCGCCTCCACATTTTCATAGCCACCAAAGCCCAGGTCCGCCATGCGAGACAGCCGGTCAAAGGTCTTCCGCTCGCCTCGCGCCCACAAGAGATTGCACTTGCCTCGTTTCGGCACATCCATAACTGCAACATTCTAAAAATAGTTAACATCCTGCACCCTGGGCGGCGCACGGCCCTGCTGCCGGGCGTTCAGATTCCTTCATCCCGTATTAACCCCTATGTAATTCCGTAGTTATGGGCCTTCCGTGCGCTTGCAGCGCGAGATTCGCCCCAAAAAGCCTTTTGTTTTCAATACGGCTCCTCGAATGCGTCGAATGGCACTCCGAATGCTAAATTTGACTGCCTACGGGAGGAAGTTGATGCCTAATCGCGGAAGTCTGACGAGAACCCTTTGTGTTCTCACTTGCATCGTTGCCCTATCGTTGCCATCCGTGTTCGCCCAGTCGCTGACCACGGGCGATATCGCGGGAGTCGTTAAAGATCAAAGCGCTGCCGTGGTTCCGGGTGCCACTATTACCCTGAAGAGCCTCGACAACGGCGCTGTCCAGACCGGCACCACGTCGCAGACGGGCGAATACCGCTTCCGCCTGCTGAGGCCCGGCACCTACCAGGTGAGCGCCAGCAAGGCCGGCTTTCAGAAGACCGAGCAGAATCTGGATGTGGCCGTCGGCGCCGTCGTGGCCCTCGACCTCACCCTGCAGCTTGGCGCAGCTACGCAAACCGTCGAAGTGTCCGCCGCGGCGCCGCTGATCAGCACCGAGCCTAGCACCAATACTACGTTCACCCCGCAGCAGTTGGAGCAATTGCCCTCCGCGGGCGGTGACATCACCAACATCGCGTACACCGCGCCCGGCGTGGTCGTCAACACCACCAGCGGTTATGGCAACTTCCAGATTAATGGTCTGCCCGCCACCTCGAACCTCTTCACGGTCAATGGCGAGAACGATATGGACCCGTATTTCAACATCAACAATTCGGGCGCCTCCAACCTCACCATCGGCCAGAACGAGTTGCAGGAAGCCACCGTCATCGCCAACCCGTACGGCGGCCAGTATGGCCAGCTCTCCGGCGCGCAGGTCAGTTATGTGACCATGTCGGGTACCAATGCGTTCCACGGCAACGCCGCGTATTGGTGGAACGGCCGGGCGATGAACTCCAACGACTGGTTCAATAACTACTACGGCGCCTCCAAGCCCTTCTCCAACGCCAACCAGTGGGCCGCGCGCTTCGGCGGGCCGATCCGCAAGAACTCGACTTTCTTCTTCGTCGATACCGAGGGCCTTCGCTTCATCCTGCCCAACGTTTTTTCGATTGAAACCCCGACTCCGGCGTTCGCCACCGCCGTCCTGAACAATGTCACCGCCATGCAGCCCAACGAAGCCGGTGCTTACAAGACTCTGCTCGGTCTTTGGGCCAATGCCCCGGGCTCGGCGACCGCCACGGCCATTCCCAACCCGAGTTCCTGCAATTCCCTGGTTCTGCCGGGCTACAATGCAGCTTCCACGCCCTGCGCGCAGGTGTTTGAGTCCAGCGCGAGTGCCCTAGGTTCCGAGTGGGTCCTGGCCGTCAGGGTGGACCAGAAGCTGGGTCCCAATGACACCGCCTTCTTCCGCTACAAGGGCGACCATGGCTTGCAGCCCACTACCCTCGATCCCATCAGTCCCAAGTTCGACGCCCTCTCGAACCAGCCGGCCTACGACATGCAGGCCGAGGAAACTCACGTGATGGGCGCGCGGTCGACCAACACCTTCGAGGCTACTTTCAGCCATTATGTCGCTCAGTTCGCGCAGAATACGCAAGAGGTGGCCAGCACGTTCCCCTGGCAGATCGCGGATTCCGGCACGGTGCCCTTCACCGGATTCAACGATCAGCACGCCTTCCCGCAGGGCCGCAACATCAGCCAATACCAGTTCATCGATGACTTCACGCTGAATCGCGGCAAGCACAACTTCAAGTTCGGCGTCAATTTCCGCCGCTATGACGTCAGCGACCACAACTTCTTCTACGGCAATCCGGTGGTCTACTTTGGGTATGTCGGCGCCGGCATGCAGGAATTCGCCGATGGCCTGGCGTACCAGTTTCGCCAGGCGTCGAACATTTCTTCCGACGTCCCCATCGCCATGTGGGGTATCGGCGTTTACGCACAGGACGAGTGGAGCGTGGCGTCCAATCTGAAGTTGACGCTGGCCCTTCGCATCGAGCACAATTCCAACCCGGTGTGCAACTTCAATTGCTTCGCGAACTTCGTCGGCCCGACTACCTCGCTGGCCAGTTTCACCAGTTCCAACCCGGGGAGCGTTCCCTACTCGAGTGACATCGTTACCGGCCTGAACAAGGCTTACCAGGGCGTCGATACCGCTGTCGTCTCTCCGCGCATCGGCTTCAGTTGGTCGCCCGGAGGCAATCACAAGACCGTGGTCAGCGGCGGCTTCATGCTGGCCTATGACAACCCGCCTGCCGGCCTGGTGGACGATCTGTTGGCCAATCCGCCCGATTCCGTCAACATCCGCGTCCGGCCTACCGCCGGCACGCTGCCCTTCGACCCGGCCGGCGGCCCCGCCACCTTCAGAGCCTCGGCCAACGCTTTCAGCCTGAGTAAGTCTTATACCACCATCTCATCGCAGTTGGCGTCTCTCGGCTCCATCTTCGCCGTCCCTGCTTTCACCTCCATCATCGGCACCGTTCACGCTCCCATGGTGCGTGAGTGGAACCTCCAGATCCAGCGCCAGATCAGCAACGACTTGGCCTTCTCCGTGAATTATGCGGGCAACAGCACCACCCGCCTTCCCTACGGGAACGCCTGGCCCAACGCTTACGATCAATACGGTCTCTATCCGGGCGTCGCTGGCATCCCGTCCAGTGTTCCCGTCCCCAACTACGGAACCGTAACCCAGATCCAGAGCGGCGCCATCGCCAACTACAACGGCGTGAGCTTCATCGTCACCAAGCGCTTCTCGCACTCGGTGGCGGCCCACTTCAGCTACACCTGGTCGCATGGCCTCGACGAATGCTCCAACGGCTGCCTCTTCGGCGATGGCGCCGGCGACGTGCAAGGACAGACCAATCCGCTCGGTCTGGCCACCAACAACTACGGCAATGCGGATTACGACATCAAACAGAATTTCGCCGGCGATTTCGTGGTCAACCCGACCTTCCACGTGCAGAGCCGCGCGGTGCGCGACATCGTCAATGGCTGGGAGTTCTCCGGCAAGATCTTCTGGCGCACCGGCATCCCGTTCACGGTCGGCGACGGATACGAATCCGCTCTCGGCAACGGTGGTGGCGCGATCTTCGCTACCCCGCTCGGCCAGGGTTGGGGCGGCATGAGCTGCGGCGCCGCCGCGGCCGGTACGCCCGGTGTCGCTACCCCCTGCATCGACTCCAGCAAGTACCTCGACAGCTCGGTCATTTCCAACTTTACGGCGTGGTCTCCGGCTACCCGCAACCAACTGTTTGGGCCGCATTACTTCGACATGGACCTGAACCTGTACCGCAGCTTCACGGTCAAGGAAAGGGTGTCTATGAAGTTCGGCATCCAGGCGTTTAACGCCCTGAACCATCCGAATTTCGCCACGCCGGATGGCACTTTGAATGACGGCTCCACCGGCATCATCGGTGGAATGGCTGCCACCACGACCAGCGCCTACGGCTCGTTCCTGGGCTTCGATTCTTCCGTGCGTGTAGTGCAACTTACCGGAAAAATCAACTTCTAGTAGCACGTTCCGCTTCAAGAAGGCCGCGCGCCCCACTCGGGCTCGCGGCCTTTTTTTGTTGTGGGGCAGGCGCTTCCGCCTGCCAACCTCGCATGTTTCCAAACTGTTGGCAGGCGAAAGTGCCGCCCCCACCCCGGCAGTTGAGAATTCGCCGGGCTGCGGGCCACTACTCCTTGTTCGATATGAGAAATACATGGTGCGCGTGGCTCGTGCTGGCCTGGGCATCCGCCCTGCCAGCGGCTGACGCTCCGGCCTATACCATCCAAACCGTGGCCGGCAGCTCGTTCATGGGCGATGGCGGCCCTGCCACCGCGGCGCAGATCGGCTCCATTCAGGGCGTGGCCGTGGATGAGAAGGGCAATCTGTATCTGTCCGACACCGACCACAATCGCGTCCGTAAAGTGGACGCCGCCGGAATCATCACCACCATCGCGGGCAACGGCGCGGCCGGCTTCAGCGGCGATGGCGGCCCAGCTACCGCGGCCCAACTCAACCTTCCCTACGGCCTGGCGGTAGACGCCGCCGGGTACCTGTATATCGCCGACCTGGGCAACAATCGCGTGCGCAGGGTGAGCCCCGATGGGACCATCGCCACTTACGCCGGCACCGGGGTGGAGGGCTACTCGGGCGATGGCGGCCAGGCCACCGCGACCCAGCTCTGCGCGCCGCGCAATGTGGCCGTCGATGCGGCCGCCAACGTCTACATCGCCGAGTTCGAAGGCCACCGCGTGCGCAAGGTCACACCCGCCGGCATCATCGCCACCGTGGCCGGAACCGGTATCGCCGGCCTCGGCGGCGATGGTGGCCCCGCCATCGCGGCTCAGATCGACTTTCCGGCCGGCCTGGCCGTGGACCGCACCGGCGCGCTGCTGATCGCCGATTCCGGCAACAACCGCGTCCGCAAAGTCCTGCCCGGCGGCGTCATGTCCACGGTTCTGGGCGGTTGCGCGGCGAACTCCGCGCCGTGTGCGAGTTCTTCCACCGCGCTGGCTTCGCCGACTGCCGTCACGGTCGATCAGGCTCTCACCATCTACGTGGCTGATGCTAGCGGCCTGGTACGCTCCTACACCGCCGCCGGAGTTTGGGCGAATTTCGCCGGCACCGGCGTGCCGGGGTACTCCGGCGACGGCGGCACTGCGGTCGCCGCCCAGCTTACGGCGCCGCGCGACCTGGCCGCCGATCTGGCCGGCGACGTCTTCATCGCCGACGGCGCTCGCGTCCGTGCAGTGTATGCGGGCGGCATCATTGCGACCTGCGCGGGCGACGCATATCTGCACGCGGTGGGCGACGGCACTCCCGCCACCAGCGCGATTCTTTACCATCCTTCCGCCGTCGCGCTCGATACGTCCGGCAACCTCTACATCGGCGACACGGGAACCGAACGCGTCCGGATCGTGCTGGCCACCGGCCTCATTCAGACCCTGGCCGGCGACGGTACGGCGGGCTATAGCGGCGACGGTCTGGCGGCCACCTACGCCGAACTCAATGAACCGATGGCCCTGGCCTTCGATCCATCGGGCCGCCTCCTGCTGGCCGACACCGACAATCAGCTCGTGCGCGAGATTTCGGCCGGAGTGATCTCCACCTTCGCGGGAACCGGCGCGGCGGGCACCGGAGCAGAGGGCTTGACGCCGATCGAGATGCCCCTGCGCAGCCCGCGCGGCGTCTGCACCGGGCGCGACGGTTCGGTCTACATCGTCGATACGGACAATCATCGCGTGCTGGTGGCGCCGCCGCTCGGCGTGGTGGCGACCTTCGCCGGCAGCGGCAGCCCCGGAGATGCGGGCGATGGCGAATCCGCGCGCATGGCGCAACTCAACCAGCCCTCCGCCTGCGCCCTGGACGGCGCGGGGAACGTGTTCATCGCCGATACTTCTAACCATCGCATCCGCCAGGTCACGGCGACCGGCGTGATCGGCACCGTGGCCGGCATCGGCGCGGCGGGCTATTCCGGCGATGGCGGCGCAGCCACCGCCGCCGCGCTCTACGCGCCCTCCGGCGTGGCCGTGGACTCGAGCGGAGACATCTTTATCGCCGATACCGGCAATCACGCCATCCGCCTGGTAACCCCGGATGGCGCCATCCGGACCATCGCCGGACAAGGCGCGGCAGGCTTCTCGGGGGATGGCGGAGCGGGGTCCGCCGCTCTCCTCAACTCGCCTTCGGGGATAGTGCTCGATGGCGCGGGCGACCTCTACTTCGCCGACACCGGCAACAACCGCGTGCGGCGCCTGATGCCAAACACCGTCACCGTCCTGGTGGGGCCGCCCCCGGTCGCCGCCGCACTGGCGCTGGTCAACGCCGCCAGCCAAAGCCAGGGAGCGGTATCGCCCGGCGAAATCGTCACCCTCTACGGCGCCGGCATCGGCCCCCCCTCCGGCGTCACCGGATCGCTCGATGCCGCCGGCCTCCTCGGCAACCTGCTGGCGGGTGCGGAGGTCCGCTTTGACGGTGTGCCGGCCCCGTTGTTCTACGCGCAGGCTTCGCAAGTCAACGCCCAAGTGCCGTACTCCATCGCCGGCCAAAGCGTCACGCGCGTCGAAGTCTTCTATCAGGGCCAGTTGGCCGGCGTGCTGAACCTGCCGGTGGTGGCTGCGGCGCCGGCGCTGTTTGCGGCGGCACTCAATCAGGATGGCAGCCTCAACTCATCCTCTGCGCCCGCCGCCCGCGGCACGGTAGTGACCTTCTTCGGCACCGGAGAAGGTCTCACCAATGGCGCCAACATCGCCGGCCAGCCCGCCGCCGCGCCGTATCCGATTCCCGTTTTGCCGGTGACACTCACCGTGGCCGGAATCGCCGCCCAGCTTCTCTACGCGGGCGAGGCGCCGACTTTCGCCGGCTTGCTGCAAGTCGACGCCGTCATCCCCGGCGGCTTCGTCCCCTCCGGCCCGGTGGCCGTGCAGTTGACGGTGGGAGTGGCGACGTCGCCTCCGATTACGGTGTGGCTCCAATAGCTGCACTCCGCGAACGGAGGCGGCGATTCCGCCCGGCGGTTACCGAGATTCCGGAGGCGAGACTCTGGCTCAAGCGAACCAAGTCCGTGCGGTCCCCAATGCGGACCCGCAGAGAGGCGTTACGCGTTCCCATCTCCACCATGATTGCCACACCCGGCCTCAAGCCGAGGCGTGTCATCTCGCGCAAAGCCGCTGGGTCGCGGTCGGACACGCTGCTGATCACGGCAGGAACGCCACAAGCCAATTTCGATAACAGCACCTCCGAGCGAATCGGTAGCGCACCGCTTCGCTCGGGGATCGGGTGCCCGTGCGGATCGGTTTCCGGGTCTCCCAATTTCGCGGCGATCCGGTCTTCAAACCGCTCCGAGATGAAGTGCTCAAGCCGTTCCGCCTCGTCGTGAACCTCGTCCCACGAGTAGTCGAGGAAATCATGGAGGAAACGCTCCAGCAAACGGTGGTGGCGAATAACCTCCAGAGCGCGCACCTTCCCCGTTGCGGTCAGACGCGCGCCGTGGTGCTTCATGTATTTCACAAACGGTGGCTTCTGTGCCGCGAGCTTTTGGAGCATTCCAGTGACGGAAGCGGCACGGACGCCAAGACGCTGAGCAAGGGCGTTGCTGGTCACCCGTTCCTGTTGAGGGCCGCCCAGCTCCAGTATCGCTTTCAGGTAATCGTCGGCCGATTCCGTGCTGTACGGTCCATGCACTCTAGGTGGCACTAAATCTTAGACTACTCCCGTCGCCGCGCGACCGCAATCATTCCGGATCGATGGCCCTGGTCATCGGCGTTTGACTTGAAGAAGGGCAGAGCGATAGTATTTAGGTATGCCTAAATTACGGGCGCGCAAATTGATCCTCCTGGGGCCATCCCTGGCGTTCTTGCTCTCCGCTCTGCCAATGCAGGTTCCGGCGCTGGCTCAAGGCGAGACGACCAGCGCGATCGTCGGGTCGGTCACCGATCAGACGGGCGCGGCGATCTCCGGCGCGATAGTGACCATCACCAGCACGGAGAATGGGCTGAAGCGATCCGAGAAAACCGACGGCGCGGGGCGGTTCGGCTTCCCGCAACTCAAGCCTGGCGCGTATGCGGTGAAAGTCGAAGTGGACCGTTTTCAAACCCAGCAGAACAGCTCCGTCATCGCCGAACTGGGGCAAAAGCAGACGGTCGATTTCAGGCTGAACATCGCATCCTCGACCGAGAGCATTGTGGTGCGGGAGCAGGCGCCGTTGATTAACCCGGAAAATCCGAATACTACAACGACGCTGACCGCGCGATCCATGGAAAACCTGCCGAACCCGGGCGGCGACATGACATATCCGCTGCAGTTCGCCGCCGGCGCTCTGATCAACACCGCGGGCAGCGGCAACGATTTCGTCGGCGGCACGAACGGTTATGGAAACGTGGAGTTCAATGGCCTCCCGTCCCTGTCAAACGGCTATATAGTCGATGGCCTGGAGACGAACGACCCGCTGACAAACCTGAACAGTGGCCTTTCGACCAACCTGGTGCTGGGCTTGAATTCGATCGCGGAGGTGACCGTGAACACGGTCTCCTATGCGGTGGATCAAGGGCGCTATGGAGCGTCGCAAGTCAATTACGTCACCAAGTCCGGAACAAATCAGATGCACGGAAATCTGTATGAACTGTGGGACGGCTCGAAGTTCAGTGCGGCTGACTTCTTTACGAACTCGACGCCGGACAACCACAAGCCGCGTTCCACGGTGAACCACTTCGGGGGCAGTCTCGGAGGCCCGATCCGGCGCGACAAGCTGTTCTTCTTTTTCGATTCCGAGTGGGTCCGGATTGCGCTCCCGATCGTTACTGCCACTACAGTGCCAACGCCGGCGTTTCAGAACTATGTCCTGCAGCAATTGCCGCGCGGCGGAGTGGACTCGGTGACCGGATCGATTTATCAGCCGGCGCCGCAACTGGTGCCGTTTTACCAGAAGCTTTTTTCCCTGTACGGGAATGCGGCGGGCATTCCGCTGCCGGTTTTGGGTTGCCCCTTGAGCAGCGCTGGAACCGCCGCCGGCGGGTATCCGCCGGATGGCGATGGGTGCGCCAACCGCCAGAGCATTTCGCATTCGAGCGACGATGGCGAGCAGGTACAAACGGCGCGTGTCGACTACAACATTGACCCCAAGAACGTCGCCTGGTTCCGATTTCAGTCCGACACCGGACTTCAGGCCGCCTACACCGATCCCATCAATCCGCTGTTCAACGCGGTTTCTCCCCAGCCTCTGTATTCGTTCGCAGCGGGCGAGACGCATATGTGGTCGGGGCATCTGGTGAATTACTTCAACCCGGCGTTCTCGTGGTATGAAAGCCTGTTCGGGCCAGCCGATTTTCAAAAGACGCTGGCGGCGTTTCCAATCGTCCTCCAGGGCAGCGGTGCCAATGCGCCGTTCACTACGCTCGGAGGGCTCGACAATACGTGGGTACAGGGGCGGCGGGCCGCGCGCTTCTTCATGAATGACAATCTCGCCTGGACGCTCGGCGCGCACGAACTCCGGTTTGGAACTAACAGCAGGATCTTTCGGTTGAATGATTATGATTTCGGTGAAGGCGTAGTGCCGCTGGTCACCTACACAACCCTGCCGCAATTCATCTACGGTGTCGCTTCGACCGCTTCGGAAACCTTCCCGCTCGCCCGTTCGCAGCCCTACAACTTCCTCAACCTGGACTTTTATGCGCAGGACACCTGGAAGGTTTCGCGCAAGTTGACCTGGACCTTCGGCGTACGCGATACGTACAATTCAAATCCGCTGAATCCACATGACGCCGTGGCCCGCCTCGCCGGGTCGTTCGACTCCATTTCCCACAATGTGAATCAGCCGCTGAGCCAGGCCATTCAGACGCACCAGGGGACCATTTTCGCCGCTACACCAGCGGCGATCCTGCAGCCCAGAACCGCCATCGCGTGGCAGATCGCGCCGCAGACGGTGCTGCGCACCGGATTCGGCCTGTTCAGCGACATCTTACCGGGCAGCGTCGTCGATACCGTGGGAACCAATCCTCCCTACTCGAAGACATTCCAGGGCGGCCTGCTGGGCACAGCGGGCGGAACGGCCATTGCGCCTGGCGTACCGAACAGCGCTATCGATGCGACTTCGGCGGCGAATCAGCAATTCAGCTCCGGCTTCGCTCAGGGCGAGCTTTCCTGTACCTCGGGTCTGGCGAATCCGAGCTCTTGCCTTCCGCCAATTTCGTTTACCGCGGTTCCGGATGGCAAGCTCCATGCGCCTTACTTCATGCAGTGGAGCTTGGCCCTGGAACATCAGGTCGACAACACACTCAATCTACGAGCTCAGTATGTAGGCACTCGCGCGGTCAACCAGCCCTATGAGACGCAAGTGAACGGTTATCAAACCGTCTGCGAGGGCTGCTTTGCGCCGTTCCCTTACGCCAAACCCAGTGATCCCCGCTTCGGGCCGGTCACGCAATTGAACACCGGAGCAAACAGCCATTACAACGGACTCCAGTTGACGGCCGAGAAGCGGCTCGGGCACGGCTTTCAGATCCAGGCCAACTACACGTGGAGCCGTTGCATGGACACGGTCTCAAACGGCGGATTCCTGCCATTCGCCGCCGGGGCCGTTCTCTCACCGCTGCCGGGTGAACTGGGCCGCCAATACGGCCCCTGCGATTACGACGTGCGGCAGAACTTCACGGCGCAGTACGTTTATCAGTTGCCGGTCAATTTCCGGAATCACGTGCTGGGCGGAGCGCTAAACGGATGGCAGGTGTCCGGAACCGCGTTTTGGCATAGTGGCTTGCCTTTCTCGGTGTTGAGCGCGGCCTATTCCGCCAACGGAAACGGCATTGTGCAGGGCAGCGGCCCGCAGTATGCCAGCGTGGTTCCCGGCGTACCGGTGTACGAACACAATCCGATTCCCGGCGTCACTCAGCCCGGTACGATTCAGTGGCTGAACCCGGATGCGTTCGTTTCGACTGTCGATCCGAGCACCGGCGCCTGTGCCGGTGGCAACAGCCCGACGAACTGCCAGTTCGGCAATCTCGGACGGAACGCGTTGCGCGGACCCGATTTCGTCTGGAGCGACCTGTACCTGACGAAGTGGTTCCAGTTGAGCGAGAAGTTGAAGTTGCGCGTCGACGGCCAGTTCTTCAACGTCTTCAACCACCCGAATTTCGGTCTGCCGGTCTTGGGATATGCAGGTATTCCGGGCAAGCCGTCCACACAGACCGGATTCGGAGCGCTTAGCTATCCGACTTCGCCTCCGACAGGACTATTGGGCGTCGGGTTAGGTGGGGACAGCTCGCCTCGCATGATCGCGCTCCAGGCACGGCTGGACTTTTGAGGTAGCCCGCTAACCGCCTTGAAAGCCCCGGCCAGCTTTTCCCAGGTGGTTTCGAGCGCCTCGGGAACCACGCGGGTCTCGCCGGTGGTGGTGATGAAGCTGGTGTCGCCGCCATCTGGGAAGCTTGAGGCTGCAAGCCCCATCGGCAGGATCAATCCCGCAATACACCGGTCGCGTCCAAACCCTTGCGCTTGGCATCAGTGGCAGCGCGACTGGGTGGAGCAGGACATATCAGGATGTATCCCTGGAAATGATGCGTAAGGCGGAAGTATACAGAAGTCGCCCGGAAAGCGCGGCCTGCTAAGAGAACTCGGATGCGCTCGCATCGCCGGGCGGTCGCCGCTCCGAATTGGCGTTGTGCGGCGCCGCACGCTTGCGCCTGGACACTCGTGCCCCATGTCTAAAAGTGAAAACCCAGCGTTGCCGTGATCGCGCGCGGAGTGACGTAGTGCGTGCCGCTGAAAGTCGACAGGAAGTTGTACAGGGCTTCTTTGTCGGTTAGATTGACCACCGTCAAACGGGCGCTCCACTTGTATTTGTCGCCGCCGAAGAGGTTGTCGTGGCCCACCGCAACGTCGAACAGATTGCGCGGCGCGACGCGCGGCGGGTTCAGGTCGTCATTCTCCGTGCCGGCCGCCGGTATCTTGAGCAGCGTGGAACCATACTGTGACGCGAGGCAAAGGCCGGTGGGGCTGATTGGTGTGGTCGCGGTGGCGTGCACGCCGCCGCAATAGAGTCCCGCCTGGAACTGTTGGTCCGGCGTCAAGTTGGAAACGTCCACCACCGAGTCGGTCCCGTCCGGCCCATTCGCGCAGTTGCCGCCCGCGCACGGCACTGGCCCCGCGACCAGGCCGCTGTCATACCGCCAGTTGAAGCCCAGCCACGGGCCCTTCTTCCAGGGCTGGTATTGCACGTGCGTGGTCTGATTGAAGTTCTCGTCGTGGTCGATGCGGAACACCGTGGCGCCGCCAGGCGTGGCGCCGATGCCGCTGATCTGCGGTGTGAAGAAGCGCGCCGCCACGTGGGAGAAGACCACGTACGCGGTCAGCCCGTGGTAATTGGGCATGCTGGCGCGAACCGCATAGCCGGGAATCTTGGAGCGGTCCCACTCGATGGGAAAGGTGATCGGCGAGGCCCCCAGCACGCTGAAGTCGTAAGCTTTGTGAGTGTACTTCCAGATGTATTCGCCGTCTATCACCAGGTATTTTCCAAATGCCTGCTGCAAGCCGGCGTGGAACTCGTTGCGCCAGCCTGGACCGAGCGGAGCGGTTTCGCAAGGTCCCGTCACCGACATGATGGCGTTGATCACCGGATCGTTGCAGCCCAGACTGGAGAGGACCAGATTCTCGTTGAAAGGCGTTTCGAGCGAGCGGGCATAGGAAATCCGCAGCACGGTTCCGGTCGGCTTAATATTGTAGGCAATCCCCAGACGCGGCTCCGGCTGGCTGGCGCTGGTGATGCCGCGGTAAATATCCTCGCGGAACCCCACGTTGAACGACCAGTTCTTAATCGTGATGCTGTCCTGTATAAACATGCCCACCTCGCGAATGTCGGCATGGCCGTAATAGTGATACAAGCCGCTCGTGGAGTTCGGGCAGCCGTCGGAGGCCGGCAGAGGCCCTGTCCGTGTGAGATCGTAGCAGCCGAGCAGAGGGTTGAATGCGGGATTGGGCTGCAGGGCGCCCGTGCACTGCGTTGGATCGGTGATCGACGCCAGCGTATTCGGGCTACCGTCGGCATTCAGGCAAACCGCGTTTGTGCCAGGATCGACCAGCCCGAGAGCGTCTTTCTCCGTGATGATGGTGTCCTGATACGTCACGCCCGCCTTGATGTTGTGCACGCCCCTGACGTAGGACACACTGGTGCGCGCGCCAAGATTGGTCAGCCGGCGATTCTGGCCGATGGTCTCGGACTGCAGATCCGGGATCAGGTCCGCGAAGGGATTTCCGCTCGGGTAATAGTTGTATTGATCCTGCCGCACGAAGCCGCCGAGCGTGAATACGGTGTGCGGGTTGAGCAGGCGCGTCCAGGCCGGCGCCACGTTAAACGTGCGGATCTGGGAACGCTGGTCGGTCGAGCCCACCGGCACGCCGTTCGGTCCAAGCCCTCCGTTATCCGCCACCAGCCCGGACCACGCAGTCGCGTTCTGGGCGTCGAACGAATTCGGCGTCTGGAACCACGACCGGGTGAAGCCGAAGTTCACGTTGATACTGTCCGCCTGCGAAGGCTTGACGTCGACTCGATCGAAAAAATTCTCTTCATTGCCGCGATCGTGCATGACGGCTAGTTCCGGTCCATCCAGAAAGCGGCCGCTCTGGAGTCCGCTGGCGGCGATAAAGTTGCCCCACCAGTTGCCGCCGTAGGCGAGGTTGAAGCTGCCGCCGCCGGTGCCGAAACTGCCGTAAGTGGCGTCGATTTCGCCATGCGGTTGGGTGACGCCCAACCCGGAGCGCGTCGTCACCACGATCACCAGGCTGGTTTTGTCCCCGTATTCGGCCGGCGGTGCGCCTTCGATCACTTCCATCGACGCCACCGAATCGAGCGGGATCTGATTCGAGAAGAGCTTGATCTGCTGGTCGGTAATCGGCTGGTCGTCCACCGAAAATGAGTTGGAGGCGTGATCGCCGAGTCCGTGAAACAGACCGTCGGAATCGGCGGCGACGCCGGGAACGCTGGCCGTCACCAGCGAGCTGAGCGATGAGGATTGGCTGTCGAGC
>Ga0187862_10002898_pt1 | contig 17004 bp, 13 predicted proteins | sample June2016WEW_10_1_FD_133003 | JGI IMG/M metagenome (GOLD analysis project Ga0187862, IMG submission 133003) | Peatland microbial communities from SPRUCE experiment site at the Marcell Experimental Forest, Minnesota, USA - June2016WEW_10_150 | ecosystem: Environmental > Terrestrial > Soil >...
AAAATTCAACTTGGAACCAATTTGACAAAGGGCCTGGGCGCAGGTGGACAGCCCGAAATGGGGGCTAAAGCGACCCAGGAGGACGTCGACAAGATTCGGGAATCTGTCACTGGAAGCGACATGGTTTTCATAACAGCCGGCTTGGGCGGCGGCACCGGGACAGGCGGCGCTCCGATCGTGGCGCAGATTTGCAAGGAAATCGGTGCGCTCACTGTGGCGGTTGTGACCAAGCCTTTTATGGTCGAAGGAAAAGTCCGGCTACGTCATGCAGACGATGGTCTAAAAGCCCTCCAGGACACGGTGGACACTGTTATCACCATCCCTAACAACCGGCTCCTTTGCCTGGCGGACAGGCGAGCCACCTTCCTCGAGATGATAAAGCGGGCCGACGACGTGTTGCTCTACGCCGTAAAAGGCATCTCAGATCTGATAATAAAGCAGGGCTACATTAACGTTGACTTCAACGACGTGAAAACAGTCATGGGAGAAATGGGCCTTGCCCTGATGGGCACCGGCGTAGGCCGCGGCGAGAACAGGGCCTCCCAGGCCGTACAGCAGGCTATTTCAAGCCCGCTGCTCGAAGATATTTCGATTCACGGAGCGCGTGCAGCCCTCATCAACATCTCGGCCGGTCCCGACCTCGGCATGCATGAATTCGAAGAAGCCCTCTCGATCATTCAAAAAGAGGTCACCGAGGAAGCTAATATCATCCTTGGCATGGTTATCGACGAGAAGATGGAAGATGAGATCCGCGTCACTGTAATCGCAACAGGCATTGGAAAAATCGGGCAGAAAAAGACTGCCGAACCCTCAACCGTCAGGCCCCTGAGAAGAATGAGGCCCGAGGGGGTAGTGCCCGCGATCGATTACGACCTTCTCCAGGTACCCCCGAGCGTTCGACAGAGACTTCCCCTGGGTGAATCGGCTCAGGGAATGGAACAGGACGATTCCGAACCCGAATCGCAACAGCCGCCGCCGAAAAGAAGGACCCTGCTCCAGATGATCACCGGAGGCAGCCGTGCTCACGAAGAAGAAGATTTGAGCATTCCCACTTTTATCAGGAGGCAAGCTGACTAAGGTATCCGGCTTCCATCTCGGGGCGGAACATAAAAATTGGATAATTCCTAATAAAAATGACCGGGGTTTTACCGGTCATTTTTATTTTGGTCGTGAAGAAATTGTCCACCTGCATGTGTTGAGGTGTTAACAAAAAAATTGACGACCCGAACAAGGGCAAATAGAAGCATCCGGTCAGTTTCCAGGTCGGCGGCCTGTCGCCCGGACACGAATTCCATCACCGTCTGTATCGCCTCGATCATGTGCAGCAGGCGGATATGATCATCCGGCCGCATACTGCACCTCTGCTGTGCGAATGACCTCATTGCGGAAGTGACGGCTTAGATCCAGGGGGGTACGCAAATCCACCCGGCGTCCGCCGAGCAGCGTCGAACCGAACAGAGACAGCCGGCGAATGTGATGTCGCGGGCACAAGCGGGCAAGAGTTTCATAATCCAGCGGCAGTCGATTTATAAAGTTTTCTCTATGAAACGCACCTTTTCATTCCCTTACAAAGTACACGCGGATGCGCATGAAAGATATTTTAGACTGCCTCGCTTCTCGCTTCCTGCTCCCCGCTTCTCGCTCCCATTCCTATAACTCACATCACCATCGGCATAATAAGGCTCAAATACCCCGGATCTTCGGGGGCCAGGAAGATACCGCCGTGGAACTGGTCCACCCACTCAAACCTGATCGTCGGACTTTCCATGACTGAAATGCAGTCCATTACGTACTTAACGTTAAAGGCTACGCTGAAATCTTCACCGTCGTAATCGATATCGATAATGTCGTTGGCGTTTCCGAGCTCCGGATTCCCGGATTCGAGTTCGAGCGAGTTCTTGCTGATGTTGAACTTTACGTGCCGGTAGGTAACGTCGGTTACCACGGCGACCCTTTTCAGGGCCGGGTAGAGGACTTCGCTTGGCACTGAAATTCCAAACGGCCTTTCGGCAGGAATGATCATTTCATATTCCGGAAATTCAGCATCGAGCAGGAGAGTGCTGAGAAATGTGCTCGGGGTTCTGAGCACGAGCGAATTCTCGTCCATTCCGATGGATGCCTCTGTCTCTTTCTCAAGCAATCGGTGCATTTCCTGGACCGCCTTTCGGGGCACTATGATCTCTCTGGTCATTTCAAGCCCGGGGAAGGCCGCTGCAGGGACCTCGTAATAGGCAAGCCTGTGTCCATCGGATGATACGAACCGGAAGTCGTTTTCCTCGGTTGAATGCCACAAAAGCCCGGGCGCGGTGAATGTTTCCTCTTCCATCGGAATGCTGTAGAGTGTCTTTTGCAGCGCACGCCTGAAGACGGTGGTATCGCAACCTGTGAGCGCTAAGTCCTGGTAGAGATTTATGTTTGGAAAATCTTCAGCCGGAATGGTGGAAAGCTCGAATCGGGAGCGTCCTGCGTTGACGAGCAGCCTGCTGTTGCCCGTTGCTTCGAGAGATATCCTATCCTGGGGTATTTCACGAACTATTTCCAGCAGCTTTCGCGCAGATGCCGTAGTCTTGCCCTCAGTCTTTACCTGCGCTCCTATTTTTGTCCACAGATTCAGCTCCAGGTCGGTTGCCGAAAACTCCAAGGTGCCATCCTCAGCCGCCTTTATCAGGCAGTTATTGAGAATGGGCATAGTGGTTTTTTTTTCGGTGGCGCTCTGGATTCTTTGAAGGACCTGGACAAGGCTTGCCTTTTCCACCTGGAATTTCATGGTATCCCTCGATTCGATGTTTTTATTGTTTTTGTTTTTTTAGCATAAGAAAGATTCATAATACTAATAAGGGGTATGGGGATTGTCAAAAAGTTTGTTAACCACTGGAAATTTAAGTACATATGAGTTAACAATCCGTTGACGATTTCACTCAAAAGTGAGACGATGCCGTTTTTGTGGAATGGTTTTATACATTTTCCCAACAATTTGTTAACAGTATATTTACGGAAACTGACGGAGTTTTGAAAAATCGGTGCAGGCTTGCCATTATTTTTAAGAACTCCGTGTTCTCGGACGTTGCGATTACCCTTTCCAGGATGTAAGGTGAATGAATTTGAAAAGGCCTGCCGGCCAGGAACTTATAATATGACAGCCTCGGAAGAAAAAAGGAATATACTTTTAGATGACCTTTTGCGTGCTAGGCTGGAAGGGGCCTTCGTGTCTCCATGTGGAACTGAAGGCGCCCTATGGGAAGGTTTTCCCGAGTGGCCGGAAGAATGTCCTTCCGACGCCTTTGGGGATGGGCGAATGTATTCGGACGAATAGCACTATAAAAGCTTGCCGATCCCGGCGCCTCACTGCCGCTGTTGGAGGTCTGTTCTGGATTTTTATAACTCCGTATACAATTTGATCCTCAAGAGCATCGAATCCGACTTTATCGATTTACTTTCGCGCAAGTCATTAAAAGATCCTGTTTTCAAAAGAGGAAGGCTCGGATTCTATGACGGCCTGGCAATTGGCGCCGGGAGGCCTCGGATCTGGTGCCATGCAGTATCTGTCGGCGAGGTAACCGGCGCAATACCTACACTGGCAGAACTCAAAAGAAGATTGCCGAACGCCGTGGTTTCCATGACGGCAGGCACCCCCCAAGGTCTCAAATTTGCCCGCGCTCAACTTTCCGCCGAAATTCCCGTTTTTCCCTTTCCGCTGGATTTTTCCAGTTGCATCTCAAGAGCAATAGGCACCGTTCAACCTGACCTTTTTATTAATTTCGAGACGGAATTATGGCCTAATTTTTTCAGGGAGTTGAACAGGAGAAACATTCCCGCCCTGCTGCTCAACGGGCGCATATCGAGGTCTTCCGAGCGATTGTACAGGCTTTCTTCACCCCTTTTCCGGCCGGTTTTCGAGCGGTTCACATATATGGCAATGCACTCGCGCGAAGACACCGAGAGGGCTGTACGGCTTGGCGTTACGCCCGGCAAAGTCTTGACGCTGGGGAGTTCAAAATACGAGGGGCTTACTCAAAAAGCACGTCCGGAGAGGACAGATTATTGGAAAAAGATTCTGAGCCCGGGGAATGGACCTGTTCTCATCGGAGGCAGCCTTCGCGGGTCGGAACCAATCGACCTGTTGCGGGTATTCCAGAGGCTTAGTCATCTCTCCACCGGCCTCGTGGCGATCCTTGCTCCACGGCATATGGAAAATATACCCAAAATGTCCGGGTGGCTTGAGAAGGAAAACATCGCTTATGACCTGCTCACCCGGATCGAAAGCGGTACGTGCGCCAGGACAGCTCCAGTGGTGCTCGTTGACCGCATAGGTGCCCTTTTTGACATCTATTCGGTTGGTGACCTGATTTTCTGCGGCGGCACCTTCGAGCCGGTCGGCGGTCACAATATTTTAGAGCCTGCTGCATGGTCCAAGGCTGTTTTTTACGGTCCTCACTTGAAAAAAGTCCTGCATGAACATAGAATCTTGCGCGATTTCGGCGGAAGCTTTCTTGTACTCGATCCCGGAGACCTTTTTTCCCAATGGAAAAAGTGGCTGGGAGATATCGATGGTCTAAGAAAATATGGCGAGGCGGCCAACAAAGCCCTAAATTCTTTCAAGGGAGTGGTTGGAAGGCAGGTTGAGCTGATCCTGGAATCTTTACCGAAGGCATGCTGATATGGAGAAAATCGAGGAAATCCTCCTGGCGTTCAAAGATGGCGGCAAGAGCATGCAGGAAGTGCTTGAATATCTTGAGAAGCTGCCGTTCGAAGATCTTTGTTTCGCCAAGGTGGATCACCATCGCTGCCTGCGCCGCGGGTTTGCCGAGGTCATCTACGGAGAGGGCAAAACGGCGGATCAGATCGCCGCAATCGCCCAATCCATGATAAGGTTTGGCAGCAACATTCTTATTACCAGGGTTGATACTCAGAAGGCTCAGGCGATTATGGCCCTGATCGGCCCGATGGACTACCACCAGCAGGCTCGAGCGCTTACCCTCAAACAGGAGACGCCCCCCGAGCCTGTTCCGGAAGGAACGATTCATGTAATTTGTGCCGGGTCCTCCGACATTGATGTTGCAGAAGAGGCGGCGCTGACTTCCGAGTTCATGGGAAATAAGGTGAAGCGTAACTACGATGTTGGAATCGCGGGGATCCACCGGTTGCTCAGCGCGTGGGAGGAGTTGCGCAAAGGCAGCGTTTACATAGTGGTCGCCGGGATGGAAGGCGCCCTGCCCGGTGTTGTGGCAGGCCTGGTCAAGGGGCCGGTGATTGCCGTTCCGACCAGTGTAGGATATGGGGCCAGTTTCGGGGGTATCGCGGCCCTGCTGGGGATGCTTAATTCTTGTTCTCCGGGCATCTGCGTTGTAAACATTGATAATGGTTTCGGGGCTGGTTACCTGGCTGCGATAATCAACCGCCAGTCATACGGGCGCGAAGAACCATAAGTTCGGTTCAAACGCGCAAGATGACAAAATGAAAGGAAATGGCGTGGGAAGAGAATACAGGCCGAACGTAAGAGAATCCGCGGTGATATCAAAACTGGATCATCAGAAAGAGTCCCAGCGGTATCACGCCATGAATCAGCTTCGTCACAACATTGACGAGCTGGCTGACAGGATTTCGATGAAGCTGATCGAAGAACGTCTGATCGAGACCGTCAGCAAGGGTGACCTGCAGGACCAGATCCAATTTGCCCTTCAAAATATCCTGGACCTGGAGGAATTCGAAATCCAGTACCAGACGGCTAACCTCAGGACCCTGGTCCCTCGCCCCAATTTCGTCAGCCTGTTCGTTACGGCTTACGTTGTGGAAAAGCTTATCGACCATAAGTGCATCGTGGATATTTTCGGGACCGACGAGGAAATCTATGCCAGCGTCAACAAGCAGGTAAGCAGGTTCATCCAGATGGACTGAACGAATTTCAAATTCGGATCAAAGACGTGCCGACGCAACCGGAGAAAATTAAGATGAACGGCCTGGATACGAAGGTCCCGCCCAACTTTATTCGCAACATAATCGCCGATGATGTGAAGAGCGGAAAAAACGCGGGAAAGGTCCTGACCCGCTTTCCGCCGGAACCAAACGGTTACCTGCACATCGGGCACGCTAAATCCATATGCCTCAATTTCGGGCTTGCAGCCGAATTCGGGGGGCTTTGCAATTTCAGGTTCGATGATACCAATCCCGGGAAAGAGGAACTGGAATACGTCGATTCCATCATGAATGACGTTCGTTGGCTCGGGTTCGACTGGGACGACCGCTTCTACCACGCATCCGATTACTTCGAGCAATTATACGAGTGGGCAATCGATCTCATAAAGGCTGGCAAGGCCTACGTGGACAGCCTTAGTGCAGATGAAATCCGGGAACACCGGGGCACGCTCACCGAACCGGGAAAGAAAAGCCCGTTCAGGAACCGGCCGGTCGCTGAAAACCTGGACCTTTTTCAACGCATGCGCGCGGGCGAATTCGATGACGGCGAGCACGTGCTTCGGGCAAAAATCCATATGGCCTCCCCGAACATCAATCTGCGCGATCCGGTGATGTACCGCATCCGCAAAATGTCGCATTGGCGCACAGGAGATAAATGGTGCATCTATCCAATGTATGATTACGCTCACGGTCAATCGGACGCGCTCGAAGGCATCACACACTCGATCTGCACAATGGAGTACGAGGACCACAGGGCCCTCTACGACTGGTATCTGGACAACCTGGACGTTCCCTGCCATCCTCAGCAGATCGAGTTTGCGCGCCTGAACCTGAGCTACACGGTAATGAGCAAGCGAAAGCTCCTTCAGCTCGTTCAGGAACACAATGTGACCGGATGGGACGACCCGAGGATGCCGACTCTTGCGGGCATGAGACGGCGAGGATACACGCCCGAGGCGATCAGAAACTTCTGCGAACGGATAGGGGTAGGCAAGCGCGAGAGCCTGGTTGACTACGGCCTGCTGGAATACTGCGTCAGGGAAGATTTGAACCTCAGAGCCCGGCGTGTCATGGGAGTTCTGCGGCCGCTGAAGGTAGTTATCGAAAACTACCCCGAACACCAGGTCGAGCAGCTCGAGGCGATAAACAACCCCGAAGATGCTTCAGCCGGTATCCGAAAGGTGCCCTTCTCCAGGGTTATTTATATAGAGCGCGATGATTTCATGGAAAATCCGCCCAAGCAGTTCTTCCGGCTCTCTCCGGGGCGTGAGGTAAGGCTTCGCTATGCCTATTTCATAAAATGCGTCGATGTTATCAAGGATGAAAAGGGCGAGGTGTGCGAGCTGCGCTGCACTTACGACCCTGCCACCCGAGGAGGAGATTCGCCCCCGGATGGCCGTAAAGTCAAAGCGACTCTCCACTGGGTTTCCGCCGCTCATGCGATGGACGCCGAAGTCCGGCTCTACGATAAACTGCTCAATCGGGCCGACCCCTCAGATGAAAAGGATGGATCGACTTTCAAAGACTTCATAAACCCCGATTCCCTCGAAGTGATCCAGTCGGCCAAACTGGAGCCAGGCCTCGCCGGAGCCCCTGAGGGGAGCCGGTATCAGTTTGAACGGCTTGGATACTTTTGCGTCGATCGGGATTCCACACCGGACAAAATGGTATTTAACCGTACGGTCACGCTTCGCGATACCTGGGCAAAGGTGGCGAAAGCGGAAGGCATCCCGTTGACGGCCCAACGCGCATGACTTCCGCCTGGAGGCGGTAAGAGGAATGACCAGATTAGACAAACCGAGCGGGATGCCTTCCGCGCTACGCGAAGTACACCGCTAAGGGGTGGCCCCAAGAGCATTTCACCAAATGATCGTTGTTGTTAACAAGTCTGTCATACGAGGCATAAAGCAGGCATAATGGGCTGCCCGGTGCTCAAAACTAAGCAGACTCTAGATACACTCGCGTTGCATGAATTATTTACCTTAATGTATACGCCTCATCCGGCCGATAGCTCTGTTAAAGCCTTAATTTTAGGAGCAGGCCATGAATATCGTAATAGGCGAAACCGTTAAAATCGGCCCATCGGCCCAATACAGGCCGGATGGCGAGGCAGTTTCGGTGGAGGCAAGGCTTTTGGAAATCAGGGACAGAAGAGAAACCTCTGCTTCGGGCAGCGTATCTTCCGGTCGCATCATTACGCTTCTCGTCCCGGACGGCCAAAAGATTCCCCGTGGGGTCGAATCAGGGGATTACCGCATTTACCTCAGATTCGTACATCGCCGGCAGGCTAGATAGTAACCGAGGTTGGTGATTACCGGTGATGCAGGAACCGCTTTGCCCGAAACCAAATGTTATTTTCTTGCCGAATGTGGCTCCCGGCCCAGATTGCCGGTGGACATTGCCGCTATCGGGTCAGTGTGCTGCGGCACTGTGCATTGTCCCTTCTCGCCGGGCCTCCCTTAATCCATCCGTACTACTCCCTATAAATGAATTTCTTGAATTTTGTGGATTAGAATGTATTGTGTGAGCGTGTGGTGAGGTTCAAAAACAAACAGGTTTCCGTCCGGAAAGGGTCCTTTTCCGCCCTTGGGCGGTGGGACCGCCCGCCAAGATCTCGACGCTCCGCGAGGCGGGTGGCACGGGCAGGGTCTCGACGCTCCGCGAGGCGGTACATAGGTACGCCTCCGCGCAAGCCCTCCCTTCGGCAGGCTCAGGGCAAGCTCTTTCCTTGCCAGGACGAAAAATGCCTCCTTTCCGGCTCGGAAACTGCTAGTCACTCATCCGGAGTTTTTCCGGATGGAACTAACAGGAGAGGCAGGGTCCCTTATGGCTGTCCAACGAATCGGCACTGTGGCGAGAAGCACCAAAGAAACTCAAATTTCCGCAGAAATTGCACTTGATGGAACCGGCAGGGCAGAGCTGGATACCGGGGTCCCCTTTCTTGACCATATGCTGACTCTTTTCGCCGTCCATGGGCTCTTCGACCTCAAAATCAAGGCAACCGGCGACCTGAAAGTCGACGCCCACCACACGGTCGAAGACATTGGTATCTGTCTTGGCCACGCGCTCTCGAAAGCGTTGGGAGAACGGAAAGCCATCGTTCGCTACGGGCATTTTACAGTCCCAATGGATGAGGCGCTTGCTTCAGTCAGCCTGGACCTGTCAAACCGCCCCTTCCTGGTCTATGATACTCCGCCGATGGCCGACCGGACAGGGGAATTTGAAACCCAACTTGCACCCGAGTTCTTCAGGGCATTTTGCCAGAACGGCGGACTCACCTTGCATATCCGGGTTTTGTACGGCGCCAACACGCATCACATGCTCGAGGCGACATTCAAGGCATTTGCCCGTGCGCTGAGCATGGCCATATCGTTCGATCCCCGCCGCAGTGGAATACCCTCATCCAAAGGGGCCCTTTAGCTAGTGTCCATCCGGAAACCCCGGATGAGTCACTGGCAGTTTTCGTCCTGGTAAGGAAATCGAGGGGTTGCGCGGAGGCGTACCTATGTACGCCGCACAAGAAGCCCCGAAGATTGACACAGCAAGGGCGGAAAAGGACCCTTTCCGGACGGAAACTAGCTAGTTTCCGTACCGGGGCGGTGGGACCGCCACGCCTCTGGTCATTGACATATCAGGGATAGCGTCGACATTGCTCGGCGGTGGAAGCAGAGGCTTTGGCGGGCTCGATAGACTATCTCGATGCTCCGCCCGTTCAGCAGGCTCAGGGCAAGCTCGGCGGTATCCATGTACGCCCCCGCGCAAGCCCTCGATTTCCATCATATGTGGCCTTTTTCCCCGTCGGTTCTGCCATGGTGGGCTCATCATATCGCATTCGTGGTGGCATTACTCGCGATAGCCGGCATCAACACTCAGTCAGGCCGGCTTATCAACTGGGCCGTTAGCCGTCGTTTTGCCGGTGTAGCATGCTTCTGCGGTGCGGGTTTTGAGGCCGGTGGACGAGCAGGGGTAACCTTAATTACTTTGGTATTGCTCAAACCCTGTATTCTCATCTGTTCCAGAAGGGTGTAGGCCTTACTCTGGGGGCATGGACTTGTAGTCACTACAAAGCCGCTGCCGTCGGCAGAGGCGCCAATCACTGCGCGGTAGCCCTTCGCCGCAAGGTCCTTCCGAACTGATTCAGCTTGCGATCTGTCTTTGAAGATCGCTCCTACCTGAACCGCATAATCTCCCTTTTCCGTCGGAGGGGCCGGTTTTGCCGAAGAGGCTGGAGGGGCCGGAGCGGCCGGAACGGCCGGAACGGCCGCTTTTGCAGTCGGTTTTGCAGGCGTCTTTACGGCTGGGGCTTCCGGAGCTTGGGATCGAACGCCCTTTTTGGGGAACAGGTCTTTGGGCGCTGCTTCGTCGGGCTTGGATGCTTTGCCTTCCGGTGGCGCTTCCAAGGTGGATGGTCTCTGAGGAGCGGCCGGGCTTGGCGCCGGTGGTTGGAACGCAGGCTGGACCTCCGAGGTCTTTATGCCCTCACGTTCCGTTTCAGCTCCAGGTGGTCTGGTCTCGGGAGGTCTGACCGGTTCGGCCGGCTTCGTCAGCTCTGAAAGCCCCTCGGGTGCCGATGGCTCTGGCTGTTTTGGGACCTCTTTTGTAATCGCTCCCCTCGCTGAAAGGGGAGTTTTGGAGAGGTCTTTGGTCTTGCCTTTGAAATAGTGGTCCGTTATGAGCACCAGAAAAATGAGACACACTGCCGAAATCACCAAATACTTCAAATACGGTTGGCCCCCGCCTCCACCTTTGCGGAGATTTCTTTGCAAAACGAGCTTCTTCCGCATCCTTGCCCTCCTGAATACGGTTCCTAAATGCTTTTGGAACGTTTCATGGCTCTTTCGAACCCCGGCAGCGCCCCTTCGATCGTCGAGTCATCGACGCAGTAGGCAATCCGGATATGGCCTGGCCCTGCGAATCCGCTCCCAGGCACGCACAGGATGTTTTCTTCCCGCAGGAGTCCAACGAACTGGATGTCGTCAGGAAGCGGGCTTTTGGGGAAAAGGTAAAAAGCCCCCTGCGGGACTGTCAGCTCGTAGCCGAACCCCCTGAGAGCGCGAACGAGCCTGTCTCTTTTGGCCTTGTAGATATCGACGTCCACGCAAACTCCCTGGAGTTCCACTACGAGCCGTTGCATGAGAGCGGGCGCGTTTACGAAACCGAGAATCCGGTTCGCCAGCGTGAGCGCATCGATGATTTTAGTTCCATCCTCGGCGGAGGGACTGAGTGCTACAAAGCCGATGCGCTCGCCAGGCAGAGAGAGGTCCTTGGAGTATGAGCTTGCGATCAGCGAATTGGGGTAGTGCAAAAAAACACATGGGACGCAACAGTTGTCGTAAACGATCTTCCGGTACGGCTCATCGGAGACCAGGTAAATTACATGGCCGAACTGGCTGCTTTTTGCCTCCAGAATCTGCCCCAGGCGCGCAATGGACTCCTCCGGGTACACCTGCCCGGTCGGATTGTTCGGAGAATTAATGAGCACGATCTTGGTGCGCGGACCGATTTCTTCTTGCATGCGATCCAGGTCGAGATTGAAGTCCGGATCGAGTGTCGGCACCGTTTTGAGCACCCCGCCGTGATTGTCCGCATAAAACCCGTATTCCACGAAATAGGGGGCCGGGCAGAGCACTTCGTCACCGGGATCGAGCAGCGCCTTGAAAATTATGTTGAGGCCGCCCGCAGCCCCGCATGTTACCACTACCTGCTCGAGTGCCAGGGAGATGCAGTACTCCTGGCAAAAATAGGCGGACATGGCCGAGCGGGTGGAAAAAAGGCCCGCGTTTGGCATATATGCATGCATTCCAGCCTCATCGGTTTTGACCAGTTCGATCAGTTTTTCGCGAACTATGTCCGGAGGCGGAACGTTAGGGTTTCCCAAGCTGAAATCGAAGACTTTGTCCTCCCCATGGATTTTTTTCAGGCGCGCGCCCTCCTCGAACATCTTGCGAATCCATGAGGATTTCTCCATAAACTGGCACATCTTTGAGGCAACCGCCATATCGTGTTCGAGGCCTCCCCGCAAATCGAAAATAAAACCCGCTTTCAGGCTGTCTGTTGAGACGGTAATCTCTGGCACTATAAGAGAGATTTGCGTTCTTATGCAAGCATTCTATCGGTTTGAAATGAGCTTTTTCAAGTCATTGGGTTCGTGAATTTTGAAAGCCGCCATCCACCTCGTTATACTCCTGTCGACTTTTGGGAAATGGGCCAGGTGAATCACTCGTCCTCCATATTTTTCCTTGCCTCGTTATCGATTTCATGTGAAAATTATCGTTCGAAAATGGTACTGATCCTAAGCCCTCGTTCTTGACGAATCTTCCTGCCGGGGTTATGAATCAGCGCTTTCTTTTTTACTTTAAGTATTTAGGCCGTCTGGAAGATATTTCGATTCTAAGCGGGTTTCACCAATTCGATTTTCAGCCTCCCCCAATGTCCTTCAGGAGGAAGTATGACAGGCAAAGCGAGTGATAAGGATACGGTCGGTTCGGTCTTGGTCGTCGGCGGTGGCATAGCCGGCATGCAGGCTGCGCTGGACTTGGCCAATTCAGGATATTTCGTCCACCTGCTCGAAAAAGGTCCGGCAATCGGAGGAGGCATGTCTCAACTGGACAAGACCTTCCCCACAAACGAATGCGCGATGTGAATCATCTCTCCCAAGCTGGTCGAGGTCGGCCGGCATCTCAACATCAGCCTGCTCACCAATTCTGAAGTTGACAGCATCGAAGGCGAGGAAGGCCGCTTTGAAGTAAAAGTCCGCAGGCATCCTCGCTATGTCAGCATGGACAAGTGTATCTCCTGCGGGGCTTGCGTAGAGAAATGCCCGAGCCCGGTGATAGATGACTACAACGCGGGGATGGGCAAGCGCAAAGCCATATACAAGCAATATGCGCAGGCGATTCCCTCCGCGTACGGCATTGATGCGAAAAACTGCCGACAGCTTGGGCAGGGCAAAAGATGCGGCGTGTGCGCAAAGGTTTGCCCGGCGGATGCGATCGACTACGACCAGAAAGAGGAAATACTCGGCCTTGAGGTCGGAGCGGTGGTCGTCTCCAGCGGCTTCAAGGCTTTCGATCCCACCCGGTTTGATACTTACAATTACGCGAACCATCCCAATGTTGTGACTGCACTGGAATTCGAGCGGCTTCTCAGCGCGGGTGGTCCGACCAGGGGGCATGTGGTAAGGCCCTCGGAGTTGCATCGCGAGGCGCAGATCGAGTCGGCTGAAAAAGAGATGAAAAAGCTCGAAAAACAGGCCAAGCCCGAAGATGCGGAAAAGATCGAAAATCTGCGTGTTGAAATCGCGGAGATGCGTAAGCTCCAGACACACGAACATCCGAAGCGGATTGCCTGGCTCCAGTGCGTTGGGTCCCGCGACATAAACCACTGCGATAACGGCTACTGCTCCGGTGTCTGTTGCATGTACGCGATAAAAGAGGCCGTGATAGCTAAGGAACACGCAAAGGGCGAGCTTGATGCAGCAATCTTTTTCATGGACATGCGGACTTTCGGCAAGGAGTTCGAGCAGTATTACACTCGGGCAAAGAATAACGGAATCAGATTTTTACGGTCCCGCATTCACACGATTGACCCGGTTTCCGGCACCGATAATCTCCGGCTCAATTATGTGACCGAAGCCGGGGAAATGATGTCCGAAGAATTCGATATGGTAGTCCTTTCCGTCGGTCTTGAATCCTCCCCGGATGCGCAGGATCTTGCAGGCAAGATCGGCTTCGATCTTGACCACTACCGTTTCGCCAAGACCTCGAGCTTTACTCCGGTGGCGACCACCAAGCCCGGAATTTACGTGTGCGGCGTTCTACAGGGCCCCAAGGACATCCCTCTTTCGGTGATGGAAGCTTCGGCTGCCGCAGGCGCTGCCGCGAGCAGACTCTCCGGGTCGCGAAACACGCTGGTCCGGGAAAAGACTTTCCCGCAGGAGCGCGACGTAAGTTCCGAGCCTCCGAGGATAGGTGTATTCGTCTGCAATTGCGGCATAAACATATCGAGTGTTGTCAAGGTTCCGGAAGTCGTAGAATACGCAAAGACGCTTCCAAATGTCGTCTACGTCCAGGAAAACCTCTTCTCCTGTTCCCAGGATGCCCAGGATAGGCTGGTGCAGGTCATAAAGGAACAGAACCTCAACCGGGTGGTCGTCGCCGCCTGCTCGCCGCGAACGCACGAGCCGCTCTTCCAGGAAACGGTGCGCAACTCCGGCCTCAACAAGTACCTCTTCGAGCAGGCCAATATCCGCGACCAGTGTTCGTGGGTGCACGCAGCCGAACCCGATGCGGCAACCGGAAAAGCCAAAGACCTGGTTCGGATGGGAGTCTCCCGCGCGCAGCTCATCGAACCGCTTGCCATGCCGTCGGTTCCCGTTACACCGGCTGCGCTGGTGGTGGGCGGCGGAGTGGCCGGGATGGTAAGCGCCCTCACGCTGGCAAATCAGGGCTTCCAGGCTTACATCGTCGAGGCGAAGGATAAGCTTGGCGGGCATGCCCTGCACCTGCGCACTACGTGGAAGGGCGAGAACGTCCCAGAATATATCCAAAAACTGGTCACCGAAGTCGTCCGGAGCGAAAATATAAAGGTTTTTCTCAACTCCACTGTCAGGGCAACCTCGGGCTACATAGGCAACTTCAGCTCCACGGTGGCATCGAACGGCCAGGAGAGCCAGATTGCTCACGGCGTGACCATTCTTGCAACTGGCGCCCACTCCCTGGAACCTGATGAGTACCTCTACGGAAAAAACAGCCGGGTCTTCCGGTGGCATGAACTCGAAGACGCCTGGGATACCAATATGGTAAAAAACGCCCAGAGCGCCGTGTTCATCCAGTGCGTTGGATCCCGGGAGCCGAGTCGGCCGCATTGCAGCAAGATATGCTGCACGTTCTCGGTTCAAAAGGCCATAGAGCTGAAAAACCGCAGCCCCGAAATGGACGTTTACATCATTTACCGTGACGTTCGTACATACGGGGAACGCGAGGATTTATACCGGGAAGCCCGCAAGCTCGGCGTCATTTTCATCCGCTACGACCTGGAAAATAAACCAGTGGTCACGGAAACGCCTGACGGCAAGCTCGAGGTTAGGGTTGTGGACCATGTACTTCGCCGCCCGATTGTCCTCATGCCGGATTTCATCAACTTGGCGACGGCCATCCACACCAAGGGGGCCGAGGAACTGGGGTCCTTGTTCAAAGTCCCTCTCAGCCAGGACAAGTTCTTCCTCGAAGTACACATGAAGCTGCGCCCGGTGGACTTTGCAACCGACGGTATCTTTGTTTGCGGGCTTGCGCACTACCCCAAACCGATCGATGAGAGCATCGCCCAGGCCCAGGCCGCAGCGGCCCGCGCCGCAAACTTTCTTTCGCGCAAGACCATCGAGGTCGAAGGGGTGGTGTCGAGCGTGGACGAGTCGCTTTGTCGAGGGTGCGGCAAATGTGTTTCAGTCTGCCCTTATGGCGCCCCGCAGTTGATCGAAAAAGTGAAAGGGGTACAGTTTTCCAACATCCAGGAGGCGCTTTGCAAAGGGTGTGGGGCCTGCGCGGTGGCATGCCCGACCGGCGCGGCCTCCATCAGGCATTTCAAAGACGAAGAAGTACTCACCATGGTCGATGCGGCGCTGTCACAATAGCAGTTGCCGATTCGGAAAGGATCCTTTCCGGATGGGAACTAAACAAGGAAGATGAAATGAGTGTTGATTTCAACCCGAGAATAATCGCTTTTTGCTGCAACTGGTGTGCCTACGCCGGCGCGGACCTTGCCGGGGTAAGCCGTATCCAGTACCCGCCCAATATCCGGATCATCCGGGTGATGTGTTCAGGGCGGGTCTCCCCCGACTTCATCCTGGAGGCGTTCCAGAAGGGGGCTGACGGCGTCCTGGTGAGCGGCTGACACATCGGCGACTGCCATTACCTGGACGGTAATGAAAAGGCTTCCCGAATAGTTGAAATGACTAGCGAACTGCTCGATCTGCTTGGGATAGACCGCGGACGGCTCGAGTTGCAATGGGTCTCATCGGCCGAAGGCGCACGCTTTGCCGAAATAGTGACCACATTTACCAACCGCATAACAGAGCTCGGGAAATCGTCTCTTGGAGTGGCTGCATGAATATAGACGAATCCGTAAAGCTGCACAGGACTTATTATTGCCTCGACTGCGGCGTCTGCACCGGGAGTTGCCCGGTATCGCGGGTGCTGCCGGCCTTTTCTCCGCGCCTGATCGTTGAAAAGGCCCTCCTCGAGCTGGGAGACGAACTGTTCCAGGACAAGGACCTTTGGTCCTGCCTCACCTGTGGGCGTTGTTACGAACGATGCCCCACCAGCATCAATTTCCCGGAATTCATGCGAAATCTCAGAGAAGAGGCGGTCAAACGAGGCCTGGGGCCCACGCTTACTCACCACGGAATGCTCCAGACGGTCATGGAACTCCAGGCACAGGGAGTCAAGCAGAAAAAGACCGACTGGGCCAGGGAAGCGGGCAAAATCTCAGATACGGGCGATATCTTTTTCTTCGTGGGTTGCATGCCCTATTTTAGCGTCATTTTTCGTGACCTGGGCGTGGACAGTCTGTCAATCGGAAAGAACGTGATAAAAATACTGAACGCGGCGGGGATCGTACCGGTTGTATCCGATGAAGAAACCTGCTGCGGACACGATATGCTCTGGAACGGCAAACCCGAAATCTTCAAGAAGCTCGGGGAGAAAAACATCGAGCTTATCCGGAGAAGCGGCGCAAAGAAGGTGGTGTTCAGTTGTCCGGAAGGCTATTACACTTTCAGGCATCACTACCCGCAATACTTTGGAGACCTCGGCTTTGAAGTGGTCCATTTCTACGACTACCTGGAGAAGATGATCGCCGATGGCGCCCTGAAGCTGGCAAACGGGGCTAAAACGTATACCTACCACGACCCCTGCCGTCTCGGACGCATGGCCAAGGTCTATGACGGCCCGCGCTCGATCCTGAAAAGCCTTGCGGGCGGCGAATTCAAAGAGATGGAACGAAACCGGGAAAACGCGGTCTGCTGCGGTACGACCGGTTGGGCAAACTGCTCGAGCTGCTCCAAGCAAATCCAGGTCGAGCGTCTAAAGGAAG
>Ga0187862_10002910_pt1 | contig 16969 bp, 13 predicted proteins | sample June2016WEW_10_1_FD_133003 | JGI IMG/M metagenome (GOLD analysis project Ga0187862, IMG submission 133003) | Peatland microbial communities from SPRUCE experiment site at the Marcell Experimental Forest, Minnesota, USA - June2016WEW_10_150 | ecosystem: Environmental > Terrestrial > Soil >...
CCCGGCTGCGATCAACTCCTTCAGGGATGCCAGAGCTGTGCTCTCGTCCAGGCTGCCAGACTGGTTGCCCGAACGGCTGGACGAAGTCGCCGCAGACAAAGGATCGCGATCCCGAGGGTTGAGGATTTTCCCGGAGTCAAACGGCTTGGACTGAGGCACTACCACAGCTCTCTCTCGGTCGGTAAAATTGCCGGGCAAAACCGGCAGAACGCAAGCGGCGCGGGCGATTTGGCCGAAGTATGGGCCAACGCCGAGCGCCTGTCAAGGAAAGCGACGCGCGCATGTCCTTTCGCGTACTTCGCGGAAAATCTCCGATCGGATGATCGGATCGCCTTTCCCCTGCTTGAATTTCCGATCACCCGATGACCCGATCGTCAGATGATCCGATGCGCTGCTTGCACCAAACTAACCAACAATCGAGCGCGGCGTGGGTGCTACCCTGATTTCGCTCTGGTTTCTCGCATTCTCCTCCGCAAGAGGCATTGCAGGGAACCAATCTCAAGAAGCTTTTAAGAACAGTCGAGACGCTGGCGGATTTGGGGCCCGAACTTACAGCGGACCGCGACTTCCGCCACACCGCTCGCGCCATGCTGACCGCCGTGATGGAGGCGGCCGGCGCACGCGAAGCTGTCCTTTTTTCCTTCAGCGAGCGGCCTTCCATGCTCACCTCGGTGGACGCGCAAGGATTTGCGCTGCTGCCGGAACCGTCGCTGATTCCTCTGCTTCCCCGCCATGTGCACACCCTGACCGCAGCCGCCGGCCCGGTGCTGCTCAACACCTCCACCTACGACGTCTTTCTGAGTTCGAACGGCAATGTCGCTCCCGAACTGTTCAAGTGCATTTGTCCACTGAAAGTCCGGGGAAAGCTGGCCGGAGCGATCGCCCTGGGACGCCGGCCCGGCGAAGCCTTGTACGAAGAAGACGCGCTCGACGCTTTTGAAATGCTGAGCCACTACGTGGCGCTGGCCATTCAGAATCACACTCTCGGCCAGACGCTGGCACAACGGGTCTCGGAAAATCTGCGGCTGCTGGGCTCGCTGCACGGGTTCTACGACAACGCTCTCGAGGCTTTCGCCACCGCCATTGACGTCAAACACATCAACATTCATGGACATTCGCTGCGCGTCGGGCGGTACTCGCAGGCGATTGGCGAGGCGCTGGGGATGGACCCGACCGCGGTCGCGGCGCTGCGATCGGCGGCCTATCTGCACGACATTGGCATGGTGGCCGTCGATAAGCGACTGTTGGGCAAGGCCGCGCAGCTCGACCCGGAAGAATCCCGCGAGATGCGCGACCACACCGTCGTTGGCCATCAGATCGTCAGCCAGGTGCAGTTTCCTTGGCCCCAGATTCCGGAAATCGTGCGCTGGCACCATGAGCGCGCAGACGGGACGGGATACCCGGACGGCTTGCATGGAAACGAAATACCCCAAAACGTGCGGATCGTGGCCCTGGCCGAAACCTTTGACGCCATGACCAGCGAGCGTCCCTACCGCGAACGCTTGTCGCTTGGATCGGCGCTTCAGGAACTGATCCGCATGACGCCGCAAAAATACGATCCGCAGGCGCTGCAGGCTTTGCTGATCCAGGTACGGCGCGACGCAGTCGGAAGCAACCGCATCCCCATGCTTGACCCTGACGTAATGCACATCTCGGCCGTGGATGTGGACCAACTAGCGTCCACCCTGCAACACAGGATCAGCCAGAATAGAGCTTTCCTTACTTGAAACTTGCATTTCACGCTGGCTGCGATTGACAATCCCATTAAGCCGGTCTGATAATTGAAACGATTTAATACATCGTTACTGACCGGTTCCGGGAGGCAATCTCATGCTTGCAACCAAGTTATCGGTGCCCTTTTACGGACACGTCCGCCAATACCACAACCTCAAAACCGAGATCGACGCCAATATCAAGGAAGTGCTCGAAAGCGGCCAGTATGTTCTCGGCCCGATGCTGAAGAAGTTCGAGGGAGAGTTGGCCGGGTTCCACGGGACGAAGTTTGCCATCGGTGTGGGGAACGGAACCGATGCCTTGTGGCTGAGCTTCAAAGCATTGGGAATCGGCGCCGGCGACGAGTGCATCACCACGACCAACACCTTCTTCGCCACGGCGGAAGCCATCTGGTTCACGGGAGCGACGGTTGTGTTCGTCGATTCCGATCCCCGCACCAATTGCATCGATCCCACCAGGATCGAAGCCGCGATCACGCCGCGCACCAAACTGCTGGTGCCGGTGCATCTGTATGGCCAGTGCGCGGACATGAAGGCCATCCGCAAGATCGCCGACAAACATCATCTCAAGGTGGTCGAGGATAACGCGCAGGCGATCTGCGGTCGCGGCAACGGCTTCAAAATCGGAGAACTCAGCGACGCTGCCACGGTCAGTTTCATCATTCAGAAAAACCTGGGAACGTTCGGTGACGGCGGCGCCATCGTTACCAACAACGCCGAGATCGACCGCATTGCGCGCAAGTTGCGCAACCACGGCTCCGAGAAGCGTTCCTGCCACAGCGTGGGATACAACAGCCGGCTCGACGATCTGCATGCGGGCATTCTCAGCGCCAAGCTGAAGCACGTCGGGGAATGGAGCGAACTGCGTCGAAAATGGGCGGCGCGCTACAGCAAAGGTCTGGCGGGAGCCAGGAATATCACGTTGCCCTTCGAGACTCCCGGCTCCTATCACGTGTATCACCTGTATGTGATCGAGACCAGGCAGGCAAAGCATCGCGATCCCCTGCTCCAGTTCCTGAACGACGCCGGGATCGACGCCAAGTGCCACTATCCGATTGCGATTCACCAGCAGGAAGGTTACCCGTGGGGTCATGAGGCGCGCATCGCTGGCCCGATCCCGAATTCGGAGCGCAATGCCGCCTGCTGCGTTTCCCTGCCGATGTTCCCGGAGCTAACGGAAGAAGAAGTTGACTACACCATCGACAAGGTCCTGGAATGGGACAGGAGCGCACAATAACAATAAAGGAGCGCGCAATAAGCGCAATAAGTAAGAATGAAAACGAACGGTAAATACCGGGTTGTGATCGTGGGCATGGGCAAGCGCGGAATGCACCATGCCCAGGCGTTTCAGGCGAACGGCCGGTTCGAAGTGGCCGGCGTCTGCGACATCGACCCCGCCCGCCTAGATGCCGCCGCGGCCAAGTTCGGCGCAGTCAAAGGTACGGACGCGCTCCAGCTAGCTACCGCCGTGAAACCCGACGTCTTCTGCTTCTGTACTCTTCCGAACCTGCGCAGCGAGATGATTCGCATCGGCATCAAGAGCGGTGCGCGTCTGATCGCCTTCGAAAAGCCGGTGGCGTTGAACACGCGCGAGGGCTTTCAGGTCAGAAAGCTGTTGGCCGAAAGCGGAGTCAAAGCCGTGGTCAGTCATCAGCATCGCTATGGCGAACATTATCGCAAAGTGAAGGAAATCGTTGCCAGTGGCGCGCTCGGACGCGTCCACACCGTTTACGGCACAGCGTCCGGCTGGATGGTGCACATGATGTCGCACTTGATCGACTACATGCGCTGGTTCAACGGAGAATCGTACGACAATGAATCACCCGCTCAGTGGGTGATGGCCCAAGCGGCGGGGCGCGGGAAGTTGGCCGACTTGCATCCGTCACCCGACTATATCGGCGGCTTTATCCAGTTTGCCAACGGAGTGCGCGGAATCGTGGAGTGTGGAGCCGGCGCTCCCGATGTCCCCGAAGTCGACTACTGGTGGCGGAAGTGCCGCATCGGCGCACAGGGCACCGAGGGATTCGCCGAGGTCCTGACGGGCGGCGGCTGGCGAGCTGTGACCAAGGCGGGCGCTTCCTCAGGTGGCGGCTGCATGAACTACGACCTGGATATGCCTCCGTACGTTCAGGAAATCGCCGACTGGCTTGATGACGACCGCAAAGTGCACTCCTGCAATTTCGAGAGCGCGTATGCGGGGTTTGAAATCATGATGGCGCTCTGCCGCTCGGTCGTTTACGGAGGACAGGTGGCCCTGCCGCTCACCGATACCGCTGATGAGATCGAGTTGCTGAAAGCGCACTTGGCGGATCGCAAGGTCTTGCTTTCTAGTCCGGTAAACGCCAAGGAATACTGGCAGTAAGCAGCGAGCCATATTCTTCTCAGTGTAAAATTTGGACGTCAGTCCTCCCGTGCCTCGTTTTCTTTCTCGATCCCGATGTAAACTTGGGGCAGTTGGCGCACGTGTATCCATTCGGGGCTGATTTCATCTAAGTTGGTAGTGGGGAATACCAGGGAATTGCGAGGAGAGAATTGATGGCAGTCAGTGACCAGTCTGTCGCCACCGGAACCCAGCTCGATCAGTTGTGCATCAACACGATTCGCACGCTTTCGATAGATGCCGTGCAGAAGGCGAACTCGGGACATCCCGGGGCGCCCATGGCTCTGGCTCCTGTGGCCTATTGCCTGTGGCAGCAGTTTCTGCGCTATGACCCGGAAGATCCCATCTGGCCGAACCGCGACCGCTTCGTTCTCTCCAACGGCCACGCCTCCATGCTGCTGTATTCGCTCATCCATTTGGCAGGCATACGCGAAGTCGGTCCCGACGGCAAAATTCTTTCGACGCCTGCCCTGTCGCTCGACGAGATCAAGAACTTCCGGCAACTGGGAAGCAAAACGCCAGGCCATCCCGAATACGGCTTGACCACAGGCGTTGAGACTACCACCGGCCCGCTCGGTCAGGGCGTCGCCAATAGCGTGGGCATGGCCATCGCCGAGCGCTGGCTGGCGGCGTATTTCAATCGTCCGGGATTCGAGCTGTTCAATTACAACATTTGGGCAATTTGCGGCGACGGCGACATGATGGAAGGAGTTTCCTCGGAAGCCGCATCGATAGCAGGGCATCTGAAACTGTCGAACCTGTGCTGGATTTACGACAGCAACCACATCACGATCGAGGGGAATACCGATCTCGCTTACGACGAAAATGTGGCCGCCCGGTTCGCAGCTTATGGCTGGGACGTCCAGCACGTCGGCGACGCCAACGATCTGGTTGCGCTCGCCGACGCTTACGCGCATGCGCTGAGTATTAAGGATCGCCCCAAGCTGATCATCGTCAACAGCCACATCGGGTATGGCTCGCCCCACCGCCAGGACACAAAAGAAGCGCACGGCGAAGCGCTCGGCGAAGAAGAAGTCAAACTGACAAAGCGCTTCTACGGCTGGCCGGAAGACGCCAAGTTCCTCGTCCCGGACGGCGTGCGCGAAAATTTCCAAGACGTCTTGGGCAAGCGCGGCCAGCAATTACGCGGCCAGTGGAACGCGCTGTTCGCGAAGTACAGCGCGCAGTATCCCGACTTGGCGACCCAATTCGCGCGCATGCAAAATCGTCAGCCGGCGGACGGATGGGACAAGGATCTGCCCACATTTGCGCCCGATCCGAAGGGACTCGCAACCCGCGATTCATCAGGCAAGGTTCTCAACGCCATTGCCAAGAACCATCCCTGGCTCATGGGTGGCTCGGCCGATTTGTATCCATCGACGAAGACGCGGCTCACCTTCGATGGTGCGGGCGATTTCGAAGCGGGCCAGTACAACGCGCGCAACTTCCACTTCGGCATTCGCGAGCACGCGATGGGCGCGATCGTCAATGGCATGGCGCTATCGAAAATTCGCGCCTACGGTTCGACGTTTCTCATTTTCAGCGACTACATGAAGATGCCGATCCGCCTTTCGTCCGTCATGGAAGTTCCGTCAATCTGGATCTTCACCCACGATTCCATCGGCGTTGGCGAAGACGGACCGACCCACCAGCCGATCGAGCAACTGATCACGCTGCGAGCGGTTCCCGGTCTGATCACGCTGCGACCAGCCGATGCCAACGAAGTCGTCGAAGCGTGGAAAATCATCATGAGGCAGCCGAAGGAGCCGGTGGCGTTGATTCTGACGCGCCAAGCGCTGCCAACCCTCGATCGAACGAATGATCGCACGAAATACGCGTCCGCCGCAGGTGTAGCTCGCGGCGCTTACATCCTGGCCGACGCGGAAGGTGGCAAGCCGCAGGTAATTCTTATGGCCACCGGCAGCGAGGTCTACCTCTGTATCGACGCTTACGAGAAACTAAAAGCGGAAGGCATTCGGGCGCGCGTCGTCAGCATGCCTTCATGGGACTTGTTCGAGCATCAAGATCAGAGTTACCGCGATGAAGTGCTTCCGCCCGGCGTCACCGCGAGGGTCGCGGTCGAGATGGCGTCGACCTTCGGCTGGGCGCAATACGCGGGAGCAAGAGGACGCATCATAGGCATGCACACGTTTGGAGCATCCGCGCCGCTGAAGGATTTACAGAAGAAATTTGGCTTCACGACCGATGCCGTGATTCAAGCAGCACGTGAACTGCTTGTGTAGAGACGGGGCTTGCCCCGTCTCTTTGGACACCGCGAGGCATTCGTGGAAAAAGACGCGGCAAGCCGCGTCTCTACGGAATTCTTAGGAGATGGTTATGAATCCAGTAGGCACGCTTGAAACCGCAAAAGCCGCGAATCCTCTCACTCAGCTTCAGACCTTCGGCCAGTCCATCTGGCTCGACTACATCCGTCGCGACCTGCTCAAGGGCGGCGAACCGCAACGCCTGATCACGGAAGACGGCCTGCGCGGGATGACGTCGAATCCCGCAATTTTCGAGAAGGCCATAGCAGGATCGACCGAGTATCAGGATTTTCTCGACTCGCTCGCCGGCCGCACCGACCTCGACGCCAAGGGCCGCTACGAACTGCTGGCGATCCGCGACATTCAGGACGCGGCCGACCTGCTGGGTCCCGTCTACCGGAGCACGAAAAAACGTGACGGATACGTGAGCCTCGAAGTCTCTCCGTACCTCGCGCACGACACCAACGGCAGCATCGACGAGGCTCGCCGCCTGTGGAAGACCGTGGCCCGCGAAAACGTGATGATCAAAATTCCGGGCACCGTCGAAGGCATACCCGCAATCCGGCAACTGCTCAGCGAAGGTATCAACATCAATATAACGCTGCTCTTCGCGCAGGGAGTGTATGAAGAAGTAGCCGCGGCCTTCATTGACGGTCTCGAAAAGTTCGGCGCGACTGGCGGCGATGTGAGCAAGATGGCGAGCGTCGCCAGTTTCTTCATCAGCCGCATCGATTCGTTAGTCGATTCGCTCGTCGTTGACAAACTCAAGAACGAAACGGACGCGGCCCGCAAGGCAAAGTTGCAGTCGCTTCTCGGGAAGGTTGCAATCGCCAACGGCAAACTTACCTACGAAGCCTACCAGCGCATCTTTTCTTCTCCGTGCTGGAAAGCGCTAGCCGCCAAGGGCGCGCAAACACAGCGTGTGCTATGGGCAAGCACCAGCACCAAGAATCCGAATTATCGTGACGTGCTCTATATCGAAGAATTGATTGGACCCGACACCGTCAACACCATTCCTCCGGCAACGCTCGACGCCTTCCGCGATCACGGCAAGCCGCGCCAGAGTCTGACCGAAGACCTGGACACCGCGCGCAAAACGATGGCCGATCTGGCCGGCGTTGGCATCGTCATGAAAAACGTAACCGACAAGCTGACCGCCGACGGTGTGAAACTATTCGCCGATGCCTTCGATACCCTGCTAGCCGCGGTCGAAAAAAGTACGAAGCAATCAAGCACACCCAAGATCAATCAGCAGACCGCTTCGCTTCCGGCCGATCTCGACGCCGCGGTAAAAAAAAACCTTAACGACTGGCGGGCGTCGGGAAAAGTAAGGCGCCTCTGGCAGGGCGACGCCTCTCTCTGGACCAACGAAGACGAGGCCAACTGGCTGGGATGGCTCGGCATCACCGACGAACAACTCGCTAACACCGCCAAGCTGAAGGCGCTCGCGGACGAGGTCAAAAGCGCCGGATTCTCCGACATTCTGCTGCTCGGCATGGGCGGATCCAGCCTTTGTCCGGAAGTGCTGGCGCTGACCTTCGCGCCAACGCCCGGCTTTCCGCGCCTGCACATACTCGACTCCACCGACCCCGCGCAGATCAGGAGCGTCGAGAAAAAGGTCAACCTCGCCAAAACCCTCTTCATTGTTTCCAGCAAGTCCGGCAGCACCCTCGAACCCAACATTTACAAGCAGTACTTCTTCCAGCGCGTGCAGCAAACAATGGGCACGGACAAAGACAAAGCTGGCAGCCACTTCATCGCCATCACCGATCCCGGCTCCAAGATGCAGCAGGTCGCCGATCGCGACCGCTTCCGCCACATTTTCTATGGCCTGCCATCCATTGGCGGACGCTATTCCGCGCTCTCGAACTTTGGCATGGTTCCCGCCGCGGCCATGGGCCTCGACACCGGCAAGTTCCTCCGGCGTACGAATGAAATGGTCGAAGCCTGTAAGCCGTCCACTCCCGTGGAACAGAATCCGGGAGTGATGCTCGGCCTGATCATGGGCACAGCCGCAAAACTCGGCCACGACAAAATGACGCTCATCACCTCGCCTGGAATCTCCGACCTGGGCGCGTGGCTAGAGCAGTTGATCGCGGAATCCACCGGCAAACTCGGCAAGGGCATCATCCCGGTAGACCGCGAAAACATCGGTGCGCCGGAAGCATACGGGAATGACCGCATCTTCACCTACCTCCGGCTGGAAGGTGCGTCCGACACGGCGCAGGATGCCAAGGTCGCCGAGTTCGAGAAAGCTGGGTACCCAGTGGTGCGCGTCGCCGTCGCCGACACCTACAGCCTCGGCCAAGAATTTTTCCGTTGGGAAATTGCGACCGCGGTCGCGGGTTCGATCCTCGGAATCAACGCCTTCAATCAGCCCGACGTTGAAGCGAGCAAAATCGTCACCAAGCAACTGACGTCGGCATACGAAAGCTCGGGCTCGCTACCTGCCGAAAAACCGATACTGGAAGAAGCTGGCTTCAAGCTATTCACCGACGACAAGAACGCGGCCGCGCTCGCCCAAGCCGCTGGCTCCGATCGCTCACTCAAGAACTATCTGCGAGCGCACCTGGCGCGTCTCGGCGCCGGCGACTATTTTGCCCTGCTGGGATATGTAGAAATGAATGCGGAGCACGAATCTCAGCTGCAAGACCTGCGCATGACCGTACGCGATCGCAAGCGCGTGGCGACATGCCTCGGCTTCGGCCCGCGCTTCTTGCACTCCACCGGACAAGCTTACAAAGGCGGCCCCAATAGCGGCGTGTTCCTGCAGATCACGTGCGACGATGCGCAGGACTTGCTGGTTCCCGGACAGAAGTACACGTTCGGAGTAGTGAAGGCGGCACAGGCTCGCGGCGACTTCCAGGTTCTCGCCGACCGCAAGCGCCGCGCGCTGCGCGTACACGTAGGCAGCGATGTAAGAGCGGGACTGACGAAGCTGGCAGAACTGGTAAAGCAGATTGTGTAGTAGAGGGTCGTGTGGTGACGGGCCTCCGGCCCGTTCGCACCGGGCGAAAATCTAAGGAGCACGCATGCAACTGGGAATGGTAGGTCTGGGCCGCATGGGCGCCAACATGACGCGGCGCCTGATGCGCGGCGGTCATACGCTGGTGGTTTCTGATCTCAGCGCCGATGCCGTCAAGGGTCTCGCCGGCGAGGGCGCGGTCGGCTCCTCGTCACTCGACGACCTGGTCAGCAAACTGACCCCGCCACGCGCCGCGTGGATCATGGTGCCCTCAGGCGATCCCACGGAAAAAACCGTGCAGGCTCTCCTCGGGCGCATGCAGGCGGGCGACACCATCATCGACGGCGGCAACTCCTATTTCAAAGATGATGTCCGCCGCTCCAAACTTTGCGCCGCCAAAGGCGTGTATTACGTCGACGTTGGCACCAGCGGCGGCGTCTGGGGACTCGACCGCGGATACTGCATGATGATTGGCGGCCCGAAAGAGGCCGTCCAGCGCCTTAACCCGATCTTCAAGACGCTGGCGCCCGGACGCGGCGATATCCCGCGCACTCCCGGACGCGAAAAACTTACGGGGACTGCGGCAAGCACCGCCGAAGACGGATACATCCACTGCGGTCCCTCCGGCTCCGGACATTTCGTGAAGATGGTGCACAACGGCATCGAATACGGAATGATGCAGGCCTACGCGGAAGGCTTCGACATTTTCAAGAACGCGACCAGCAAAGAACTTCCCGAGGATATCCGTTACGATCTCAACCTGCCCGATATTGCCGAAGTCTGGCGGCGCGGCAGCGTGGTCAGTTCATGGTTGCTGGACCTGACCGCGATGGCGCTCGTCGAGAATCCCTCGCTCTCCGAGTACAGCGGCTTCGTGCAGGATTCCGGCGAAGGCCGCTGGACCATTCAGGCGGCGCTCGAAGAGGCGGTTCCGGCCGAAGTGCTGACCGCGGCCCTGTATACCCGCTTCCGCTCGCGGCAAGATCATACCTTCGCGGAGAAGATGCTCTCTGCCATGCGGCAGAAATTCGGCGGTCACATCGAACTCAAACCGTCGGCAAACACGAAATAAAAAGAGAGAGATCGAGGAAACGATGGCTCTAACCGATGCTCGGCCAGCACCAACGAAACCGCGAGTGGGACGCACTGGAGATCCGTGTGTCATGGTGATCTTCGGTTTTACCGGCGACCTGACGCGCCGCAAGCTGATTCCCGCTCTCTACAACCTCGCCAGTCAGCAATTGCTGTCGCGCGAGTTCGCCGTGATTGGCGTAGGCCGCAGCCCTATGAGCGATGACGATGCGCGAAAAAAAGTCACCGAAGACTTCAAACAGTTTGCCACCGGCGCGGTCGATGCCGATTTGTGGGAGTGGTTTGTCCGCCGCATCAGTTATGTAAGTGGAGATTTCGACAATCCCGCGACTTACGACAAGCTGAAAGAAACGCTGGCCAAGGTTGACCAGGAGCATAACTCCCACGGCAACTATTTCTTTTACATGGCCATCGCGCCCAAATTCTTCGGCGATGTCGTCGAGCGGCTGGCGAAAGTCGGCCTCATGACCGAAGAAAATGGCCAGTGGCGGCGCGTGATTATCGAAAAACCTTTCGGTCACGATCTCGAGTCCGCCAAAGTGTTGAACCAGCAACTCCTGAAAGTCGCTTCGGAATGCCAGATCTACCGCATCGATCACTACCTGGGCAAAGAGACAGTCCAGAACATTTTGGCGCTCCGCTTCGCCAACGGAATTTTCGAGCCCATCTGGAATCGCCGCTACATTGACCACGTGCAGATTTCGGTCGTCGAAACTGTCGGCGTCGAGGCCCGCGGCGACTACTACGATGGAGCCGGCGCCCTGCGCGACATGGTGCCCAACCACATCATGCAGCTCATCACTCTCACCGCGATGGAGCCGCCGATTTCATTCGAGGCCAACGCGGTGCGCGACGAGCAGGCTAAAATTCTCCACGCCATTCAACCCTTCAGCAACGAAGACGTGCTCAGCAAAACCGTCCGCGGACAATACGGCGAAGGCACCATGGACAATGAGCACGTGCCCGCTTACCGCTCCGAAGAGGGCGTACCTCCGGACTCGCGCACCGAAACCTTCGTCGCCATGCGCCTGCTGATCGACAACTGGCGCTGGGCCGGAGTTCCTTTCTATCTGCGTACCGGCAAGCGACTGCCTGGCCGCAATACGCATGTCGTGATTCAGTTCCGTCGCGCGCCCTTCATGCTGTTCCGCGAGACCCAGGTCGAAGACCTGATGCCCAACCAACTGGTGCTGCACATCCAGCCGGAAGAAGGCATCTCGCTGCGCTTTGCCGCCAAAACTCCCGGTCCCGCCATGCAACTGGGTGAAGTGAATATGGATTTCAACTACGCCGACTATTTCGGCGTCTCGTCTTCGACCGGATACGAACGCCTGCTGCATGACTGCATGACCGGTGACGCTACGCTGTTCCAGCGCGCCGACATGGTTGAAGCCGGTTGGAGCATTGTCAATCCCGTGCTCGATGTGTGGAAGGCGCTGCCGCCGCGAAATTTTCCCAACTATCCCTCCGGAACCTGGGGCCCGAAAGAGTCCGACGAACTGATGGAACGCGATGGCCGGCGCTGGAGAAACTTCGACAAATGATTCAGGGTTTGTGTGGTGACGGGGCTCCGCCCCGTCGAGCGGGGCAAAGCCCCGCCACCACACGATTGTTTTCGAGAGACCACATGCCCTCGACTCGATCCATTGAAGTGCTAGCCACCGCGGCCGATTTATTCCACGCTGCCGCCGAAGAATTTGTCCGCGCCGCCCGCACCGCCATCGGCGCCCAGGGACGATTCACGGCCGCACTCTCTGGTGGTTCGACTCCAAAACGTCTCTATTCCCTGCTCGCCTCGAATTACGCCGACTTCGTCTGGAACCGCGTCTTTCTGTTTTTCGGCGACGAGCGTCACGTGCCGCCCACCGACGCCGACAGCAATTATCGGATGGTGAATGAATCGTTGCTGACCAAGATTGCGATTCCAGCCGAGAACGTCTTTCGCGTGCCCGCCGAGAATCCCGATGCCGCAGCCGCCGCCGAGGACTATGAGTCGCGGCTCCGCCGCTTCTTCGAGCTTCGCTCTGGAGACCCGTCCGGAGATCGCCCCGGCGAATTTCCGCGCTTTGACCTGATTCTGCTCGGCATGGGCCCCGATGGCCACACCGCTTCCTTGTTCCCCGATTCTCCGGCGCTCGACGAACAGTCGCGCCTGGTGGTCGCCAATTGGGTCGCCAAGTTCAATACCCACCGCATCACCTTCAGCTTCCCCGTGCTGAATCGCGCCGCCGAAGTGATGTTCCTGGCCAGCGGAGCGGACAAAGCCGAAATGCTGCATCAGGTTCTAGAAACCAAGCCGACGCCTCCGCTGCCATCGCAAAGAGTGCAACCTTCCGACGGAAAATTGTTGTGGGTGCTCGACGAAGCCGCCGCCGCAAAACTGACCCGGTAAAGTTCGTGCTTGCTCGGTTTGGCGCCACCAAAGTCTAGTCGGGCGTGAAAGCCGACACTTTCTCAGCTGGTGTACTGACCTGATTACACCTACAAGGAAATAGGCATCAACTCGGATAGACTCGAACGAACATGAAGAGAGCCAAACACGGTCGCGCGGAGGTTTGGGTGAACTTGGTCAGGATCGCTATCATTGTGGCCTTCTGCGCCGCGGCCTCAAGAACGAACGCGGCTGAGAGTTCCGAGCGCTTGTATTCGGAGAAGTGCGCCAGTTGTCACGCGGCCGATGGCAGCGGACACACCGCTGCAGCCGCCAAGATGAAGGTGTCGGACCTGCGGTCAAAGCGGGTCCAGCAGATGAGCGATGAAGATCTCTACGCCGCCACGGCTGAGGGAAAAGGCCACGAGTCCTACCCCCATGCTTTCTTGCACAAGGGACTGGTGGAACAGCAGATTCATGATCTGATCAAATACATTCGAACCTTCGGTAACAATCAGAAGTGACTCGTCGCCAACGTGGTGAACGGAAGATGGAATCAGTTCTCACTTCATCGACCGTGAGCGCAATCATCTGATTTAGGCAACCGTGAAGATGCAGGGGTCCCTTCCGATTCGCTCAGGGCGGCTCTTCGACTCCGCAGGGACTCACTTCGTGAAGTCCCAATGCGCTCAAGATGACAATTTATTTATAGAGCAGGACGGACGAATGCGTCCGTCCCTACGTGGTTCTGGTTTGGCTGAGAGCTGACGGCTGATCGCTGAGAGCTTCGTGTTCACGCGGCAAACCCGCGCCAGTCGGCGATTTCTTTCAGACCCTCTCCGCGGGCATGCTCGAACAGCCGGACGCGGTGGCGGTCATGTTCGAATTCGTGGATGTCGGCCCAGACTTCCGCCTGCCACGATCGCTCGTGGGTTTCGGACTCGCCGCAACTGGCACAGCGGGTGTGAAAGGTGACGCCCGGCTTTGGACTTGGAAGCGTCGGAACGTCTTCGGCATCGTTTTGCAGTTCGATGAAGATGCAGCGCACTTCTTCAATTTCTTCGTCGGGACCCAGCAGGTGTTCGTAGCGCAGCAGATATCCAAAACCGAGTTTGCGGGCTTCGATTTCCGCTTCTTCGCGAGTGTGGAAGGGCCCGTATTCGGCCCGCAGTTGTTCGGTCGAATCGCAGGCCATCCAGAAAATGTCCTTGTAAGCCATACCTACCTCAGTCGGGGGCCTGAATGATAAAGCTTTACCGATCAAGCGCTAAGCGAATAGGGCTTGAACCGAACACGCAGCTCAAACGGGTCCGCAAGTAACCAAGCAATTTGATTACCGTGATTGCGGGGCGCTCCGCGTCTTTGCTGGGAGCGGGTTAAGGGAGAATGTGTATAGCTATTTCTTTCAAAGCATGGCACTTAGTGCAGGCAGTCCCGCATAACCAATGGCTTGCGGGAACTGCCCGGTACTGCGACCTGTGTGAAATCTGTTTCGCTCCCGAACGCATCGAGTGCGAATAATTCCGCACCCGCTGCGGCGGAGGTTTCTGACTAGCGGATCCCGCCCGACGCCACTGCCGGCACTTTTGCCTTTCCTTCTGCGTAGGCGTGGCCTTCATCGCCGACGCCCAGGCTCCACCCTGGCGAAGACGGCGACAGCAGCCCGTTTCCCAGTTGCAGATACCAGTTCGCTCCGCCGTGGCCGGCCACGTAGAGCGCGAGTTCGAGCCGGGTCCAGACTCCCAGCTTGTCAAAGGTGGTGCGTAGATAGTTTTTCACTACCTGCTCGCTGGTTTTGAGGACCAAAGCAACGTCCTTGTTGGTAAGACCCTGCCAGACCAGGGTCGCGACCTGAACCTCCTTGGCGGTTAGCCGATCACGGGGTTGCATGGTTGCACCTGCTCCTTGATAAACATGGCGGTGGCCAGTTTCACTCGCTTCCGCCCTTCTTTGATACCTGCGCGCAGAAACAGCGTGCGTAGGTGTTGTTTGACGGTGCGCGGGCTGATGTTCAAGTGGCCCGCGATTTCTTTGTTGCTGCATCCCTGCACCAGCAGACGTAACACCTGCTGGTCGCGGGGCGTTATTTTGATTTCATTAAGGTTAATCATCGGCTCTTTGTCGGCTCCTTCGGTTCAATCTTGGGGTCGCGCCCCGCCGTAAACAGAAGCAAGCTGTTCGCCAAATCTTCGCTACCCCGCGAATCCATTTAAAACCATATACTTACACTCTTGCCTTTTACTTTCCTTCGCCATCTCTTAGGCCGTCTTCATGAATCGTTCCCAGAACGGGCTCCCCCAAACGGAATTCCTCCCAAAAGGCCCGCGTTTTCTTCGTTTCCGAATGGCCCCACTTGCACTACAATAGTGTCAGTCTGGACGTTTCTCCTCCCCCCGATGCCATGCCCTCGAACCGGCCTAACCTGACACTGGACGAGCAGTCCTTTCAGGGCTTGCTCTCCGCCGCCTTCACCATTCAGCAACATAACGACCGGCGGAGACTCGCTCAACCAGCACCGGAGGAACCGGAAGCCCAACCTGATCCGGAAGCCAACACCGTTTGTCCCCATTGTGGCGCTCTGAAATCCGCGGAAGCATCGCAATGCGAGAGCTGCGGGTTGGACGAGTTGCGTCCGGGGGAACGTTTGCAGCGCAACTGGGCCTCGATGTGGCTGATGAGCCAGGAGCAGAACGTGTGGCCCGTGCGCTCTGCCGAGATTCGCGAAGCTGCACCCACGGACGCCAAGCCGCTTGAGGTCAAGCGCAATCCGCAAGCGCATACGGCGCGCGATTTCTCCGCCTCAAACTTTCTCGCTGGCCCGGTTGCAAATGAAGTTACAAACGAACCAATCTCTCCGGACCCGACCGACACCATGCAGGATCGAGCGCATACGCAATCAGTACTTGGCAAGTCCGGGTTCGAAGAATTACCCGCGGAAACGAAATGGGCCACGGCAGCAACCGAGAACGAAGCGACCGACAATGAAGCGACCGAAGACTTTCCACCGGAAGACGCGGACCTGACCCTCCAGCCCTTCCAGTTCTCCGCGAACGACGATTCTCTCTTGGACGATTCTTCCACGACCCGCACCACCATCGACGCCAGCCCCAGCTCCTTGCTTCAGCAGATCGCCGACTTGCGAGTAACGCTGCGCTTCCGCCGCGCCGATCTCTATCTGGGAGCGGCCGTCCTGGTCTCCGCGCTGGCTCTGTTGTGGCCAGCGGCGAGCATGCCGCGACGAGGAGCGCTCGGCCCCTGGGAAAGGGCGCTGGTCACGCTCGGAATCGCCGAGGCTCCCGCACCCGTCGTTCATCTTCAGGGAGATCCGGGCATCGATGTCTGGGTCGATCCCCACACTGCTCTCTACTACTGTCCCGGCGAAGAGCCGTACGGAAAAACGCCCAACGGACGCTTCAGCAGCCAGCGCGAAGCGCAAATGGATCGTTTCGAACCCGCCAGCCGCAGCGCCTGCGAGTAACTCGTGCAGGGCGGACACTCCCTTCGGCTTCGCTCAAGGCAGGCTCTGTCCGCCAAGTGCTGTTCAAGAAATCCGACCGTATTTGTCCTAATTTGAAAGCCCTATCGTTGCCATCCAAATTAGGACACCACCCGTCCCATCTTTTCTTGACAGTCACTGTCCATGCGGTATTAAATTGCTCCCCACTAAAGCAGTGCTATGTCGCAGGCAGGTAAAACTTGCCACTGAGAGGTGTTATGTCGACGACTCGAAACTTGGCTGTGCTCTTGCTGCTGTCGCTGCTCTTCGCGTCGTTTGCGTTCGCGCAAGGCGGAGCCACGGGCGCCATCAGTGGCGTGGTTCAGGACCAATCTGGAGCCACCATTGCGAACGCCAAGGTGAGCGTCAAGAGCGAAGCCACGGGTGAAGTACTGCGCCAAACGACGACCAACGCATCCGGGCTGTTCAACGCCACACTGTTGCCGGTCGGCAACTACACGGTGGAAGTGAACGCGGCGGGCTTTCCCGACACCAAGTTCCCCGGCGTGGTGGTGCGCATCACGGAGACGACGCGCATAACCGCGAGTCTTAAACTGGGTGCGGTGAAGCAAATTGTGGAAGTCGAGTCCCAGGCGGAGCAAGTCAATACGACAGATGCCACAACGGGCGAATCACTGGTGGCGCAGACGATTACCGACCTTCCTCTA
>Ga0187862_10002911_pt1 | contig 16965 bp, 17 predicted proteins | sample June2016WEW_10_1_FD_133003 | JGI IMG/M metagenome (GOLD analysis project Ga0187862, IMG submission 133003) | Peatland microbial communities from SPRUCE experiment site at the Marcell Experimental Forest, Minnesota, USA - June2016WEW_10_150 | ecosystem: Environmental > Terrestrial > Soil >...
GACTCATAAAACCCAAAGCTTACATCGTTCTCAAGCAGGGGTATTCACCGGATGCTCAAATGGAAGACGAGCTTAAAAATTACGTCAAAAAGCAACTCGCCCATTATAAGTTTCCTCGGTGGATCGAATTTATTGAAGAGCTGCCCAAGACCGCCACGGGAAAGATCAAACGATTCGAGCTGAGGAAGCTCGCACACGGGGACTGAGGCGGTCGGACCTCCGGCCGGGATTAGTGCGGCGGGTCGGCTTGGTAGGTATGCGGAAGGTTTGTTGCCTTTTGGACGTGTGAGGCGGCCACGAAAAAGTTGACGTACCTCGGGGGCGTGGCGCGAACTCTCAATGGGTCACTTTGCCGCTACGCCAAGACCCTGCAAAACCTCACGCATGTGGTTGATATGAGATTGAAGGTGAGACTCGTCAGAACCCCCGAGCACGCCGATCCAGATTTCCAGGGTCGGATATTCTCCCACCGGTGTGTCTTTGAGCAGCGGGATACACGCCTTTCGATCAAGTTGTTCCCGCGATAAGCCCTCCGCAAACTTGGACATACGATCATACTCCCTTTCCACCTCCGAAAGGAGTTGAGAAAAGGTCATCCCGGCACGTTTCTCGGAGAAGAAAGAAACCCCTGGTTCAATGTCTATTTTGGGGATGTCCCGATCAAGAAAGGCCTGTAGGATCGGCATGTGGCCAGATTCTTCCGGCCCCCAAAGGTGAGAGAGGATTTCTTTGGGAGACCATCGCCCTCCGGGTGCGCGGGAGGCTGTTTTCTCGTCAAGCCCTTTGCATACTTTCTTTAGTTCGTCGATCTTCTGACGAATAGTTCGTGCCAGTTGATTCCCGATTGGAGTTGCCATGTTTTCATCTTCCTTCTCATGTCTATGATTGAGGTCCGAATTCCTCTCCGCCCTTGATTATAATTATGTATAATCATTACTTTACTTTCGCATCTACTTGAAATGCAGTGCATTTAAACACAGGCGGGGAAACCCATGGATCGAAAGGTCGGTTCCAGATCAGGAAATACAAGAGCCTTGAGGCGATGAAGGATGAAGAGTACCGTTACTGGCAGGGGAGGCTCGCCCCCGCCCCCGCGTGTGCCGGGGCCATCGGTGTTCTGGCTGCGCTAATCCCGGCCGGCGGCCGCGCCGCGCCGCTTAACCAAGCTTTTTTGTCAGGTTGATGAAATCGCTTCTCTCGAAGTCCAGGGTCCTGAAAAAGGAAAGCAAGTCCGTGGAATCCCACCTGACGGAGGTATAAACGCGTGTAATTCCCTGCGATTCGTAGGTTTTAAAGATTTCGGTGGCCAAGCGCGCGCCTATGCCCTGGCCCATGTGCCTGGGGTGTACGCCCATGGTCGCGATCCAGGCGCTCTTTTCTATCCCGAAGCCCAGCGTCAGGATATAGCTGATCATGAACCCTATGACCCTGTCGTCCAATTCCGCAACGAAGCAGGCGGAATCCTTTCCTTGAGCGTGTGCCTGAATAAGTGTGGCGAAATCGGCCTCGACGGGTGTTTTGGTAATCTCACTGTAGATATTGGATATTTCTTCGGAATCTTCCGATCTCATCGGTCTGATGCGTGCGATTCTGCCATCTGGATCCATATCTTCCCCGTGTTTTTCCCGGTGGGATTTCAATCTATTCGTATTACTTTCACTCGATGGCCGACCCAATCCGGAGGCAGGTAAATCCTGCCGCTGTTACCGCTGAGCTTGACCTGTTTCTCAAGCATCTCTTCGCCGAAGACTTCGAACTTGACCATCTTGTGAGCAGCCTCGGGAAGGTTTTCCGGATCGAGCGTCTTTTCGGCCGGGGTGTCTCCGGCGGTTGTATTTCTTTCCATCGACTCTTTTACCTGCCTCATTGACAGCTTCTGTTATAAGTAAAATCCTCAAGCGGTCGGAGCATCAATTGCCGTCAATGGATCTCATTCATACACGACTTCAGGGTACCATTAGCCTGTGGAAAAGGGAAGCGGGAAGCTTTTGCTCCCTGCTCCACCCATGCCGTATCTCGCCTCATCCTATTCTTATCACCTTTACCCGGCAGCCGACCCAGTCCGGAGGCAGGTAAACCCTGCCACTGTTGCCACTGGGTTTGACCTGCTTTTCGAGCATCTCTTCGCCGAAGACCTCAAATTTAACCTTGCGGAGGGTGGCTTCGGCCTTGTTCCCCGGCGAATGATCGGTATTGACCGGCTTCATCACGGCGGTTTCCATTTCGGATTTCTCCTGTAAGTTCTTCCATGCTGCGCAACGGTTTGTCGAAAACAGTGTAAGTCCTGCCGACCTGTTCGGGCGCCTGGCAGTCACTGTCGCCTATCGAGGGCAGCCCCGCCGCTCGCGATGAAAGTTGATCTTGACTAAATACATTATAGCTGTATTATAGCTCTTAACTCGTCCATGACCAAGCAAAAAGTATCCCTGGTGAGATGGGTTTGGGGTAAACATCTCCGGAATGGAGGGCAAGCCGTCTGAAAGACGGGCGCCCGTTAACCGCTTGGGCGCACGGACAAAAATTCTCACCAGAGGGAAAAAATTCTCACCACAGACGGGAAATGGTCCGGACAAGAAAAGAGCACTGAGAAATGAAAACAGGCACGCAGGAAAAAGCGCAAGCAAACCGGGACCTGGCTTTTAGTTTTGTCCGTTTGTTCAATCGCTTTCCTCTGTGACCTCTCCTTGTCCGGACCATGCCCCGTCTCTGCGGTGAATGATTACCGAACGAACAGGAGAACCGACATGTCCGAGCTCAAGTATCTCAAGTTTCAAAAAACAAATGGTGTGGCGTACGTTACTTTGGTGCGTCCAAAGCATAACGTGATGAACATCGATATGATGAACGAGATCAATTCCCTGCTCGAAGCGCTGGGCTCGGACGACGAACTCAAATGCCTGGTGATCCTCGGTGAGGGGAAGAGCTGGTGTGCCGGAGTTGAAGTGGGCGATCACAAGCCGGAGATGGCCCCCGGAATGATAGCCGTTTTTGACCGCATGCTTGAGCTGATCCAGCGGTTGGACGTACCCTCCATTGCAGCGGTTCATGGCGCCTGCCTGGGCGGGGGCACGGAGCTTGCCATAGCCTGTGACATCGTGGTCGCTTCGTCAAACGCCAGGTTCGGCCAGCCGGAAATCAAGCTGGGCTTTTTCCCGCCGTATGCTGTGGTGCGGCTTCCGGAGCTGGTTGGGACCGCCAAGGCCATTGAAATATGCACTACCGGCAGAATTTACACTGCACGGGAAGCCTTAGACCTTGGGTTTGTAAGCCACGTTGCCGATGAGGACAACTTCAGTCAAAAGCTCGACGGCCTGGTTGAAGATATCTGCGGCAGCAGCCCGCTGATTATCCGGATGAACAAGCGCGCGGTAAAGATGACCAAAGGGTGTGAATTCAGGGAAGCTGCCAAAAAAGCAAACGACTATTTCCTCAACTCGCTCATGAAGACTGAAGACACCATGGAGGGAATACGGAGCTTTGAAGAAAAACGCAAGCCCGTCTGGAAAAACCGATGAGACAATGAGATAAAAAAACCACCGCAGAGACTCAGAGAGCACGGAGAAAAGAAAACGGGCATGCAGGAGAAACCGAGAGCAAACAGGGACCTGGCTCTCAGTTTTGTGTATGTTTGTTCAATGGCTTTCCTCTGCGTCCTCTCCTTGTCCGGACCATGCCCCGTCTCTGCGGTGAAATCTTTTGCGTAGGAGAAACGATGGATAGGCAAAGGCCCGCGCTCCTGATCATAGATATGGTCAAGGATAATTTCGACGAAGGGAAAAACCTTCCCATTACCCCCTTCGCTCGAAGGATTATTGGTCCGATAAACAAGCTGATCGATGTCTTCAGGAAGGAAAAGTGGCCCATTGTTTTCTCGACGGACGCATTTCGAAAAGAGGATTTTATTTTTACAGGTCGAATGAAGCCCCACTCCCTGGCTGGAACCCAAGGGGCTGAAGTTATCGAGGACCTCGAGAGGAAGCCCGAGGATCTGTGGCTGCCAAAACCGAGGTTCTCTGCCTTTTTTAGCACGGACCTGGCTCAGAGGCTGAAAAAAGATAAGGTTACACTCTGCGCGGTGGCCGGTATTGCAACAAACTTCTGTGTCCTTACCACCGTTATGGACGCCCTCTGCCACGATTTTCAGGCCGTCTTGCTGGAAGACTGTTCAGCCAGTTGGTCGGAAGAAATCCATAACCAGGCCGTGGACATCTACCGCCGCAATCCACTCTCTCCGCTATTCAAGGTTTGCAGTTCCACGCAACTTGCGGCTGACCTGGGCGTAAGCGCCCCCGAACAACTGCGTGCATAAGAGCGCCCTGATGTAGTCTGGATATTCCGGGGACATGCACGATCCAAGGCGAAATCAAACACCTTGTGGACTTGCACAAGGCTAGATCTTTATAAAAATCCGCTTTCGCCACATAATCCATGCGATGAGATACATAAACAGGAGAGTCATGAACGCGTAGAGCAAAGAAGCGGTTTCCGACTGCACAACGGGGCTACACAAGTTTTGGAACACGAATGACTGGCAGTCTATATCTTGCGCCAGGGCCACGGGCAGATTCACGGACCTGAGTGTGTTATCGAAGACTTCCGATAGCACATATACGGTGATAGGATTGAGTCCGAGTATAATGAACGGTTTAGTCCATCGGGAAAATTCTGCGATATCGATCAACCAGTGAAAGAATGCCAGGCTGACAAGAGCCATCCCAGCCATGAATATGCTGAAGGTGCTCGTCCAGATGCTCTTGTTTATCGGCAGCCAGCGATCGAGTATGTAACCGGCGATGAGCAGAACCAGGCCGGCGCATACCATTCCGGCAACTTTTCTGTACCCGGGAAAAGAAGAACTGAGCCATTGTGCCGTGAGCACTCCGAAAAGAGTAGTAGCGACTGCGGGAATTGTGCTCACAATCCCTTCCGGGTCCCATGCACCATCATAATATGACCACATGTGCCCGCTAAGAAAAAGCGAATCGATCCAGGCGGCAAAATTCTTCCCCGGCTCGAGCACCCCTGCGCCGATTCCCGGCACTGGTATGAACCGCATCATCAGCCAGTAGGAGGCAAGCAGGCCGATAAGCCATAAGATGCGGCCTCTCAAACCGGCTTTCAGCACAATCAGCGAAGTAATAAAATAGCAGACGGCGATTCTTTGCAGAACTCCGGGTATGCGAATGTCTGAGAGCTGAAATGACGGAAAGCTGTTAATAAAAAGCCCAAGCGCGAACAGAATAATAGTTCGTCTCAGGAGCCGGACTGTAAATGCCGAATTTGATATGCCTTTTTCTGCTTGCTTTGCAATTGAAAAGACGAGCGAAACTCCAACTATGAAAAGAAAGGATGGAAAGACAGTGTCGGCAAAAGTCCATCCATTCCAGATCACATGACTCAGAGGTGCATAGACTGTCCCGGGGTCCCCGGGGCTGTTCACTAGTATCATCAAGGCGATTGTAAAGCCGCGAAAGGCGTCCAGCGAGACCAGGCGTCCCTCAGGGACAGCAGGACCGGAATCGGAGGTGGGGTGGGGCTCACGTTCGAGGCGTTTTTCAGCCGGAGACCAAAAGTATCCCTGCTGTTTCGGTTTCTCATTTTCAAAACGCTTCTGTTGGGGCGGCGCCAAGGTACTCAATAAAACGATCCTCACCACGAAAAATCAAAACCGCATAAAGCGGCACTTTCTTAATCTAAGTCATGTGGACGTGATTAGGAAGGGAATAATCACATGAGATTAAGGGATGGGCATTGTCAGACCAACAATTCCATTAAAACTCTTTACTTCCCAAAACCGCAGACCGGGTACCTGCAATCCGGACAATGGGAACAAAACCCGCCATGTCCCATCGCAATAATGTCTTCGCGGGTTACCTGCTCGCCGGCCAGAAGACGAGGCACAACCAATTCGAAAACGCTCGCTTTATGATACATCACACATCCGGGAAGTCCCAGAACGGGCACCTGTTCGATGTAGGCCAGCATGAACATTGCCCCGGGCAGAACGGGGACGCCATATGTTACTACCTTACCTCCCGCCGCCCGTATGCTGTGCGGCGTCTGATCGTCGGGGTCGACGGACATGCCTCCCGTCACTGCAATCATCTCGGCGCCCTGCTCCAGAAAACCGCGGATTGCTCTTACAGTCAGGTCGACATCGTCGGACACAAGCTCCTGCCCAATCACTTGACTCCCCAGATCGGCAAATTTGGCCCTTACGATCGGGCCGAATTTATCCTCGATGCGTCCGTGCCAAATCTCGTTGCCGGTCGTAACAATGCCCACCTTCAGGGATCGAAAGGGTTTAACTTCTATGAGAGGGTGGTTTTCCGTGCAGATTTGTTCCGCCCTTCGGATTTTACCCCCTTCAACGGCGAGGGGAATAACCCGCGTTCCAGCGACCGCTCGCCCGGCATCGACTGTTTGATTGGTATGAAGGGTCGAAAATACAATCTCCTCTATGGAATTGACCGCATACAATGCAGCGGTATTGACTTTCAAAAGCCCTCTCGCACCGGCCGAAAGCGTTACCTTGCCTTCATAGGGTTCGGAAAGCTCAATGCCCCGGCCGGCGGCAACCCCGGCCAGCCTCAGTGCGGCCTCATTCTCATGAATAAAGCCCTTTCTCGGATCGAGGATAAAGACATGCTCTTTTCCGATCTCAAGGAAGGCCGCCACATCTTCCGCCAGGATCACATGGCCCTTCTTGAACATTCTCCCCTTGAATTCTCCCGGCACAATCCGCGTAACATCATGCCCGAGGATCATTCCAACAGCTTTCTGAATCGGTACCTTTTTCATTCTCGTTCTAAAGTCAGTGTGGACGTGTACTGCAAAAAACTCTGTCTGGACGCGGATAGCAGGCTTCCCCGCCCCTCTGATTTTTGCGGCATTATTTCGACTCTATTTTCCGCGTTGCGGGGCAGTAAAGCACGCCTGATTTGCTCATGATCAACCAGAGCAATCATACATCTTTCCGGCGCTTTGCGGTATCCTTAGAGTGAAAAAATCTTGAGAGCGGGAAAAATCTTTAAGTCTCTTGCCCAAAAAAAGTGCTTGACGGACGAGGGCCGTCGTTATATTATTTTGATAGTTATCGAAATGTAGAAGGATTCATATGGACATCAAACAGGCTGCTAAAGTTCTCAAGGCTCTCTCCCATCCCAATCGGCTGGAGATATATTTAAGTATTGTCAAGGCTGAACAAAAAAGCTTCGATGCCAATGAATGTTGTGTTGTTTCCGCTATTGTTGACAATCTCAAGATCGGGGCGCCCACGGTCTCCCATCACCTGAAGGAACTGGTCAACGCCGGTCTGATTGTCACCGAACGTCAAGGGAAGTTTCTGATCGCCCGGCCGGTACTCGAAACCTGGGAAGAGGTAAATAAACTCATGCCCGGCTAGGTGAGGGGAACAAAGGAGGAGGCTGAGCCTGCTTGCAGGCTTTTTATTTTAAGATTCATTTCGATAGTTATGAAATGATAAAAGTCTTCAATCAAGAAGGACCCTGCATGAACAAAGCATTTTTTGCATCAACGTCGCATCCTGCATCACAGCCTCCACTGCATCGTGTAAATCCTGTAAATCCCCTCGGAAAGACTGCTGAAAGGGTCGTACTGATTACTGGTGCTTCCTCGGGTATCGGAAAGGCTACGGTTGCAATTCTGGCCGGGAAGGGCTGGAAGGTGTATGCGTGCGCCCGCCGTCTTGAGTCGATGCAGGATTTTACCGGCATCGGCGCAATCCCCCTGAAGCTCGATGTTACCGATACGAATCAGTGCCGTACCGCAGTGGAAGAAATCCTGCGCAAAGAAGGGCACATAGATGCACTTGTCAACAATGCAGGTTACGGTTCCTACGGCGCCCTGGAGGATGTGCCGGATGAAGAGGCACGGCGCCAGTTCGATGTGAACGTCTTCGGCTTGATGGGCCTGACCCGCCTGGTCCTGCCGCACATGAGGAAACAGAAGCGCGGACGGATTATCAATGTCAGTTCTATGGGTGGTCGGATAACAACTCCTATGGGCGGCTGGTACCATGCCACCAAATTTGCCCTGGAAGCCCTTTCCGATGTATTAAGAACAGAGGTCAAGCCGTTCGGGGTCGATGTGGTGGTGATTGAGCCCGGCATCGTCTCGACGTCATGGTACGGTATCGCAAAAGAGAATCTCCTTGCCGCTTCGGGTAACGGTCCTTACAGCGAACTTGCCAGGAAAATGGCTATCGTCCTGGAGAACACCGGTGGGCTCGGTAAGTGGCCGATGGCCCCGGCTTCACCCGATGCAATTGCTCGAGTCATCGAACACGCCCTGCAAACGAAGAGGCCCAAAACCCGCTATGCGGCGCCCTGTCATGCAAAGCTCTTTCTCTTTTTCCGCTGGCTGCTCCCCGACTGCGTTTACGATAAAATGGTCATGCAACAACTTATCTTCCTGGCGAAACGGGGGAGAAAATAGCTAAATCACTTACCAACACTGGAGAATGAAATGAAAATCGTCTGCTTGCTCGGAAGCCCAAGAGAAAAAGGAAATAGTGCTGTCATAGCAAATCGATTCTGCGACACCGCCGAAGGGCTGGGTGCGGAAGTGAAGACTTTTACTCTTAACAATCTCCAATATCGTGGATGCCAGGCATGTATGGCATGCAAGACCAAGCTCGACAGATGTGCGCTGAAAGACGATCTCGCAGAAGTTCTGGAGGCGGTTCGTGAAACCGACGTTCTCGTGCTGGCGTCGCCGGTCTATTTTGGGGATGTCTCCGCTCAGCTAAAGACATTCATGGATCGCACCTTCTCATATCTGGTGCCCGACTTCATGACCAATCCCCGGAAATCTCGCCTTGCGCCGGGGAAGAAGCTGGTCTTAATCCTCGCTCAGAATAATCCGGACCAAAGGAACTTTGCCGATATTTACCCAAAACTTCAATTCTTCACCCAAGCCTACGGCGGCTTTGGTGAGAGTCATCTCATTCGTGCCGTGGGAGTTAATGAACCGGGGGAAGTCGTAAGTCATGAGGACGTGATGAAGCTGGCCGAAACAACGGCTGAGAAGATATGTAATGGGGCTTGAGCCAAATTGCGGAAGCTCAAAAGAGCGGGAGAAAGTTTTTTCACTATAAAGATTTTTTCACTATAAAGATACCCCGCAACCCCGTAGGATCTCTGACACGGTGGCGAAAAAGGAGAGGAAGTTTCTGATGAATAATCAGGTCTACATTGTAAGATGCCCTGACTACAATCAGGTAGATGAAAAGATGGAAGAACTGGTCTCGATGATGGGCGGTATGAGCCGGTTCGTCCAACCGAATGAGAAAATTGTGCTTAAAGCCAACTTGCTCATGCCGGCCAAACCTGAACAGGCGATAACCACCCATCCTCGGGTCGTGGCCGCAATCGCACGAATGGTAAAAAAGGAGGGCGCGTCTGCCGTTATAGCGGACAGCCCCGGCTCCGGATACAAGTACAATGAAAAAATTCTAAATACTCTCTACCGGGAATGTGGAATGTTCGATGCGGCCGAAGCGTCGGGGGCCGAACTCAATTTTGACACGAACTACAGGCCTGTTTCTTTCCTGGAAGGAAAATTGATCAAGCACTTCGACGTGATCGCTCCGGTGATAGAAGCTGATGCGGTACTCAACCTCTGCAAGCTGAAAACGCATACGCTCATGAGTTTTACAGGGGCGGTCAAGAATAATTTTGGAGTCATACCAGGACTCACTAAACCGGGTTATCACGCCAAACTTCGCGACCAGGATCATTTTGCCGATATGTTGCTCGATTTGGCCGAATATGTCTCACCCCGGCTGTCCATTATGGACGCCGTCACAGGGATGGAGGGAGACGGACCGGGCACCTCCGGCATTCCCCGGCCGGTCGGTTTGCTGCTGGGATCGACAAACCCGTTGGCCCTCGATATCGTTGCAGGTGAGATCATCGGACTTCGGCGTGAACATAACCCGCTGCTTATAGCGGCCGCAAGACGCGGGCTTGCCCCCGCATGTCTGGATGAAATCGAGGTCCTAGGTGCGGAAATTTCACAGGTCCGTGTATCTGATTATCGACTTCCGGCAACAATGGACGGTCTTGGGGGGGTTCTGACCTGGTGGCAAAAGCCGTTGGAACCCTTTTTCAAAGACTGGCTTTCGCAATCACCTGAGATAATAAAGAAAAAATGTATTGCCTGCGGGATTTGCCGTGATTCGTGCCCGGTGAACGCGATCGAAATAATCGAGAAAGAACCCAAGCTTGCTCATATAGACGACAAAGAGTGTATCCGGTGTTACTGCTGTCATGAACTCTGTCCGGAAAGGGCCATCGGACTTCACCAAAGCCTCATGCACCGGATACTTGGTATTGGGGTGCAAGGCCGATAGAGGGACTCAAAACTAAAACCTGGCCTGACGGCGGCTGACGAACCTGAGGTAAATGCGGTACTCCCTCGATTCGACGCTGCGGGAAATCTTTTGCCCGTCAGGGACCAGCCGCGTTATAACGCGCCCGTACGATGCGCTGCCCGAATCGGAAGTGCCCTTCCTGTCCCTGATTTCCAATAGTCTGGCCGCCACCGCAGCGCCACAGTGAGCCGCGTAGTGGCGAAGGGGGTGTGTGTGGGGGGGCCTGGCTCCCCACGCTTTTCCGTGTTTTTGCCTTTATACCTTCAGGAAAAGAAGGTCGCCATGGAACAGGAAATCTATAAATGGCTGGCCAAGCATTTGGACAACCTTCCGGGCGGCTTTCCACCCACCGGGAGTGGAGTGGAAATTCGTATCCTGAAGAGGCTCTTTACCCTGGAGGAAGCAAAACTTGCCCTTTACCTTACCTTGCTTACCGAGGAACCACGGGTCGTTGCACGCAGGGCCGGGTTACCTCGGGATGAGACCGCTCAGCGCCTGGAGGAGATGGCCAAAAAGGGGCTTATTTTGAGAGAGGAGCGGGAAACAGGTCCCGCAAGATACATGGCGGCTCAATATGTTGTCGGGATCTGGGAGTACCACGTCAACGATCTGGATAAAGATTTGATAAAGGATATGAATGAATATATTCCGGCCCTTACCGAACAAGGCTGGAAGGTCCCTCAAATGCGCATCATTCCTGTAGGTCGCAGTGTGACTCCGGAACTTAAAGTGCTGCCGTACGAGATGGCTGAGGAACTGGTCCGGGCCCAGAAGAAATTTTCGGTTGGACCCTGCATCTGCCGCCGCGAACATACCATGATGGGAAAGGGATGTGACAACCGGGAGGAGAGTTGTTTAGGATTCGGCATGGCGTTGGATTATCTCAAAAAGAACGGCCTGGGGCGGGAGATTGACTTGCAGGAGACCCTGGATATTCTCAAATGGGCCGATAAGGCCGGTCTCGTCCTGCAGCCGGCCAACGCCAAAGATGCTCTCTGGATTTGTCTCTGCTGCGGCTGCTGTTGCCAGGTCCTGAAAATGTTCAAGCGTCAGGCCAGACCGGCCGCAATGGCCTCCAGCCCTTTTTTTGCCACCCATAACCCTGAAAACTGTCAAACTTGCGGTATCTGCGTGGACCGATGTCAGATGGAGGCCCTCAAGCTCGAAGCCGACAAGGTGCGGTTGGATGTGGATCGCTGCATCGGCTGCGGACTATGCGTTTCCACCTGCCCCGCCGATTCGCTTACTTTGGTTCGAAAACCTCAATGCGAACAACCAGAGGTGCCCGAGGATATTATCGATGCCTCCATCAGGCTGGGAAAAGCCCGGGGAAAAATCACCACGCCAGGGCTGATTAAGATGATGGTCAAATCGAAGGTTGATAGAATTCTTACATTAAGGTAGCTAGTGTCCATCCGGAAACCCCGGATGAACGTAGGAGAATTTCACCTTATAAGTCACTGGCAGTTTTCGATTCGGAAAGGAGGCATCTTTCGTCCTGGCAAGGAAATCGAGGGGTTGCGCGGAGGCGTACCTATGTACCGCCTCGCGGAGCGTCGAGATTGGTGATCGAGCCCGTCGGAGCCTCTGCGGCCACCGCCACAGGCAGTGGCCAAGTCGGCTGGCGGTCCCACCGCCCAGGGCGGAAAAGGACTCTTTCCGGACGGAAACTAGCTAAATCGGCTACCAGGTGTTGCGTCCCATACTTCTGCTTCCCGCTACTCGCTTCCCGCGGCCTTAACCGACTTTTATCACAAGAGCGGCGGCCGTGTCCCCTGCAGCGCATCCTCCCCACAGAAGATATCCGCCCCCCAGTTTAGCAACTTCCTCGATGCCTTCGATGATGAGCCTTCCCGCCGTGGGGGCCTGCGGATGCCCGAAAATCAGGGAACTCCCGTAATTGTTGAAGCCCATAACATCGATGCCCAGTTCCCGGGCCATATAGAGGTCGTTTGTTACGAAGGGATTATGGGTCTTTATGGCCTTTAGATCGGCGACCCCTATGCCTGCTTTGTCAAGGGCCATTTTGACTGCCGGGACAACCGCCATCGCCATGAAGCCCTTTTTTGTCCTCGAAAAGCCGTATGAGACCACCCGAATCTCGACTGAAGGGTCCACGCTCAACTCAGATGCTTTTTCCCTCGAAGTTACCACTAAGGCGCAATTTCCGTCCGCCGGATGGGTTTGCGAGCCGAAAGTGTGAATGCCGCCGGGCACTACGGGCTTCAGGGCGGCCAGGCCTTCCCGGCTGGTCGGCGTTATTCCTTCGTCAGTTTCCACCATGACGGTCTTATTTTTGGAAATCCTGATCTCGACCGGAAACATGTACCTTTTTTGAAAATCCCCGCCGTCGTCGAGGGCGCACATATATTGCTCATAGCGCCGCAGGGTTGCCTCATCGGCCTGCTCCCGCGTAAGTCCGGCCTCCCTTGCCACATTCTCGGCAGTCGCGATCATGGCATTGCCGGCCCATGGATCGTGACCGAAGTTGTCCATCAGCCAGTTCTCCGATTCCACTTCGCCCCCCGGGCCCTGTGGATTGGGCCATATGGTGTGGGGTCCGTTTGAGCATCTGTCCGTCATCAGGCAGAAGGGATTGCGGTAGAGTCCCGTCTCTACGCCGATGGCGGCCTGGTAGATGCACGTGGCTGAAGTGGTGCACGCCTGGCTGATGGTCATTCCGGGAATGCCCGGAGCGCCAATGAGAGCGGCGGCCCAGGGGCTTCCGTAGAACCATTTGGGTTGCCCGATAGTGATACCCAGAAAGAGGTAGTCGAACATTTTAGGGTCCCAGTTCTTCCCGGCCAACCATCTTTTCGATGTATCCGCCGCAAGGGTTATGGCGTTCTGGGTTGCCATACTGCCCTGCCACCGTGAGAACGGGGTCGAGTAATAGCCCCTGAAAGGTATGTACGCTTTGGTCAACATAGTCTCGGTTTCCTCATAAAGACAGCCCCGGGAACTTGCCCTGAGCTTCTGGTTGCCTCAATCCTGGCTGCGGTCCCACCATCCCAAACGGAAATTAGCTATGTAACAGCTATTTAATAGCTTCGAGCGGAAACTTAGTCAATAACCATTTAAGAAAGTTTCGTCATCACTCGCGGATGCCGTTCAGCCAACTCCACGCCATCTTCAGGCATTATTAATCATACATCTTTTCGGCGCTTTTCCTGGTCCCGAATCTCCCGGCGAAGGAGCTTGCCCACTTTCGATCTGGGAAGCATGTCCCGAAATTCAATATGGTGCGGCACCTTATATGAAACCAGAGTAGTCCGGCACCACTTGATGAGGTCGTAGCCGGTGATTCCCTTGACGTCTTCCTTCAACACAACGTAGGCCTTGATCCGCTCACCGACCTCTTTGTCCGGCACACCTACCACGCACGTGGACATGACTGCCGGGTGCTCCTGGAGAACGGATTCGACCTCCGAGGCGGAAATCCGGTAGCCTTTATGCTTGATGGTGTCTACCGTGCGGTCCACGAAATAGAGATGCCCGTCGGAATCCATGGTCATAATGTCCGCAGTGCGGTACCAGGTATTGCCGTCGATTTGAACGAATGAATCCTCCGTTTCCTTCGGCTTGTTCAGATAAGCCTTAACCATGTGGGTGGACCAGACCAGCAGTTCCCCGGGCTCTCCCGTCGCCACCTCCTTCAGACTCGAGGGGTCAACGAGCTTCACCTTCTTGCTTGGCAGAACTTTTCCCACGCTTTTCGCAGGGTTTTCAACGTCTGCCGGACACATGCACACCCCGCCGCAGGTTTCGGTTGCCCCGTACCCTTGCCGGATCGAGCGGCCGAATTTTTCCTGCCAGCGCCGCCCTATTTCCACCGGCAATGCGTCGCCGCCGCAGAAGCAGTATTGAAGCGAACTGAGGTCGTAGTGATCCAGGCGGGAGTGATCCAGGATCATGCGATAGAGCGCCGGCACGCCGATCATGCTCCTGACCCGGAAGCGCTGAATGGCATCGAAAGCTGCATCCAGATTGACGGTGGGCTGGACAACCAGGGTCCCGCCCGTAAAAAGGGTTGCCAGGCCGCATGTCTGACCCATGATATGGAACAGTGGAGCGTTTCCCAGGATCACGTTTTCTTGCGGGGCAATCACGGGACTGCTGCCCCGGATCTGTTCATCCCCCGAAACCAGGAAAAGAACGTGCGAGATTGGCACGCCCTTGGGAAACCTGGTCGTTCCCCCCGTGTAGAGGATCTGGGCGGTATCGTCGCCTTTGCGCTCATTCAATTCCGGAAGCGAATTTCTGCTGCCTCCGGATATAAGACTGCGAAGCGAATGCGCATTGCTGTTGCGCACCGTCTTGCCCCTCGGCACCACGTCGGAGAGATAACCGAAGGCCCGCTTCCACACTGGCAGCAGGTCTGCCATATTGGAGAAGATAACCTGCCTCAAACCTGTTTCGGGCAGCGCGTTCATCACGTACCCGAAATTGGTGTCGGCGCAGACGATGGTTTCGGCGCCGCTGTCGTTTGCGATGTAGATGATATCATGAGGGGTGTAGATCGGTGTAATGGGTACGGCGATAGCGCCGAGGCGCTGGATGCCAAGCCAGGCAGCCACCCATTGTACGCCGTTGGGGATATAGAGCATCACTTTTGCGCCGGGGGTCACGCCGAGCCCGGCCAGAGATGAGGCAAAGGCTTCAGCCATCTCTTTGACGCGTGTGTAGGAATACCGGCTGCCCAGATAGACCACCGCTGTGTGGTCCCTTCGCCTTTCAGCCGTTTCGGCAAAGACCGAATAGATCGATCTCTCACTTAGGTCCGTCATGATCGTGCACTAACTCCGGTGTCTTCAAATAAAAAAGACTGGTTTGTCGAACAGCCGGGTCAAATCCCGAAATAGGCGGATTGAATCTCCGGGTTTTCCATCAATTCGCGGCCGGTGCCGCTCAAGGCCAGCATACCGTTTTCGACCACATATCCCCGGTCGATCACCGGGAGGACCGGCCGCGCGAACTGCTCGCTCAATATGACCGTGATGTTATAGCGCTGCTTCAGGTCGAGGATGGCTTCCATCAGAGCGCGTTGTATCAGAGGGCTAAGGCCCAGAAGCGGTTCATCCAGAAGCAACAGCTCGGGCCGCGCAACAAGCGCCATACCAAGGCCGAGCATCTGCTGCTCGCCCCCACTCATGAAGCCTGCCTTTCTGGATTTCACGTCGGCCAGATGAGGAAACAGTTCAAAGACATATGCGATAGTCTCTTTGATCTCTGATCGCGGCCTGAGATAGCCGGCGATCTTCAAATTTTCGACAACATCGCTCTCCGGAAAAATCGGGTGCCGTTCACGGGAGAGCACGATGCCTTTTTTTACGCGTTCACTGGGTGGACTTTCCGTAATGTCCTCTCCCTTGAAAAAGATCCGGCCGTAGATGGTGATGCGCTCGCCGCCCCTGCGCTTCTCCTTGGTTCTCATGTCGATGATGAGCCCGGAGAGCGCGTTCATCAGGGTGGTTTTGCCTGCGCTGTTGGGACCGATTACCCCCACGATTTCCCCGGTATGCACCTTCATGCTTAGCCCGTTGATCGCAAGAGCGTTTTCGAAAAACACCATCAGGTCCCGCACTTCAAGCAGAACATCCGGGTTGTTTCCCGCCGGCTTTTCATCATTGGCACTCATATGAAAACTTCCCGCACGTTAATACTCTGCTCCCAGGTATGCCTTCTGCACTTCAGCGGTCCGCATGGCTTGGTCCGCCGGGCCGTCCGCAATTTTCTGCCCGTAATTTAGCACGACTACCCGGTCGGCGATCCGGAACAGCTCTTTGAGGCGGTGCTCGATCATGATTATGGTTTTGCCCTCCGCACGGAGCTTCTCGATTATCGGAATGATGCTCGCCACTTCGGCCAGGCTCAGTCCGGAAAACAGCTCATCGAGAATGAGCAGGTCGGGCTTGAGGGCAATGGCCTTCGCGAGTTCCAACCGTTTGAGATAACCTTGGGGCAGCACGCTTGCGCTCTTGTAGGCCACGTGAGAGTCGCGCTCGAAACCGACTTCCTCCAGATAGTCCAGGGCTACAGCGTCGAGATCGCCGTAGCTGCCCCCGGCCAGCCGTTTGACTCGAGGCGAGTAGAGCGGGATTATCATGTTCTTGTATGCCGGGAGCTGATAGAAGGGCTTGACCATCTGAAAAGTGCGTGCAATCCCCAACCGCACTATCTTATAGGGCGCCATTCCTGTTATGTTGCGGCCCCGGTAGACAATCTCGCCCCTTGATGGTTTGACAAAACCGGTTATCAGATTAACGGCTGTGGTCTTTCCTGAACCGTTCGGCCCGATCAGGCCCAACAACTCGCTTTGGGTCAGCTCAAAGCTCAGGTCCGTTATGGCCTGGATTCCGCCGAAATTCTTAAAAAGTGACTTGACCCTGAGAATGGTTCCGATTCCCATTACTCCACCTCCACCCATCGTTCAAACTGCTGGTACTTGCGCTGGATGTAATGGAAAATCCCTTCGGGCAGGGCCATGATGAACACAACCAGGAAACACCCGTAGAAGACGATGCGCAACCCGCCGGCCCCTCGCAGAATCTCGGAGAGCGGCACAAGGA
>Ga0187862_10002913_pt1 | contig 16958 bp, 15 predicted proteins | sample June2016WEW_10_1_FD_133003 | JGI IMG/M metagenome (GOLD analysis project Ga0187862, IMG submission 133003) | Peatland microbial communities from SPRUCE experiment site at the Marcell Experimental Forest, Minnesota, USA - June2016WEW_10_150 | ecosystem: Environmental > Terrestrial > Soil >...
ATCGTAATAACTATGCAACAATCCAGTGGCGATGGACAAAGAACTGCTGTATTCAGCCCAATGATATTCTTTCGGGATCGTAGTCTTGCCAGAACCAGATAAACCAATCGATGTGATTTCTTCCAGCTTGTAACTTTGATTTAATCTGTTCAGCAATAAATTGACAGTGATTCTAGTATTGGAGCCAATTCTCTCAACGTCAACATAGAGGTTATGACCACTTTCATCAATCAGCGACAGCTTGACATTGATTGAGCCGATATCGAGACCCAGATAAATCCTCATAGCAATTATATTATCTCATGTCGCGAATATTGTGGCACCTGAAGATTGCCAGGATGGAATGTTAGATTCGGACTCTTACAGCAAGTGGGTTCGTCAGATCCGTTCGGTTCATTTAGTTTTTTGATCTCAGTCGATATTTACCTCTTCACCACATTCACGTCTAAGATTAAATTGGTTGCTCTGCAAGGACCGGAAAATAATTGAGAAACGTATTAAGCTCATTATAACTATACCTTACAGGATTAAAGCGGAAATCGTTTTCCGGGGTTTCCACAGTGCGATTGATAATAAAACTGTTGTTGTAAGTAAGAAGAATCTTATGCTTAACGCAATAGGCAATGAAATCAGCTAATCTTTTTTCAAAATTGTTACAGGTCAGCAGTCTCTCATCAAAATTTAAACCAGTTTTTTTCAGGCTTTGTATTCTTTGCCCGATAGCTTCTCTAAGTTCATGGATGTCAGTATTAATATCGTCGGCCTCAAGTTTTCGCAAAAAGTATTCACTTCCGATCTGTCCCATTGTCACTTGACTCTGGGCAACAATCCCTAGCCGCACTTTATCATCCAGTTCCATCCTACTGGTAAGATGGTTAACTTCGAATTCATCTCCAACATTAAGGTATAGCCTTATTCGGCCCATCGTCATAAAATCATATGTCACGTTAACAGGTTGGATAGTGACAGTATTTTTCGTGCGTGCCAAGATCCGGTGAAGTCCACTTTTAACACCCACGAAACTGCCGTCGGGTGATAGGTCTCCTTCGGGAGCTACCATGCACACGCCACCTTTATCCAGAATATTGGCAAACACTCCTATTTGCTGGTCAATCTGTTTCAAACATTGCTCCCTGATCTTATGTGACAAGCCATTTTTAAATATGCCCGAATCAGATAAATGGTCATGCAGACAGCGGTATTTATATCCCAAAAAAGTGGACAAACGAACTTGGGCTAATCCTTTAGCTGTTTTCGCCGGCAACTGTTTAGCAAAATCATCTAAGCCGGTTTGATTTAGGACATCTCCTAATTTGACGTCGCCCTCAATGTTCATTGCGTCCCTGATGAGAGGCGCTACACGCTTGTTAACAATGTGTGAAATGGGATGAGCGCGCAGACTCCTCAAGAAAGGTGCGACATTGATGCGGTGGATTATGTGCCCCTGAATGAACCGAAACATGAAATGATAGTCTAAAAAGCCTGGTTGAAACAGATCTTCACGGGCGGCAAAGTGAGGACGGCGTTGGTTGTGGAAAAACGTTTTTTTAAAATGAGTCCATGTGCCAATGATTACGATATCATTATCACGTTTATGACTGAGTGCAACGAGAGTCGATGGTGCGGCTCGGTACTTTTCCAGACCCCTCCAGTGTATTTCGTAAATGGAAGGAAATAAAAGGCAACAAACAACCACAAATGTGTCCGTGAAAATGGTACCGGAGACCTCACCGATTTGTTGACGAATTCTCATCTAAAATACCAACATGATATACATAGTACGTCTAGGTATTAAATTTGTCAACCCCCAATTTAATGAATCTCTAAGCTCGGTCGATGGGAACTCAACGGTTGGTACTGGTTGAGGTATTGGCGCATTTTCTATGGCCGATAGCATGTCACGTGCCCAGACACTCAGACTGCCAGTAGGCATTCTGCAATGTTATAATAAATAGGTTTAGTGAATAGATGAGGAGTCCTCTTTGTATTCAAACCAAGGTCATCTTCCGGCATTAAAGAAAAATGAAAATTTATTATTGTCACGCCTTCACACCTTGTTCCCCGATGACTTAAAACCTCAAGTTTTTCTTTTGTTTTTTGCTTTGGTTATCCAATTAATTGCTTCAGCTATCTCGGGTGTCGGCTTTTCTTTAAATACCAGTGGATTCTGGTTAGCAGGTTTTATCTTGTGGATACTTTGGTTTGTAGCCATGCTTTTTATCGTAAGTCCAAATACAAACAATGTTCTCGGGAACCACCGGAAATTCATTAAACGTGGAGCCATGGTCGTTATTGCCCTCCTTGCTTTATTGGGACTTACCGAATTGGTAATGGCAGTTTGGATTGCACCCAAAGAAAACAACCCAACTAACGATTTTGCACAGCTTCTGAGTCAGATGGAACACGGATTTCAATATAATGATGGCACTGCTCTGCAGCAGCAAGCTATTGAAAACCTGTTCCGCGGGAAGAATCCATATAGCAACGGCAATATTATTGCTGCATTACTGAAATACAACGGTTCGTTTGACAGAGTCACACCTTTGCGCGCCGGCAAGTTGGCTAATGTTTTCCCTTATCCTTCAGAGACGCAGCTGAAGGCGATTTGGGATAGAGCTATCCATCACCCATCACAATCTCCTCCCGAACTTGAATCACGAGTATGCTACCCGGCTGGTTTTTTTCTTTTGCCTGCTCCATTTATTGCGGCCGGAATTAAGGATATTAGAATTGTTTATTTAATCTTTGTGCTGATCGGGCTAGCTACCGTTACATTCATGATCCCACCAAAGAAGTGCCTACTCTTTATAGTCTTTGCAGCGATCAGCCTCGAATTGTGGAACAGCCTGGCCAATGGGGAAACGGGCAGCATAGTATTCCCCTTGCTGCTCATTGCATGGGTGAGTTTGAACAAGAATCTATGGCTATCCGCTATTGCCATGGGGCTAGCAGTAGCTACGAAACAAACTGCCTGGTTCTTTCTGCCGTTCTACCTCATTTTGCTTTGGCACGAATCAGGACTTAAATCACTCGGATTCGTGTGCGCCATTATTGCCGGAATATTTATATTGATGAACGCATCTTTCTTTATCCAATCACCATCAATTTGGTTGGCTTCTGTCACTTCTCCCATGACCGACCGTCTATTTCCTTTAGGCGTTGGAATAGTTTCACTGGTCGCAAGTGGGATTCTAAATATCCGCTCGTCACTTCCCTTCACTGCAATGGAAGCAATTGTCTTCATTGGATGTGCTGTGTGGTATATGCGTAACGCGAAACGCTATCCTTACGCTGGCCCGATTCTTGCGGTCTTACCCTTATTCTTCGCGTGGCGTAGCCTTTGGAGTTACTTCTTCTACGTACAGATTATTGTACTTGCATGCCTATTGACAAAAAAGGGGAACTCCTCGTCCTTAGCAAGAGAGCATTTAGAAGATACAACCAACAAGGATCCAAGCTTAGGACAACATTCAATGGCTGACGCAGGCACACCATAACAAGACTGTGATAACAGAAAGAATGGGCCGACAGGTTGCATCTGCGTATTATGAAGAAATTGAATCGAAGGGCTGCCTGTTTGCCAATTTTCCATCGCCGGAATGAATTAAAAATTGAGTCCATCGCCAAGGAAGGAAGCTTTAAAATTGTTGTTGACTGAAATCTTTATTATCTAAATTACCAGACAGATTTCTCTCTCTCACCCTGCGCTCCACGAAAGCGGGCACCAGCAAGAAGCTCAACAGCAGCAATGCCAGACCGATAAATGACACCAATCCCAATTCATTACTCACTAATGTTGTTACTAGAGTTATGAGCAGACCGGATATGATTAGCGCCGTAATTCTGAGCCACCGGTGTGGTAACCTAATGAATAATGCGGCTGATATTGCGAGCACTATGAAAGTTAAGCTTGTCCAAGGTGCGTGGTCATGCATAGAGTTGATTTTGAGACCAAAAAAACTAGTTTTTTGCCCTGCTGCCAGGAACCAACCGGCAAATGCAATCGCCGGGAGGAGCATCAAAGCACTATAAGACCAATCGCGTTTTATGAACTTTATCGCTATGAAGCTAAGAAGCCATAATGCCAAAGGGACATAAAGCGCTAACGTTATCCATGCCCAAACCGCTGGAAGATAAAGAAGTGAAATGCCTGCGGCCACGACGGGGAAAAGTGAATAACTAAGCCATGGGAAAAGCCAATATGGTTTACCATGGCACCATCCATAAAGTCCAATACCCGCAATGACACCGAAGATAATCAGTAAACCTGATGTGCCTCCCCATATTTTTAGAGCGAACATCGCAGCAAAAAATAGGTGCGGCATCGCAGCAAGCAATGCCTGCCGCCAAGTTCCACGATTGTGGGCTTCATAGATCTGTTTAGCCACAATTTTGGCGGGACCGAGTAGCGTTATAGACTTTTCCAAAGCTTCTTCTTCTGAAAAACCGGCTTTTTGCATCTCTTGGCAGCTATCCTCAACATGGTCTGCCAATTCCCGGATAACTTCTCTTTCTGAAATCGGATCCATTCCCAGATGTTCTCTAATGCTTTGGAGATATCGATTTAATTTCAGTTTCATGATGACACCTACTTTAGACATTAACAGGGTTAAAAATCAGATTCAATGCAGACAGAAAGTCCAACCATTGCGCTCGCCTCTTTGCAATAACCCACTTCCTCTCTTGGTAATGTGGTAATACCGTCGATGTCGACTTCCGATATTTAGTCACCACTTACCTGCGAGTAAACCCGCCTTTTCCTGATAACGATCCTCTACATGATCTTTTAACTCAAGTATCGTGTCTTTTTATAATTTTCGTCCAAGATTACATGATCTTAAGACTTTGAAAGTACTGAGCCAACTTCATTTTCATTGTGGCACTTTTTCAGGCACTTAGAGGATGGATGATCATATTCATTGCTGTAAAGAAGTTGGTCCATTGATTTCGCTTTTCTGCCAGAATCAAAGTTCCCTTATCAGTGAGATGGTAGTATCTTCGTTGCCGACCGCTGGATATTGTTTCCCATTTGCCTGAAAGTAAACCCGTTTTTTCCAAACGGTGCAGGGCGGGATATAACGTTCCTTCTTTATATTTAAAATAGCCTTGGCTTTTATCTTCAAGCTCTTTGATGATTTGATAACCATACATTGGCTGTTGTCCTATTAAACAAAGCAGCAGAGAATCTACACTCCCCTTTACAAGCTCATTTTGCTTTCTCATCGCTACCTCACTCTCAACAATTTTATTAGTTGAGAATAATATATTACTACATTGAACGTTTGTCAATAAAAAACCTAACTGGTTTTATTAAAAGCCTGCCAATGCGTATTGAAATCATCGAATATTTCCAATTGAATGAAAGGCAGTTGACTTGTTGAAACCGGCATGGTATATATTAAATGATACATATTTAGTCTATGTATTTAGGTTAGCAATGTATGATCTTTGGGAGTTATAAAATGACAAAGTACTCCAAAAATGCTAAACCCGACGTAGAACCTGCATACGGCAGACTAATTGACAAAATTGATTCCCCAGCTGATCTAAAGAAATTAGATATCGATGATTTAAATAGGCTTGCAGGTGAATTACGTGAAGAAATTGTGAAGGTTATTTCACTTAATGGCGGTCATCTTGCCTCAAGTTTAGGATCGGTAGATGTTACAATCGCTTTACTACGAACTTTTGGATTTCCGCAAGATAAAATCATTTGGGACGTTGGTCACCAGTCTTATGCGCATAAGCTCCTTACTGGGCGAAGAGATCGTTTTCCAACGATACGCCAATTTGGGGGGTTATCGGGTTTCCCGTCACGGTCTGAAAGCTGCTACGACGCCTTTGGAACAGGACACGCTGGGACATCAATTTCAGCTGCTTTAGGAATGGTTGTTGCCCGCGATTTAAATAACCAGAGTTACAACGTGGTTGCAGTGATAGGCGATGGTTCCATTGGCGCAGGGATGTCATTTGAAGCTATGAATCACGCCGGTCAAATGGGTAAAAAAATCATCGTTGTCCTGAATGACAACGGCATGTCTATTTCACCTAGCGTCGGAGCCATAGCAAAGATACTAAATCAGATAAGGACTGATGCGCGCTATGAGAGCGCAAAGAAAACAGCAAGAAAAGCGCTAATACATCTGCCTTTTGGAGACAAAGCATGGACATTAAGCAAACGTTTGAAGAGTAGCATGGAAAGCGTTATCGTTCCTAATGCTTTTTGGAATGAACTTGGATTTACCTATCTCGGTCCGATCGATGGTCACAGTATTAAAGAAATGGAAGCGGCATTTATGAGAGCTCGGGATTCGGAAAACGGCCCGACGATTATTCATGTAATGACAGACAAAGGCAAAGGATTTCCCGAAGCGGAAAATAACTCTGTTAAATATCATGGAGTTTCACCACTTGGAGAAACCAAACCGCACGCTGTTTCTTACAGCCAGGCATTTGGTCAGGCTGTGTCAAGATTGATGAGAGACAATGAGAAGATTGTGGCGATCAGCGCGGCCATGATAGAGGGGACCGGGTTATCGCAAACTGCATCAGAATTTCCCGACCGAGTGTTCGATGTTGGAATTTGTGAACAGCATGCAGTGACATTTGCTGCTGGGTTAGCTTCTTTAGGCATGGTTCCGATAGTCGCAATTTATTCGACGTTTCTCCAGCGAGCTTATGACCAAATCGTTCATGATGTTTGCATTCAGAATTTGCCAGTAATATTCGCTGTTGATCGCGCAGGGATAGTGGGCGAAGACGGGGCAACACACCAGGGTCCCTTTGACATTTCCTTTTTAAGATGTTTGCCGAATATGACGATTGTTTCGCCATACAATGAAAATGAACTTGGCCATTTACTTTACAGTGCCATTGGGTATAATCAACCTGTTGCGGTACGGTATCCCAGGGGAAGTGGGTTAGGAGTAGAATTGGATCCAATGTGGCATACAGTACCAATTGGCAAAGGGGAAATATTCAGACAAGGGAATGATATTACCTTATTGGCAATAGGGCCGGTTGTGAACAGCGCCATGGACGCAGCAACTATTCTTCGGAAAGAAGGATTGGATTGCGCCGTAATAAATGCTCGATTTGCCAAACCTCTGGATAGCGAACTCATTTTGCAACAAGCTGAAAAAACGGGCAATCTGCTTACAATAGAAGAAAATACAACGTGCGGCGGATTTGGCAGCAGTATTTTAGAGCTGTTTTCCCTCAATCCTGAGTTAAAGGTAAAGGTTAAAACTTTGGGATTACCCGATCATTTTATAGAACATGGTTCATCCGAACAATTGCGTTCGATGCTACACGTTGATGCAGAAGGAATTGCCAATTCGGTGGTTACTCTTTTTCCAGAATTGTGTGCACAGGTTTCACTAAAAAAACTAGAGGAAAAATTATGAAGACACCTGCTATCTTTCAAAAATATCGTCGGGATGTAGATGAAAAAATTAAATTTATCATCCACGACCACAATTCCGAACTATATAAGATGATGGAGTATCACCTCGGATGGTTAGACGTTAACGGCAATAGTGTTCGAGATAATTCTGGTAAAGCAATGCGCCCGGCGTTGTGTCTTTTTTCATGTGAGGCATTAAACGGTGATATTAATGGAGCTCAATGGGCCGCTGCAGCACTGGAATTAACACACAATTTTTCCTTAATACTTGATGACGTTCAAGATGATGATAGAGAAAGGCGACATCGTCCCACCGTGTGGGCTATCTGGGGTAAACCTCAGGCAATAAATGCTGGAACTGCAATGCATATACTATCGAGTTACGCTTTAGCTCAAATGAAAACTTGTGGCGTGAGTTTTCAAAAACAGCTACAAGCCTATCAAAAATTGGACGAAATAACCTTGAATCTGATTGAGGGACAATATCTTGATATAAGTTATGAGGACAAGTTTGACATCACTGTGAAAGATTATATAAAAATGATTGAATTAAAAACTGCCGCACTCATATCCGGTTCAATGGAAATTGGGGCTGCCTTTGCTTCGGAAGATGAGACCGTAACCAGTAATTTCAAGGACATGGGTAAATACTTGGGACTTGCCTTCCAGATAAAAGACGACATCTTGGGTATCTGGGGGAACCAGAATGAGACGGGCAAATCATCAGGTAGTGATATAAGGCGGCATAAGAAAAGTTTCCCTATTGTATATGCTTTAGAAAATGCGCCCGAACGTCTAAAAAATGAATTGGTGACGATTTACGCCAACAAGAGAATGTCTGAAGACAACGTTAACCGGATTCTTGAAATCCTTGATGAGGTGAATGCTCGAGAAAGTGCCCAGAAATTTGTGGAGACTTTTTGTGATAATGCTAAAAATAATTTTGGCAACCTGCAACTAGGACAATCAGCAAAGAGTGATATAAATGACGTTATTGAATTTATGGCTGGAAGAAATTATTGATACCCAAGAACTATTAGTGCGGGATTGGACATAAAATGAATCATCAAAATCAAAAACGGAAAAAAGATCATCTCAACATTACCTTAAGTGAATATACTAGTTTTAAAGATGTTACGACGGGTCTGGAAAAATATCATTTTATCCACCAGGCACTACCCGAAACAGACCTCAAAGATATTGATCTTTCAACTGAAATTTTTGGGAAACAGGTTAAAGCCCCGATCATTATTTCTCCGATGGTGGGAGGAATTCAAGCAGCTAAGCGCCTCAATCAAAACCTGGCTGAAGCCGCCCAGACATTAGGATTGGCAATGGGAATTGGGTCCCAAAGATGTTTGGTTGATGACTCCGAAGTCGCGGAAACATACCGGGTGAGACATATTGCACCGGACATTCTTCTTTTCGCAAATATTGGTGCAGTTCAATTGAATTATGGCTTTACAATTAAAGAATTACTGAAAGCTGTGAAAGCGATAGACGCAGATGCGTTGGTTTTGCATCTTAATCCGCTACAGGAAGCTCTCCAGGTTGAAGGTAATACCGATTTTTCTGGATTGGCAAAGAAAATAAAAATGGTTTGTTCTGAATTACCCGTTCCGGTCGTAATTAAGGAAGTCGGCTGTGGTATTTCTGAAGAAACAGCTGCAATGTTAGTTGAGGCAGGTGTGGCAGCGATTGATGTTGCAGGGGCAGGCGGAACGTGTTGGAGTGAGATCGAAAGAATGAGAATTGATGATGAAACAAAAATAAAGGTGGCATCGGAATTTGCCTCATGGGGAATTCCAACAGCAGATACTCTGGTCATGACGCGAAAAGTGGCTCCTGATTTGCCGATAATAGCTAGTGGTGGAATTAAAACCGGCATGGACGCCGCGAAAGCCATCGCTCTAGGAGCGGATGCGGTCGGAATAGGCGGACCACTCCTTCTCGCAGCTGATAAATCGTCAGGTGATGTTATCAATTACCTTGAAGAGGTTATTTGCGTCCTTCGAATCGTAATGTTTTGCCTTGGGACAAATTCCATTGACAAGCTCAAAAGGTCGTTATTTTTGAGGAAGATATGAAAACTACCGCATATCCTATTCAATTATCAGCTGCCTTCGCTTGGTATTTGGCGAAAAATCAGATACGGGGAACCAAGAGATATCCGATCACTTTAATGCTGGAGCCATTATTCAGATGTAACTTGAGATGTAATGGTTGCGGCCGCATCCGGGAATTTAGCGATGTTCTTGATGAAACTCTATCAGTTAAGGATTGTTTAAGCTCAGCGGAACAAGCTGGTGCACCAATGGTCAGCATAACCGGTGGTGAGCCGCTGCTCCATCCGAAAATTGAAGACATCGTAAATGGTATCATCGGACAGGGGCGTTTTGTAAATCTATGCACAAACGGAATCCTTCTTGAAAAATCAATAGGTAAATTTCATCCTTCTTCTCATCTAAGCTTTGTAATACATTTGGACGGAATGGCAGAAACGCATGATAAATTTGCGGGCAGAAACGGCGTATTTGATTCCGCTGTCACCGCGATCAAATCTGCAAGAAAAGCAGGTTTCCGGGTTTTTACCAACACCACGATTTACAAGAACACGAATATCAATGAGATAGAGCAACTATTTATTATGCTGGCTCATATTCCCGTAAACGGGATTATAACAGCCCCTGCTTTCAACTACAGCTCTGTTGACAATGATGTTTTCTTGAATCGTCAGGAAATTATTGAAATTTTCCAACCAATTTACAGGCTTCGCCATAAAGTGCCATTTTACAACACTCCCCTCTACATTGAATTTCTCGCAGGCAAAATTGGTTTAAAGTGCTCCCCTTGGAGCATGCCTACCCGGAACCCAAAAGGATGGAAAAGCCCATGTTACCTGTTGACCAATGGGCATTTTAGTTCATTCAGGGAGTTACGCGAAAAGACGTCATGGGATATATATGGTCCAGGTAATAATCGAGAATGCTCCGATTGTATGGTGCACTGTGGGTTCGAAGCGAGCGCAATAAATGCCATAATGGCTAATCCGTCTAATTTAGTTAGGACAATTAAAGGGCTGGTTTAATTATGCTAGCCATATTTGCCGCGGTAAAACAGGAAATCCAAGGTGTGGCGAAACAGATGAAAATAAAAAACACTTATCGCCATTCTGATTTCCGAATTTTCGAAGGGACCCTAACAGGACACGAGGTCATTCTGGTTGCGACCGGGATGGGTTGGCAAAAGGCTGTCTTTGCGGGGGAATATGCTGTTAGCAAATATCCGATTAGTTCGATCTTGTCTACCGGTGTGTGTGGCGGGCTCGATGAAAAAAGTAAAACGGGAGATTTTCTACTCTATAACACTGTGATAAACGAGGAGGATACGTCAACAATCTTATACCCTGATAAACGCTTGCTTGCAATCGCTAATATGGGACTTTCCAAATTGGGTTTAAACCATGGATCGGGAAATGGATTGACTGTTAAAAAAGTCTGCTCTTTACCGGATATCAAACGCGAATTAGGCGCAAGATTTAATGCTGTCGCAGTCGATATGGAAAGTTATCAACTGGCACAAATAGCAACCCGAAATAATATACCTTTTTTAGTAGTACGACCCGTTTTCGATTCAGTTAACGAAAATTTAACTGTAATAGACAATATCGTGGGAACTAATGATTTTCTTCATTTAAAAGGGCTTGCTTACGTTCTCGTTCATCCCGGTTGTGTCAAAGGATTGATGGATTACAGGAAACGGGCTGGCACATTAGGAGAAAATCTGGCTGAATTCACGTCCAATTATGTTGGTGAAATCTCATAAGGGATTGGAATGAAGGTATTTTTAACCGGTGCAACCGGCTTCATAGGCGGAAATCTGGCGCGTAAACTCGTCGGCAGAGGATATTCGGTTAGGGCCTTGGTAAGAAAAGGCTGCAGCCTAAAATTCATTGAAGATATTAATTTAGAACTGGTTGAAGGTGACCTTCTGGATGAAACATCTCTAGAAAGAGGCATGGCCGGTTGTAAAGCACTGTTTCATACAGCTGCACTATACACTTTTTGGTCGTCTAACAGCAAGATAATTTACGATACAAATATCCGAGGTACTGAAAATGTTTTTCTGGCTGCTAAAAATACAAATATTGAGAAAATAGTCTATACCAGCTCAGAATCAACACTAGGAATCGCTGAAAATGGCATCGGTGATGAAACAATGCCGGGTAATGTTCACAAGATTCCCGGAGATTACAAAAAATCTAAGTTTTTATCTGAACAGATTGTGCTCAAAATGTGCCAGGACGGAGTTCCTGCAGTTATTGTTAATCCTACCATGCCAATTGGCCCGTACGATACTAAACCAACACCGACGGGCAGGGTTGTTTTGGATTATCTCAACCATAAGATGTTCGCCTGCGTAAATACAGGACTTAATGTCGTGGATGTTGAAGATGTGGCCATGGGACATATCCTTGCGCTCGAAAAGGGAATACCCGGAGAGAAATACTTGTTGGGCAACAAAAATATTACTCTCCGGCAAATCATGGGGATATTGGAAAAAATAACCGGTATCAAGGCTCCCAATTATAACATCCCAATATGGTTTGCTCTGACAATGGGGTATATGGACGAGTTTATGGAAGGGAAGATAATCGGTAGATGTCCCCGAATACCAATCGCTGAAGTAAAAGCTTCGCGTAAATTCCGTCACTTCGATTGCTCCAAAGCGATCAATCAACTGGGTATGCCACAAACACCAATTGAAGAGTCTTTCAAAAAGTCCGTTGACTGGTTCATCAATAATGATTACGTTGCAACCCCTAAAAGGTAACACAGCTATGAAAAACATCGATCAAGTTGTTTACACTGAAATACTTGACGAAGCGATCAAGAAAACACAGGAATTTCTACTCCAGAAACAAGATAAAACCGGATTCTGGGTCGGAGAATTGGAGGCGGATGCGAGTGTTACCGCTGGCTACATACCATTTATCTATTTTATGTCTGAAAATATGGATGCTGATAAAAGAGATCGAATCATTAATTTTATTCGGCTGAAGCAGAAAGATGATGGTTCTTGGAGCAGTTTTCATGCCGGTCCTGGAGACCTGAACGTGACTGTCCAGGTGTATTTTGCGCTGAAATTAGCAGGAATTTCGGCCTCAGAACCATGTATGTTGATGGCTCGCCAATTTATTCTGTCCAACGGCGGCGTTATGAAAGTAAATACGATAACTCGTATTTGGCTAGCGATGTTCGGACAATATGATTACCGGGGGACTCCTTCAATTCCACTCGAAATAGCTTTGTTACCTAATAGTTTTTTATTTAACATTTATGAATTTGCCAGTTGGTCTCGAGAAACCATAATGGCTTTAATGCTGATTCTAGCATTGAAACCTGTCTGTAAAATACCGGAAAAGGCTTGCATCAAAGAACTCTATTTAGAGCCTTTGGAACAACGGCGTTACGTAGTGGCGAAGAGAGAGGGTTTTTTTAATGTTCGTAATTTGTTTCTCGACCTGGACCGGTTATTCAAAATATTGGAGAACCAGCCAATTAAACCTTTGAGGAACCGGGCAAAGCGTAAAGTGGAAAAATGGGTTCTGGAGCATCAGGAAAAAGATGGAAGTTGGGGTGGGATACTGCTCCCATGGGTATATTCCTTAATGGCTTTGAAATCTTTGGGTTATACTCTTGAAAACCCTATAATTGAGAAAGGAATGGATGGCTTGTCTCCCTTCTTGATTGGCGACGCAAACACTTTGAGGATGCAGCCTGCCGTTTCTCCGGTGTGGGATACTGCTTGGTCTGCTCTTTCGCTATTAGAATCAGGATTACCCATTTCTGATCCATCAATTCAAAGAGCATCCAAATGGCTTTTACAGCAGGAAATTCATTCATATGGTGATTGGAAAATTAAAAATCGCAAAACCGAACCTGGTTGTTGGGCTTTTGAATTCAATAATGATTTTTATCCTGATATCGATGATACTTCGGTAGCGGCCAGACTATTGTTCCAAACTGCGACGGATGACCAACAATCAATGCAACTTGCGGCGGCAGCTCGGGGGCTCAAGTGGGTGAAGAAAATGCAAAACAAGAAAGGTGGTTGGGCCGCCTTTGATAGTAATAATAATTTGCAAATTCTCTCGCAGGTACCTTATGGCGATTTTATGACTCCGCTTGATCCGACTAGTCCGGATGTAACTGCCCATGCTATCGAATTGATCGCGAAGACGGACCCTGCTGATGTGTCCTTAAAACGAGCGATTGCATACCTAAAGCAGGTTCAAGAACCGGATGGTTCATGGTTCGGCCGTTGGGGAGTTAACTACATGTATGGTACAGGTTTGGTACTTTTGAGTCTCAACGTTGCCGGTGAAAACATGGAACAGCCATATATCTCTCAAGCTGCGGATTGGTTGGAAGCAAATCAAAACTCTGACGGTGGGTGGGGGGAAACCTGTGAAACTTATAATAATCCCGACCTGAAAGGCAAAGGACAAAGTACTGCATCACAAACTGCATGGTGCCTCATGGGATTGATCGCGTGCAAACGTCATTTACATCCATCTGTGGCAAAGGGGATTTTGTATTTCCTCAAGAATCAAAATGATGATGGATCATGGACAGAAGAAGCTTTCACCGGCACAGGTTTTCCAAAAGCCTTTTATTTGCGATACGACCTATACCGAATTTATTTTCCTCTTCTTGTTCTTGGGCAATTTAAAAAAACTAGGGAGGATAAAAATGGATGAAACATTGGAACGATTTTCCCAAATTCCGCCTTCGGAACGTGTACTTCTTTTGCCGCATTGCCTTCGTCACAGTAAAACCTGCAAAGCCACATACGATGGAGAAGGATTGCAATGTGTTAAATGTGATGTAAACTGTTCCGTCAATCGTTTGAAAGAGGCTGCATTGAAATACGGTTATAAAGGTATCTGTATCGCGCCCGGAGGTAAATTGGCAATCAAATATGTCAAAACCAAACAACCATCTGCAGTGATTGCAGTGGCATGTGATAAAGAACTCTTGGAAGGCGTGCAAGCAATTAAGGGATTGTGTAGCGAGATCAATCCAACTATTGTTATTATTCCATTAACAAGAGATGGTTGTATAGATACTGTTGTGGATGACGAGGAAGCATTAAAGACCATCAGTATTGGTTGCGTTGCCCCAGTTGCTGGAGTTATTCATAACTAAAAAGATTAAAAGCCAATTGAATTAACTGGATATACCTGGTCATTCTGGGTCTTATGGAGATACGGGGTTACTAATTTGGAAAAATGTCCGTTCCGAAGCGATCCGGTTATCAAGTATTGCGGAGAGCCGCTGCCGCCGGACTTCACCTACCTCAAGAAGAAGATCAGATGTATTATTCCGGGTGGGTAGCGGACTACCCTTATCCTCAGGATTTTCTCGATATCTTATTCAGTAGCGGATCAAGTTATAATTATGGCGGCTACTCTAATTCACAGGTAGACTCCTTGATTCAGCAAGCTAATCAGGAAACAGACCAGACCAAGGCCTTCACTCTTTATCAACAAGCGGAACAACTAATTGTCAATGATGCCGCATGGCTGCCGTTAACCTCTGGGGAAAACTACCTGCTGGTACAGCCTTGGGTCAAAAATTTAAGCATAAATGCTCTAGGGATTATGAATTTCAATGACGTGACTATTTCTCCCCATTGATTTTGCAATGAAACCCGAATTCGATATCGGAGCCATAAACTATTCTCAAATATTCTCTACTGGCTGGTGATTGGATTACCAAACACAATGTTTGGTTAATGTCTCATGATCCATAACAACTTTGGCACTGCGGCTTGTCATAATCTATCGAGAGTGATAAAATTGGCATGATTGTTATGAATTTCAAGGTGTTATCACAGCCGTGTCTAAAGAAGCTCAAGCCCGCATAAAAATCAATAAACTTTTGGAACAAGCCGGTTGGCGTTTTGCAGATGATCCTAACGGTAAAGCTAACGTTGTCCTGGAAGCCAACACCAAACTGGTTCATGTCGACACGGACGCGTTCGGTGAAGATTATGAAAAAGTGAAGAACGGCTTTATTGATTTTCTTCTCCTGGACGATAAGGGGTTCCCATGCGCTGTCTTAGAAGCCAAAGCCGAAGATAAAGAGCCCTTGGCCAAAGACCAGGCTCGTGATTACGCACACTCACAACAAGTCCTGGAGCATCCGCGAGTAACCTTCCACCGTCCGCCGGGAACCTGAGCGTTGCTCTTTCTCAGCCAGAAAGGCGTAAAAAGCCCGCTGCCAACTGGAGGCCGTGTCACTGAAGTTAATGATAGTCCCGATATCCATGTTAAACTCCTTAACTGAATCTCTGATTATTGTGTAGAATGGTTGAGTGATTCCTACCCGTTGCCAGATGTTTTATCGCTTGATCTTCCAAATTGGGCTCGTTTTTCGGCTAAAAGTTCGATATTAGGGATGATGCAGTATTTTTGTAATGCATTATTCCTTTTTGTAACAAAACCCAAAGATGTGTATTGATGTGCGACGACGTGCATACGCACACTCTTATGCAGTTTTCTTTCCATCCGTTCCACGAGTAGTGAGGCGCTTGAGATCTCTTTTGTCTCTTCCGGATGGCGAACAGGCGGACCAGATTAATGCGTTGCTCTTCAAGGATGCTCAAAAATAGGCATAATATTTCGAGCCTTGCAAATGGACGGTATTGTAAGGTAGCTAGAACCTTTGAAGTTTATTATGGACCTGGAAAAATAACAGTTCAACAAGTTGGGTAATAGTGACGGATCAGTACGTGAAAAGGCCCGTTTGGCTCTAGTTGATATCGGGGAGGAAGTTGTCCCTGGTTTAGCCGAAGCCCTGAGTTCCAAGCAGGAACATTTACGATGGGAAGCCGCTTAAGACACTGCTTCATTATTCTATTCTTCTAATGAATTAATAAGAATGTGGTCTTCGATCTGAGATACGCCTCGTGCTGCCCCGACTATTCTTAATGCTTCTTCTTTCTCCGCCCAGGACTGTACACTGCCTGTCAATATCACGGTACTGCCATGAATCGCGAATCCGATCCGGTTTGAATCGAGCAAAGCATTTCGCCGAAATGCACTTTTAATTTTATCCTTTATATCCAGAGGTTCAACCGGCATGATGGTTATTTGATCGTCAACCCATACCACGCCTTTAAGATGGGATATTTCTTCTTTAGCCGCCTCCTTTTGAAATGCCCAGTCAACCTCGCCGGTCAAAGTGACTTTTCCTTTCTGCACCTTCACATTAATGCGTTCTTCCGGGATAGATACATTCAACTCAATCGCATGTGCGGCTGCGCGACGGATTTCCTCGTCGTCCAACTTAAAGGAGTCCGCTAATTTAACAGTAATATTATCCACAACCTTTTTAACCCCTCTGACCCGCCATGCAATACGATAAGCACCCCATTTCTTAACATACGTGTCAACTTCGCCACCCAATGTAACAACCCCATCAATAGCCGAAACCTTTATCCCGGGATTGGCATCCGAATTCATCGTACCACCGCCGACGGTCGG
>Ga0187862_10002928_pt1 | contig 16924 bp, 19 predicted proteins | sample June2016WEW_10_1_FD_133003 | JGI IMG/M metagenome (GOLD analysis project Ga0187862, IMG submission 133003) | Peatland microbial communities from SPRUCE experiment site at the Marcell Experimental Forest, Minnesota, USA - June2016WEW_10_150 | ecosystem: Environmental > Terrestrial > Soil >...
AATTCTCGCCGCCGAAGCCGGTCAGCCGATCTTTGATATAGGTCGCGTAGCCGATCTTGCTGGTTTCGCCATCGCTGACCACATCGATCCCGGTGGCAACCTGACGAGCGACGATGTCGGCAACCGCCTGGCGGACATCTCGGTCAAGCTCGGCATGATCGTATGGCTGGCCCTGATCCTTTTTGACCAGCAGTTCGGCGAGTGCTTTGGGCCGCGGTAAGCTGCCGACATGGGTGGTCAGGATGCGGTCGGTGCTGAGTTTCATGTCCGTCCTCCCGGTTATGGTTGGGATCAGCTTACGCGAAATTCTCGGCTGACGCGACCACCGGTCCTGCAAGCCGGCAGACCCGCCCCATTGCCTTTCCCGCCCAACAGACGAAACTGGCGGCGACCATTTCAACGCGGGAGGAAGCAATGGGTTACAAGATCGCTTTCATGGGCACTGGTGCCGTCGGCGCCTATGCCGGAGCGCATATGGCGCGGGCCGGCGAGGACGTGACGTTCATCGACCCCTGGCCCGCCAACGTCGAGCAGATGAAAGCCCATGGCCTGAAGGTCTCGCACATCCGCGACGTGCCGGAATGGACCACGCCGGTGCACGCTTTGCACCTGACCGAACTGCAGCAGGTCGCCAAAGGCCAGCCGTTCGACATCGCGTTCGTCTGCATGAAGTCATACGACACTGAATGGGCGGCGACGATGATCGCGCAATACCTCGGCCCCAACGGGTTCATCGTTTCGTTGCAAAACTGCATGAATGAGGAAACCATTGCCGGCGTGGTCGGCTGGGGCAAGGTGGTCGGCTGCATCGCCAGCTCGATCACCGTCGATCTGTGCGAGCCCGGCCATGTCCGCCGCGCCGCCGGCAAAAGCGGCGACAAACACACCGTGTTCCGCACCGGCGAGGTGCACGGACGCATCACCGACCGGGTGCAGGAGATCAAGCGGCTGGTGTCATACGCTGACTCTGCGCTGGCCACCACTAATCTGTGGGGTGAGCGCTGGTCGAAACTGGTTACCAATGCGATGGCCAACGGCATGTCCGCCAGCACCGGAATGATCAGCAAGGATATCCTCACCAACGACGGACTGCGACGCTTCGGTGCCCGCCTTGGCTCCGAAGCCATCCGCGTTGGTCAGGCACTGGGCTACGAACTGGAAGAAGTCCACCATATCGATCCGGAAATCATCGCCAAAGCGGGCGAGGGGGACCCTGCCGCAACCAAGGAATACGACGCGCACCGGCTGGCCGAGGTCAGCAAGTCCGGCGGCGGCGAACATCGTCCCTCGATGGGACAGGACATGGTCAAAGGCCGTCGCACGGAAATCGAGTTCCTGAATGGACTGATCACCCGTAAGGGCGACGAGGTCGGCATTCCGACTCCGGCCAATCGCGCTCTGGTGGACATCGTGAAGCGGGTGGAAAAGGGCGAACTCAAACCCGATCCGAAGCACATTCTTGATTTGCGGCTGAACTGAGCCTTTGCGCCGGGGTGGAATGGTCCGCAAGGAACGTTTCACCCAGGACATTGGTTGCTGCCTGCCATCGGCCTCTGGGTTCACACCACCCTGGTAGCCAATCTGAAGCGCGAGGCGTGGAGGTCAAACTGTCATTGCGATCGCAGCGAAGCAACGTCAGTCTCCGGCCTGACAGAGATTGCTTCGCTGCTTTCGCAATGACAGTGGGAGCGGACGTACTGCACTTCAACGATTCTGCGTATCAGGGGGCGTGAAATGAATGTCCTGCTGACCGGGGGCGCAGGCGACCTCGGCTCAACCCTCGTTCCGATGTTGCTCAGCAGAGGCGATACTCCGGTCATTCTGGATCTTCGCTGTCCCCGGAATGTGCCGGAGGGCGCGCAGTTCATTCAAGGGTCGATCCTGGATCGCTCGAAGCTGCCGGAGTATTTCCAAGGCAGCGACTGCATCGTGCACATCGCTGCCTGGCACGGTATCCACGAAGACCGCGGCGAAAAAGCCGCCTACGATTTTTTCGACCTGAATGTCCGCGGCACCTTCGAAGTCTTTGCCGCAGCGGCATCGCGCGGCATCAACAAAATTGTTTACATTTCCACTACCAGCATTCGCCGGCCGGACACGTTATACGGACGCAGCAAGCTGCTGGCCGAACAGATAGCCGAGGATTTTCGACAATACCACAAGATGAACGTCATCACCCTGCGTCCGCGCGGTTTCATCCCGTTTTGGAACCGTACCGTCTATACCAACTACATCGACTGGGCTCGTTGGTTTTGGCGCGGTGCCGTGCACATTGATGACGTTGCGTCAGCGGTTGTGCAGAGCCTGGATCTCATTTCCCGGCAGCAACTCAACCAGCGCCTGACGCTGACGCTTGACAGCGCCTACGAATATACTGACGCCGATCTCGAAAACTGGGATGCCGACGGTGCCGGTTCCGCATTCCGCAAGCACTATCCGGAATTTTTCGAAATTGCGCGCTCTTACGGCCTCGATCCTGCTGCGAAACCAACGAAACTTGATATTTCCGAAACGGCGCGCTGGTTGGCCTACAAACCAACCTATAGTTTGAAGAACCTGTTGGCCGAACTGGCAGCCTACGGCGAAGCCGGACCACCATCGCCGGTCCAGGCGTCATAGCTCGATGACACCCCCCAGAAGTCCCTTCGCCACCGCCTCGGCGCGGTTGGTGGCACCGAGCCTTGCGAACAATGCTTCCAAATGAAACTTTACCGTGTGCACGGAAATCCCCAGGTGACGAGCCACCGCTTTGTTACTCATTCCCTGGCCGATCAAGGTCAGAATTTCCGTCTCGCGCGGCGTCAGTGGCGACTCTTCAACCGCCGGGACGAACCCGGCGCTCTCTCTCGGGAACGGCGCACGCACCAGCAAACCACCGGCCACCGCTCGCAATGCGAGATCCAGCCAGGCAGCACTGACCTCGCGCGGCAATACGCCTGCCGGAGGGTCACGTGGCATACGGTCGGTCAACGCGACAACCGGCGCCTCGGCCTCCAACGGCGTGGCGCCAGAGCCGAGGTCGCACAACACGACATCCGGGGTGTCGGTTACGACCGTATGGCCAGCCTCCGCCAGCATGGCGGTCAGGCCATGCTGGCGGATGGGGTCAGACGCCACCAACCTGACCCGCAGACTCACGACGCCATGCTCGTGCCCCAGGGGCTCACGATCGGGGACGGGCCGCGATCACGACGCCGATTTCCCGGGTTTCCCCGGCGCGCAGCAACCGCACGGTGACGGCTTTGCCGATCCGCTCCGGGCCCATCAGGGACGCCAGGCCACGGCGCTGGCCAAACCGGAAGTCGTCGATCGACAGCAAGATATCCCCGGGCAGCACGCCGGCCTGCTCCGCCGGCCCGTTCGCTACCAGTTGCAACACCATCGCCCCCCGCGCCTGACCGGTGGCCGCCTGTAACGCGCCCGGAACGGCAACCGGCTGCAGGCCAACGCCCAACCAGCCGCGCGCGATATGGCCTTGTTCCAGCAACGGATCGACCACCCGGCCGATGGTTGCCGCCGGGATCACCAGGCCTCGCCGGCGTGGTCCTGAGGTCGACATGCCCAAAAGCGTCCCGGCAGGATCCAGGACCGGCCCGCCTTCGTCAGAGCCCAGACGCACATCCAGCCGGATCAGGGTGTCGATGCGGCCGCCTGCCATGCTGTGCCACGCCGGCCCGGTTGCATGCACCATGGCCAAGCGGCCAGTCGCCATCCCCGACGGGTCAGCGCCTACCACCAGCGCCAGCGAGCCTGGCTTCGGCGTGGTTGTCCCGGGCGTTGGCAGCCCGCCCGACAGCGGCGTCTCCAGCCTAAACACCGCAACGTTGGTGGTCGGATCACGCCCGGCGAGTTTCGCCGCCACCTCGGTGCCGTTCTGCATGATCACGGCGGTATCTTGTTCGCCTACCACCTGCTCGGATGTCACGACCACATCGGGCCGCCACAAAATGCCGCTGCGATGCCGCGGTCCGGCCTTCAGTGCGACGACCGATGGTGCCGCTCCAGCCAGCCGATCCGCCAATGCCGAGGAAAGTTGCTCAATGATGTCCATCTCGGACGGTCTCCTGTGTTGATGGCGGCAACCTGCCTCGTTCCTCGCGCTGCCGGTATCGGGATGATGGCCAGGGGTCACCCCGGTCATTTGGGGGGGGGTCGTTTGGCCGGGTTGGCGATCTGCCCGGAGCACTTATCTGGTATCGTCCGACAAAATTCGCCATGGGAAACTCCGTCATGCCGTTGGATGCCGTTACCGGGCTCGATCCTTATTCCGAAATCGTTGTGCATGCGTTCGACCGGGTCGGCCCGGCGGTCGTGCATGTCACCTGCCTGCGTGAGGACGGCCGCCCAGCGGGGCAGGGTTCCGGGGTTATCTTCACACCCGACGGTTATGTGCTGACCAATCATCACGTCGTGGCCAAGGCTGCGCGAATCACTGCGTCGCTGACCGATGGCCGCGAGGTGGATGCGAGGTTGGTCGGTAGCGATGAAGTTACCGACATTGCCGTTCTGCGCCTCGCCGCGAACGGATTGCCGCACGCCGAACTGGGCTGCTCGGCGGATTTGCGAGTTGGTCAGATGGTCGTTGCGATCGGCAATCCGCTTGGTTTCACCTGCACTGTCACCGCCGGCATCGTCTCCGCACTGGGCCGGACGTTGCGGAATCGGTCGGGTAGCCTGATCGACAGCGTTATCCAGACCGATGCGCCACTCAATCCGGGCAACTCGGGCGGACCTCTGGTCGCCGGAGGCGGCACCGTGGTGGGCATCAACACCGCAATGATCGGCTCGGCGCAGGGGATTTGTTTCGCGATCGGAATCGACACCGCGGTCTGGGTGGCAACACGATTGATGCGCGATGGCAAAGTCCGCCGCTCGCGGCTTGGCGTCTCGGGCCAGACCGTGCCGATCGATACGCGGGTGCGACGGTTTCATGGTCTGGCCATCGGCAGCGGCGCCCTGGTCGCCGGTGTCGAACCGGACGGCCCGGCGGTGAGGGGTGATTTGCAGGTTGGCGATGTGGTCGTGGCGTTGGATGGAGAGCCAGTCTCTGGGGTTGATGCTCTGCACCGGTTGCTGACGGAGGAGCGGGTCGGTCGTGACGTTGCACTGACCGTGCTGCGTCGCGCGCAGTTGCGCGAGATCACGGTGACGGCCGGCGAGGGATAACACCGGCAACACTACGGCGGTCGCGGGTGGGTATCAATCAGTCCGTAACATTCCAGATTGAATTCGCCTGGCCCTCTGAGCGACATAGCTATGGCGTGTGAGGCAACGATCACTGAGACGATGAATCCGATGATTGCCGCACGAAACGATTGTGGGGTTGTCGTGCGGCCTGATGGTGCCGCGAGGCCAAAGATCCACAACCGTTGCCGCCAGTACGGTCGAACATTTCCAGTGTCTGGCCGATCGGGTTAGAGTGCCGCCCTAAGCAACGCGAGGGGAGGATCGTCTGGCATGGACAACTGGAACCCGCAACCGCTCGACCCCGGCCAGATCACGCTGCATCGGCGTGGCATGGGCAAACCACTGGTTCTGTTGCATTGCCTCGGCCAGTCGCGGCGGTTCTGGGATGTGCTTGATCCGCTGATGGACCGCAACGAACTCATCGCCTACAGCTTCCCGGGCCATCACGATACACCGCTGCCAGGCCACCAATACGGCGCCCCCGAACTGACCGAACAATTGCGTGCCGTCGCGTTGCGTGAGGGCCTGACGAAATTCCACCTCATGGGAATTTCACTGGGCGGCAGCGTCGCCCAACATTTCGCCGGCACGTATCCCGACATGGTGGACAAACTCGTGCTGGCCGATTGCACACCTCGCTACGACGACGAGTCGCGCGCCAATTGGCCGTTGCGTGCTGCTGCCGCGCGGCGAGACGGGGTGCCGAGCCTGATCCCGTTCCTGATGCAGGTGTTCTTCACCAAAGACTCGCTGGACCAGGATGGACCGAATGTGCGTCACGTGCGGGAAACGTTCCAGGCTTGTGACGGCGAAGGCTACGCCCTGGCCTGTGAGACACTGGCGATGCTGGATGCGCGCGAGCAAACGAAGCAGATCACCGCGCCGACGCTGATCCTGTGCGGGTCCAACGAACGTCCATCGTTCAAGGACGCGGCGTGGTGGATGCACGAAACGATCAAGGGCAGCCGAGTGCTGGAGGTGCCGCTCGCCGGCCATGCCTCGGTGCGGGAACGGCCCGAATTTGTCGTCCAACATCTGCGTGCATTCCTGGACTGAGGAGCGAACCATGCTGACTGTGACGCGCGATATGGTGATGCCGACGGCAATCACCGGGTCTTATCCAAGGCCGCTCTGGTACGATGTCAGCCTGAGTGGACGATCGTTCAAAAGCGCGATGGGCGACTCGTTGTTCCGCGAACAGTACCTTGATGCGGTCGCTGCCGTGATCAACGCCCAGGAGGCAGCGGGTCTGGACATCGTCACTGACGGCGATGCCCGGTTCGACCTCGCCGTCGGCGGTAAATCCTGGTTCTTTTACCCAATTGAGCGACTGGGCGGCGTCACCGGCCATCGCGATCTCTCGCGCGGCTGGATGAGCCGGCACGGCTTGCGGCCGGGAAAAATCCTGTGGGAGGTGCAGGAAGCCTATCAACCGGGCGTGGTGACGCAGCAGCTGACGCGGGGGCCGCTGGAATATACCGCGTTATGGAAGACGGCGCAGCGCCTCAGCGACAAGCCGGTGAAATTCGGCGGCATCTGTGCGCCGGCACTGGCCAGCATGCTGTGGAACGAACATTACGCCGACGATAAGGCGATGATCCTCGATCTGTGCGACATCATGAATGCCGAGTTTCGCGAACTCGCCGATGCCGGCTGTCCGCTGATCCAGGTCGAGGAACCACCGCATCACGGCCGCTCGGTCAACCCGGAGACCACCGATGCCGATCTGCGCTTCATGACCGAGGCGTTCAACCGGCAACTGGTCGGCGTCAACGCGGAAATCTGGGTGCACACCTGCTGGGGCAATCCGAACCAGCAGCGAGTCTATTGGGAAGTGCCGAGTTATGAACGCGCCTTGCCGCATCTGCTGCAGCTCGATTGCGACGTCATCACCTTCGAGGCCGCCAGCAGCGAGGGCCGCGATCTGGCACTGTTCGGCAAGTACAAGACCGACAAGAAGATCGGCATCGGCGTGATCAACCATTGCAACACCAACGTCGAGCCGCCGGAATTCGTCGCCTCGCTGATCCGTAAGGCATTGGAATACATCCCGCCGGAGCGTCTGGTGATCACCACCGATTGCGGCTTCGGCCGCGAAGGCCTGAGCCGGCGTATCGCCTTTTACAAGTGTGTCTCGCTCGTCGAAGGCACCAACATCGTCCGCCGCGAGCTCGGCTTGCCGGAGGCGCGGGTACGCGCTGCTGATCCCGCGCTCTATTTCGCCCCATCAAGGAAGGACTGAACCATGGCACGCGTTCCACTGATCACCAGCAAGGACCAGGTTGCCCCCCAGCATCATGCGATCGTCGATGCCATCATCGGCAGTCGCGGTGCCCTGCATGGCCCGTTCAGCGTGTTTCTGCACAGTCCGGAAATTGCCGGCCGGGTGGCACATCTCGGCGCCTACGTGCGCTTCGAGGGCACGCTCGACATGCGGGTCCGTGTGCTCGCCGCCATGGTGGTGGCGCGTGAGTTCGAGGCGGAATATGTCTGGGGCGCACAGACCGGCAGTGCACGGCGGCAGAATGTTCCGGAAGCGACGATCACCGCGATCCGCGACAACACCTTGAACGGCGTGCCGCCCGAGGACGCAATGATCATTGACTATACTCGCACGTTGCTGCGCAAGCACCGCATTCCCGCAGCTATGGACAAGGCGATGCGGGACCGGTTTGGCAACGATCAGATGACCCAGTTGACCGGCGCGATCGGCTATTACAGCATGCTGGCGATGACGGTGAACGCCTGCGAACTGGAAGCTGCGCCAGGGGCCGAGGTGTTGAAGGTCGGCTAAACCGCCCGCGTCGACACTGCCTCCAGATTGCCCCTTGTCTCATAGCCCAGAGCGAGGGTCAGTCCGGATGCGAGGAACTGCATCGCACCGATCATCCCCCAGACCAAGATCAGGCTGCCGCTGCCGATCAGCACGCCTGCAACGATCGGCGAGACCATGCCGCCGAACCGGCCCCAGCCCATCGCGATGGCGGCCCCTTTGCCGCGTATGCGCACCGGATAAACCTCCGGCGTGTAAACGGTCATCGCGAGGTTGCCGATGTCCTGGAAGAACGCATAAACCATGGCGGTAACCAACAGACTCGTTTCGGTATCCGATTGAATGAACATCAGTGCGGCACAGCCTGCAACGCCATAGGCGATGACGATCATCGTCTTGCGGCCCAGAATATCGATCAGGCCGAAGGCGCAAAACCGCGCCACCACCTGCGTGCCGGCGACGATGAAAGTGTAGAGCAGCGTTCGGCTCAGTTCGATATGATAGTACTGGGCGTAGATCGTCGGCAGCCAGACCGCGAATCCCGTTGCAGCAAAATTGGAGCAGAACCACAGCAGCCAGGTGTGTATCACTCGTCGCGCATAGGGCGGGGTAAACAAATCCGCAAAGGTTGCCTCGCGCACCGCGGGCCGTGGCGGCACGGTAGCGAGTTCGCGCCGCGCCTGCTCCAGCAATTGGTCGTTGACGCCGACGAAGGCCAGCGACTCTCGGGCTTCCTCGTGCCGTCCCTGCGAGGCGAGCCAGCGCGGCGACTCCGGCACCCGGCGCCGGATGACAAAGGTCAGTAGCGCCGGCAGCACGCCGATCGCGAACAGCCAGCGCCAGCCGACCTGCGGCACCAGCAGCAGGGCCATCCCCGCGGCGGTGAAATAACCCATTGGCCAGCACAACGGCAGCATTGCAGCGACCCGGCCACGAATGCGCGCGGGCGCATATTCGGTCACCAGCGCCTGATCGATAGGTACCATGCCGCCCAGTCCGAGGCCGGTCAGAAACCGCGCGCCAATCAGAAAGCCAACTGACCCGGCCAACCCGGCCACGCCGGTAAACAACGAGAACATCAACACCGTCGATGCGAACACCACGCGTCGTCCCCACTTGTCAGCGATCCAGCCCCAGCACCATGAACCGACGCCCATTCCCGCCAATGCCGAGGACCCGACAAGGCCAACCTGCGTCGGTGAGAGGGAAAACTCCTGGCGGATTTTCGGTAATGCATAGCCGACGATGGTGATATCGAAAGAATCAAACAGAAACCCCGCGGCCGCCACGGCGATGATGAATTTAAGTGCGTTGTTCAGGGGCGTATTGTCGATGGCGCGACCGATGATTTCGGGCGTCAGAGGCGCAGATTGCGACACGGTGCTTCCTTCCGGGGTCAGGCGATGCGCTCGCGGAACATGAAATAGGTGCGGTCGCGCTGATAACGCCGCATGCGCAGCATCCAGGGCGTCTGGTTTGCTGCCATCCAGCCGGGCATTGCATAAATGTCGGTGTTTAAGACGTGATACAGGGCGACGTAACGCGGGTCACCCTCGATCGCGCGAAACCGTCGGGCGGTGACAACACCGTCCAGTCGATTAAAGTGTGGAATGTGTTCGGTGTTGTACCAGTCGTTGAATTCTTCTTCGTATGACGGTTCGATGTTCATCGACACCGGATCACGCCGCCAGCGGTGTCGGGAGAAGCAAGCGTCCCCGGATTGATTTGTTGCATGGCCCAATCGCGCAGCGGCGGGCGTTCGGGGGAAGGTGGTGGCTGATCCGGGAGATGGTCGGCAATCACCAGCCAGCGCGGCGGGTCGGCAAACATCGTCCGCGTCGTCAGGTCGGTCGCGCCGCCCTTCCAGAGTTGGGTTTTCGGCGTGTGAACCGGCTCGTGATCGAAAATCCGCAAACTGAGGCATAGCAAGTCGGGCACGGACCGGTTTCCTCCAGGCGCCTGGACGGCGCGCAGTTTCTAAGCCTGACGTTGGCCCAGGCGGTCGGTCAGTGCAAGCTGATGCCGGCTGGTGGCAATGAATGGGCACGCCGATTGCCCGCCATACCGTATTTGCAATGAACGTCGTTTCCAGGATGATTGCCGGCGCAATCAATAATCGGTTGAACGTGGCTCGGCAGTTTGCCGGTCAGTGCGCCTCGATGCCTGGATCAGGCGGCAGCCCGACGCAACTCAGGCCGGACCTGCAGTACCTGGTGCACGCCGACGATCTGGCGCAGGTTGCCCTCGACGAGATGAATATCCTCGTCCGGCATGGACTCCACGGCAATTTCGACATGCATCATGTCGCCCGAGCGATGCGACCACATGCGGTCGGGAACCAGATCACGTTTGGCGAAAGGCTGCAGCATACGAGGCAGCAAACCGGGCGAACACTCGGCGTCGAGCAGAAAGCGCACATGGACGGACATCGGGTCGAAACTCCAGATCACGAAAGGAAATAACGGGTAACCCCGGCTGCTCAGACAGCCGGGCCGCTAATTCGCGTGATGTGGATCAGGTTCGACATGGCAGCGATACTGCCACACGGCGCCGGCTTCGTCCAGGGGTAGACTGGACGAAGCCGGAGATAGCTGCGGCGGTGCCGCGGGGACTACCTTATCGCGAATAAAACTCTACGACCAAATGCGGTTCCATCTGCACCGGGTACGGCACATCGCTCAATTTCGGGGCGCGCAGGAAGCGGCCCTTCATCATGCGGTGGTCGACTTCCAGGTACTCCGGCACATCGCGTTCGGTGCTCTGCGTCGAGTCCAGCACCATGGCAAGTTGCTTGGACTTTTCCTTGACCTCGACCGTGTCGTTGTCGCGCAGCAGATAGGATGGGATGTTCACCCGCTTGCCGTTCACCAGCACGTGCCCGTGCGAGACAAACTGCCGCGCCGCGAACGGCGTCACCGCGAACTTCAACCGGTAGCAGACGGCGTCGAGCCGGCGCTCCAGGATCTCGATCAGCTTCTCCGAGCTGTCGCCGCGGCGGCGCACCGCCTCATCGTAATATTTTCGGAATTGCTTCTCGCCGATGTTGCCGTAGTAGCCTTTCAGCTTCTGCTTGGCCATTAGCTGGGTGCCGAAGTCGGTTGGCTTCTTACGCCGCTGGCCGTGCTGGCCGGGGCCGTAGTCGCGCTTGGCGATCGGGGACTTGGCGCGGCCCCATAGGTTAACGCCCAGTCGGCGGTTGATCTTGTACTTGCTCTCGGCGCGCTTGGTCATTGGCGCGTTGCCCTTTCTCGGGTTCGGTTTTTGCACCGGTAGGCCGTTGGTCACACCCCGGGAGGCGGAACCGACGGCGGGCGCGGACCACGGATTGGGTCCGTCCACGTTCCCGGCAGTGGAAGGCGCGCCCTATAGGGGTGGGGCGGCCCGATTGTCAAATTTTGCCCCACGAAGGGCCGCTATTGTCAAACACGGGCACCCGTGGCTCGCTCCGGCGCATGATCAAACGCAGCGACATCATCTACCTGGGCCTTGCTTCCGGGGTCATCGGCTCCCTCGTCGGCGGCATGCTTCTGGGCATTGGCATGAGCCTGATCATTGGCGGAGCACCCGTCGGCTGGCTGTTGCTGTTGCCGGCCGCGCCGGCCGGCGGCGTTCCGGGATGGATGTTGGCCAAACGGCTGGCTCGAAACCTGCCATGACCCGGGAGACGCGAGCATGAAATTCGGCATCACTCTGGCCAACCGAGGCGTCCTGCTTGGCCTGACCACCGTTCCCAAACTGCTCGCGCTGGCCGATGCCATCGACGCCTGCCCGCTGCTGGACAGCGTTTGGGTAGGGGACGCGCTGTTCGTGAACCAGCGGCTTGACGCCTTGACCTTGCTTGCCGCCATCGCCGGCCGCACCAGCCGGATCAAACTGGGCCCCAGTTGCATGGCGACCTTCGCGCTACGTGACCCACGGGTGTTCGCTTATGAGTGGGCGTCGCTGGACGTCATCTCCGGCGGCCGCACGTTGCTGTCCGTCTGTGCAGGCGGTGGCTCGCCGGCCGCCTGGAACGCCGAGACCGAGGCCATGGGCATCCCGGCAGCCGAGCGCCGCAGGCGGATGATCGAAAACATCGCGGTGCTGCGGCATCTGTGGACCACCAACGATGTACCGTTCGAGGGCACCTATCTGCGTTTCCCCGGCGTGACCATGCTGCCGAAGCCGGTGCAGTCCCCGTGCCCGATCTGGCTCACCACCAACGCCGGCCGGTTGGAGAACACCCAGATCGGCGCCGGTGGCTCGGACTTCGCACTGCGACGAGTGGGGCGTGTGGCGGACGGCTGGATGACACATTCGGTCACTCCGAAAGGATTCCGGCGCTCGCTTGATGTGATCGAGGACACCGGTCGCGCGGCTGGCCGGGAGATGGGCGGGTTCGGCAATATCATCACCGCCGTGCTCAATATTCAGGACGACGCCGACGCTGCCATGGCTGACGCGAAACGCTATCTCGATCTGTATTACGGCGCCAATTACACGCCGGAGCGGTTGCACGCCTGGGGGCCGATCGGCACGCCTGAATCCTGCGCCACATGGATCCGACGGTTTCACGGCACCGGCTGTCAGGGCTTCACTTTCCGGCTCGCCACCATGGGCGATGCGATGGCCCAGTTGCAGCGCCTGACAGAAGAGGTGCTGCCAGGTGCCGCCTTATGAGTTACCTCAGCCGGCCGCTTTCGGTCGTGGTCTCGGTCGGCTGGTATTGCTTTGTGGCATGCGTGTTCACCACACGGTGGCTGGCGACGGCTGTCAAATCTCGCCGCTGGATCGACCGTGTGACGCCTGTTTCATTCCATTCGTCGCCAGGTTCGTCGCGGCCTGGTGATGTGGGGGCCCCACCGGCAGTCGATTGGACAGGCAGCTCAGTACGAGCAACGATAGGGTAGGTTGAACCGACTAAACGCGAGCGACCCTCCCCAATGATCTCCCGAGCCGCACGCGGACCAATCGCCGCCATCATGACCCTGCTCATTGGCGCCAATATCCTGACCTGGATTTGGGCGGGTCGCGCGTTCAGCGACCGTCCCGCGCTGCTGGGGACCGCGTTGCTGGCCTGGGTGTTTGGTCTGCGCCATGCCGTCGACGCGGATCACATCGCAGCCATCGACAACGTGGTGCGCAAGCTGGTGCAGAGCCGGCGCCGGGCCTGGGACAGTGGGTTTTTCTTCGCACTGGGCCATTCCACCACGGTGCTCGGCCTGTGTGTGGGCCTTATCGCGTTGCCCGTCATGCACGGGATCGCCGGCCTGCGTGAGCTCGCGGATGCCTGGGGCACGCTGTTTTCCGCCGTGTTCCTGCTGCTGATTGGCATGGCCAATCTTTTTGCCTTGCGGCGCCTCTGGCGTTCACGGCGCGGGGACGCATCCGACCAACCGTCAGTCGGTGGCGCGATGGGTAGGATCCTGCGCCCTGTACAACGGCTTGTTGGGCGCCCCTGGCATATGCTCCCGGTCGGCTTCCTGTTCGGTCTGGGTTTTGACACCGCCAGCGAGGTGGCCTTGCTTGTGCTGACCGCACAGCAGGCTGCCGCCGGGCTTTCGGCCTCGGATGTGCTGGTGTTCCCGGCGCTGTTTACCGTCGGCATGGTGCTGATCGACACCGCCGACAGTGCGGTGATGACCGGAGCATACGGTTGGGCGTTGCGTGAGCCGCGACGCCAACTGAGCTACAATATCGCGGTGACCGCTGTCTCGGTCGCGGTCGCGGTCGGCGTTGGCAGTATCGAATTGCTCGGGCTGCTGGTGGTGCACGCTGAGAGTGTCATCGGTCGGCTGCCGCTGCTCGGTGGCATGCTGGATGCGGTTGCATTCACCGGGTCCTACCTGGGGTTTGTCGTGGTGGCGGTCTTGCTGTTGCTGTGGGGCATCGCCGCCGTTGTTGCGCGGTTACGGCCCGGTGTCGCCGAATGAGGCGATACCGCGAGACCAGCGGAATGTCTTGCGTGCCCGGCGTGCGCTTTGCCATACGCGTTGGGGAGTGGCGCGGCCAGTCAGCACGGTGTTTCAATGCGCTCGATCCATGTGGTTCGTCTGATCACCTTGGTCGCGGTTCTGTTGAGCGTATCGTTGCCTGCGAAACCGCAAACCGATCCTGACGCAGCGGCATTCGACAAGGCTACGGCAGAATTCAACCGAGGCGACGCTGCCGGTGCTCTGACGCTGGTCGAAACGATACTGAGCCACTCGCCGGCAAACCAGAATGCAATGTATTTTTCTGCGTTGATCAATTTCCACATGGCAATGTCGACGCAGCGCGTTGGCGGGTCGAACGCCTGGTTAAGCTGGCAGGAAATTATTTCGCTGCGTGGCAATTGATGATCCACGTGACGCAGGCGCAAGGAAACCTGGCCTGGCGCGACACCGTGATCGAACGGTTAAAGCTCACGATCAATACCGCGATCGATCCGGCAACCGAGAACTGGCGGGATACGGCACTGTTACCTGCGGACAAGCAGTTGTTTCATCTGGACCTCGTGGATCCCGGGCCGGACGGTGGCGACAACGTGGCGATCTACCGGTTTTACGTTGGCGAACCGCATTACGACACCGTCCGTGCCGAAGTCTTCAAAATTCTGCGCGGTGAGGTGCGGCCGCTATCGGGCGAACCCGGAAGCCTGGCGGGCATCCTGAAGCAATAACCGTTGCCGCGGCGTGCGGTAGGTCACGGACAGGGGTTATGTTCCGGTTTGCCGACGGTTTTGCTCGTGGCAAGCCGGCGACTGAACGTATCGCGTGATAAACGGTAAAACGACCCGCCAGTATGCATCGGGATTGTAGCGTTCGAGATTGACGTGCCCAGCGCCTTCGACGGCCCAGAATTGTTTCGGATCGGTCGCGTGTTGGAACAGTGTTCTGGCTTCCTCGATCGTGGTCGACCGGTCACGCGTGCCGGAGGCGATCAGCACCGGCGCCGTCACGTCGGCGATACGATCGATCGGCCGTAGTCTGGGCGTGCGAACACCGAGAACCGGCCGCATCAATAGCCTGAACATCGGTGCAAGGACCGGCGCGAGTACCGGGCCCATGACCGGTCCGAGATAAATGTGGAGACGATTGATCAGCGCGGTACGGAGGTCGGGAAACACCGACTCCAGCACCAACGCCTCGAGCTGTCGTGGTCCGGGTCCCAGCAGCGCCGCCGCGCCGCCGAGCGAGACGCCGATGACGCCCAGTCGCTCGTCGGGGAGACGTTGGCGGGCGAAGCCGACCGCGGCGGCCGCATCCAGTGCCTCAAGGTTACCAAACGTGATCGCGCGTCCTGGACTGGCGCCATGCGCCTGAAAGTCGAACAGCAGAACGGCGAAGCCCCACTGATGCAGCAATTCCGCCCGCCGTGCCATGCTGAGGCGATTTCTGCGGACGCCATGCATCAGGACAATGCACCCGCCTCCCGGCTGCCCGCCGATCCACCATCCGCTCAGGGTGGTGCCAGATTTGGACGGGATCCGGACCTCCTCTGCGCTGGCCAGACCGGGCGGCGGAGGACCGACCACACGTTGCACCGGCCGAGACATCAGCAGGCCGGCGATCAGCACGGTACCGCACAGGCTCGCGACGACGAAGGCGCACAAGACGATCAGTGCCATGGCGATTTGACGCTTCGGTCCTGACGCCATCTCGTCATGACCGTGCTACCGGCGTGTGATGACGTCGCTCCGTGCCGCGGGCAATCATCCGGTCGGGTCCGGTGATGACCGGCTGTGGGGTGTTGCCGTCGCCGGCGCAATCTGTTTGTCGAATGGCTCAAACTGCAATGCGGCCCAGAATGGCGCGCGCCGGCTCGGGGATCGCCACCGGACGCTGTGAGCCGCGTTCGACGAACACGTGGACGAAATGGCCCTCGGCCGCCGCCACTTCGTCGTCGTTGCGGAACACACCGATCTCGTAGCGCACCGAACTGCGCCCGAGTTGTGCCACCCTGATGCCGACCGTCACCCGGTCGGGAAACGCGAGCGAACTGTGGTAGCGACAGGCAACCTCGGCGACCACACAATGGGTCGGGCCATCGAGCAGCCCGACCACGTGTTCGGTCATCTCGTAATAGGTTACCGCGGTGTCGAAATATGAAAAGTAATTCACGTTGTTAACGTGCTGAAACACGTCGTTGTCCATCCAGCGGGTGGTGATGGCGTGGAACCAGCGATAGTCGGCGCGGCGGCCGGGCGGCGGGCGGCTCATCTGGCGGTCTGCGGTCCTCTGATCGACCTGCGCAATCAACCCGATCCCGCGGCCGCCGTCTATCGCGATCCGGTTGCGCAGGTTGCGCCCGGTTGTCAACCAATGACCGGCGCAAGGCGAGGCATGGACACAGGACCGCCGCCACGTTAAGCGGGCGGCCGCCTAATGGGAGGTGTCCAAAGTGCAGTATCGTTGCCTTACGCGCCGCCTGGTCCTCCTGGGGGCGTCGATCTTGGTGCTGCAGCCGCGCCTGGCCGCTGCACATGCGATCCTGGAGGCAAGCGAACCGGCGAATGGAGCGCGTGTTCCAGCAGGTCCCGTCACACTCAAACTCCGCTACAACAGTCGCATCGACCGCGAGCGGTCCGGTCTGACGCTGACGCATCCCGACCAGAGCAAAACCACCCTGCCGATCGACCCTCAGGGACCGCCAAATTTTCTGACCTCGACCGTCACGTTGACGCCAGGCGCCTATGTCGTGCACTGGCAGGTGCTGGCGGTCGACGGCCATATCACCCGCGGCGACGTGGCGTTTTCGGTAACGGGCCCCTGATCGCGTGGAATTGCTGATCGATCTGTTCGGCTATCTGTCGATCATCGTGCACGGCCTGACGATCCTGGCGCAATCGATGGCGCTTGGCGGCGTGCTATTCCTGGTGCTGCTGGCGCGTCCGTTGTTGCGTTCGATCGGCACCGGCGTCGCTCGCCGCACCGCGCGGTTGGCCGCCTGGAGCGCGGTCGCACTGGTCGTCACCGAGACCCTGACGGTAGCGTTGCAGGCCGC
>Ga0187862_10002933_pt1 | contig 16911 bp, 12 predicted proteins | sample June2016WEW_10_1_FD_133003 | JGI IMG/M metagenome (GOLD analysis project Ga0187862, IMG submission 133003) | Peatland microbial communities from SPRUCE experiment site at the Marcell Experimental Forest, Minnesota, USA - June2016WEW_10_150 | ecosystem: Environmental > Terrestrial > Soil >...
GGAAGAATCCATTCAATCCGCAATTGGTTTTGTGCGACCGCATGAACTAGAACTTTCGCGTACTCTTCCGGCAAAGGTTAAGGCTGTTTCTGCGAGCGTTGTGCGGATTCATGCGGCTGGGCCTCAGGTTCGCGTGGAGTTGAGCATTGCGGGAAACGGCAGGCCAGTGACCGCGGAGTTGGATCGAAGGCGATACGAGGATCTGGCGCTGGCTCCCGGCGACAAGCTCTTTGTCTGGCCGCAGTCGATACGGCTCTTCGATGACGATGGAGCGAGAGCGCTGCTGCTGGACCAGGGCGCCGGAATCTAAATGGCCAAGTGCCAGTCTACGGGATTCACTGCATTTTCTAGTTGCAATCCAAAATCTTCTGTGTTAAATTTCGTCCATGAGTTCTTTTAGCCCGATGACCGCCGCGATGTGTTGTTGTGCAGCGATGTGCTGTGCACAAACACATTCTGGCGTGAGGAAATGGCTGGGCTAGAGCAACTTACAGGCCGCCGCTTCTTAGAAACCCACCGCCAGATTGAACTGGCAGGTGGGTTTTTTATTTGGGATTGAGGCGGTTGCGGAAACAGAGGCCGTCGCCAAACAGTTTCAGGCAAGGGAGAAAAGTAATGAGTATTCCTGAGATTCGTGTTGAGGAACTGAAGAAGCGGTTGGACGCGGGCGAGAATCTGTTTCTGCTGGATGTACGCGACGAGTTCGAGTATGAAATCTCCAATATCGGCGGGCAGTTGATCCCGCTTGCGGAGCTGCCGAAGCGGGTGAATGAGCTGGATGCGAACCTGAACATCGTGACCGTCTGCAAAATGGGGCCGCGTGGCGTGAAAGCCGCGCAGGTCTTGCACAAGGCGGGCTTCACTCATGTCTGGAATCTGACCGGCGGGATTCATGCCTGGTCGGATCGCGTCGACCGGAGTGTTCGGAAGTATTGAATCTATTGATAAGCGCCGGTGGCGAAGCGGTCAACGCGCAGGTCTGCAAAACCTGTATTCGCGGGTTCAATTCCCGCCCGGCGCTCCAAATCTTTGACATGTTTTTTTTTGAACCAGAAGGAGATCGACCGTGCCAGAAGATGTAAACCGCGTTTCGTTGCGCGAAGAAGCTGCATTTCAACTTGCCAATGTCACCAAGACCGCTCCGCAGTTCGGGGCCATAACGCCGCGCTGGCTGGTCCGCTTCCTGGATTGGAAGCCGCTTGAGGCCGGCACATTCCGCGTCAACAAAGTGAACGAGAGCAAGGTGATCGAGTCTCTCTGCGCGCATGAAGATGAGACGCCGCTGCCCACCACTTTCGCCGACTATCAGGACACTCCGCGCGAGTATCGCCTGGGCAGCATCAATGCCGTGCTCAATGTGCATACGCGCGTCTCCGACCTGCTCAGCAATCCCTACGATCAAGTGCGCGAGCAACTGCGCATTCTCATTGAGAGCGTAAAGGAAAAGCAGGAGAGCGAGCTGGTCAACAATGCCGATTACGGCCTGTTGAACAATGTTCCCGACGAGCAAAAGATCAAGACGCGCAAAGGCGCGCCGACGCCGGACGATCTGGACGAGATGCTGGTGAAGGTTTGGAAGGAGCCCTCGTTGTTTCTGGCGCATCCCCGCGCCATTGCCGCCTTTGGGCGCGAGTGCACGCGTCGCGGCGTTCCCCCTCCGACGTTCACCTTGTTTGGAACGCCCTTCCTGACATGGCGCGGAGTTCCGCTGATTCCCTCGGACAAGATCGGTATTCGCAGCAAGGATCATACCACGAAGATTCTGCTGGTGCGCGTGGGCGAGAAGAAGCAGGGTGTGGTTGGACTCTTCCAACCTGGATTGCCCGGTGAACAAAGCCCCGGACTTTCGGTGCGCTTCATGGGCATCGATCAGCGCTCACTGGCATCGTATCTTGTCTCGCTGTACTGCTCTGCGGCCGTGCTGACCGACGATGCCATTGCCCTGCTGGAAGACGTGAACGTGGGTCAATACCATGAGTACAAGTGAGCAGTTGCCTCTTTCGTCGGCTTCCCCGAATGCGGCTGATTGGGCTGCTGGATTGCGCGGGAGCGACGCTGCTGCTCCCGGCGTGCTCTCTCCGGCGCAGTTAGCGCGCATGGCCAATGAGATCTTCAATGAGCTGCCAGAGGAGCAACAGCATCTTGCCGCAACCGCGGCACGCACCGTGCTGCCTCCTAACTCAACTTTCACCGGCAACCCATACGCGGCTGTGCCTGCTCCAACAGCGCCTGCAGTGCCTGGCGTGTTGGCCAGCGTGACGGAAGCGCAGCATGGAAGTTATATCGCCACGCCGGAGAGAAGTATTGCGCCGGATGCGCGATCGTCTGCTTCTTCGCTACCGGCGGTTCCCGGCGGCGGAGTTGCACAAACTGCATGGCCGGAGTTTTCTTTCTTGCAGGATGCCCGCCCGATCTTTGTTGCGCCGGATGCGGAACCGGCGACAGCGCAGACTCCCGCGCAAGCGAGCGGGAAGCCTGTGCCCACTGAAGATGGATTTTCATCGATTTCTGCTTCGTTGTCACCTGATTTTCCGGCGCCGCAGGGCTTTCAGCCTCCCTCGCCAACCGTTCCCGGCGCATTGGGAGTTGTCGATTCCTCGGCCGTTCCTACTTTTTCTTTTATGGAGGACGCGCGGCCGCTCTTCTCCGCGCAGCCTTCGCTTCCAGGTCCGGTTCCGGCTGATCTTTCAAAGAATGGTTCCGCGAGCAGCAATCCATTTGCGTCGCCTCTTGATCGCAACGCGCCCCAACTGCCCGGATCAGTCACGCACGAGCCGGATTTTCGCGCACATGCTTCCTATGATTCACAGAGCCAGCCTCGTCCGCTCTATGCTTCGAATGTTATTCCTGTAGTTATTCCCGGCGAAGGTCAGCCGGAGTTGCTGGGCGATCTCGGACTCTCGTCGCAGTCCTTCGACGTGGAAGCGATTCGCCGCGACTTTCCGATTCTGCGTGAGCAGGTCAACGGCCGTCCGCTGATCTGGCTGGACAATGGCGCGACCACGCAGAAGCCGCAATCGGTCATTGATCGGCTGAGTTATTTTTACGAGCACGAGAACTCGAATGTGCATCGCGCTGCGCATGAACTGGCCGCGCGTTCGACCGATGCCTATGAGTCCGCGCGCGAGAAGACGCGCCGCTTTCTGAATGCCGGCGCCACGCGCGAGATCGTCTTTGTGCGCGGAGCTACCGAGGCTATCAACCTGGTGGCGCAGAGCTGGGGACGGCAGAACATTCAGAAGGACGACGAGATTGTCGTCACCTGGATGGAGCATCACGCCAACATTGTTCCCTGGCAGATGCTCTGCGCGGAAAAAGGCGCGCGGCTGCGCGTTGCGCCGGTCGATGACTCCGGCCAAGTGCTGCTTGACGAGTACGAAAAGCTGCTTGGACCCAAGACGCGCCTGGTTTCCATCGCGCATGTCTCAAATGCGCTGGGCACGATCTTGCCGGTAACTGCGATGACCGAGGCTGCTCATCGCCACGGCGCGCGCGTGCTGGTCGATGGCGCGCAGGCGGTCTCGCACATGCGCGTTGATGTGCAATCGATCGGTTGCGACTTCTACGTTTTCAGCGGCCACAAAGTCTTTGCGCCGACCGGCATCGGCGTTGTCTATGGCCGCTCCGAAGTGCTGGATCAGATGCCTCCATGGCAGGGCGGCGGCAACATGATTCAGGACGTGACCTTCGAGAAGACGCTCTATCAGCCGCCTCCGCAGCGCTTTGAGGCCGGCACGGGCAGCATCGCTGATGCAGTTGGTCTGGGCGCGGCGATCGATTATCTGGATCGCATCGGCATCGTGAATGTATCGCGTCACGAGCATATGCTCTTGAGTTATGCCACTGCCGCACTGCTCAAAATTCCTGGCCTGCGCATCATCGGCACGGCCAAGGAAAAGGCCAGCGTGATTTCATTCGTGATCGACGGTTTGCGCACGGAAGAGATTGGCGACTATCTCAACCGCAAGGGCATCGCAGTGCGCGGCGGCCATCACTGCGCACTGCCGATCCTGCGCCGCTTTGGCTTGGAGAGTACTGTGCGCGTAACATTTGCGCTCTACAACACCTGCGAAGAAGTCGACGCGCTGGTTGCTGCCTTGTGGGATCTGAGACAGGGACGCTCGACTGGAATCGTTTAACGCAGCGCGGCGATGGCTTCAATCAACAGGATTCAGCACGACGAATCCACCCGTGTGACTGATATAAATTCGATGAAAGATCGATGCCGGCAGCAGGCCAACTGCGTCAAAGGAAACCCCGCGCCGGGATTTCACCAGGTCCAAGTTGTTCACGACGGTTGTGCCGATTTTGATTGAAGTGTGCGAGTGAATGACGGTTCCGTTCGGTCCGCTGCTGAAGGCCATGGAACCGGCCCACGGCTGCGATGAGACGGAGCCGGGCCGGTCGGGAAAGATCTCCGGCATCTTTGCTCCCGTATCCAATTGCAATTGCGCTTTTCCGTTGCTTGCATCCAGAAACTCCGCCTCAATCAGCAGGCGGTTGGTGGTCGGCTCGCTGTGATAGCGGCCCATCGTCTCAAATCGACAATGATCTCCAGCGGGAGCATCGCCGCCAAAACGCAAAATCTTGTGTGGGTAGTCGATCAGAAAATCAAAATTGGAGAGAAAATCCTCGCCCAGCACACCGCGAATGCCTGGAGCCTTGAGCTTGACCTGGTCCAGTTTATCGATGACCGCACCCAGTTCGGAGACCTCGGAGTTGCCCACCCGCACTGACTTCAGCCGCACCAGTTGATCTTGGCGCACATCTGAAACTGTCGTCAACGAGGCCTCGCCAATCATCAGAAGCTGCAACTGCCGCGCAAGGGCCGGATCGATCACCGTGTGGGTTGCGCCGGTATCCAAAAGAAAATTGAAAGGGCCGGCGCCATTCACCATCGCCGGAACGATCATCAGGTATTTATCGCGCAGACGAAAGTTGACGATGTCGTTTGATTGCCGCATTTGCGCCGCCGTCACTCCGGGCAGGGCAATTGCAAGCAGGAGAAAAAGGGAGCGGACAGAGAGAGAACATCGAGCCGGGCAACAACATCGGACGAGCAGAAGGCGGGCCGTCAGCATGATTCTCATCTCATCGGCCAAACGCTCAAATCTCAAGAGCGTTCACTAATCGAGAACTATACCCTCGGAAATGGGGTAATGTCTACCGAATGGAATTTACTCGCCTTTTGGCCCGTCTTCTGTGTTCCGTATCACCTCGCAGTTTCAGTTCGGGTCGCAGCCCATTTCCATCTTTGCCGCAGAAGGCGCTTCGCCCCACTGCAGGCTAGTCAGTACTTTGGCAGCGTCGTATCAATCCTGTCGGCCCAGGCTAGAATGCCGCCGGTCAGATTGGCGGCGCGTTTGAAGCCTGACTTGCGCAGGAAATCGACGGCCTTGGCGCTGCGCATTCCGCTCTTGCAATGCACCACAATCTCCCGGCTGGAGTCGAGTTCATGGATGCGCGTCGGCAGATCGCCTAGCGGAATCAGGTGGCCCTTGATGTTGACGATCTGATACTCATGCGGCTCGCGCACGTCGAGCACAAAAATATCCTCCCGCGCGTCGAGACGGCGTTTGAGTTCCTCGGGTTGAATCTCGGGAATCTTCGCGCTTGGGCCTGCATCGGATTCCTCGCCGCGAATGCCGCAGAACTGGTTGTAGTCGATCAGTTTCTTGACCGTTGGATTCACGCCGCAGACCGGGCATTCAGGATTCTTGCGCACACGCAACTCGCGGAAGCGCATGGCCAGCGCATCGACCAGCACCAGACGGCCGATCAGCGGCTCGCCCGCGCCTAGAATCAGCTTGATGACCTCGGTGGCTTGAATCACGCCGAGCAATCCCGGCAGCACGCCCAGCACTCCGCCCTCTGCGCACGACGGAACCAGCCCCGGCGGCGGCGGCTCGGGATAGAGGCAGCGATAGCAGGGTCCGGCCTCGGTGGCGAAGATGCTGGCCTGGCCTTCAAAACGAAAGATCGAGGCATAGACGTTGGGTTTGTTGCTCAACACGCAGGCGTCATTGACCAGGTAGCGCGTGGCGAAGTTGTCGGTGCCGTCGGCGATGATGTCGAAACCGCTGAAAATCTCCAGCGCATTCTGGCTGTTGAGATACGTATCGAAGCGCTTGATCTCAACAAAGGGATTGATCGCGGTCAGCTTGTCGATAGCCGAATCGAGCTTGAGGCGGCCCACGTCACTGGTGTGATGCAGAACCTGACGCTGCAGATTTGTGTAATCCACTACATCGAAATCGACGAGGCCGAGCGTACCCACGCCCGCAGCAGTCAGATACAGCGCCAGCGGCGAACCAAGCCCGCCCGTGCCTACGCATAAAACGCGCGCGACCTTCAACTTTTTCTGGCCTTCGAGCGTAACTTCCGGCATGATGAGGTGCCGCGAGTAGCGCAGAATCTCTTCGTTGCTCAACGTTGCTTTACTGCCATCTATCAATTCATCCACAGTTCATTTCTCCAAAAAGTTTTGTGAGTTCATTTTTCGCAGAGTTGCTGAGTTCTATCGTCCACCGGCAACGGAGGGAACGATGGTGATCGTATCCGTTTCCTTGACCGGCGTTGCATTCTTGCTCAGGTAGCGAATGTCTTCATCGTTCAGATAGACATTGACAAAAGAGCGCAGCTTGCCGTCTTCCGAGAAAAGATGCTTGCGCAGATCCGGGTGCTTGGTGACGAGATCGCTCAGCGCCTCGCCAACAGTTGGAGCGTTTACTTCAATGACGGATTGCTTGCCGGCATAAGGCCGGAGCGGCGTGGGAATCAAGACTGTGATGGACATTTTCTTCCTTTCAAAACGGCTCTGATTTGCGATGCATTTGTTCTACTGAATGAATTCGAGAAGTTCATCTACAAAGTGCTTGGCTTCTTCCTGATCCAACAATAAAAATGAATTCGTAAGCACGGCGCGACCTTTTTCGACACTGGTAATCACGTACGAACAGCCTGTCCAATGCGCTTCCGCAAGATCGGTCTCCGACCAGCGCGCGGGATGATCGGGATGAGAGTGATAGAAGCCGACAATGTCGTGGCCTGCCAGCAGCGCATCCCGCTGAATGCGCACTAACTCCGACGGACTGATGTGATAGCGGTTGGCCAGCGAATCGGTGCGCGTGTTTCCGCAAGCCGCCGCTGCTTTGACAGTCTTTCCGCCAGACTCGTCAAACTCGCCCACCAGAACTCCGCAGCACTCATGCGGATACGTCGCTTCGCCATGCTGCCGTAACTGATCGTAAAGTTGAACTGGTATCTTCAACGCCATGCTTTCTCCCTTGCCTTATGCATTCTCTTCCCAAAAATGCTCACTCAAATACTTGTCGCCCGAGTCGGGAAAGATGGTAACGATTACTGAACCTGCGGGTGCATCTCGCGCAACCTGCAATGCGCCAACCAGCGCCGCGGCCGCTGAAACGCCGATTAACAATCCCTCTTCACGCGCCACTCGCCGGGCCATTATGTAGGCCGCTTCTGTTTCGATGCCCAACTCCGCGTCCGCGATGCTGGCATCGTAAATCTTCGGAACAATCGAGGTTTCCATGTGCTTGGTTCCCTCGATGCCGTGAAAGGGCGAGTCGGGTTGAAGAGAGACGCAGCGAATCGCAGGATTCAACTCCTTCAAGCGGCGCGATGTTCCCACAAACGTTCCACTGGTGCCGAGAATAGCGACAAAATGAGTGACGCGCCCTGCCGTCTCCATCCAGATTTCATCCCCTGTTCCGTTTTCATAATGAGCGCGCCAGTTGGCGTCATTGGAATATTGATCGGCATAATAATACTTCTCCGGCTCCGCGGCTGCGATCTCCTGCGCCTTGCGGATCGCTCCATCCGATCCTTCACCGGGATCGGTATAAATCACGGTGGCCCCATAGGCGCTGAGAATCCGTTTGCGCTCCTTCGATACATTCGAGGGCATGCACAAGGTAATCGGAATGCCATAGGCCGCGCCCAGCATAGCGTAGGCAATTCCGGTATTGCCGCTGGTGGAATCAAGCAGTGATTTGCCCGCGCCCAGCTTGCCTAAACGCAAAGCCTCGCTCACGATCCTCGATGCAGCGCGATCCTTGACTGAGCCGCCAGGATTGGCCCACTCGGCCTTGGCCAATACCAGCACGTCCTTCAGGCCAGCGGTGACGCGTTCGAGGCGAAGCAGCGGCGTGCTGCCGGTGCGCTGCGTAAGATTGACACCCAATAGAGTCGTCATACGTTCTGATCGTTCCATTATGCTGTTAACTTTGCTTCCGCGGGAAACCGGAGCGAATTATCCATGCTGCGATAGAGAGCCTCTACGGCATTGAGCAGCGCGAAGACTTCCTCTTCCAGTTGATTCAATTCCCCGGTGTTCTTTTGATGTGCGCTGCGAATCACCGATTCAAAGCGCCTGTCGATCAGCCCCGCTTGAATAAAATGCTTGGCGAAGTTATCAAAGACAGCGGCGTCTGTGGGGGCTTCAATGCCGCGCGTAATCAGCAATGCGCGTGCGCTACGCAGGGTGATGCCGTAAAGGGTATCTTCGCTTTGCGGATCGCCGGAGCGAAACTCTTCGCGCAACTGCCTTGCGCTGTTCAGATCAACCTCTATCAAGTCAAAGAGTCCGGCCGAGCACTCGCCGATGCCTCTTCCAACCAGAGAGAAAGACTCTGCCGCGCCCCAATCCTGATAGTAACTGCTGTCTTTGCTGAAGGCAGGAATCTCGCGGACGCGGCCGGCAATCTCCTGAATCTCCTGTGTTCCGTTTGCATCTACATACGCAGAAAAGGAGGGATATTCATTCTTTCTTGCAATCCACAGCTTCAAGACATCATGCACGAATTCAGGAAGGTCGCGCGCGCTCACGCGATCAATCGGCTTTGCCAAACGCGCGTTGCCATTGCCGATCTCGGCTCCGGCAACGACCATGTAGGCAGGGAACATATGCTGTCCATTGCGGCCAACATTGCCATAGAAACCAAGATCGGCCAGCATATGCTGACCACAGGTGTTCGGACATCCGGATAAGTTGAGCTTGAAATCGGCAATCTGATCGAGATCGAGAGAAGAGCGAGTCAGTCTTTCCACTGTTGCGGATAAAGCGCCTTTGGAAAGACAGATGCCCAGCTTGCAAGTGTCCGCTCCCGTACAGGCAATGGAATTGCCTATGAGGCGCGGACCGGAGGCAAGCTCAGTCAGTTCGCGCACCAGATGAAAGACATTCGGGAGATAGCTCTTGGGGAGATTGCGCAGTCGCAGATTCTGACCGAAGGAGGCGCGCAGTACATAACCGCCGAAGGGTGCAAGAAACTGCGCCAATCGAATGGCATATTCGTTCTTGAAATTGCCGAGAAAGACCGGAACCCTCACGGAAACCAGCTCAGATTGCTTCTGGTTCTCGACATAACGATCCCTCCACTGATAGAACTCCGGAGTTGTATCTTTCTCAGGAGCGAACGGCGGAAGAAGGCTGAACTGCGGCACATCCTCGATATGCAGTGCCGGATGATTTTCACCGCGAGTAATGTGCAACTGCTCTTCATAAAGCTCGCGGAAACGCGCTTCGCCGAGAGTCTTCCACAAGAAGCGCAGCCGCGCCGCATGGCGATTTTTGCGATTGCCGTGCTTATCGAAAAGGCGCTTGAGAGCGCAGGACACAACATACACATCCTCTGGGGGAATGAACTCATGCAGCAGATGACCAACCTCGGGCTTGGTGCCCAGGCCACCGGCAACATAAACGCTGAATCCATTTTGCCCATCGCGATTTTGAGCCACGAATCCGAGATCGTTAAACTCCGCGTAGGAGCTATCCGCGAGCGAGTTGGAAAATGCGATCTTGAATTTGCGCGGCAGCAGCCAGGAATCGGATTCGGCAATCAACCGGCTGGTCAGCGCAAAGGCGTAGGGGCTTGGATCGAAGACTTCATCGATGCCGACGCCCGCGTCCGGAGAAACGAGCACATTGCGAACCGTGTTGCCACCGCCTCCGCGCGAAGCCAAACCGGCCGAAAGCAACTCCCGCATGACCGGAAGCACGTTTTCAAGAGCAACTTGATGAATCTGAAATTCCTGGCGCGTAGTGATGTGAATCGCATCGCTGCCGTAACGCGCGGAGATCTCTGCAATCACGCGTAACTGGAGCGGCGTGAGCGCGCCTCCGGTTGCCCGAATCCGTACCATGTAGGTCCCATCCTCGCGCTGCTCATAGCAGCCAAAGGGGACGCGGCGCACCTTCAATGTTGCGGCGTCGATCTCGCCGCGCTGATAGCGCGCGATATACGAATCCAACTCATCGAGTTCCGCGGGAAGATTTTCCGGGATCTTGTAAAACATGGCCATCTCCAGTGAGAAAAATGCTGCATCTTCAGCGATTTCGAACGATACAGCTCTTCATTGCGTTTCGCGCCTGCCCGGCGTGAATCCATATCGGACAGGCGCGGGTGAACAAGTTACTTCACAAGTTCAATCGTGACGGTGTTGATCTTGCCTGTGAAGCGATTAGGCGACTTGTACTCCGGACTCACGGGTGAACCAAGATCGCTGCCCACGTCCAGTGTTTCTCCGCCGGCATAGATGCTGGAGAACTGCGCCTCGCCGACAGACACGCCGTTGACCGACAACTTCACATCGCCCGGAACAGGGCGGCGCGAGTAGAAGCCAGGCGCATTCGAAGCGCCTTGAGCGCTGTCCTGCGACGGAGTCACATTCAACTGAATATGCTGCACACCCGCATGAATCGGCGTCTTGGAAACAATCTGCTCGGAGTGGTCGTTGGCGACATTCACCTCGTAGTACAGGTGGCTGTCTTTCACGAAGAGGCTGAATCCGCCCAGTATGCCGCCGTCGGCCACGATCACGCCTTCGGCTCCATCGGTCGGAATCTCCACATCGGCATCGATCGTATACGCATGGCCATAGAGTCCCGGCGCATAACGCAGCGGCAAGCGCTCCACTCCCGAACGGAAGGTGAATACCTTCTGGTCCCTGATCTTTTGATCCAAAGGCGAGGAGCGCTCCGGCAGAATCGGATACGCATGATTGCGTTCCGCTTCGCTGTTGAAGACCTGCTGCAGTTCCTTCAATCTCTCCGGGTACTTGTCGGCGAGGTTGTGAGCCTGGCTGAAATCCTCATTCAGGTTGTAAAGCTCCCACGGCCGCACATCGATGTCCTTATCGCTGGCGTTGCGAATGGTGTTCGGTTCCCAGGTAGAGTGGTAGCGGTCGCCAGCCCACCAGCCATCCTTGTAGATGCCGCGGTTGCCGCTGGTGGTGAAGTACTGCAGCGTGTGGCGCGTCGGTGCCTTGGCGTTGTCGATGGTATACACCAGGCTCTTGCCTTCCAGCGGAATCTGCTTCACGCCATGGACTTCCTCGGGAAACTTTGCGCCCGTGATCTCATAGATCGTCGGAGCAATGTCGTTGACATGCGAGAACTGGCCGCGTACGCCGCCCGGGTCTTTGATGTGGCCCGGCCAGGAGATCACCAGAGGATCGGTGACGCCGCCCAGATGCGAAGCGTCCTGCTTAGTGCCGACCAAAGGCGAGTTGAGCGCCCACGCCCATGAAGCAGCATAGTGATTCATATACAGTTCGCTGCCCAGCAGATCGGCGATATCCGTTCGCTCCTCGATCGTTTTCGGCTTGCCATTTACATCCACGGCGTCATGTCCTTCCAAGCCGCCTTCGGCGCTGGCGCCGTTATCGCCAAAGATCCATAGGATGACGGTATTGTCGGCCTGCCCCTCTTCGGCAATCGCATCCAGCAAGCGGCCAACCTCGTGATCGGTATGCTCGGCGTAACCGGCGTAGACCTCGGCTTCGTGCGCCAGCAACTTCTTCTGCTGCGGCGTCAGCGAATCCCATGCGGGCAATCCATCCGGGCGCGGAGTAAACTCGGCATTGGCGGGAATCACACCAGTAGCCTTCTGCCTATCAAAGGCTTCTTTGCGGACTGCATCCCATCCCTTGTCGAACTGCCCTCTGTAGCGCTCGATCCACTGTTGCGGCACATGGTGCGGTTCATGCGTTGCGCCGGTAGCAAAGTAGATGAAGAAGGGCTTGTCCTTGGCCACGGCATCATGCTGATGAAGCCATGTAATTGCTTCGTTGGTGATGTCCGTTGTAAAGTGATAGCCGTCCGCAGGCGACTTGGAAGGCTCCACGGGCGTTGTATCGCGATAGATGCGCGGATAGTACTGGCTGTCGGCTGCCTGATTGAATCCGTAGAAATGCTCGAAGCCCAGCCCCGTGGGCCAGTGGTCGAACGGACCCGCCGGACTCACCTCCCACATCGGCGTGTTGTGCCACTTGCCATAGGCCGAGGTGCTGTAGCCGTTCTCCTTGAGCACTTCGGCGATGGTCGCCGCGCTCTTGGGCAGCACAGTGCTGTAACCCGGATAAGGCGCAGACCACTCGGCAATCGAACCGAAGCCTACCTGATGGTTGTTGCGCCCGGTCAGCAGCGCGGAGCGCGTCGGCGAGCAGAGCGCATTCATGTGAAAGCTGTTGTAACGCAGACCGGCATTCGCAACACTCTCGAAGACCGGCGTGTGAATGGGTCCTCCGTAGGCCGAGGTCGCGCCGAAGCCCACATCGTCAATCAATATCAAGACAACATTCGGCGCGCCAGCCGGTGCCTTGGGCGGCTCGGGCCACGAGGCCGCAGGCACTTCGTGAACAGGCAGCGTCGGCCAACTTTTCTGCGGCGCAGCGCTCTGTGCGTGTGCGGAGGGCCATGCGCTGAAGGCCATGGTTCCGCTCAGAAGCAATCCAACTTGTTGCGAAAGATTCATCGAATTTTCTCCGTACCATCCTTGAATAGGGCAGTGGTTGTTCGTTGTCGCCACCAACGCCGATCTTCGCGGCGTCTTCAACTCGACTTTTGCAGTCAGTTCACGTTTCCGCGAACTGACTGCAACCAGACGATCTCGCTGGCAAATGAAATCGGGCAAGCGTCCAAAGCTATTGGTTGTCGCTGGCCTTGGTTACATTCTTGAACGCATCGATAAATGATTTGTTGTTCTTGAGGTTGTGAATGCGCCCATTCAGCACATCATCCCAAGTGATGTAGGGATAGAGATGATGCGCTTTGGCCTGCTCTTCAAATTCAGCTTTGAGCTCGGCCAGTTTCTCCGGGTACTTTTTGGCCAAGTCAATGCGCTCCGTTGGGTCCTCGTTCAGGTTGTAAAGCTCCCAGGCGTTTTCATCAAAGGGCTGTTTGCCCGGAATTCCCGTGATAAAACTGCTGGGGTAGGCCAGTTCCGCCTTCCAGCCTTTGTCATAGATCGAGCGCGAACCGAAGATGTAGTAGTACTGCAGTGTGTGGCGGGTAGGTGCTTTGGCGTCGTCTATCGAGTAGGCCAAAGACGTTCCTTCAATCGGCTGCTGCTTGATGCCACGAATCTCTTCCGGGATCTTTACGCCAACCAGATCAAGCGTGGTGGGAAGTAGATCGATCACATGGCTGTACTGGGTGCGAATGCCGCCCTTGTCCTTGATGCCTTTCGGCCAATAGACGATGAGCGGATTATGTGTGCCGCCTTCGCTGTTGGCGTCCTGCTTCCAGAACTTGAAAGGCGTGTTGGCGGCCTGCGCCCAGCCCAGCGGGTAATTGCCATTGGTGGCCTGAGATGTGCCGATCTCGCCGATCTTGTTCAGGTTGTAGTTGATGTTTTCCTGTGCCGACAATCTCTTTGTCACAAGCCCCTGATCGACGGTTCCGTTCAGAGTGCCCTCTTTGCTGGCACCATTGTCACCGATGGAGATGAAGATCAGCGTGTTGTCGAGCTGACCGATCTCCTTCAGGTGGTTGACCAGGCGGCCGATCTCGAAGTCCGTGTAGGTCAAGTAGCCCGCATACACTTCAAAAAAGCGCGCATAGAGCTTCTGCTCGTCCGGCGTCAGTTTGTTCCAGGCCGTGATGTCCGGATTGCGATCGGGAAGTTGCGCATCGGCGGGAATCACACCAAGTTTCTTCTGGCGTTCAAAAACTTCTGCGCGATACGCGTCCCAACCCTTGTCAAACTTGCCCTTGTATTGATCGCTCCAGTATTTGTCAACCTGATGCGGAGCATGCGTTGCTCCCGGCGCATAGTAGAGGAAGAACGGCTTGTTCGGCGCGACCTTTTCCTGGCGGTCGATATAGAAGATCGCCTTGTCGGTGATCTGGTCGCTCAGGTGGCGGCCATCGGGATGCACATGCGCCTGATCCTCCACCAGATCCGGCTTGTACTGGTCGGTCTGCGAACCAAGGAAGCCAAAGAAGTGATCAAAGCCTTTTCCGGTCGGCCAGTGATCGAAGGGGCCGGCATCGGTCGCTTCTTCGTCCGGCGTTACGCCATACTTGCCCACCGCAAAGGTATTGTAGCCGTTGTCACGCAGAATCTCGGCAATCGTGCCAGCCGTGGGAGGCACGCGGCCGTCCCAGCCAGGGAATCCAGCAGACATGACGGTGTGTGAAAATCCGGATTCATGCACTGATGCGCTGTTGCGGCCGGTCAACAGCGCTGAGCGAGTGGGAGCGCAGATCGCCGTCGTATGGAAGTTCGTATAGCGCAGACCATTGTTGGCCAGACTGTCGAAGGTGGGAGTTTGGATCAACCCGCCGAATGTGCCGGCAGCTCCAAAACCTACGTCATCGATCAGTATCCAGACTACGTTTGGGGCGCCGGCAGGCGCCTTCACAGGTTCCGGCCACCATTCTTTTGACTCGGCGAGGGTTCTACCAACGACTCCTTGATACGGCTGTGCCGTCTGTGCATGCAGCGGGAGACTCGCACCCGCTGCAAATATCAACGTTGATGTCATCACATTCAATACGCTTTTCTCGTTCATAGATCTCCTGTTGGATTCAATCATTCAGAGATGACTCGGTGACCGGATGCCGAGCGAAACCGGCAGTCAGGCCGCGGATAACCGCGAACTGACTGCCATGATGTAGAGCCAAAACATTCCGGCAATGCTACTTGCTGCTACCGGCTTGTGCCGCAGCAGCAGCGGCATTTTGCCGGTCAATATACCATTGCGGCAGGTAGGTGTGGTGAGTGTTTTTCATATCGTCAAAGGTGAGATAGGGGGCGAGATGATGCGCCTTGGCCTGCTCTTCGAATTCGGCCTTCAACTGCGTCAGCTTCTCCGGATACTTCTTGGCCAGATCGATGCGCTCGGTCGGATCGTCGTTCAGGTTGTAGAGTTCCCAGGCGTTTTCATCGAGAGGCGGATTCACGATAGCGTTCTTGGTGAGGATGTCGTTGGGATAGGCCAGCTCCGCCTTCCATCCGTTGTCGTAGATCGACCGCGAACCAAAGATGTAGTAGTACTGCAGCGTGTGACGTGTGGGCGCATTGGCGTCGTCAATCGAGTAAGCCAGGGACGTTCCTTCAATCGGCTGCTGCTTGATGCCGCGAATCTCTTCAGGGGCCTTGATGCCAACCAGATCGAGCGTGGTGGGAAGCAGATCGATTACATGGCTGTACTGAGTGCGAATGCCGCCTTTGTCCTTAATGCCCTTTGGCCAATAGACGATGAGAGGATTGTGCGTTCCGCCTTCGCTGTTGGCATCTGATTTCCAATAGCGGAAGGGCGTATTGGCGGCCTGTGCCCAGCCCAGAGGATAGTTGCCCTGATGAGAATCGGGCGTGCCGATCTTGTCGATATTGGCCAGGTTATAAGCGACCCGATCCTCATCGGAGACCAGCTTGCCGCGATAGGAATGATCGATTGTGCCTTCCTGCGATCCTTCCTTGCTGGCGCCGTTATCACCGATGGAGATGAAGATCAGCGTGTTGTCGAGTTGGCCGATCTCCTTCAGGTGATTGACCAGGCGGCCGACCTCAAAGTCCGTGTAGGTCAAGTAGCCCGCATAGACTTCCATGAAGCGCGCATAGAGCAATTTCTCGTCGGGCGTCAGCGCGTCCCAGGCCTTGACGGTCTCATTGCGCTCGGGAAGAATCGCATTGGCAGGAATCAAGCCAAGTTTCTTCTGACGGTCAAAGACCTCCTGACGGAATGCATCCCATCCCTTATCGAATCTACCTTTGTATTGATCGCTCCAGTATCTGTCGACCATGTGCGGAGCGTGCGTGGCGGCGGGCGCATAGTAAAGGAAGAAGGGCTTGTCCGGCGCGGCCTTCTTCTGGCGGTCGATATAATAGATCGCCTTGTCGGTGATCTGGTCACTCAGGTGACGGCCATCAGGAGTCGCGTGCGCTTGATCCTCTACCAGGTCCGGCTTGTACTGGTCGGTCGCCGAACCGAGGAAGCCGAAGAAGTGGTCGAAACCTTTGCCCGTCGGCCAACGATCGAAGGGCCCTGCATCAGTCGCATCTTCATCGGGGGTTATGCCATACTTGCCCACCGCAAAGGTGTTGTAGCCGTTGTCGCGCAATATCTCTGCGATCGTGCCAGCCGTGGCAGGCACGCGTCCATCCCATCCGGGAAAGCCGGCAGACGCGGTAACGTGCGAAAAGCCCGATTCATGCACCGATGCGCTATTACGGCCAGTCAGTAGCGCGGAGCGAGTCGGGGCGCAAATGGCGCAGGTATGAAAGTTGGTATAGCGCAGGCCATTGTTGGCCAGAGAGTCAAACGTCGGAGTCTGGATAACTCCGCCGAACGTACCGGCAGCGCCATAGCCCACATCGTCGATCAGGATCCAGACTACGTTCGGGGCGCCGGTGGGTGCTTTCACGGGCTCCGGCCACCATTCTTTGGACTCCGCGAGGGTTCTGCCAACGACTCCCTGGTACGGCTGTGCCGTCTGTGCATGCAGCGGGAGACTCGCACCCGCCGCAAATATCAATGTCGATGTCAGCGCATTGAATACGTTTTTCTCGTTCATAAATCTCCTGTTGGTTTCAGTCATTCGGAGATGACTCGGTTAAAAGGTTGTCGATCGGGCCAGCGACATTCAGTCGCAATCGTTCCGCA
>Ga0187862_10002935_pt1 | contig 16909 bp, 9 predicted proteins | sample June2016WEW_10_1_FD_133003 | JGI IMG/M metagenome (GOLD analysis project Ga0187862, IMG submission 133003) | Peatland microbial communities from SPRUCE experiment site at the Marcell Experimental Forest, Minnesota, USA - June2016WEW_10_150 | ecosystem: Environmental > Terrestrial > Soil >...
CCCAAAAGGAAACTCCACCTCAATTCTCCCGTGCCTTTTGAGCCTGGTGCGGCTGGTCCTTTTATGAAAAAGAAAACCCTCGGTCTCATTCACACGTCGGCAACGCTCGTGCCGGTATTCCAGCAGCTGTGCCGGGCGAAGCTGCCCAACGTGGACACCTTCAACCTCGCCGACGACAGCCTGATCAAGGACGTGATCGCGCACGGCGCATTGACACCGAAGACCGCCTGGCGGGTGGCGGAGCACATTCACTCGGCCGAGGTGGCGGGCGCGGATTACATCCTCGTGACATGTTCATCCATCGGGCCGGCGGTGGAGGCAGCCGCGCCCCTGACCGGCGTGCCAGTGCTCCGGGTTGACCAGCCGATGGCGGACAAGGCGGTGCGGATGAAAAGGAACATCGGCGTCATTGCCACGCTGGCGACCACGCTGGCGCCGACCGCCGATCTGATTCGCCGCCGGGCCGAGGCGGCCGGCCGGCGGATCGAACTGACGTCGCGGCTTTGCGAGGGCGCGTTCGATGCCTTGATGGGAGGGGATGCCGCGAAGCACGATGCGATGGTCGCCGCCGCGCTCCAGGAGCTGGCCGGACGGGTCGATGTGATCGTGCTGGCACAAGCCTCGATGGCACGCGTCGTCGAGGGACTCGCGGAATCCGGCCGGCGCGTGCCCATTCTCGCCAGCCCGCCGCTGGCGGTCGAATACTTGGCCACCGTGTTGTAGCGAAATCGCATGGCTGTGCTTCGAAAACTCTGTCTCGGCGTTGCCGGCCTTGGCTTGATTCTGTTCGCCGTAGGGCTGGCGGCGGGCAGCCCGCCGCTCTGGCAACCGGCCGCGGTGGCTGTGACCGTTGGGTTGGCCGCCGGCCTCGGCGCATGGCCGGCGCTGCGAGGCTACCAGTTCACGGCTTGGATTGCGACGGCGGTGGCGGCGGGCCTGATCTATCCGGCGGCGTTTTTGCGGTGGGGCGACTTCGACCTGCGCAACAAATGGGTGATTCTGCTCGTCGTGCAGACGGTGATGTTCGGCATGGGCACACAGATGAGCCTCCGGGACTTCGCCGGGATTCTGAAAGCACCGCGCGGCGTGCTCGTGGGCATCGTCTGCCATTTTTCGGTCATGCCGCTGGTCGGACTGGCGTTGACCAAGCTCTTCCATTTCCCGCCCGAAATCGCGGCGGGCATCATTCTCATCGGTTCTTGCTCCAGCGGACTGGCGTCGAACGTCATGGCCTACCTCGCGCGGGCCAATCTGGTGCTCTCCGTCACCGTCACCGCAATCACGACCATGGTGGCGCCGTTTCTGACTCCGTTGTGGATGAAGCTGCTGGCCAGCACCCTGGTTGAGGTGAGCTTCTTCAATATGATGATGGAGATCATCAAAATCGTCATCGTGCCCATCGGGGCGGCGTTGCTGCACGATTATTTGAAGCATGCGACGTTGTCCGGCCGGCGCCGGGTGCTCGGGGCGGCGGTGGCCGGCGCGGCCTGGCTCGCGTTCCTGGCGCTCGGAGGGTGGAGCTGGCTCAGCGGCGTGCTCCCTGCGGCCGTGCTCACGACCGTCGGCGTGTTCGGCTTTTTCGCCGGCGCAATCGTCTTTGGGGTGGGGTATCACCGGCTGGCGCTGCGCCTGCCGCGCCTCGACCACTTCATGCCGGGGGCCTCAATGGCGGGCATCGTTTATTTCACGACGGTGACGACGGCGGCGGGCCGCGACAATCTGCTCATGGTCGGTGCGCTGCTCTTCCTGGCGGCGGCGATGCATAACGCGGCGGGCTACTTTTTCGGTTACTGGCTGAGCCGCGGCGCCGGGTTGGACAAGAATTCCGCGCGGTCGGTGGCCTTCGAAGTCGGGCTGCAGAATGGCGGCATGGCCTCAGGCCTGGCTGGCGCGATGGGCAAGCTCGCCACCGTGGGGCTGGCCGCCGCAATCTTCAGTCCCTGGATGAATATTTCCGGTTCCCTTCTGGCCAATTACTGGAAGCGCAAGCCGCCGTCCGATTCAAGCCGCCTGCCATCATGAAAAAATGCTTTGTATCCGCGCTCAGTCTGGCCGGGGCATGGTTGGGCTTGTTCCTGGGCGCGTCCGGATCCGCCCAGGCCCGCGAACGAAATCTGCTCGACGCCGACTGGCGGTTTCATCTGGGCGACATGCCCGAGGCGAACCAGCCGGCCTTCGACGACCACGGCTGGCGCACCGTCGACTTGCCTCACGATTGGAGCATCGAGGGCACCGTCGGCCCCGGAGCGCCCGGGAATGGCGGCAGCGGATATTTTCCCGGCGGCATCGGCTGGTACCGTCACAGCTTCCGTGCGCCCCGATCCTGGATCGGCCGGCGCATCCTGGTCGAGTTCGAAGGCGTCTACATGAATGCCGGGGTTTGGATCAACGGTGAGAGCGTCGGCGGGCATCCCTACGGCTACACCTCGTTCTTCTGCGATCTCACTTCGCATCTTAAAATCGGCGGCCCCAACGTGCTCGCCGTGCGCGTGGACAACTCGCAGCAACCCAACAGCCGCTGGTACAGCGGCTCGGGCGTCTACCGCCACGTGTGGCTGCACGTGACCGATCCCGTGCATGTCGCACCCTGGGGGATTTTCGCCTCAACCACCGAGGCGTCCGCGGCGGCGGCAAAGATCCGGGTCGAAGCCACGGTACGCAACGAGACCGACGCTCCCCAGTCCCTCACGCTCGAAATCGCGCTGATCGACCCGAGCGGACGCTCGGTTGCCGCGGTTCGCGCCGAGGGACAGGCCGCCGCCCGGGGTGATTTCACGGCGGCGCCGCAGGTCGCGTTTGCCCGGCCGCAACTGTGGTCGCTGGAGACCCCGGTGCTCTATCGTGTCGTTACGCGGGTGCTGATCGGGCGGCGCCTGGCCGACGAGATTGAGACGCCCTTCGGTGTGCGCACCATCACGGTCTCGGCCGACCGCGGCTTCGAGCTCAACGGCCGTCCGCTCAAGCTCGCGGGCGGAAACGTTCACCACGACAACGGCCCGCTGGGTGCCGCGGCCTTTGACCGTGCCGAGGAACGCCGCGTCGAACTCCTCAAGGCGGCCGGTTTCAACGTCGTCCGCACGGCGCACAACCCGCCCTCACCCGCGTTTCTCGAGGCCTGCGACCGCCTCGGTCTGCTCGTGCTGGACGAGGCGTTCGACTGCTGGGAGAAAGGCAAGAATCCCCACGACTACGGCGTGGTGTTCAAAGACTGGTGGCAGCGCGACCTCGACGCCATAGTGCTCCGCGACCGCAACCACCCATCCGTCGTGATGTGGAGCATCGGCAACGAGGTGTACGAACGCGCCACCCCGGAAGGGGCGCGCATCGCCCGGATGCTGACAAACCGCATCCGCGAGCTGGATTCCACCCGGCCGATCACGGCCGGCCTCAACGGCGCCGGTCCCCAAGCCGGCTGGACCGAGATTGATCCGGTTTTCGCCACGCTCGATATCGCCGGCTACAACTACGAGATACACCGGCACGCCGACGATCACGCCCGCCTGCCGTCGCGCGTCCTCCTTGCCACCGAATCGTACCAGAGCGAAGCCTTTCAAAACTGGGTGGCAACCAACGACCATCCCTATGTGATCGGCGACTTCGTCTGGAGCGCCCTCGATTACCTCGGCGAGGCGGGCATCGGGCGCGTGTTTCCGCCGGACCAGCCGGCAGTGCGGCATTGGGAGGGAGTCCAGTATCCCTGGCACGGCGCCTACTGCGGCGACCTCGACATCACCGGCTGGCGCAAACCGGCTTCGCATTATCGCAACATCGTCTGGGATCGCGGCGAAAAGCTCTATGCCGCCGTGCTGACACCATCACCGGGCGGCAAACCGTGGAACCTCACGCCGTGGTCCATGCCGCCGGCGCTGCCGAGTTGGACCTGGCCGGGGCAGGACGGGAAGGAACTGACGGTCGAGGTCGATTCCCGCTATGACGCGGTGCGTCTTTATCTGAACGGGCGATTGCTCGGCGAAAAACCCACCACCCGCGCGGAGGAGTTCAAGGCCACCTTCGCCGTGCCGTACGCGCCCGGCACGCTCCAGGCGATGGGCGTGCAAAATGGCCGGGAAGTGCAGGTGTTCACCCTGACGACCGCCGGCGACGCCGCGCGATTGCTGCTGACGCCGGACCGTGCCGCCATCCATGCCGATGGCCAGGATTTGTCCTTCGTCATGGTCGAAGCGACCGACCGTGACGGCCACCTCCAACCCAACGCCGATCCGGCGGTGCGGTTCGCGCTGAGCGGCCCGGGCGTCATCGCCGGTATCGGCACCGGCGACATGACCACCATGGAATCCTATCAAGCCAACCCGCATCACGTCTTTCACGGCCGCGCGTTGATCGTGATTCGCTCCACGCCGCAGGCCGGTGAGATCAAGCTGGTCGCGAGCGCACCCGGCCTCGCGGACGCCACGATGATCCTCCATTCTGTTTCCTCCCAATAATCCCACGCTCTTGTCATGCGACGACTCCGTCTGGTTCTTTCCGTCCTCCCGTTGCTTCTCTCCGCCGCGCTCCGGGCCGAGGTGCGCTGCGCAGTTGTCTTTGGCGACCACATGGTGCTTCAGCGCGGGCGCCCCGTGCTCATCTGGGGCGAGGCGAGTCCCGGCGAAGCGGTGACCGTGGAGTTTGCCGGACAGCACAAGTCCGCCACCACCACACCCACCGGTCAGTGGCGGGTCCAGCTCGATCCCCTGCCGGCCAGCGCCGAAGCGCGCACGCTGACGGTCCGTGGCAACAACACCGTCGCGTTTGCCGACGTGCTGGTGGGCGAAGTCTGGCTCTGCTCCGGCCAGTCCAACATGGAAAAGCAGCTGGGGCCGCGCCAGGGACAGAAACCCACCGACAATTACGAGGAGGAGATCCGCCAGGCCAACCATCCGCAGCTCCGTCTTTTCCAGGTGCCGCATTACGGCCGGCCGCAGACCGGCGTCACGGGGCTTTGCTGGTTGGTCTGCACCCCTGAGACGGTGCAGAGCACCGAGTTCTCTGCGGCCGGCTATTTCTTCGGGTGCGAGCTTCTGCGCGAACTTGGCGTGCCGGTGGGCCTGATCCACGCGAGCTTTGGCGGCACGCAGATTGAGGCGTGGATGCCGGCAGAGGCGTTCGCCCAAAGTCCGGACCTGCGCGAACTCGTCCACGTCCATTATCCCGCGTGGGTCGAAGGCGTGCAGCCCACGGAGCTGTACCAGTCCATGATCGTCCCGGTGGAGCCATACACGCTGCGCGGCTTCCTCTGGTATCAGGGTGAAACCAACTGCATGAACGCGGACGGCGCGATCTACACCGAGAAGATGCGCGCGTTGATCGCCAGCTGGCGCGTGGTCTGGAACGATCCCGCCGCCCCGTTCTACTACGTGCAGCTCGCGCCCTTCGATTACTCGCGGTGGGACAAGTTTCCCAAGCGCCTTACGCCGGAGGCGCTGCCGCTTTTCTGGGAAGCGCAGACGCGCGCTCTCGCGATCCCGCACACCGGCATGGTGGTCATTACCGATCTCGTCGCCGATATGCACGATATCCACCCCACCAACAAACGCGACGTGGGATTGCGGCTCGCCCGCCTCGCTCTGGCCGAAACCTATGGCCGCGACGATCTCCTTGCACAGAGTCCGCGCTTTGCATCGATGAAGGCCCTGCCCGGCGGGAAGATCGAACTTGGCTTCAGTCACACCGGCGCCGGACTGGCCAGTCGTGATGGCCGGCCCTTGAATGACTTCATGGTGGCCGGCGACGACCGCCGCTTTGTCCCCGCCGATGCGGTGATCCAAGGCGACCGGGTCATTGTAACCAGTCCTCAGGTCGCCCAACCCGCTGCCGTACGGTTTGCCTGGGACGAGACTGCCAACCCCAATCTGGTTAACTCCACCGGCCTGCCGGCCATTTCCTTCCGCACGGACTCGTGGCCGGTCATCACCGAGCGCCCCAAGCCGCCGTCCACCACGCCACCGCCATAACATGAAGGTCACCGTGCTTTTTCGAAGTCTCCGCGCCGGTGCGCTGATTTTTGCATCCGCTCCCGCGCGGCTGGCGGCGCTCCTGCTCGGTTTGCTGCTTATCGGGCGCGGAGTGGGACGCACGGCCGATCTGGCCGCCGACTTCAACCATCCGCCCGAGGCGGCCCAGCCGTGGGTCTACTGGTACTGGCTGAACGCCGCCGTCTCGCGCGCCGGCATCACCGCCGACCTCGAGGCGATGAAACAGGCGGGCATTGGTGGCGCGTACTTGATGCCGATCAAGGGCGTGGCCAAGCCGCCTTTGCTGGAGCCGCCGGTGGAGCAGCTCAGCCCCGCCTGGTGGGGAATGGTGCGCTTTGCCATGCAGGAAGCGGATCGCCTGGGTCTCAAGCTCGCGATGCACGCATGCGACGGCTTCACGGTGGCGGGCGGCCCCTGGATCACGCCCGATCTGTCGATGCAAAAAGTGGTGTGGATGGAAACCGAGGTCGACGGCGGACGCCCGGTCGATGTGCTGCTGGACCGACCGCAGGCCTACGCCGGCTATTATCGTGACATCGCCGTTCTGGCGTTCCGGGCGCCGGAGGGGGCTGGCGTTTCCACACGCACGGTCGTCCCGACCGTTACAACGAGCGAACCCGGGGCCGCCCCGCAATTCTTGCCGGACGGGGCTTCGAGCACGCCGTTCGTGAGCGAGAAACCGTGCTGGATCCAGTACGCGTTCGCCGAGCCGTTCACGTGCCGGGCGGTGACGATCCGCGTTCCGGCGACGACCGGCATCCAAGTCAACACCTATGCCGCCAACCGCTTCATGATCGAGGTGAGCGATGACGGCGCCAATTTCCGGACGGTCGGGCGGCTGGAGCCGCCGCGCCACGGGTGGCAGGACGGCGACACCGTGACGCACGCGATTCCGGCCGTGACCGCGCGGTACTTCAGATTCGTATACGACCCGGCCGGAGCGGAGCCGGGCGCCGAGGACAGCGATTCGGCCAAGTGGCGTCCGGCACTCAGGCTGACCGGTCTCGAGCTTTCCAGCGCGCCGCGGATCAACCAGTTCGAAGGCAAGAACGGCGAGTTCTGGCGGGTCGGCGCCCGCACGACCGCCGCGCAGGCGCCGGATGCCGCCTGTGTGCCGCTCGCGAAGATCTGCGATATTTCGGATCACGTGGATGCCAACGGCCGCCTGGTCTGGACACCACCGCCGGGACGGTGGACGGTGCTGCGGATCGGACACACGTCCACGGGTAGCACGAACTATGCAGGCGGCGCCGGCGTGGGTCTGGAGTGCGACAAGTTCAACCCGGAAGCGGCGCGCCTGCAGTTCGACCACTGGTTCGGCGCGGCGATCCGCGAGGCCGGTACCGAACTGGCCGGCCGCGTGCTGAAGGTCTTCCATATCGACAGCTGGGAGGCCGGCAGCCAGAACTGGTCCCCGGTATTCCGCGCCGAATTCACGCGGCGACGCGGCTACGATCCGGTGTCCTACCTGCCGACGATGGCCGGTATTCCGGTGCAGAGCGCGGACGCCTCCGAGCGATTCCTGCACGACATTCGCCAGACCATCGGCGAACTGGTGGTCGACAACTTCTATGGCACAATGACGGCACTGGCGCACGCCCACGGGTGCCTCTTCAGCGCCGAGTGCGTCGCGCCGACGATGGTCAGCGACGACCTGCGGCATTACGACGCCGTCGATATTCCGATGGGGGAGTTCTGGCTGCGCAGTCCGACGCACGACAAACTCAACGACATCCTCGACGCCGTCTCGGGCGCGCGCATCTACGGCAAGCTGATCGCCCAGGCCGAGGCGTTCACCGAGCTGCGCATGGAGTGGGACGAGTATCCGGCGATGCTCAAGACACTGGCGGATCGCAACTATTGTTTCGGGATCAACCGGTTCGTTTACCACGTCTTCGCGCACAATCCGTGGGTCGACCGCCGACCGGGCATGACGTTGGGCAGTACCGGTCACTTTTTCCAGCGCGACCAAACGTGGTGGCGGCCGGGGCGCGCCTGGGTGGACTACGCGCGTCGCTGTCAGGCGTTGTTGCAGGAAGGACGGCCGGTGGTGGACGTGGCCGTGTTCACTGGTGAGGAGATGCCGCGGCGCGCCGTGCTGCCCGAACAGCTCGTCTCGACCCTGCCGGGCGTCTTCGGCGCCGCCACCGTGGCCCGCGAGGCGGCACGGCTGGCCAATCGCGGCGAGCCGCAGGAATTGTGGCCGGACGGGGTGTTGCATTCCACCAACATCGAGGATCCGGCGCGGTGGATCGACGTGCTCCATGGCTACGCGTACGACTCGATCAACCCGGACGCCTTGCTGCGCTTGGCGACGGTGCGCGACGGCCGCATCGTCCTGCCGGGCGGCGCGAGCTATGGCTTGCTGGTGCTGCCGGGCCCGCGCCCGCTGGCGCCCGATCCGGAATTGATGTCGCCCGAGGTCGCGGCCCGACTACGCGAGCTGATCGAAGCGGGTGCGACGGTGCTGATGTGCGCCCCGCCGGAGCAGTCGCCGGGTTTACAGGGTTACCCGGCGGGCGACGCAGCCGTGCGCCGAGTTGCGGCCGAGCTTTGGCCGGGTGGCGCGCCTGCTGCCGCCGCGGTGCGGCGCATCGGTCAGGGGCGGGTCGTCGCAGGCCCGTTTCACGAGACATCGTTTGAAACGCTTGGCCTCGCCCGCGATTTCACGGCTACGGATGCCGACGGCCGGCCCGCCGAGGGCATCGGCTGGACGCATCGCGCGGCGCCGGGCTTGGATCTTTATTTCATCTCCAATCAACTGGACAAATCGCGGATGATCGAAGTGTCGCTGCGCATGGCGGGGCGCGTGCCCGAGCTGTGGGATGCCGTGAATGGTGAGACCCGCCGCGCGGGCACCTGGCGTCTGGAGCAGGGGCGTACCGTCCTGCCGCTGCGACTGGAGCCAGGCGGATCGATCTTTGTCGTCCTGCGCGAACCGGCCGCGAGCACGGGGAGCGACGCCGGCAGGAACTGGATTGAACCCAAAGCCATCCAGCAACTCGACGGCGCCTGGCAGGTCTGGTTCGATCCGGTTTGCGGTGGTCCGAAAGATCCGGTGGTTTTCGCCCGGCTGGAGGACTGGACCAAACACCCCGAGGCCGGTATCCGCTATTACTCCGGTACCGCCATCTACGCGCGGACCTTTGACTGGCGCGTTCCGGCGGAAAAGCCGCCGCGTGTCTGGCTCGATTTGGGCCGTGTCGACGACATCGCCGAAGTCACGGTCAACGGTGTCCCTTGTGGCGTCGCCTGGACGGCGCCCTGGCGCGTCGAGATCACGGCGGCCCTGCGGCCAGGAGAAAACCGGCTGCTGATTGCCGTCACCAACACCTGGGCCAACCGCCTGATCGGCGACCACGCCCTGGCCGAGGCGCAGCGACTGACGTGGACCACCGCTCCGTACCGCTTGGACGGCAAACCGCTCCTGCCCGCGGGTCTGATGGGTCCGGTCGCGATCATTGAGGAACAGTGATGATCCCGCGCCACTTTCAGGTTGTTTCCGTCGTGCTTGGTGCCATCGCACTGGCCGGGCCGGTGCTTGCGGAGGACGCCAGGCCAGCGGCCATTCCTTTTCCCACAACGCTGGAGCGTCCGGTGGAGGAAGCGGAATTGCAGCGCGTTTACGACGAGGTCAAAACACCCTTCAAGTACGGGATCGTTTTGCGCCCGGCGACTGCGGACGAGTTTTTCGATTGCCCCAGCGTGTTTCGGCACGACGGCAAATGGTACATGCTCTATGTCGCCATCAAAAACAAGACCGGCTATGAAACCTGCCTCGCCGAGAGCGCCGATCTCCTGCATTGGACACGGCTCGGCAAGGTGCTGCCGTTTTCCGGATCCGGCTGGGATCAATGGCAGGCCGACGGCGGCGTCGCGCTGGTCGATCCCGCTTGGGGAGGATCCGGCGAACTGCAGGCGTACGGCGGCCGGTATTGGATGTCTTACATCGGTGGCGCGAAACCGGGCTACGAGCCCGATCCGCTCGCGATCGGCATGGCATGGACCGAGACGCCCGACCTGGCCGTCGCGTGGCACCGGCTGACGGGCAATCCGGTCCTCTCGACGGCGCAGCCCGACGTGCGTCCCTACGAGAGTGTCACGCTCTACAAAAGCACGATCATCCGCGATGCGACCGAGTCGCTGGGCTATCCGTTCGTCATGTTCTACAACGGCAAGACCTCCGCTAACAACCACGAGTCCATCGGCATGGCGGTGTCGAAGGACCTGGTTCATTGGATCCGCTATGGCGACGGGCCGGTCGTCGACAACGCCCCCGGCCGTCCCGCCATCAGCGGCGACCCGCAGATCGTGAAGCAGGGGAATCTGTGGGTGATGTTCTATTTCGGTTTTCGCTGGCAGCCGCACGCGTTCGACACCTTTGCCTGTTCTCATGATCTCGTGCACTGGACGAAATGGAACGGTGCGGACCTGATCGCTCCTTCCGAGGCGTGGGACCAAACCTTCGCTCACAAACCCTGGCTTCTAAAGCACGACGGGGTGGTATACCATTTCTACTGCGCCGTCGGCGACCAGGGGCGCGTCATCGCACTCGCGACCTCGAAGGATTTGCACGCCCCGCCAGTTGCACCCTGACGGAGTCATTCCACCACCATCGCCGTTCCCACCGTCCCATGATTCCACGCTCGATTTTTCCGCATCATTTCCGATCAGCCCTTTTGATCCGTGGCGTCCTGCTGGCGGGCGCCCTCCCGGTCGCTCCGGCCGCGGATGTCGTCTGGTTCGATGCCCCGGCGGCTCATTTCACCGAATCATGCCCGATCGGCAACGGCCGGCTGGGGGCGATGGTTTTTGGTGGGATTGTCGACGAGCGCCTCGTGCTCAACGAGAGCGGCATGTGGTCCGGCGCGCCGCAGGACGCCGACCGGCCCGACGCGGCCGCCGCGCTGCCGGAAATCCGGCGCCTCCTGCTCGCGGGCCGGAATGCCGAGGCGGAGAAGCTCGTCAACGCCAGCTTCACCTGCGCCGGGGAAGGCTCAGGGTTCGGTGCCGGTGCAAACGTGCCGTACGGCTGCTACCAGACGCTCGGCCGCCTGTCGCTGCGGTTCGTGCAGAAGGGCGCTGATGCTCCGGCGAAGGATTACCGGCGCGAACTGGACTTGGCGACGGCCGTGGTGCGCATCGGTTACGAGCAGGATGGGGTGCGGTTCACGCGCGAAGCGTTCGTCAGCGCGCCCGACGAGGCGATCGTCCTGCGGCTCGCCGCCGACCATCCCGGCTGTCTTTCCTTTGACGTCCAGCTTGACCGGCCTGAGCGCGCCGCCACGGCGGCCGATGGTGACGACGGCCTGCGCCTGACCGGGCAATTGAACAACGGAGTCGACGGAAAGGGCGTGCGGTTCGCCGCCCACCTGCGGGTGCTTGCCTGCGGCGGCTCGGTGCGCGTCCGCGACGGCGGGCTGCAGGTGCGCGCCGCCGACGAGGTCGTCCTGCTGCTGACCGCGGCGACCGACATTCACACCTTTGCCGGCCGGCGGAGCGATCAGCCGGAAAAAATGGCGGCCGACGATCTGGCGCGCGCGGCGGCGAAACCGTACGCGGAATTACGCCGGGCGCACATCGCCGACTATCAGCACTGGTTCAACCGCGCCAGTCTCCAGTTGGGCCCCGCCAACCCCGTGGCGGAGGCGCTGCCCGCGGCGATGCGCCTGCAGGCCTTCCATGGAGGTGCGGACGACCCCGGCCTCGCGGCGCTGTATTTCAACTTTGGCCGTTATCTCCTCATCTCGTCCTCGCGGCCGGGCGGCCTGCCGGCCAACCTGCAGGGCCTTTGGGCTGAGGAGATTCAGACGCCGTGGAACGGCGACTGGCACCTCAACGTGAACGTGCAGATGAACTACTGGCCGGCCGAGATGTGCAACCTCGCCGAACTGGAGCGCCCGCTGTTCGATCTCATCGCCTCACTGCCGGTGCCCGGCGCGCGCACCGCCCGGAGCTACTATGCCGCCCGCGGCTGGGTGGCCCACGTCATCACCAACCCGTGGGGTTTCACGTCACCGGGCGAGTCCGCCACCTGGGGTGCCACCACCACGGGTTCGGCCTGGCTGTGCCAGCATCTTTGGGACCATTACCTGTTCACGCAGGACCGGAGTTTTCTCGCCTGGGCCTATCCGATCATGAAGGGCTCGGCGCAGTTCTACCTCGACATGCTGATCGAGGAGCCAAAGCACGGCTGGCTCGTGACCGCGCCCTCCAATTCACCCGAAAACGCCTTTCTCCTGCCGGACGGCACGCCCTGCCACATCTGCCTCGGCGCCACGGCCGATCTGCAGTTGCTGCGCTCCCTCTTCGGCGCGTGCATTGAGGCCTCGCGGATTCTCGGGGTGGACGAGGCGCTGCGCACCGAGCTGGCGGAAAAACGCGCGCGCCTGGCGCCCACACGGATCGGCTCCGACGGCCGCATCATGGAATGGCTCGAGGAATATCCCGAGGCCGATCCCCACCACCGGCACGTGGCCCACCTCTGGGGATTGTATCCCGGCGCGGAAATCAGTCCGACCGCGACACCCGACCTCGCGGCGGCGGCGCGCAAATCCCTTGACGCGCGCGGCGATGCCGGCACCGGCTGGAGTCTGGCCTTCAAGCTTTGCCTGTGGGCGCGGCTGGGAGACGGCAACCGCGCCTACCGTCTGCTGTGCGAACACCTCAAGCCCGCAACCTTGGCCACGGCCCGGCAGCAGTGGAGTGGCGGCACGTATCCCAACCTGTTTGATGCGCACCCGCCGTTCCAGATCGACGGCAACTTCGGCGGCACGGCCGGCATCGCGGAGATGCTCCTCCAGAGTGAAGCCCCTCCGACAGAGTTCGGACAGCCAGGTGAAATTCGCCTGCTCCCTGCGTTGCCTGACGCTTGGGCTGAGGGCGCCGTGCACGGCCTGCGCGCCCGCGGCGGGTTCGAGGTCGACCTGACGTGGCAGCACGGCCGGCTGGCCTCCGCCGCGATCCGCAGTGTCGCCGGCACGGCGACCCGGGTGCGCTACGGTGACCGGGTGATCGACCTCGCGCTCCAGTCCGGTGAAACCGTCGTGCTCGATCCCGCGCTGCGCCGCCAGTGAGGTTACTGCAATAGCCCAAGAACAGAATCGGCAAAGGCCAAACTGCGGGTATTGATATCAGTTGATAGTGTGATATTCGACCTGCGACCCTGCTAGCCAGAGCCAAGGAGGGAGATTCAAGGAGCAGGGGAGTAACCCGCCTGCATCACGTGACAGGCTCGGGATTGCAGCGCGGCAGGGTGGCGGGCATACCATCCGGGCGGCTTGATCTCCGCGCGTCGATCCGCAGGCTCACGGACTGGTGAAACCCCGACGAGCCATGAAACGCAGACTTCTTCTCGTTTTTGCCACGTTCATTTCCGGTGGTTGGTTTCGGCTGGCGGCTGCGCCTTCGCCGGCGGCTCCGACAGCCGCTCCCGCCCCGGCGGCTCCCGTCGCCGTCTTCAACGTGCGCGACTTCGGCGCAACGGGCGACGGGCAGACCAAAGACACGGCCGCGCTGCAAAAAGCGCTCGACGCCTGCGCGATCGCGGGTGGCGGCACCGTCGTCGTGCCGGCGGGCGTCTATCTGACCGCCAGCATCGTCCTCGGGGCGAACACCACGTTGAAGCTGGAGGCGCGCGCGAGCCTTGTGGGCAGCCCCGACATCGCGGACTACCCGCTGCTGCCGTCGGTGCGATGGGAGGGCGAGTTCCGGCCGGGTCACCGCGCGCTGATCTCCGCCGAGAAAGCCGACCACATTGCCATCGAGGGGCCCGGCACCATCTTCGGCCCGCCGATCAGCCTGAGCCAGCTGCGCGACCCCCGCGGCCCGCCCCTCATCGAACTCACCGACGCCGGTCACGTCGTGCTGCAGGGATTCTCGACACAGTACCAGCGGCTCTGGTCCATCCACCTGCTTTTCTGCCGTGATCTCACCGCGCGGAATCTCCTCATCCGCTCGGTCGGCGCCAACGGCGACGGGATCGATGTGGACTCGTGCCAGGACGTGCTCATCGAGCACTGTGACATCAACACGGGTGACGACGCCATCGCGCTGAAATCCGGCCGCGGCCTCGCGGCGCTCCGCCTCGGCCGCCCGACGGAAAATGTGGTGATCAGGAACTGCACGCTGGTCAGCAGCATCTTTGCCGGCGTCGCCTTCGGCACGGAAATGTCCGGCGGCATCCGCCACGTGCACCTCGAACACTGCCTCATCTCGGGCCGGCAGAACGGCATTTTCATCAAAAGCCGCGCAGGTCGCGGCGGCGCTTTTGAGGACATCACCGGTGAAGACCTCACTATCCTCGACTCACCCACGTTTTTGGGAATCAGCCTACTGAACAAGGGCATCCAGGCCAGCGACCCGGTGCCCGGGCAGGTTGAGCAGTGGTCCCTCCTTCGCCATGTCCGCTTTCACGACATCAAGGTGAGCCATATCGCGACGCTGGTGGATGCGCGGAACATCCCGGCGGAGCGGCCGGTCGACGGCCTGGCACTCGTGAACATCACCGGCACCTGCGGCCGCGGGATCACGCTGGCCAACGCCGTAAACGTGGAGCTGTCCGGAATCACCGTCACCGGCTTCACGGGCCCGCTGCTGACGACGGAGCACGTCACCGGCACGGGGCTGGATGCGCAGTGAGGCTGATCCTCAAGGAGGAGCCAGCGCGCGGCGCGCCCTGTTCGATTCGTTCGCGCAGCCCCGGGAAATCCGGCCTCAGGCGCAGCGCTTCTTCCCACTGTTGGACGGCTTCGGCCGGCCGCCGCAGCAAAAACATGGTGTAGCCGAGCCGCGCGTGGGTCTCGGCGTCGTCCGGCTGCAGGCGTAGCGCTTCCTGGTATTGTGCAGCGGCCTCGGTGATCTGCTGGCACCGGCCAAGGGCGTCGCCGACCATGCGGTGCAGCTCGGCCAGGCTGGCGGGCGACTCGGCATTGCGCGGCATCAGCGCCAGCGCGTGTTCGCCATAATCGACGACCGCCTGCGGGTGGCCGCGCAGCGTCTCCACCAGTGCCAGCCCCGCATAGGCGGAGACCAGATCGGGGCTGATCCGCAGCGCAGCCTGGAAATGCCCGGCGGCCTCCTCCAGCTGGTTTTGCTGCAGGAGCAGCAGGCCGAGATCACAGTGGGTCGCGGGGGAACGCGGAAACAGTTCCAGCACCTTGCGGAAACCGGCCATGGCCTCTGTGGTCCGGCCCTGCGCCCGCCGCACCACTGCGAGCACATCCTGGGTGAGGGCGAAGTCTGGCCGGATCGCCACCGCGCGCAGGGCGTGCTGCTCGGCCTCGGCGACGCGGCCTTCGCCGAGCAGGATCAGACTGAGAAAGGCATGCGCCGGGTAATTGTCCCTGGTCACGGCGAGCGCGTGCGCGAAGAGCGTGGGCGGATCGCGCCAAGTCGCCTCTTGATCCCAGGTGCGCAGCGCGCCAGCGACGAGCAGCACCGCGGCCAGGCCGGCCCGCATCCCCCGGGTGACCTGCGGCGGCGTGACATCGCGCAAGGTCCACAGCAACGCCAGTTGCAGGCCCAGCATCGGAAGATACGTGTAGCGATCCGCCATCGCCTGGAATCCCGCCTGAACGATGCCAATGGTCGGCAGGAACATGATCAGAAACCAGCCCCAACCGGTCGCCAGCCACGGTCGCTTTTGCCACTGCCAGCACGCCGTGCCCGTAAGAGCCAGCACCAGCGCGCCCGAGGCCGCGACGGCGGCGGCCGGCCAGCCGTCGGGGTGCGGATAACAGACGGTCAGGTCGAACGGCCAGAAGAACTTTCCGAGATAGCGCGGGATGGACACCGCGGCGTTCGCGAGGCGAGCAGCCAGGGAAATTTTCAGCGTGAAAGCCCCCGCCTCGCCTTGCATCGCGACGGTCACCACCGCGATGACCGCGGACAGCAGGAAAAACGGGACCTTCTCGAGCAAGAGCGACGCCGGGGATTGGACCGGGTCGGCGGCTCTCGTCGCCGGTGGCGAACCGCTCGCGAACGCCCAGCGCCGCAACGGCCAGAAGTCCAGCAGCAGCAGCACGCCCGGCAGGGTAACGAGCACGGGTTTGCACATCAGCCCGCCGGCGAAGGCGGCCAGCGCCAACCCGTAGCGCGCGCCCCACGCGGCGCCGCGGCCCGCCCTGCGTTTTTCGGCGTAGCCGGCGTAGGCCCACAGGGTGAGCAGGAAAAAGAACCCGCTCATGACGTCCTTGCGTTCGGAAATCCACACCACCGATTCCACCCGCAACGGATGCCAGGCGAACAGCGCGGCGCACAGCGCGCTGGTCCAGAAGGCGCCCGTGAGCCGGCGTGTGAGGAGGAACACCAGCACCGCGTTGACCGCGTGCCAGAGGAGGCTGGTCAGGCGGTGCCCGGGCGCGCGCGCCGTAGAGCTGCCAGTCCAGCATGTGCGACAGCCACGTCAGCGGATGCCAGTAATCGGTCCGGCCGATGAACGCCCAGCGCACGCCGGCCCAGCTCAGGCCGCCCTGCACGTGGGGGTTGTTCGTCACGTACGCGGGGTCGTCGTAGTTGGTGAAGCCGTAGCCGACCGCGCGGCTGAACAACGCGAGGGTGCCGAGCAGCAGGACGAGGCACACGACCGCCGTGCGCCACGCGGATGAACCGGCCGGGGACATCGGACTCCGATGCAAACACACCCCCGCCAAAACGCAGGCTTTTTGCTCAGGCCTGATCCGCACCGCGGCTCCCACCTGATCCGTTCCAAACGCTGCGCCCCTTTAAAGACAATGTCACTTATTAAGTGACATTGTCAGGAAGGTGAACCGCATGGTCCTTGGACTCAATATCTGCTCCAGCCAGCTTCCGGCACTCTGAATTCTTTTATCCACACTCGCGCTTGCCAGGCGGACGGTAACTGCGGTTTGCTGGCCGGCTTCCATGCGCCAGATCCTGTTTCTCTGCACCGGCAACTACTACCGGAGCCGCTA
>Ga0187862_10002938_pt1 | contig 16903 bp, 17 predicted proteins | sample June2016WEW_10_1_FD_133003 | JGI IMG/M metagenome (GOLD analysis project Ga0187862, IMG submission 133003) | Peatland microbial communities from SPRUCE experiment site at the Marcell Experimental Forest, Minnesota, USA - June2016WEW_10_150 | ecosystem: Environmental > Terrestrial > Soil >...
AGCTATAGCTCCAAGGGTCCCACCACCTATGATCACGTGGTAAAACCCGACATCGTCGCTCCCGGCAACGACATAGTTTCGCTGGCAGCGCCTGGTGCCACACTGGAAACTCAATATCCCGCTGAATTGGTCACGGGCAACGACGGAAACAACCACTACTTCACGCTCAGCGGCACCAGCATGGCGACGCCCGTGATCAGCGGAGCCGTAGCATTGCTGCTGCAGCAAAATAGCAATCTGACTCCGGACCAGGTGAAGGCGCGGTTGATGAAAACCGCTTACAAAGTTTTCCCGAACTCGTCAGTCGCATGGGTCCCGCATCTCTCGCAGAACTTCACCAGCACCTACGATCTTTTCTCGGTAGGTTCAGGCCTGCTCAATATGCAGACCGCGATCGCCAACACCGACCTTGCTCCGGCCACGGTGGGTGCCGCATTGTCACCTACGGCAGTTTATAACTCGCAGACCGGAGTCGTTTCTCTTGTGTACGGGAATGGCGCTGTTTCCCCGAACTCGGTGGTTTGGGGAACTTCAGTGGTGTGGGGCACGTCGGTTGTCTGGGGAACCACCGTTTCTGCCAACTCCGTGGTTTGGGGATCGTCTTTGCCCTGGAACAGCAACCTCCTAAGCGCATTCAGTGTGGTTTGGGGCGCCAGCACCACCACCGGCACTCAGGCTACAAGCGTAGTCTGGGGCGCTGCCATGCTCAGTAGTGATGCTGCATTCTCCGATGCTGGAGACGATGAACAGTAGCCGTGCGTAAGCAAGCCAGAAAGGAGAAGAGAATAACCATGGATCGTAAGACCCGGCGAACAAAAATGTTTATCGGAGCGATGCTCCTTGCGGCGATGACAAGCACACTATACGCGGGAATCGGAAGCCACGCTGTTCACTTGTACTACACCTTTGCCGTATTGACGCTGGCCGCGGCCACGTCGCGCATGAAAGTGAAGCTGCCGGGGATGGAAGGCAACATGTCGGTGAACCTTCCGTTCCTGCTCATGGCGGTGGTGAATCTAAGCGCGGTAGAAGCGGTTTCGATCGCATGTCTTTCTACCGTAGTGCAATGCTGGCCACAGCGGAACGCGAAGTTCAAGCCGGAGCAGATGCTGTTCAACGTCAGCATGATGGCGTTCGCCACCAGTATGGCAAACCTAATCTGTCATGCAGCTTGGGTCAGCAGGGCAAGCTGGACATCGCAGCCACTGTTGCTGGCTTCGGCGACCGCCGCTTTCTTTCTTGGTCAGACGGTTCCTGTTGCGAGCATCATCACGCTGACCCAAGGCCAGCCCATGAGACGAGTCTGGATGAGCATCGTACATCTGTCATTCCCTTATTACGTGATAAGTGCGGGAATCACTTCAATGCTCAACCTGGTAGGCCGTAGCTTCGGCTGGCAAGCCGCACTCGTGGTATTCCCGGTAATGTATGCGATCCACCACTCCTACCGGTTATATTTTGGCCGCGAGGGTGAGGCTTGGCAGACTCCACCCCTCACGAGAGCGGCAGGCGCCGGCGCTTGAAGCCGGCTACTAACAAAACGTGGCTTTCCAGCTTTGTAAGCGGAACGCCACGTTTCTGGCGCAACACGTAATTCTCGATTGCCACACCTCCGCCCAGGGGCGTGAAGTGATTTTCGAGAGCCATTCGGTCTTTTCTTAGCCCCACCTGAAACCTGATTCCAGCCCAAGATTCGTCCAACTGTTGCGGTACTCCAAGTCTCGTGTCCCAAAGTCAGTTATCAAAGTCCCAGTCTTCAGCGCCGATGGGTACAATAGCGGGCTTAAGAAGAAGTCCTGCATGCCAATCACCCTCGACCAAAGCGCAGCGCTATAACCCACGCGGCCTGGATTCCAACCGCTCTGGCGAGGTAAGCAGCCAGAAAAGGTCCCAGACCGGTTTGCACGTCAGCGAGAAAAAAATTAAGCCACTCCAGCAGCCGCAAACTCTGGTGTTTTCCCTGCATGTCGTCGTTTGCGAAATATGTCATCTGTCTTGATGCCCATACTTTTTCTGTGCTTGCGGCACGCAGTGGTATCGGTGAAAACCTGTAGATCGCCGATTTATAACCCGAGCACCTAAGGATAAGTCCGCGAAGGCCGATGAAGAGCTATCCAAAACGAACCAATCGTTCCAAGAATTGAGATCTGCGTATCTTGGAAGGCAAGATCACTGCAATACGTTAGGCCGTGGGGGCGATCCCACCCCGATGAGAAATCATTCTCGACTTGGAAAGGTATCTTCGAGGGGGAGTCGGGAAGCTGAACCCGAGCCAAAGACTATTCGGCAGACAAGTAGCTAAGGCACATGTGCCTTACCCGAATATCTTGGCAAAGAAATGTCGTACGCCATCAAACATCTTCTTGTGTCGCACAGGCTCCGGTGGAGGCGGCAGCACCATCGCTGCAGACGGCGGACGCCTCGTCGACAATGGGAAAGAGACTAGTGCGGGTGACGGTCTAAAGGTCAGGGTGGCTTGCGCCTCCGCGTGCGGCTGATTTCGTACCGATGCCGGCAATTCCGCGATCTGCACTCCTGGAGCGGGTGCATTGAGCGGAACGCTGGCGCTTCGATCCGCATCCGGATTTCCCGCTTCCATACCATTGGAAGCTAGCAGCACGCCGTGCGGCGGAGGCGGACACCCGCAATCTACCGGCAGGATCGTATCATCGCCCGATGCGGACGCCGAATGTAGCGCGGTATCCTCGGGACTTAGTCTTCCCCCGTGCAAAACGATCTGATCCTTCGGCTGAAATTCGAACTTTCCGTCTCCCATTAGCTCATAAATGATTGCCGAGGAAGTGTTTCCGGGAAGAGTTCGGACGCAGGTATTGCCCTGCGAATCGGCGCGGATCGCGTAATCAAACTCTCCTGGACCGCGAAGCAGAATCCGGAAATCCGGAGTAATCACTTCGTCGGCGGAATTGTCCAGAGTGATGTGCGTCTCCAGGGCGCCGGACCCAATCGCGAGCATCATGTCGGGCCCGTTCCGGGAACGAGTGACCGAAACCGTGGTGCGCGGGCAAACATAAAAATTTCCGCCGCGACGGAGGCGAAGCACGGTGGTCTCGGAGGAAGCCGTGATGGACGCGCCTGAAGCCAGCCGCTCCACCGGTACGACATTGCCTAAGTCAAGGGCGTCGACCGGTGCGGCCACGGGTGTCACCTTCTTTGCCTCCACCGCGCGCAGGCGCACCAACAGACGATTGCCGGCTCCTTCCCACGTGTAATCCATCGGCTTGCGTAAATCGACTTCCACATGGACCAACGGCGGATTCGTGGCACTCAGTTCGAGACTCACCCCGCTCACATCCTCACCCTGCACCGGTACTTCTTTGTGAGACACCGACATGTTGGTATTCGGCAAATCGATCGCCAAACGCGGAGGTCCGTCTAATTTGCTGATCGTTGGCGTTACCGGAGCGGTGGTGATAATTTCAATCGCAGGCGGGCCATCGTCCAGCAAGAGTTTTAGATGAACGATTGTCGCGGGAGTCTGGGAACCGCGAGGAACTCCTTGTGGTCCCTGATTCAACCCTCCGCGGCCCAGCAGAAAAACGGGAAAGATAAACAGGGAAACGGCCGCGAACAGGGTGGCGACGGAACACACCAGTAGATCGCCTGCTTTTCGTTCTTGGCGCCGATGCAACAGTGGTCTCATGGCAGAGCGAAGGTTAATGTGACGTGAGTTTCAAAACTCGAGGCGCGTCCGTTGTGAACTAAGGGTTTGAATCGCCATTGCCTCACGGCATCGCTAGCGGCGGTCCTAAGCCCAGGATCTCCTTGCACAAGACTCAGCCTCTCGACTCTTCCATCCCTGCCTACCAGAACGTCGAGCACCACCTGCCCTTGCACGTGGCGCGCTTTAGCCTCGTCCGGATATTCAGGCTCCACGCGGTTTACGAGACGATCGAGGGCCGCTTGCTCTCGAAGGACATCCGGGATTGAGGAATCGGAAACCCTCTTTTCGGCCAAATCATTCGACTTCGTCGATGTTGGCTTGGCTTCTTTGCCTTCAAACAACACGATTCCTGAAGCATCATTGTCAGGCGCTTCCTCAATCTCCAAATCAGGCCCAGCCTGCTTGGCGCGAACCGACACAGGCTTTGAAGTTTTGGGCGGAACCGGGACGGTCGCCGCCGGGTTTGCGGGGTCAGTCACTGGCAACGCAGGAGCGGCGGGAATTGGTACAGGTGCCGAAGACTGTGGCGCGACCACGGCCGAATTCCTTGCTGCTGCGTGTATCCTGGCACGCGGGACTGTAGTTCGGGTGAGCTCCCAGCCGACGAGAAGCGAAATTCCTATGATCAGAGCGGCCGTCAGCCACGTGCGCGGTCCCATAGCGAGAATGACCCCTTCGGCTTTTCTACCTGCAGGAACGCGCGCTCGTCTCTCGCCGTCAGCCTGCGCCGGGGCGGGGAAATTGCCCGCTAAGTCGCCAACAAATTCATTCACTCGCGCAATCGTGTCCGCGACGCGATGTGACAGCGATTGTATTTTCACCAGATCGCCAGCTGCGAATGCGTCGGCCTGCGGGGAAAAGGCACAGAGGACGCCTAATCTCTCTGAAGTTTCGTTCAGCACTGGGAAAAGCACAATTGAACGAGCGCCCACACTCCGGCAAACCGAGACATCAAGTTCAGTGGAGTTGTCGGAATTATGAACATGCTGCATCGACGAGGTGCGCAGGCAAGCATCCACCATTCGCGGATCGCGGCGTAGATAGGCAACAAACTCGGCGGACGTCGCCCCGTTCAGGGCACGGTAAACCGTCGCGCCATTTCGGGTTAAACCGATGAAGGCTCCGGTCGCACAAGTGGAGAGCCGGGTTTGATAGACGATTTGTTCCAGCACCAGGTCGATAGCAGCGTCTGCCCGTATTACCTGGTCAGTTTTCTTACTTTCTCGCACGTGTCTGTCGAACTTGCCTCCGTGGGGGAGTGCCGTTGGACGTATCGGCGAAGCGGGCGTTTCATCGGAAGGATTCGAATCGTTGGGCACGCCGTTCGCCAAGTTAGGATACGAGGCAGCTGTAGAGATTTTGTGCTCGGCCCGGAATAGACGTCTAGACTTCACTGGCACCTTGATGCGGCGGCTTTGTGCACGCCGTAATTTTGACGACTTAAGGAAACGTAGAAATCCTCTTCAGTCTTGAGCCCATTTCACCGCTTCTTATGATCTCACCGAGACCTCATTGGCGTAAATCGCTCGGATGGGCCAGTTCTTGAAAAATGTTACTTTGGTTTGCGGACCGTTCTCCGGGACTGGGCGCCCCCGATCGCGCAAACCTGCCCACAATCCCTGAACGCGTCGACACTCCCATCTTCACCATCACCAGCCGGAGAAAAGCCTTCACGGTATTTGGACTGATATTCATACGCTTCGCAATCTCTTTGCTAGTGAGTCCCTGCAAAAGAAGTTGGACCGTTTCCTGCTCTCGGGGAGTGATGTCGAATTGCGCGATGAGGTCGCTCGTCATCGTGATGCCCGATGAGTTTCTATCGAGAACGATCGCCACCGGATGATTTTCCGACAGATCCGAGTAAAGCTGGAAAGAGCGGCATAGGTAGCGACGTCTGCCGGACTGATACTGTCGAACGAATTCCAGGTCCTTGGATTGGTGATTGATTAGACCATAACGAATTTTGTCGCGGAGAAATAGCTGCAGATGCCTAATCTTTCCCGAACCGTCGGGGAATGTCAGGATCTGTACCGCGTTTTCATTGGTAGCCAGTGGATGAAATTTTTCATCCATCAACAAGAACCCAGGTTCCGAGTTGGTGACAGACATAGCAACGTGCTCCTATCGTCCTCTGGCCCGCGGGTCCTGAGGAGCGAACCTATGACCGAGGACTTAACTTCTACGCCGGAGTTCAAGATCAAAGTAGACATTCAAAGCCGGGGGGGTGTCGAACCAGTCCTGGAATTGGCGACTGGTTGGCAGATTCGAGTGAAGAAACTCAACCGCAAACGTTCGCTTCCGAATATCCATCCAGGGGTTACGCCGTTGGGCGTACGGCTCAAACGTTAGGCCGGTTGGAAAGTCTATTCTGGAATTTGACGAATGCTGTTTTCGGGGGAGATAAAACCAACGCGAGTTTGACATCTCTTGGACGAGTTGTCAAGACGGACGGTAACCCTTCCGTTTCCTTACTTATCTACTACTTATGGACTAGTCAATCGGCCTAACCTGAACGGCTCGTCCATCCGCCCTCTTGTGCCAGAACCGTGGATGATCTACCCTAGATCCACTTCCCCTCGTAACTAGACGTGTCTGCCATGCCTCGCACAGTTCCAATTCGCTTTCTGATGCTTCTCTCAGCCGGGTTACTCTTCACTCCAGCTGTCCTTGGTCAATCTTCGGCCATAGTCGAGACTCGACCTGCTTCTCCATCGAGCAATCCGAGAGTCACCTATTTGAACGGCAAGCTTGCTATTAGTGCGCAGAACACAACCATGAGAGATTTGCTGCGAGCAGTGAGCCTGGCCACGGGCGCGGTAATCGAATTTCCCAATGACCACGCCGCTGAGCGCATGTCTGCGACGATAGGTCCCGGGCCGGTTCGAGACGTCCTGACAACCCTGCTGAATGGGTCGGGATTCAATTACGTGATGTTGGGATCACCAGGTAACCCGGGCACTCTGCAACGCATGATTTTGACCAACGCAGAGCCTTCCGCTCAGCCTCAACTGGCACAGGCTGATCAAGCCGCCGCGCCGGCAGTTGCCGCAAGCGAGGCCCCTTCAAACGCGTTTCTGTATAAGCCTCCCGTCTCCGCTTCCGTGCCGTTGACCCGGGACATTCCGATCGTTCCTATTGAAGCACCCAAGGATCCCGTCGCACCTGAAGCTCTCGGGCAAATGATGCGGGACCTGGCCCAGCAGATTAGACAAAAGCAACAGGAGCAAGGGCAGATTCCGGCTCCGCCGCCACAAGTGAATACACCTCCACCTCCGCAACAGAATACGTCTGCGCCACCGCAGAACGCGCCACCACCGCCGGACACGGCCGAGACTCCGGAATAAAGGAAAAGATAGCGATCGACGCGGCGGCGCGAATGCCTCGGTCAACCTAACGGGATTACATCTGCCGGGACCAGCAATCGCATTGAGCTTAGCGGTAGCTTTTCCGCGAAAGCGTTTTCAGCCTTACCGAGGATTTCCCAGCGCAGCGAGATCAGTGAATCACAACGGTTGGCTGATAGGCGATAGCCCAAGTATCGGAGGGTGGCGGCGCCGTGGCGGGCAAAGCCCCGCCTTTTGACGTTCCAGCCGCGGCGTTGGCGGCAAAGCTTACGTTGGACGACGCAGCTTCAATCTGGGCACAAGCGCTCGCGCAATTCGTCGTAAGTCCCAGATAGTATCGACCGGTCACGAGGTTGGTGGAACCTTGAACCCAGTTCAGTGTTTTGAATCCCTTCGCCGATGCGAACACAGTTCCCGGCGTCGGCCCAATATCCACCAAGAGATTCCCCGAACCATCGTATATACCGAGATCGTAATTGTTTGCCGTATTGTCTACGGCTGGTATGTCGTAGGTTACTTCGGTCGTAGTCACGTTGTAGGGCAAAAGGAATCCCCAAAGCCTGGTGGCATTTTGAGCCAAAGCTTGCGTCGCTCCGGTGCGTGCTGCGCCGGTAATAAAGAATGGCAATGTCGGACTCCCGCCCCCGCCCGTCGCCGAAATTGTGACCGATCCTGGGTCGTTCGTAATGCTTATATTCTGGCCCGCGGTGAGCGTGCCGAGCACCGGAGCATTGCCACTCGATCCGATCAGGATTTGACCGTTGGTCGGGGCAGGTGTCGAAATCAGACTCGCGGGACTCGAGAAGTAGGCGATGCCATCTGTCGTGCCCGAAAAATTGCCAGCGAGCGTTACCGTTCCGCCGAGCGCTACGGTTCCTCCACCCGATAATCCTGTTCCGGCCTTCACCGTAACCGAGGGATTTGCCAACAAGCTATTCGTTACTCCCCCGGCAGAAATTCTGATCGTGCCAGTCTTGGTGATGGGACCGCCCGACAGACCGGCGCCTGTACTAACATTGGCAACCGTCCCGCCCGAACTGGGAGCCGAATTTGTAAGTGTGACCGTCCCACCGAGAGCTACGGTTCCTCCGCCCGACAATCCCGACCCCGCCTGCACCGTAATGGAAGGGTTCGCCAGCAAGGTGTTCGTTACCCCGCCGGCAGGAATACTGATCGTCCCAGTGGTAGTGACGGGTCCGCCGCTCAGACCGGCGCCAGTATTGACGCTGGTAACCGTTCCTGTTGCCATACTCGAAAGCGAAACCGTGCCACCGAGCGCCACGGTACCCCCACCCGATAATCCTGTTCCGGCCTTCACCGTGACCGAGGAATTGGCCAGCATCGCATTAGTCACTCCCGCAGCGGGAATACTGATCGTCCCGGTCTTTGTGATTGGTCCACCCGTGAGACCCGCACCTGTAGCGACGTTGGTTACGGTCCCAGTGCCGGTGCCAGGGAAAGTCTGTCCGGGGGCAAAAATAAGAATGCCATTTCCGGCGACGGACAGCCCAGTCTGGTTGAAAACTCCGCTGGTGCCATACAGCAGGTTGAGGGTTGCTGAGGTCTTCGCAGAGTCATTTCCCACGCCATCCGCCTGCCAGCGAAAGTCGTACGTCACCGGCCCCGGGGTTATTGTATTGAACACGGAAGCCTGAAGGTCCAGAGGTGCAGAAGCGAATGATTCCGTCGTCGTGGCTGCGCTCACCGGAGGCATAGTTGTGCCTCCTAAAGCTGACAGTGTGCCTCGAATGAAGGCCGCCCCCGAAACATCCAGCATGCCGGCGGGGTTGGTATTTCCGATCCCTACTTTGCCGCCCGATTCGAAGATGGCCGAACTTTCAATGTTGCACGCGCTGGTGAACTTGGAGATCTGGTTCGCGGTCGCAGATCCATCGCTGGTAATCGAGCAGGTCGTTTGCGGCGACAAACCCATCGGGAGCGCGACAGTGCCACCGTTCAGTGCCTGTGAGATAGGCAATGAAGCCGCGAAGGCCACTGGAGCGCCGGAGGCTGGCTCAACCAAGGTGGATTGGCTACCCGCGAGGGCAAATGCTGAAGCTGGTTTGCCTCCTAACATTTCCGTGTCTGCCGCCTTCAACGCATAAGGCACGCTCAATAACAGGATCCGCGGCTGCTCGGCTTGCCCGTCGGGGCGAACGCCCAACCAGCGCCCATCTCCAGCCGAGAAAATCTCCAGCGGCAAGCCTCCCTCATTGCTCGCTCCCAGCAGCACGTTATAACGGCCCGCTGAGTCGAGCATCACGTTCTGGTTTTCCTGCCAGATGGCTGCCTGATCATTCTCGTCTTTGTAGAGGCTAAACGTGATCCCAGTGCTCGCCGCGAGCGGCTTCCCGGTTTCATCTTGCACGGTTCCCTGGATCCGAATTAGCCGTGGCACGGTCGCCGACGAAGCCGATTGCGGTCCGTCCGCTTGCGCAAACACCAATAGACTCGAGACCAGGAACGTTGTGAGAAAAATTAAGATGCGGTTTAGCCTCAGAAGGTCTGGCTGATTTATTTTGCAACAGGGCGGAACGATCGAACGGCGGCGGTAGCGAGTGGATGTCGGAGTAGCCAACCAGTCCCCCTGGACGCCAAGAAGCGCAGTCGCTAGAGCGGCTGATGGCGGCCGCGGGGGAGGGCCTTTATCCAGGACTAAATCGTCTTAGTCGCTGCACACACAAACTTCATTCCCAAGCGGCGGTTGGGTGAAGTCGTCTTTCTACGAATAAAGCTTCGTATCGATTTAAACAATCCTCCAGCTGGCTTAGTCAAAGGACCTAGCATCTTGGACTATATGACTCGCCACCAGTCCCGCTCTTCTGAACCAAAAGTGGAATTGACGGACTGCGGTATTTGAGTTTAGATGTTGGCCGGGAGGATCGGCCGGATATCCCCGATTTCCTGAATCTGCTGGCTTTCGGGCCAAACCAAATCAACGGATTGGAACATGATAAATATGAAGACACTGATCGTAATGCTTTTCTTGACGAGCCTGTCGTTTGCTCAAAATGCTGCCAGCGCTCCAAGCGCGCCGCCCCCGCGCGTAGCCCCGGCCGACGCCAAGAGCCACGTCGGCGAGATGGCCACCGTATGCGGAAAGGCCGTAGACAACAAGATTCCCAAGTATGGCATCGCGGGCCGCGGCAAGCCCGTAAGCTTCGATATTGATGAGCCCCAACCGAATCCTATCTTCTATTTCGTGGCATTTGGTACGCAAACTGGAGGACCGCAGGAGGTCATTGCCGCCTATCAGGGCAAGCGCGTATGCGTAACCGGCAAGATCAATATGCAGCCCACTTTCGCGCCCTTCATCTTGGCCGCCGATCGGTCACAGATCAAGATTCAAGCGGAAGATCAGTAACGGGATAGCTCACCCCAGACTCGAAAACGGCAACGTTCGTAGGAAGGACTCCCCTATTTTGGCTTTTTCATGGCCATTCCAGGTCGAAGGAACCAGAACCATATCACCTCGGTGATCGAAGGGGACAGAAGATGATGAAGAAACAATTTCTACTGCTGTTGCTACTGTGTGGAGGAGTTGAGTTATCAGCTCAAACCGTAGTTCAGCAGTTTGCCGCGATCAGCGCCGGAGAAGCGACGACCTCAGACATGGACCTCGAGCCAACTGCTAAGGGAAGTACGCTTATCGGAATGCCGCTAGAACTTACTCCCGGCGTAAAGGTCTTGAGCGTCACCGACAATGCGCCCGCGGGAGGCAACACTTACAAGCTGGCTTCCGGTGCAAGGTCATCCTGTCCGGAGGGGCTGCTTGATATTTGGTACTGTGAGAATTGCAATCCAGGAGTATCCGAGCTGCAGTTCCATTTATCCAGTCACACGAAAGCTAGTCTCAATTCATTTCTTGAAGTTTCAAACTTGACGTCAACGTCGGTACTGGATGGAGACGGCGAGCAGCTAAGCAGTGGGATTGCAAATAGCGGAGGTCAAGAGGTTGGGCCCAAAATTACAACGACGGCAACAGATTTTATTGTCGCTCGTTTCTTTTCGACGGCTCCTTATCCAACCGGAGTAACTCCGGCGCCTTGGGTATTTAAGCCTTCTTACGCTTATATACTCAACGCGCCACCAGGCACCTATCAACCCATTCTCACCGGGGGGAAGGCGGGGGACACCTTCTGCATGAGCGTGGCCGCCTTCAAGATCGCTGGATCCGTTGCCAGCCCACAATCCGATAAGAAGAAACACTAAGGTAGTCGCCCCACGCTCCCCACCAGCGACCGCTCTAGTCTTGTGGCGTAGGCGAGCAGCATTGGGGGGGCTCTGCAACGCTCTACTTCTTCACGGTGCCGTCAGGCGGCACCAGTGCGGCGTTCTGCTTCTGCTTCTTGGCTACGGTGGGACCCAATTCTTGCATCACCGTTTCCCGTAGTTTCGCGTAACCGATGGCGCCACTCATAAAGTGACCATTGATGAAGAAACTCGGCGTACCCTGCAATCCGAGCCGCAGGCCTTCCTGGGCATCCTTCTTTACCGGGGCAGCTTGTGCGCCGCTGTCAAGGCATTGATCGAAACGTGCGCCGTCGAGCTTCAGCGCGCGAGCCTCCTCTTTCAGCTGGGAAGGTTCAATCTTCTTGGTTTCAAACAAAGAGTCATGAAACTCCCAGAACTTCCCTTGGTCGCCCGCACAGCGCGCGGCTTCTGCGGCTTTTGCCGCTAGGGGATGCATCGGAAGCGGAAAATCCTTGTAAACCACCGACACGAAAGTTCCGAATTGCTCCCGTAGTCGAACGAGATCTTCGTTTACTTTTTGGCAGTAGGGGCACTCATAGTCCGCGAACTCGATAATCTGGACCGGAGCGGTCTCGGAGCCAAGCCGGGGAGCATTCCCGACCTCGACATGAGCGCTCGGCTGGCTCAGCTCAACTACGACGCCATATTGCCCTCTGAGGTCGGCGATGTATGCGTCTCGTGCCTTTTTCGTGCGCAGCTGATGTACCGTCTCAATGATGTGGGGTCGCGCCGACTCGTAAGACTCTTCAGTTTGCACCCCCTCATAGTAGAACCGGAGCTGATCCTCTGTCGGTTCGGGGACGTTGATCGCGACGTGACGCTTGAATAACTCATCCAGGGTTATGCCTTCCTTCTTCGCCTGCATTTCCAATAACTGATCATCAATGAATTGATCGAGCGCGTCGCGCTCTGCAAGATAGTACTTATATTTGGCTTGAAGCAGTTTGCCTGCTTGCTTGTACTCCAACTCGTCTGCCGTCACCTTGCGGCCGGCAATCTCAGCTACTACGTTGGAGTCAGCCTGGCCTATGGCCGGAACCGAAAAAGCAAACAGAGCGATCCCCAGTCCGAGCCCAATCAGAGTCTGCTTGGTCAACATTGTGGAATTTCCCCTCGTTAAGAAGTTTCGATCGTTGGTTTAGGGGGGAGGAGAGCTGTGGAGTATTAGAACACGAGATGGGTTGCGTGGCAATTAGAACATGAGAAAAATCAAAACCCGGACACCGGTCATAGCCCCGGCGTCCGGGATGTTTCTCTGTTTGGCTCGGCTGAACAGATCCCAGAGGAACTGTTTCAACCTTGCCGCACTGCCCTTTCAAGTCCAAAGACTAGAAGTTGTAATCTTTGAGCGTGCAGGTGCAGGGCGAGCCGCTGAGCAGGTTGTCGAAGTAGCAGAGCTGCTCCAACAGGGACTTCTCACCAGCTGCGAGGTTCGAATCGGCGAACGTTGTTTCCGTCTGGGAGTAAGCTGCCGGCCCGTACGGATACCTGTTGGCAACGCTCTGGATGTGGGTCGCCCAGCCACGCAGACCAGCGGTCGGTGTGTTGGGTGCGAAGTTGGTGTAGACATCAGATTCGGTCGAAGAAGAAATGACCTTGATGACGCCGCGTGGCGGCACGATGCCCCGGATCGGATACTTCGTGAGCTGGTTCTTCACGGACTCCGAAAGCAGACCATCGGGCGTTACTTCGCAGCTGCAGCATTGAGTCAACTCTTCGCTGTCATCAAAGACGTAGATCGACGCCCACAGATTTCCGCCTGTGTCGCCATCATTGATGAAGCGCACGGTTGCATCCGGAGCCGCGGGAATGTTATTGGCAAAATAGGTGGTGAAATAGACGCTGTTGTCCCCAACGTTTTGAGCCACAGCGTTTCCTGAGGCGAGCCCTAGCATCAGGGTGATGGCCAGTACCGAAAACAGCAAGGTTCCAATCTTCATTTTATACATCCTCCTGTACTTTTTCTTCTTTTGTGGTGGCGTCTCGGCCGCTGTGGGGAGGATCAGCTATGAGCGCGCTTGCGGAACTGTCTATCTTTTGCAAGTTCTTTACAATTACCCACGTGGCTTAGTCTGAAACACTAGGTGTGAGAGCTAGTCCTTAGGGAGTAGTTCCTCGTGCACCTACTCGACAAAAAAACTTCTGCTGCCGAAATTGCCTTTTTGCCGGACGATCTGTTCTCGACAAAGCCTGGGGGGCGGAGTTCGGAACGACGCTAGCTTAACCAACCGTCTCGGCTGCCGCAATACTACCCATGTGCTAGTCATTTTGGCTAGTCCGCAAGAATCGCTTCCCAGGTGCTCCACTGCTTTCCGCGGCTTTTGGCTCCAGGGCAAGAAGGCTTAGTCCATTTGTGGTAGTCGCTTGGAGCCCACTTCCCTCACCGAAATTCCTAAGGATTTCTTGATCGGTGCGTCGCCATTGCCTTGACAATAGGCCAATTCAATGGGAAACTTACTCGCTTCTCCCCTACCGGTTCGCTGGTGGCGTACTTAACTCCCCTTCGCTGCTGACAAACCCGGTTAATCCCAATAGCCTAGACGTCGTCAGCTGTTTTTCGCGCATGCCGAGTCCGTGTGAACGGCTCAAGCGCAGGTGAGCGTCACGTCTAGCAATTGTTGTTGACAAGAGAGGATTCGTCTGTGGACCACGAAGTCGAAAGCAATGGCGAGAGAGTCCTCAAGATCACAAGGAGTAGGCCATGACCATTGGGATCTCTGATCCTGGGTTCCTAATCCTGGACTCCAAGTTGAGTCCTATCGCCTGCAATCAGCAGGCAATCGCGATTCTTACGTTTCCCAATCTAGCGGAACAGGTGAAGCGGGTTAGCGTTTTTTTGGCGGATAAGATCCGTTTCAGTTTGGTCAATCGACAATCCAGAGACTCTCTGGAATTCGTCAAAGAATTCAGGTCTGGCAATCGCCGATACAATTGTCGGGTCTTTCATCTAGATTCCACGGATAAAGGCAGCCTCGTTGTACTCATATTAGAGCGTTATTCATCGCGCTCGTCGGCTTTATCGCAGCTCTCCCAGGAATTTGATCTGACCGTTCGCGAACAGGAAACTGTCCAATTGCTGCTGCAGGGCCTCACCAGCAAAGAAATCGCCGCGCGAATGGACATCAGCCCAAACACTGTAAAGGCTTTCTTACGCCTGGTTATGGTGAAGATGGGCGTCTCCACACGCTCCGGAATCGTTGGAAGAATTGTTGGGCCTCTCTAGCCAGCCTCAGGTCCAAAAGTTAGGCGTGGGGAACTAATCCATTTGAGGACTTTACTTCAGGTCGCAGTCACGTAACATCGCAGTCTGTCATGCGATCTTACGATGTAGAGCGCAGGAGACATCCTCGATTCCCACAGACTTTGGAGATCGAGGTTAACCCCGTTCCTCCCTTCGATTCCACCCATAATTCCATGACGCCGATTCTCGGGCGAGCGCAGAACCTGAGCAGAGGCGGCCTTTGCCTATTGAGTCAACAGCCGATCTCACAGTCCTCCCTCCTGCGCTGCGAAATGTCCGCGGCTGAGGTTCCCGTTCCAATTCCCACCCTCTTGCTCGTCCGCTGGACTAGGAAGCCCAAGATCCGTGGCAATAACTATCTCTCTGGACTGCAATTTCTAATCTGAGCGTCGCAAAGGCATCCGCAGGATCAAACAGGCAATTTTGGGTGGTTTCACTGCCTAATGCCTAATTGTTACTACTTTTGGGCTAGCTATAAAGGAGAATTACTGATAGAATACTCCCAGCGTATAGTGAGCGTCTCCATCGAGCGTTCCCCAGTCATCCCTCCTCCAGATTGGGGTCATTCATCAGGCGGTGAAGCATGGGACTTGCAGGCGCGGGAAAAACTTCGCGCGGCGCATCCGCGCGCATACGCCTTGCCCTCCTGCTTTCATTCGCAGCCACCCTGTCGGGATGTGGTGGCATGCCTGCAGGTATGGGTGCCCTCCCTGCCAATAAGACGCTAGTCTCAATTTTGATTTCGCCCGTAGCGCCTTCCCTTGCCTTAGGCCAGAGTCAACAATTTACTGCGACCGGCGTGTTCAGTGATGGTACCAAGCAGGACCTAACGCAAACCGTTTCCTGGGCGAGCGCGCCTCCTTCGGTCGCGAGCATCAGCCAATCCGGACTCGTGTGGGGCAAACTAAGCGGCAGCGCCACGGTCACGGCAAGATCGGGCACAGTCGCGGCCTCCGACAGTCTTACGGTTTCGCCGGCAGTTATGATTTCAATCGCGGTTAATCCGCAGACGGTCTCGGTTGCGAAGGGCGCAGCGCAACAGCTCAATGCCATCGCTACTTTCAGCGATGGCTCGCAGCAGAACATTACGAACTCGGCGACCTGGTCCATCGCCCCATCCGGCATTGCGATCGTGAGCGCTGCTGGAATGGTCACAGCTCAGGCGATCGGTTCTGCCACGATCACCGCCTCCTCGGCTTCATTAACCGGACGTGGAGCACTGAACGTGTCGCCGGCCGTTTTGGTGTCCATTGCACTGACTCCGCAGGGTGTCTCGGTTCCCAAGGGCAGCGCGCAACAGCTCAGTTCGATTGCCGTCTTCAGCGACGGGACTCAGCAGAACGTCACGGGCTCGACGATATGGTCCGTTGCCCCACCTAACATAGCAACCGTGAGCCCAACTGGAACGTTCACGGCTCAGGCGGCGGGTTCTGCGACCGTGATCGCGAGTTTTGCTTCGATGAGTGGAAGTGACACTCTAACCGTGTCGCCCGCCGTCATGGTATCGCTCGCGGTGGCCCCATCGAATTCCTCCGTGGTGCTGGGGACGAGCAAACAACTCACCTCCTACGGGATCTTCAGTGACGGTAGCTCTCAAGATCTCACGAAGTCAGCAACCTGGTCCTCCGCGAATTCTTCGACGGTGAGCATCAGCCCTGCGGGAGTCGCGGTCGCGAACGCAGTCGGCTCCGCCACAGTTTCGGCCAGCTCCAACGGACAAACGGGATCAGCAAAAATTACAGTGATGCCGCAGCTGCTGCTGAACTACTTCAGCAATAACTCGCTTGCAAATCCGGATGCAACCGTCCAGGTCTCCAACGTCGGAATGACAGGCGGCACGCTCTGCGCGATGATCTATGTCTTCGACGCACGGCAGGAGATGACCGAGTGCTGTGGATGTTCGATATCGTCGGATGGCATACGGACCCTATCTGTGCAAAATGACCTGACGAGTCATCCCGCCACCGGTATCACACCACAAGCCGGCGTAATCGAGATTGTCTCCGCATCAAGTGTAGGTAATCAGTCCTGCGATGCAACCAATGCTTACCCAGCGGGGGAGCTGGTTGCATGGGGAACCCACTTGCAGCTTCAAGCGGCAAATACGATCACTTCCACTGAATCGCCGTTCGATGTCGTGGCGCTTCCTTCAACCCAGTCAGCGGTACTGCAAGGCCTATGCGGATTCCTCGTGGCAAACGCTCCAGGCATCTGCACGTGTGGCACCGGCGAATAGCGTCGATCACTCGCCAACGAACATCAACAGGGTCGAAAATCTCTCCTCATGCCTGAATTACTGCAGGTTCGACTCGGTAGCCAAGGGTTCGGAGTGTCCGGATCATTCTCGAAGTGCGCACTCGCTTCGCCTTTTCGCATACTGAG
>Ga0187862_10002941_pt1 | contig 16899 bp, 11 predicted proteins | sample June2016WEW_10_1_FD_133003 | JGI IMG/M metagenome (GOLD analysis project Ga0187862, IMG submission 133003) | Peatland microbial communities from SPRUCE experiment site at the Marcell Experimental Forest, Minnesota, USA - June2016WEW_10_150 | ecosystem: Environmental > Terrestrial > Soil >...
GAGGGAGGATGTCGATAACGGAGAATTTAGCGATCGCATGTATCCCGATATTCTTTTCGAACTGGCGGATGAGTACGGCGTCGGCTGGGAGGTACACTCTGACCTTTATGGAAAAGCGACCGACCATCAAGTAGCGTCAGGAGGTCACGCCAAGGATGCCGTGCTTCTGCTCAGGAACATCGACAGAGATTTGCGGGGGGACGTTGTGAGTGTTGTTGACGTAACGCCCTCGATACTGGATCTTTTTGGCGTCGATTGGAGAACCTTAGGCCTGGACGGGGTGAGCCTGCTTGCACCGTGAAAGCGGCAGCGGAGAAGACAAAGCGCGAGTCGCCGTCATTATGTATCCGTGGAAGTCGATGGCGCCCTATAAGTTTCTCTCAAATATGGCGGTCATTCTCGATTCAATAAGTGCGCGCGTGCTCATAATTACGGGAAACACCGACCGTATTGTGTGCCCCTCGCAGAGAGTTAGGACTGCCAACATTGGCGTTAGCATGCACTATCTTAGCGACATCAAACCTGCACTGTACTCGGCCTTGCTATGGGTTATCAAATCCGCTGTTGTACAACTAAAGGTGAGCACAGAGCTGATAAAGGCGCGAAAGGATGTTGACATTGCCCTTTTTTTTCTGACGTATCCCTATTACCTGCTCCCGCTGATTACCGCAAAAGCACTAGGAAAACGCGCTATCGAATACAGAGGCCAAGGTAAACCGTCGACGCTGGGCATGTCTACGTTAGGCGCAAGGCTTCTCTCCGTTCAGGATCCCCTGATGTTTAGATTGCTAGATGGTATTTCGCTTGAGTCGAGTGGTTTGCTGGAATCGCATTCGTTGCGGCGGTGTCGTCATAAGCTGCTGCCGACGATGCGATTCATAGACCTGTCACGCTACACTCTTAACAAGCCGCTGAACGAACGAAAGAACGCCGTAGGCTTCATCGGAAGGCTCACAAGAGACAAGGGCGTGATTGACTTTGTCAAAGCTATCCCCGCCATTGCCCGGCAAACTGCAGGTGCGTCATTCTTCATCGCAGGAGCGGGTGACGAATCAGAGTGGGTGGTCGATGAATGCATAAAGCTCAGAGCCGAAGGCATCGACGTGACAGTCAGCGGATGGATAGGAGAAGACTTACCAAGCCATCTAAACGAGCTCAAGCTTCTCGTCCTTCCGACGCGTTATGATGCCCTCCCCACAATCCTCGTAGAGGCGATCGCATGTGGCACGCCTGTAATGGCAACTGCTGTGGGGGGAATTCCTGATTTTGTCAAAGACGGAGAGACCGGCTTCCTCCTTGTAAACGGCGAAGCGGAATGCATAACAGAAGCGGTAACGAAAGCCTTTGCTCTTTCTGATACAGAATTGGGACGAATCGCTGCGAACGCAAGATCAAAGGTCGAAACACAGTTCTCTTACAGTGCAACAGTCGAAAGATTCAGAAGTGCGCTGTCCCTATCAAATGCCCACTAACAGCCGTTCGGCCATTGGCTCCATCAACGTAGCGGGACTTTTTTACGACGTTGCATGACCGCGTGGCAGTACATGGTGCTGGCTCCGTCTGCGACACGTAAAAGGGGGGCAAATCCACGTAACGAACTTTGCCAAGCGGTCGCCGTCGTGAAAGCAGGGGAAGCGACAGAGACACGCATAAACACTCCAAACGACTCATCACCAGTTTTGAGCATTCCAGCTTTAGCAGAACAAGAGTCTATCCCTCGTTCTCAACTCGATGCTCACCATCAAGTGAGGCTTGCCGCGAAACAACCAGTCTTCCCGAATCGTTAGCGTCTTGATGGCATACTGCAAACTGCCACAATAAGGATTTTTTGTTAAACGAGATCCGAGTGGACTCGCGTTGCCGTTCTTGCTGAGCATCAATAGATCTCACCGTCAAAAAAACCTTAGGAAGAGCCTATGTAGATTCCATAAATGAGCTTAAACTCGTGTATGGTAAAACCCCGCAGCGCAAGCAAAATAGATAGATAGAGTATAGCGGCAAATGCGATCGATAAAAGTATGCTCAAGAGCCCAGAGGGATTCCATAAGAGTAGAAATAGGGCCATAATACTCGAGCCGCAGACACTCTTTAGGATGAATCCGCCTTTTACGTCGAACCTAAAAATTCTAAGCGAATAGAGTGTAGTTAACACGAAAGCGAGCAGGAATGCGAGGAAGGTGGTCAGTGCCGCACCTACGAGACCCAGATAGGGAATAAGTACAAAGTTTAAGCCGAAATTCAATACGGCACTGAATATCCATATAGTGCCAATGGCAGCAGTCTTCTTTTTTAACGCGAGTACCATAACAAGCACCGAGTACGCTCCAATGAGTGCAGTTCCCGCGGCAACAAACGGAGTGACTAAATAGCCGTTTGCTGCAATTTGCTGAGTGGTTAACACAAGCAAAAGAGGCTTTGACAAAACCGACAAGCCAAAAACGCAAGGTAATGCTATTCCCGCATAATACTTCAGTGAATACGTCAAGATTGTGCGCACATCTGTTATGTCACCGTCGTCGAAGTGTTTTGAGAGAACCGGGGGAAGCAGTGTCGCTAATGGTGCTGAGATCATGATGAGGGCAGCATAGCCGATAGTGTATCCCGGCGAATAATAGCCCACCGCTGCGGCACCTAAAAAAAAAGCGATCAGATAACGATCGCTTGAATTTACGATCCACTGCGACAGACCGCCCGGAACCAACGGCAAGCTATAAGCGAGGTGTTGTCTCACGTGCTTAAGCTTCGGGATAGCAAAACCAATTTGCGCGACGATTAGACACATCATCACACCGAATACCACGAGTTGCTGGATTAAGAGTGCTACCACGGCGCCCTCCAGTCCGCGACCCGAAATGACAAAATAGGCTATCAGGGCTGTGTTTAGGTACGCGTTGAAAAGGCTTAAGACAGAGTTCCTTTTGATTTGCTGGAATGTTATGAAATACTGTGCAATATAAAGAGTCAGGGAGGCAATTAAGATGTTCGGTATAAGCAGCAGGGCTATGGCGTAATTATTCTGAAACAAGCTTGCCGCGATTTGTGGCGCAAATAAAAAAAGCAGCCCAGAAATAATCGAGCTTGCAAGCAATACGATCAATCCCATAGAGTAGAACGACTCTCGGATGTCACGTTTGTCCGTAGCGGCGGCGAGAAAGCGAATCATTGCATTTGGCAGCCCTAAAGTCGCAAGCGCAGGCATTAGGCTCATTGTAACCATGATCAAAGCCCAAGCTCCATAGTCAGCTATAGCGAGGTTCTTTGTTAGAATAGGGAGCAGAATGAGATTGCTGAGAGATACTAAAGGAGTTACGACCGCCGTCAATCCGAGTCGCCGGACAGTGAGTGTATATTTTCCCATTTACTTGGCCTGCCCTGCGCGATACAAAGCGATCTGCTGCTCACCTGTTGTATTCTGCCGTTTTTTTGATCTGCCGTCGTCGTGCAAAGCCTGCGCTAGGTCACAAAATGGTGGAGTTGACCTTCAATCCGTCTTCGGGTTCTAATCTCCGCTAAGTCGTCTCTTCTTCGCAATGTCTTAGACTCTCTAAAGGAATATCGCTGGCCATTCAAAAAGTAATTGGGATAATGCAAAGTTTGTACCTTCTTCACAAAATGCGTACGCCATATTTGATTCTCCATTCTGATAGAAATCAATTTAACAAATACCCATTGGTTCTGAACGTCGGTTGGCTGATAACCTCGCGATTGACTTCTCAGTGACGAGGTAGTGCATAATCTTCTGACAAAGCAAGTGGTTGTGCTCGCAAACAGGCTAGCTCCAGTGAAAAAGCTATGTAGCTTCGTACTCTAAATCAATGCGACTCAAAAACTCACGTCAGAAGTGTTTGATTGCGGGTCGCGCAATGGATTGCCGCCGGGAATCTTAGAAGGGTGAATTGAGCCGCGCTGCGTGCGAACACCGCGTTTGTTCGCAGATGTTCGCTTGGTTTCTCTGGCTGCACCGCTGGACTGCCAAATGTCACGCGTTCAAGCCGCGAGGATATAACTCGTGCTTTCAAAACAAGTTCAAGACTCGAGCGAGTAATGATATCAATCGTTTGTGTCTACAACAATCAGCGTTTGCTTGCCGATTTCTTGCTGGACAGCCTTAGTCGTCAAACAATCCCTTACGAGTTAATTACGATCGACAATACTGAAAATAAGTTCACGTCAGCAGCGCAGGCTTTGAACTGTGGCGGACGAAAAGCACGCGGAAAGTACATTATGTTTGTTCATCAGGATATTCGTTTGTGCAGCACTGGGTGGCTACGCGACGCAGAGAGGATGCTCGGTTCCCTGCCAAACCTCGGAGTCGTTGGAATTGCAGGAAGGAGGGAGGGGAGCTGTATTTTAGCCAACTTGACAAACGGTACTCCTCCGACCGCCGTAGGCACACAAATTGGGGCAGAACCGGTCGCCGTGCAAACTTTAGACGAGTGCCTTACGATCGTTCCGCGCGACGTATTCAACGTCCTGCAGTTTGACGAGATCACGTGCGATGGCTGGCATTTATACGCAGTGGAGTATTGCGTGAGCAGCACGCTGCTCGGCTTTGCCCTTTACGTGTTGCCTTTTCATACATATCACGCTTCGCAAGGGACTTCGTCAACGCCAACTGAGCCTGTCGACCGATTGATTTCCCGTTGTCCTATGACAGTGCCAGCATTCCTGCCGAAAGAATACTATGTGGCACTTAAAAAAGTCATAAAGAAGCATAAGAACAACGTATCGAAAATCCACACCGTTTTTTGGAGCTGGAACACGTCGTCGCCGATCGCTCTACAAATAATGGCTCACGCTATGCGAAAAATAGCAAGCGACATCTTGTTATCACTGCAGTCAGACGCGTAGGGCCGAATTATTCGAACTGCAAAAACACGGACAAACATATTATCAACGCAACCGTGCCATCGACAAATGATAGGTCTTTCTGGTTAATTCGTGACCGCGTAAACGAGAGACTCAAAAATACCAAACGCGGCCGAGCTGCAGCTATTTGCAAACGTTTTGACAAAACTCCTCTACGGATCGGAAAGGCCATTCGCGGTGAAGTTTAGACGCGGTACATACGCGGTACAGTTTGATCGTTTTTCTCCATGCGTACTCTTTTGGATCTATTATTCTGCGCAGCGACGCAAGAAGAAAGGAAAAAAAGAGCGCTGCCGAAAACTGCCAAGCGTTCAATCGCTTTGTGTGTAGATAAGCGTGCGAGAGAATCACTACCGAGCGGTTTTGTGCGCAGTCCTTTCTGTTAGCAAGTTCACTCGTGACGCAGCCTAGATCGGTCGGGAGGGCCCTTGTGTGGCTAAAGTAGTACTCGCCTAGCCGGGCCCTGCGATTCTTTTTCTTACCGGCAGGAAAGGCTATATGGGTCTTGCTTCTTGAACCTGTAGCCGGATGCCTGGCTTCAGCACAAACAACCATAAGAATCGTCATCCCAGCGTTTACCGCTCTGACTGAGTAATCCAAATCCTCGCCGCCAACGAAAAAATTGGCAAAGTCGTAGTATCCAATTCGATCAAGTACCTTTCTTGAGATCAGAGTTCCGTGAGATCCAAAAAGATCGATTTCACGGTTCGCTGCAAACGATTTTAGGGGAACTATCCGTCCCCAGACATTGCAAACGTACCTATAATCGGACACTATTGAGGGTTGATTATCCATATCGATGAGTTTTGGACATAAGATGTCCGCCTGATGTGCGTTTTGCAGTAGCGCAGCTAGACAACCACTTTCAACAGTTCCGTCCTGATCCAGAAGCCATATCCAGTCAAATGTTTTCCCGTGAGCGATCTTCATCCCAAGGGAGAAGCCCCCCGCGGACCCTATGTTTCTCTCGGTTTCAAAATAGCAAGCGAATTCGTACCTCTGTGAGTATTGGTAAAACCTTGATTTATTGGCGTCTTTGTAACGATTTTCAGAGTTGTCTACTACCACTAAGCCGCTTAAACTATCTATTTGTCCCTCTAAAGAGCGCAGCAGGCGTGAAAGTTCATCTGGGTCATTGAAAGCAACCGTGGCAGCGCAGACTTTCATGCTAACGCTCCTGAAAATCTCAGGTGATTGTATGTTCCACTTGTCCACCATCTTTGTTTGGTGTCCGGATTGAATCGGATAGTCTGGCGGAATATTATGTATTCTATTAGACCGTTTCAGGTTCTATGGAGGCACAGCAATCGCATTGTAGGCACGCGTCATAGATGTTTCGGATCTCCTTTTGTCATAGAAAAGTGGGCACTTATTTGTGGACAGCGATAAATCCAGTGTGGAGAAAAGGGGAACTGTTGAGCAGGACTCCTGCGCAACGGTAGGGATTATTGGATTCTCACTTTGTCACAATGTTATTTCTTCCGACGCACGTTGAGAGAAGAAGACAAGAGAAACCGGTCAACTGGCGAAGGTAATTGCCCGAGCCAATGCAGATCACTGCTTGGTGAATTGGTATTTCATATTATCCAATAGCCCTTCGCGGCATAACGCACTCCTCGACGCCAAGATGTGCAAATAGCTGCTCATTATTTAGGGAATAGTCCCTCTGAACTGAGCGCGCTTTTGCCAGATGCTGAAACGCGTTCTGTAGCAGTGGCGACGGTTGTGGTGCTGAGAGTAGCGTCTCGAAATGCCATAATGTCCCCATCTAAGAATTTTGAATGCTACAGTGCAAAGTCTTATCTGACAAGAGAAGGTTCGTGAAACTGACCAAAAAAAGTGGTCCGGAAGGCTCAAAAAAATCATTTGCAGCGTCTTGATGTTTTTATAGGAGGGATTACTATCGGAAAGCGCAATGCATCGCGGAAACGGTGATGAAAGCACTCTCTCTTTCGAATGAGGAATTGGCCAGAATCGCTGAAAATGCTAAGGTAATCGTGGACACGCAGTTCTCTTACAGCGCTACCGTCGAAAGATTTAAAGGAATACTCTCTCTAACGCCCCCACAAGGCGTCGAGACGAATGGTGTGTGATACGAAAATGCGAGGCGGACGCATGGAGCGTGAAGCCAGACACATAATAGAAATCGTGCAGGGGGCTTGTGTCTGAAAGCTAAAATGGCTATATGTGATGTTTCTGCTGTCTCTACCTTCGCCAAAAGTCTTATGCGGTTAGTGATGTGAATCGGCTTATCTAGATCCTCGTACGTCTTAGCTTCCAGGAATCCCCACCGAGGTGATCCTCCTCCCTTGCGAGTCTGGTACTGATGTTGAGTATGAGGCTGTCGCGAAAGTCCAGATCTTCTTAACGAGTTTCAGCGTGAAGCATGTAAAGTGCAAGAGATCACGCAGTCAGTCCGCGCTTCTTACTTTTTGACTATTCGGTGCGCCATTTCAGCCGCTTGCAGGCGCTGCTTGCCAGAACATGGCACGTATTGGCACCATGTACTGTAACCCCGCAACGCTTGCAGAAGGGCGATTATTTTTTCGCAATGCGACAACTCGAGACCATGGTGAGCTTCGACAATTAATCTCCCGTCGCGAATGCGAGCGACATTTCTATCACAACGAACATTACGTTCACGCTTGATCAGGGTATTCAAAAAGAGTGAACTGCCGCTTCTCTCCGGCCAAGTCGCCTGCCGCTGAGGCCGCGTCCGCAAGAGCTTAATGGCAACCTACTGATCATTGACCCGGTCGTTTGAACCTGCTCAGATGCAATCACGGATTGAGCGTGACGTAATTGCACCCCATTAACAAAAAAAGACCAAAAACTAGCTTAAGTAATTGGTATGGCGCGGGGCATTGTATAGCTAACAGTCAAATAGTGCACAACAGAGCGTCAAGTCGTCAGCTACTGAGAACCGATTGATATATGATGGGCGTAGAGATTTTTTCTGTCACAGGCCGCAAAAACTTGTTTTAACGAAATTGCTTCGAAAAAAGAGCGTCAAAGTCGTTACGCGAAGCAAAGCCACCACTACGACATCCCGACCGAGGCTGCAAGATCCGATCCTGTTCACTATACTGGACGGAATATCTCCAGAATCGAGAGGCTTGATCAAAGAACTTGGCTTAGAAAAGTACGGGCAGAACGTCCCTCCTAAATGCGCCCGATTCATAGACGTAGACGCTACAAGAAAACCAAGCGGTTATCAGAAAGAGCAAATGTCGTTGGATTTGTCGGTCGAATGACCAGAGAAAAGGGGATAGTTGATTTCATTCGCGCCATTCCTCTGGCGGCAGAGGAAGTGCCAGATCTGAAGTTCTCGATAGTAGGATCAGGGCCATTGAGCGACTGGGTCAACGAACAGTGCAACCGCCTGAGGGCCGAACAGGGCATCGACCTAACGCTTACGAATTGGGTCGAGACCGGCCTGGCCGACTATTATAACGAGCTGAAGCTGCTTGTCCTACCTACTTACGTTGATGCCTTACCAACCGGCATCTTAGAGGCGACGGCGTGCGGCACGCCGGTTCTAGCGACATCAGTTGGCGGCATCCCAGACGTGATCGTGGATGAAGAGACGGGCTTTTTGCTTGAATCAACCGCGCCGGAACGCATCGCACAACGAATAACAATGATCTTAAACTATCGGGAATTAGAAAGGGTCGCAGACAATGCGGAAGGCCTTGTTAGACAAAAGTTCACGGCAACGGCCGCCACAGAACGATATGAAAGAATCCTTAAAGAGGTTCTTCGGGACGTACGGCGACCTACAGGTTAGCCTCAAAAGCTGGTTTATCTTCATCCTCGCTTCGCTCATTCTAGTGGATTTCGTCATAGTGCTTAACATTCCATTTGTACGACCCATTTGCGGGTTTCTTTTCTTTACCACGATACCGGGATTACTCATCATTTATGCGCTGAGACTAGGGAAGATTGGCACTCTGAAGACCGGTGTTATGGCCGTTGGTTTGAGTCTCCTCTTTTTGATATTTGCCGGGCTGTTCTTCAATGGAGTATACAGCGTTGTAGGCATCACAAATCCACTGAGTGTCCCATATCTGCTCCCCTCCTTGTCTTTCGCGCTGTTCCTGTTTGCTATCGTTGCCTATCGTTTGAACAAGGATGATCGGCCGTTTGTAACCATCCCAAATCTGCCCTCGCTTCTCAACGCAAACGGCTGCTTACCATTGCTCCTGATCCCGTCGCTCTTTCCATTTTTGGCAATCGCTGGAACATACCTGATGAATACGCAGCAGAATAACAGCCTTCTCGTTGCGCTGTTTCTGTTGATTCCACTGTATGTTGTCGCACTCGTCATCCTTCAGCGGAGGCGCGACATTGCACCTGTCGTATTTCCAGTTACCATAGTCTTGATAAGCAGCGCCCTGCTGCTGACAGTCGGATTAACCTCGAACTACCTCGTGGGGGCAGACGTGCAGGGTGAATATCTCGTGTATCAGCAGGTGGTAAGTAGCCAGCACTGGATCTTTGTCAGTAACGTAGTGGCGTCCGACACAATAGGCACGTCGTTGCTGCCTGCGGTGTACCAACTGATTACCGGCATAAACGGGGTCTACATGTTCAAGCTGGTGTTCCAGCTCATTCTTTCGGTGACCCCGCTTGTTGTGTACATCATCGCGAGAAAATACCTTACCGCAATATATGCGTTCCTTGCCTCTTTTCTCTTTATGGCGCAGCTCCAGTTCATCGTGAATATCCAAAGCTCAATGGCTGAAGAAACTGCGCTTCTTTTCTTCGCTTTGGCATTCATGGTCTTGCTCGCTGATGACCTGAAGGCACAGCGAAAGACGCTGCTTTTCTTGTCGTTCGCGACCGGCGCAATTTTGACCCACTACACCACTAGTGGCATATTGATCCTCGTGCTTCTGATAGCTAACGGAATCGCAGTGGCGATCGCTGCGTATTATCGATTCGCGCGTCGCGATGATGCACGCAAATTAGCCCGACCCGTAATCACATTTACGATGATCGTAATTCTGTTTGCCATCTACTTCCTTTGGTACAACCAGCTAGCGCAAGCAACCAATGTTACTGGTTTCTTGAGAGTTACTGTATCCCACTTTTCACAGCTCTTCATTTTGAATTCCAGGAATCCAGGGGTTCTTGAGGCCGTCGGGCAAAACATTGTAACGCTACCTCAAAGAGTACGGGATTATACAGACGACCTGCTATACGTCATCATAGGGATCGGCGTATTGGTCATCTTTTTTAAGAGAGAGACGAAGCTGTACGGTAACCGCTACGCGTTCCTGGCACTTGCGTCGGGCATCCTGGCCGTGCTCTGGCTGGTCATCCCCTATTTATCAGTGTACGGGATAGCGAGGCTCCTTCAGCTGTTGCTCGTTCTCTTGGCGGTTCCGTTCTTCATAGGAGTATTCGCGATCCTCAAGAAACTGAAAATAACGAGACAACGCTACCTCTTATCAGTCGTGCTCCTCATATTGCTCGTCCAATTTGCGTGCTCATCACTGCTTCTCGATCAAGCTTTTGGCGTTCCAAATTCGATCGTTTTGAACAGATCAGGCACATCGTGGGATGAGTATTACATTTACAACCAGGAGGTTATCGCCGCGCAGTGGCTCAAGAATAACGCGGCTAGGACTTCTACCGTTGCGGCGGACGGTGGGGGCGGATTGCGCCTTGAGGTAGCACAATTTCAGCAGTCGAACGTAATTAGCTTCGGCGCGCATAATTCTTCGGCTGCTCCTTACGTTTATCTAAGCTATGCTAACGTGCTCGGTAACTTCTCGTTTGTTAGTGTCAGCAATATCACCCACCTCACGACGCAATCTGGGTACACCTCCGGTGGACAGGTCTCGAACCAGGTCGCGAGCCTGTTGAGTGCGAAAAGCAAGATCTATGACAACGGGAAAAGCACGATTTATACATAGATCGATCGAGATCCGGTATTGCGCTGTCACTAGCAATCCCAGTTCTTGCGACCGTCGAGCAGCCCGCGAATATCGTCGAATATGATTTGATGGGGTCAAACGGATCATACGACAAGCACAAAAGGTCTGTTGATACTTACGGTAAAACGCTCAGGTTTTCTTGCGCAATTGCGCCTCTCGTTCAGCTGCAAATGGGGGCCATTACGGCTACGCGTGGTGATTCTCACACACGTTCGCAGAGCCGTCACATGCAGTCGATGCGAGCACTCGCTTATTGATCACTATGCCGAAAGTTCAGTCGTCGTGTTCTAGCTATAAGCTGTGTTACGATAGCCTACAACGCTGCCGCATAGTACGCAAGGACATCGAACGCCATGATTAATAACTGTCTGGACCGCTGAGTGGCATTAGCGGTGAGCCCCCGAGCCATGGTCATATTCTGTCCACATACCATTGCTGGGGACTTACGAAGAACAAACGCGACAGGCAACCTTAGTAATCTGCGCCTACAATGGGGATCACGGAGACGTTCCTGTTTGCGATCGTGCCAATCGGTGACAGACTGATCGAAAGCCCAATGCACTGACGGTTCTCCTAAACATTGCTTTCGCCGGATCTTACGCCAGCGTCTCAAGCAACACTTGAATCTTTGGCTATCGGCAACGACGGAGAGCTAAGTCACATGCCTAGCGTAGAGAGACGTTAGTGCTCAGGCCCCAAACACACCATTCATTAGCTCCGTTCTGTTCGCAGTCGCATCGAAAGCAGCGGCTCGGGTGTATCTGACTCTGATAGACAGCAGGCAGAGATTTTATTTGAACCCAACGTTTAGCTAGCTCAAGCGAGAAACCTCCTTGCGACAGCTAGGGGAATAGTCACTGATAAATAGCTCCGACCTCTAGTTGAACAGCATGATTATCACCGAGACGCAGCGTTTTGTGTACAGTCTTCTAGCGCTCACGTTTGTCACCATTGTTATTCTGGTCTTATTCAACGTCTACGCGCTCGGAATCTTTCTCATACTCATTATCATTGAATTCCTCGCGCTCGTTGAACTTACAAAGCCCTCTGTGATCACTATGGCGTGGAGAAGAAACATCGCCATATTTGTCGTTATCTGCGTCATCGTGTTCGCCATCATCCTCTATCAAAGTACGGTGCCTCTATTGCGATGAAGTGGAGTACTTTATGCGGGGCCGCGCGGGTATCGCTGACTCAGTTTTGGTGGCACGCAGTGATTCTATTGTTTACTGGGAAATCGTCGGCCGCACCGCGACGCGGATGGGTGTGACTAAAGCCTAGAGGAAGATCAGCAGGTAGCCAATAAGTTAACAAAGGGCCAGCTAAGGCGTTATGTGAGCTATAAAGCGTGGTTTATGTCCCTGGTGTTGCTCCGACATCCGCGTGCAAACCGCATTTTGTGGCCGCCACAGTCTTTTTCGTGGTGAAAACCCTGACTAAAGGCAAGGTTTTATCACTATTGCTGTTTGTGCAATGTTTGCTCTGATAACTTCGGTTGGGAAGCACGCTGAAATCCAGCAAAAAAGATGAAGCGCGTAATGTAAATGGACACGTCAAATGTGTACCGCACCGCCGAAGAAAGCGGGGCATCCGTTGAAGAATTAATCATCCTCTGCTGTATCAGGCTCCAGGCAGGGACGCGCGAAGTAGACCAGCTTACCAAGCTGCTGCAGAGCGGTGTTGAGTGGGACACACTCGTGCAGCTGGCGCGAGCGTGGTACTTCTACCTGAGCCCGCTCCTCTACCTGCAGCTCAGTACGGTGTGCCCAACACTCGTCCCCCCCGACGTCATGGAACGACTGCGCATCGACTTTCAGTCGAACGCGCAGCACAACGCCAAGCTTATACGGGAGTTGTTGACGATCGTGGAGCGCTTTAATCGTGAGGGCATCCCCATCGTCCCTTACAAGGATCCCCTCTCGGCACGCAAAGTATATGGCAACGTGGCGCTCCGCGTGTTTCACGACCTCGACGTGTTCATACACGAGGGTGACGTGGCGAGGGCCACTGAGATCCTACGTACGCAGGGGTATACACTCATACCGCGCATCGATGGTATCGGAGAGGCGCTCGAAGTAGCGATAGCCCGCGACCGCCTCTTTGCCAAGGATCCCGCTAGCTATAGTCGCGTGCTTGCTGATCGCGCTGGGCCGTTTGACTTTGCTAATGACCGCGCCGGGACGCTTGAACTGCACTGGGATTTTTCACTGGGGCGGCAGTTGTCTATTACTCGGAACAACGAGCAACTCTGGGCGCGGGCTCGGAAGGATCCCGTCGATGGCACGCACGTATGCTCGTTCTCTCCGGAGGACAGCCTTCTCGTGGCGTGCATTCACGGGACGATAGTACATCTCTGGCGATTTTTGAGGCTCATCGTTGACGTCGCCGGACTCATCACTGCTCACATAGACCTCAACTGGGACGACCTCGTGACTATCGCACGTCAGCGCGGCTGTCTACGCATACTCACCATCGGCCTCCTCTTGGCGAATGAGGTAGCCGGCGCTCCGCTTCCCGAGGACGTCAGGCAGCGCCTCGATCACGACCCCCGGACACGCGCATATGTGCAGCGGGTTGCAGTACGGCTCTTTCAAGAAACCACGTGGAAAACGGACCTCCCAGCACCGACCGGCGGTTTCGCATTTCTTGGCTTCCCCTTTCTCCGCTACATGTTGTTTATGCAAGAACGCGTGCGCGACAAGTGTTACTCCCTGCTTCGCGCAATGATGCTGCCTGAGGAATCTGATGTTAAAATGCTCCCTTCACTCGCGTCACACACGAAAGTGTTTTATCTGCTTCACCCCGTGCTGATGGTAGTAAGGCGACTGCAGTATCGGCTGAAGCCCCGCGCGTAAACGAAACAGCGCACTCCCCGTGTGCGCCGATTGAAATACCGCGCAAGTTAACGGCGGGTCTGTCGCCACGCTGGCGTCACGCGTAACTGGAGATCTTGCTAGACCCGCCTCAACTTGCCTCGTCGAAATGTCCTATAAATTCGTTGAGTGCGCGAACCTGGCCGATCTGCACGATATTTTGCAACTTGGATAAAGTGGCTAAGATGGACCCGATCATGCATATCTTGCACCGTGGGGCCCAGGCGTGCACAGCCTGCAATACAGGAAACTTGGATAAAGTGGCTAAGATGGACCCGATCATGCATATCTTGCACCGTGGGGCCCAGGCGTGCCCTGCAATACAGGACGGTGACGGTTTGCCGATCAGGATCACTTCTCCGATTGCTTCATTCTGTCGGGCGGAGCAGTTGAAACAAAAGCAGTTGCGACGGCTTCAGTTAAGTGGCCCTCAGACAGTCCGAATACACCCTTTCGAGATCATTCACGACGCTTTCCCAACTGTATTGCTGCACCCTCTTTCTATTGTTCTTCGACATGCTAAGCCTCAGCAGCGGACTATTTAGGATTAGCGCGACTTTATCCGCAATTTGAGCTGCATCTCGAGGTTCAACAAGGAATCCATTAGTTTCGTCCTCGATGATAGAGGGTATTCCGCCGACGTTGGTCGCAACGATGGGCAATTCTGCTGCCATAGCTTCCAAAAGCACATTTCCGAAACCCTCTCTCTCGCTCGGCAAGACGAATACGTCAGATGCAGCGAGGTAAGCTTGGACCCCCTCAGGCTCGACTCTTCCTATAAACCTGACGCAAGTCGACAAGCCTAAATAATCAACAAGCAGTTCGAGTCTCTCGCGTTCATCACCGTCTCCAACAAGCACCAAGCGTGCTCTCGACTCTCGTTGTCTGAGAAGGCTCATTGCCTCAACTAAATATGGCAATCCTTTCGCCGAATGCAACCTGCCAACATAGAGCACGATAGTGTCGTCCTCGCCGATCCCAAGGTAAATTCGAGCCGCGTTTCGCGAGACCCTTTCAAATCCCGGTAAGTCTATGCCATTTGGTATCGTGAAGATACTAGGCATGTCTCGAGGCCACACTCGCTGTATCTCTTCTTTCATGTGATCTGATAAAGCAATGATCGCATCAGCGTCTTTGAGTGCTATTGTTGTGACGCACGAGCTAAACCTGGAAGGTATATACATCTGGCTCCATGCGTACCCGTGGCTCCACACGACATAAGGCTTCCTTAGGAGCTTCCCGGCAAGCAAGCCAAACGAGGCGATCCAGAAGCCTTGGATGTGGACGATGTCCGGGTCGATTTTCCTTAAACGGGATACCATTGCGAGGCAAAAAATCGGAAAGCCAACAAATCTCAGTTTTGGAAACGAGATGCGGTGTACGGTGACGCCTGTTTCGACGCTTTCTCGTGATTGGCCTTCTTCCAGTAAGGTTAGGATGTGAACGCTGTGACCTCGAGCGGATAAGTGCTTGGCAATATCGCGGGTCACCAAAGCAGTTCCCCCTAGCCACTTTGGCAGGTAAGTATTCGTTACTATGGCTATCCTCATTGTAGTGGCCTGTCGCTCAGCATAGTTCTCAGATGTGTCATGCAACCAGTGCAGATTAGTTTTGCGCCCTGCGCACGTCTCAAATCACGGCGCTGATGGTAATTATATACCTCAATCGAGTCTTTCAAGCGGCAACAATGCCACTACACCAGTCACTAGCCATTTTACGACGGGCGATCTTTGTATCGCCCGGTGACAGTGAGGTTCTAAGACTTCCGGTCTTGAACGCCTCGCATGCCAGAAAGGAGCCGAAGACAGGCGTTTGAAAAGCGCAGTCGAATTAAGGTAAATCCCGAGGAATATAGACCCAGCAATTTGCGTTCAATCTCGAAGTCAATGGAAAGTACTCCGCCGTCGCGCTATTTGCTTCTTGTCGGTCTTACCCCTGAGCCGGTTCTTAGTGTTCGTCACTCGACTGAAAAATTGGCTTGGATACGTCGCTCGGTTTCTGTTGCCAAACTGTGCTCATTCTATGTATCCAGGTCCAGCTAGCCAGAGCTCTAATCAGCGCATTGTTTTTGACTTGTGCACTAATCGTGTACACCGGCCTGCGGCGGTCTTGCGTCCTCCGCTTCCCGAAGCGCGTCTTGCGCCTTGCATAAGTCGAAGAAACGCCCTGTTCCTGCTGCGGTGAGCGACGCCCAGTCACCGGTCTCTATTACGCGCCCGTGCTCAAGCACGTAGATGGCATCGGCGTTGCGGATCGTCGAGAGACGGTGGGTGATGGCGACGATGGTGATGCCGCCGTGCAGCGCTTCAATCGCCCCTTGAATGCGCCGTTCGTTCTCTGAGTCCAGGTTGCTCGTCGCTTCATCGAGGATCAAAACGCTGGGCTTCCTGAGCAACGCCCGTGCAAGGGCGAGCCGCTGCTGCTCCCCGCCCGACAAGCGCACCCCCCGGTCACCGAGCACGGTCTCCATCCGATCGGGAAGCTTCGCGACAAAATCGTCAGCGGCGGCCAAGCGGAGCGCCGTACCCAGCTCATCTTCAGTCGCGTCGGGATACGCCCAGAGCAGGTTCGCGCGCACGGTGTCGTTAAAAAGGAACGTCTCTTGTGCGACGTAGCCGATGCACCCGCGCCATGCGTCTAGCCGTTCGGCGTCGAGTGGCACGTCGTCAATCAACACCGCACCCTCTTGCGGCTCAATCAGCCCCATAATAAGGTCGGCGAGCGTACTCTTCCCGGCACCCGACGTGCCCACGATAGCGGTCATCTTTCCCGCGTCGACTGTAAGGTTGATGTGCTCTACTGCCGACTGACCCTCAGCGGCATAGGAAAACGACACGTCCTGCAACTCGACTCGCCGGCGCAGCGTGACATCGTGCGCATGGGAAATTTCGCGCTCTGCTTCTGCCTCGCAGCGGGCCTTGATATCCACGACGTTTGCATAGGAGGGAAGCATGTTAACGACTGCTTGGTAGTTGAGCTGGAGGGCGTTGAACTGAGGTATGATCATGAAGAACAGGTACAGCAGCACCAGCACCGTGGCACCGGGCAGGTGCAAAACGTCGATCAGCGTGAGCAGCGCCCCCGCGAGAATGACCACTGAGCCGACGTTGACCAGCAGCTGGCTGGTGTTCACGTTGCGCACATAATCCACGTAGTCTTTCATGATGCGCGCGTTGAGGTTTGAAAAGCGCGCCATATTGCGTTCCTGCGCACCA